>Ga0316577_10001410_pt1 | contig 11339 bp, 10 predicted proteins | sample S5NA_FD_203073 | JGI IMG/M metagenome (GOLD analysis project Ga0316577, IMG submission 203073) | Rhizosphere microbial communities from salt marsh grasses in Alabama, United States - S5-7_050615r2r1 | ecosystem: Host-associated > Plants > Roots > Rhizosphere | place: USA: Alabama | collected... | reverse complement strand
GGCAGGCGGGGAAACAGCAGGAACAGCAGCAGCGCGAGCGGCGCGGCCTGGGCCAGCAGCAACGCGCTGCGGCCGAGCAGCTGGCCGGTCGACGCCGCGGTCCGGCCCGCGTGGACGCGCATCAGTGCGGCGGTGCTCAGGAATGCCCCGACCACCAGCAGCGGCAGCTGCGGCAGGCTCTGGTCGCGCAGCAGCGCGGCGAACAGCAGGAAGTACGCGATGAAGATCAGCACGGTCAGGTCGCGACCGCTGCGGGTTTCGAGCAGCTTCACCGTCGCCATCAGCACGAGGAAGCTCGTTCCGGCCTCGATCCCGTTCAGCGTGCGGTACGTGGCGAGGATGGCCAGCGTCGCGACGACCGTGACGGTTATCAGCAGCCACTTCGGCGGCAGCGGCCACCCGCGCTGCCCGGCCGTCACGCGCCACGCCGCGGTTGCGACCAGCAGCAACGTCACCCAGGCGGGAACGTGCAGCACGTGAGCCGCGGTCGACACGCCGAGCGCGCCCAGCGCCCAGGGCAGCGCATCGAGCTCAGCCGGTGCCCGGGATTTCACCGCGTATCTCCGCGGAACTGCGCCAGCGCGGCCAGGCAATGCTGGCGATGTGCCTCCCCGAGATTGGCGCCGATGTCCGCGCCAGGCAGGCGCAGTCCGAACGCGTCGCCGCGATCATGCGCGTCGATGACCCAGCGGCACAGCTGCGAGAGTCTTGCCTCGACGTCCAGGCCCGCGAGCCGGTCCCAGTCGAATACGTAGGACACAACGTCGGTGCCTGCGTACTGCTTGGTATGCAATCCCTGACCTCGCGCATACGCCTTCCAGGCGATCCGGCGCAGCCCGTCACCGGGCTGGTAGGTCCGCAAGCCCGCGAAGTCCTCCTCGCCGAGGTCCCGCTCCTGTGCGCCGCCGGTGTCCGTATCGACCCCGGGCGGCGTGAGGCCGCGCGGCGCCGGCCGCGGCCAGGCGAGGGCATGATAGTCGGCGTGGACCACGGCCCAGGCCCTGAACAGCCCGAGCGGGTGGCTGGTCGCGACGACCAGGCGGGGGAGCGGGATGCGACCGCGACGCTCGGCCGGCAGTTCGAGCCTGCAGCTCGCGCTGCCCCGGGCGGGCACGTCGGCCAGGACCGGCTTCGCGGTGTCGGCGGACAGTTCGATCCGCGGGCGCGTCACGGCCGCCGCGTTGTCGAGCAGCAGTTCGAAAGCCACTGTCTGCCCTGCAAACCCCGGGTCCGTGCCGAGCAGGCGCACCACCAGGCCCGCGAGGTTGCCGTGGCAATGATGCATGGTGACCAGCCCGAGGCTTGCGAGCACGAAGGTGAGGGCCAGGCCGAGGTTGTTGTTGTAGTTCATGCCGCCCGCCAGCATTGCGAACAGCATGGCCGCGTAAGCCACGCCGAGCCGTGTGGGCAGGATATAGATGCGACGCCGGCTCAGCCGAACCGGGTCGAGGTCGGGTCCCTGTCGCCGCCTGAGCCAGAGGCGGCTGCGTGCCACGAGCGGAGCCCGGATTCGCGCGAGGAGACTGCGCATCGGGGTAGCGTCCGTTCGGCGTCCGCGCAGCGCCGGCGGCGGCGTCAGGGCACCGGCACCGCGTTCAGTACGTGCCGGCCGATTTCCGCGGCGTCGCGGAAGCCGGATTCCTCGCTGGGCGCAAGGCGATGGCCGACGACCGCCGCGAGCACCGCCTGTACGTGCTCCGGAAGCACGCCGTCGTGGCCATGCATCAGCGCCCAGGCCTGGGCCGCCCGCAGCAACCCGATCATCGCGCGCGGCGATAGCCCGGCCTCGAATTCCGGCGCCTGGCGGGTGTAGCGCGCGATCGCCTGGATGAAATCGAGCAGGGCCGGCGAGGCGTGAACGGCCGGTACCAGTGACTGAAGTCGCAGCAGCTGCTGCGGAGTCAGCGCAGCGCTCATCGAGGCGAGCAGGTCCCGACGATCCCGGCCGAGCAGCAGCTGCCGCTCGAGCGCAGGCTCGGGATAGCCGAGCTCGATCCGCATCAGGAACCTGTCGAGCTGCGACTCGGGCAGCGGGAACGTGCCTATGTGATAGACGGGATTCTGCGTCGCGATGACGAAGAACGGCTCGGTGAGCGGGTAGGTTTGCCCGTCAGCGGTAACCTGGTGTTCCTCCATCGCCTCGAGCAGGGCGCTCTGCGCCTTCGGCGTCGCGCGATTGACCTCATCGGCGAGCACGAGCTGGGAGAAGACCGGGCCGCGGTGGAAGCGGAACTGGCCGCGTTCCGGCTCGAACACTGACACGCCGGTGATGTCCGCTGGCAGCATGTCGCTGGTGAACTGGATGCGCTGGTAGCTCAGCCCCAGCGTCGCGGCCAGCGCGTGCGCGAGCGTCGTCTTGCCGACGCCCGGGATGTCCTCGATCAGCAGGTGTCCGCGCGCGAGCAGGCAGGCGAGGCTCAGGCGTATCTGCGTTTCCTTGCCGAGGATTATGGCGCCGAGTTCCTGCACTGCGCGGTCCGCGAGCGACCGCGGCGCATCTTCGCCGCCCTGCGGGACCCTCTGTGCAGCCTGCGGGTTCAAGAGCTGCCGTCCTCGGCCGGGCTCGCGGACCGGGCGGCATCGAGCCGGCGCATCTGTTCGGCGAGTTGCGCGATCTGCCGATCGAGCTCTTCGACACGACCACGCTCCTTCTCGACCACCTCCTGCGGCGCGTTGGCGACGAAACTCTCGTTGCCGAGCTTGGCCACCGACTTGCCGCGGTCCTGCTCGGCGCGGGCCAGCCGCTTCTCGAGTCGCGCGATCTCCGCGCCGAAGTCGTCCACGAGCCGCGAAAACGGTGCCAGCACCGTTCGACCCTCGACCAGCGCGGTCGCGCAGGGCGGGAGCTCCGCCTCCGAATCCACGACGGTGACGGACTCGAGGCTCGCAACCCGGCAGATTACGGCCGAGAGGGCTGCGATGGCCTCGGCGTCGCCGGGTCGCTCGCTGCGCACGAACACCGGCGTCGCGCGGGACGGCGGCACGTCGAGCTCGCCGCGGATCTGGCGTATGCCGAGCACGATCGCCTGCAGGGCCGTCACCTGGCGTTCGGCCTCGTCGTCGACGGTGAAGTCGCCGACCGCCGGGAAGGGCTCGAGCATGATGCTCGGTCCGGTCCGTCCCGCCAGCCGGCCGACCCGCTGCCAGACTTCCTCGGTGATGAACGGCATGAAAGGATGCAGCAGGCGCAGCGTGGCCTCGAGCACCTCGAGCAGCGTGCGACGCGTGCCGCGCTTCGCGGCGGCTTCGACATCGGCTCCCTGCAGCACCGGCTTGGACAGTTCCAGGTACCAGTCGCAGAACTCGTACCAGACGAACTCGTAGGCGACCTGTGCCGCGAGGTCGAAGCGATACACGGCGAGGTTCTCGCGCAGGCTGCCGATCGCGCGCTCGAGGCGTCCACGGATCCAGCGGTCCGCGACGGACAGCTCGACCGGCCCCGCGAGGTCCTCCGCATGCTCCTCGGTGTTCATCAGCACGTAGCGCGCTGCGTTCCAGAGCTTGTTGCAGAAGTTCCGGTAGCCCTCGACGCGCCCGAGGTCGAAGCGGATGTCGCGCCCCATCGTCGCCAGCGAAGCGAACGTGAAGCGCAGCGCGTCAGTGCCATAAGCCGGTATGCCCTGCGGGAACTGCTTGCGGGTCGCCCGCTCGATCGCGGACTTCATCTGCGGCTGCATCAGGCCGGTGGTGCGCTTCGCGACCAGCGATTCGAGGTCGATCCCGTCGATCAGGTCCAGCGGGTCGATGATGTTGCCCTTGGACTTCGACATCTTCTGGCCGTGCTCGTCGCGGATCAGGCCCGTGATGTACACCTCGCGGAACGGGACGTCGTCCGCGAACTTGAGCCCCATCATGATCATCCGGGCGACCCAGAAGAAGATGATGTCGAATCCGGTGACCAGTACCGAGCCGGGATAGAAGCTGGCGAGCGCCGGTGTCTGCCCGGGCCAGCCCAGCGTCGAAAAGGGCCAGAGCGCCGAACTGAACCAAGTGTCGAGCACGTCCTCGTCACGACGCAGCGCGACCGGCCTGCCGTTCCTCTCAGCCGCGGCGGTGCTCGCTTCCTGCTCGCTGCGCGCCACGTAAACCTGGCCTGACTCGTCATACCAGGCGGGAATCCGGTGTCCCCACCACAGTTGCCGGCTGATGCACCAGTCCTGGATGTTGTTCATCCACTGGAAGTAGGTCTTCGACCAGTTGTCCGGAACGAAACGGATCCGGCCGTCCTCGACCGCGCGAATCGCCGGCGCCGCCAGCGGCGCAATCCGCACGTACCACTGGTCCGTAAGCCAGGGTTCCAACACGGCCCCGCTGCGGTCTCCGCGCGGCACCGGCAGCGTGTGCGGCTCCGTCTTCTCGAGCAGCCCGGCGGCCTCGAGGTCCGCTACGACCCGTTTGCGGGCTTCGAAGCGATCCAGGCCCCGGTAGCGCGGCGGGACGTCCTCGTTCAGCGCCGCGTCCGCCGTGAGAATGTTGATCATCGGCAGGTCGTGCCTGCGGCCGATTTCGTAGTCGTTGAAATCGTGCGCCGGTGTGATCTTCACGCAACCGCTGCCGAACGCCGGATCGACGTATTCATCGGCGATGATCGGAATGGGCCGGTCGGCGAGCGGCAGGCGGATTTCGCGGCCGACCAGGTGGCGGTAGCGCTCGTCCTCGGGATGCACCGCGACCGCAGTGTCGCCGAGCATCGTCTCGGGGCGCGTCGTGGCCACGACCAGGTGCCCCGAGCCGTCGGCCAGCGGATAGCGAAGATGCCAGAGGTGCCCGGCCTCGGTCTCCGCGACGACCTCGAGGTCCGAAAGCGCCGTGTGCAGCACCGGATCCCAGTTCACGAGCCGTTGCCCGCGATAGATCAGGTCTTCCTCGTGCAGCCTGACGAAAACCTCGGTCACCGCGGCGGACAGTCCCTCGTCCATCGTGAAGCGCTCGCGGGACCAGTCGACCGAGTCGCCGAGACGGCGCATCTGCCGGCTGATCGTGCCGCCGGATTGTTCCTTCCAGTTCCAGACGCGCTCGACGAATCGCTCGCGTCCGAGTGCGTGACGCGAGCTGCCCTCGGCCTCGAGCTGCCGCTCGACCACCATCTGCGTCGCGATGCCGGCATGGTCCGTGCCCGGCTGCCAAAGCGTGCGGTCGCCTTCCATGCGATGGAAGCGCGTCAGCGCATCCATCAGCGTGTGCTGGAAAGCGTGGCCCATGTGCAGCGTGCCGGTCACGTTCGGCGGCGGGATCATGATGCAGTAGGCGGGGCCGTCGCCGCCCGGAGCGAACCAGCCGCTCGATTCCCAGTGCGAGTAGATCCGGCTCTCGATGTCGCCGGGGGAGTAGCTCTTGTCCATCGCGATCAGTTCGGACGACGCGATCCGCGGAAATGCTCGTCGATGACCGTCGCGACCAGCGCCGGCAGGTCAGCCCGCAGGCGGTCCGACACGTGTTCGAGCAGCAGTGCCTCGAGGTCGCGGCATGCGTTGTGCACCAGTTCGTCGGTGTGCTCGTTGATCGTCGTCGTCAGCTGCGCCTCCAGCTCGACGAGCAGGCGCTCGGTCTCGTCCGTCGCGGGAGCCTCGACCGTCTCGTCGTCCACGAAGTCCGTGAGCACGGGGATCGGGTCGGTTGCGTTGATCATGGGCGCCACCAGCGGTCAGAGGTCGTGCGTGTCGAGCGTGAATCCCGCCTCGCGATAGCTCCGCCAGCGCGACCGGGCCATTTGCCTGTCATCGTCGCCTGCTCCGACGACCTCGCAGATTCTGGCATAGGTCGCGGGCTCCTCGGGCATGTTCGGTCCCAGATTGATGAGTACGTCGCGGTGCGTCCCAGGCGGGGACCCGCTGCCGACCAGCACCGGCGTCGCGGCGGCGAATTCCGGGTCGGCAGGCCAGGAGCCGTGCGGGACGAAGCTCCGGTCGCTGAACGTCCACAGCAGTTCGTCGAGCTCGGCTGCCTCGGGCGGCCCGGAGGCAAGCACGCTGACCCGCAACTGCTGCTCGCAGGCCTTCTCGGCCAGGCGGCAGGCGGTCAGCAGTCGCGCGCGGTTCTCGGCCGATCCCAACAGGTAGAAGTCTACTTTCGTGGCGCCCGGCATCAGTGACGATTGATCAGGAAGTCGACCAGCATCGGCACCGGCCGCCCCGTACTGCCCTTCTTGGCTCCGGTGAGATAGGCGGTGCCGGCGATGTCCAGGTGCGCCCAGCGCAGGCCATCGGTGAATTTCGCCAGGAAGCAGGCCGCCGTGATCGCGCCGCCTTCACGACCGCAGGAGTTGGTGAAGTCGGCGAAGTTGCTCTTCAGCTGCTCGTGGTACTCCTCGCCCATCGGCATGTGCCAGACGCGGTCCTCGGCGCGGCGACCGGCTGCGACGATTTCCTCGGCGAGGTGGTCGTCGTTGCTCATTACCGCGCTCAGGTGCGGACCGAGCGCGACGACGCAGGCGCCGGTCAGCGTGGCCACGTCCACCACGACCGCCGGCTTGAAGCGACGCGAGTAGGTCAGCGCATCGCAGAGGATCAGTCGCCCTTCGGCGTCGGTATTGATCACCTCGATGGTCTGGCCGGACATGCTGTGGACGACGTCGCCGGGCTTGGTGGCACGCCCGCTGGGCATGTTCTCGCAGGCCGCGATGAGTCCGATCACGTTGGCGGCGAGGCCGATCTCTGCCGCTGCCTTCAGCGCGCCGAAGACGCTGGCCGCCCCGGTCATGTCGAACTTCATCTCGTCCATGTTCTGCGGCTGCTTGAGCGAGATGCCGCCGCTGTCGAAAGTCACGCCCTTGCCCACGAGCACCACGGGCGCTTCCCCGGACTTGCCGCCCTGGTGGCGGATCACGATCAGCCGGGCCGGTTCCTCGGTGCCGGCGGTGACGGAGAGGAACGCACCCATCTTCAGCCTGCGCAGTTCCTTCTCGTCCAGCACCTGCACCTTGACCGAAGCATGCTGCTCGGCGAGCTTGCGGGCCTGGCGGGCGAGGTAGGTGGGCGTGCAGACGTTGGCCGGCAGGTTGGCCAGGTCGCGCGTCAGCGACATGCCGGCCCCGATGCCCCGCCCGTGGTCCAGCCCGTGCTCCGCCTCCTTCACCTGGCCCCGACCCGCTACCGCGATCGAGAAGGACTTGAGGGTTGCCGGTGGTTCCTTGCGCGTGCTGCGGATCGCCGGAACCCGGTACAGCGTCGCGGTGACCGCCTCGGCGGCAAGCCGCCCGAGGTAGTAGCTGTCGGTGTCGGCGACCGGTTCGACGGACAGGTAGCTCACGGCTTCCCGGGCGCCGGATTTGGCAAGCAGCCCAGCGGCCGCCGCCACCGCCTTGCGGTACTGCTTGCGCCCGAACTTACCCTTCTTGCCGAGCCCCACCACCAGGACGCGTTGTACCGGGCCCTTTTCCGGATGCAGCAGCGCAGCCTCCGCGAGCTTGCCGCGCAGGTCGCCGCGCTTGACTAGCCTGCCGAGCAGGCCGCCGATGGACCGGTCCAGTTCGGTTGCTGCGGTCCCGAGCTCACCCGACTCGTAGATTCCGACGATTGCGCAATCGCTGCGCTTACGGGACGCAGAGCCACTCACGGCGTGAAATTGCATGTGCCACATCCTTTGCACGAACACCTGCCCATGCAGGGGCCAGCGTGAGCCGTGCAGCCCGCTGTTCCGCCCGCTAAACTGACCGCGCGCCCGAGTCCGTCCCGCCTTCCGCTTGCGCGACGTGCGACACGCGAACCGGGAAGTCTACCTTCTCCAGCCCGGAGCCGCGACCTGTGCTGAGCCGCCTCGATCGATACCTGCTGCGCGAGGTCACGACGACGTTCGTGGCGGTGACGGGCGTGCTGCTGGTCATTCTGCTGTCGGGCCAGCTGGCCAAGGTGCTCGGCCAGGCGGCGCAGGGCAATTTCCCCGGCGGCGTGGTTGCCGACCTGATCGGCCTGGCCACACTGCAGCAGTTGACCGTGCTGGTCCCGGTGGGACTGTTCCTCGGCATCGTGCTGGCGCTTGGGCGGCTGTACCACGAGTCCGAAATGACGGCGATGACAGCCTGCGGCTTCGGTCCGATGCAGGTGTACAAGCCCATCCTGCTGCTCGCCGCGGTCGTGGTGATCCTGCTGTCGGTACTCTCGTTCCGGGTCGTGCCCGCTGCGGGCGCGATGGCGCAGGAGATCCGCATCCAGGCGATGCGCTCTGCGCAGTTCGGCGCACTGGAGCCGGGGCGATTCCGCAGCTTCGGCAGCGGTGATGCGGTCTTCTACGCAGAGCGCGTTGACAAGCAAGGCCAGCTGTACGGGGTCTTCGTCCAGCGGCGCTCGGACGAGCGCGTGGAACTGGCCGTGGCGGAACGGGCGGAGCAGCGTGGTGCCGGGCAGGCCGAGCAGGAGTTCGTGCTCTACAACGGGCGGCGCTACGAGGGCGTGCCAGGCCAGGCGGAATGGCGGATCGTGCAGTTCACAGAGCACGGGATACCGGTTCGACTGCCCGATCTGAAGTCTAAAAAGGAGAGGCAGGGGCAGAAATCCACCCGGGCGCTGCTGGAATCGGATGTCGCAGCGGACCGGTCCGAGCTCGCCTGGCGCATCGCCGTTCCCGTGATGGCGCTGGTTCTGACGTTGCTGGCGGTGCCGCTCGCCCGGCTGCGGCCGCGCGAGGGTCGCTTCGCCCGGGTCGGCCTCGCGGTGCTCGCGTACTTCCTGTACTCGAACCTCGTCTCGACCGTCCGGGTCTGGATCGAGAAGGATGCGCCGGGCGGCGCGCTCGGGCTCTGGTGGGTTCACCTGCTGCCCGTCGTGCTCGCCGGTTGGCTGCTGTGGCGCCAGGAGCACCCAGGGCGCCTGTTCCGTGCAAGACCGGGCGGGGCGAGCTGAAGTGACGACGCTGGCGCGATACCTGGTCCGCAGCGTGCTCGGGTACACCGGTCTCGTGCTGCTGGTGCTGCTCGCGCTGGGTGCGCTGTTCCTGTTTATCGGCCAGCAGGACGACATCGGTATCGGAACCTACACCGTCAGTGACGCGCTGCTGTTCGTCGCGCTGAACCTGCCGACCTATCTTGCGCAGCTGTTGCCGATCGGCGCGCTGATCGGTGCGCTGCTGGCACTGGGCAATCTCGCGCGCGGCAGCGAGCTGGTGGTGATGCGGGCCTCGGGAGTCACGACACTTCAGTTCTGCCGCTGGCTGGGCCTCGCGGGCCTCGTGCTGGTGGCGCTGATGGTGCTGCTCGGGGAGTTCGTCGCGCCGCCGCTGCAGAAGTACGCGAAGCAGCTCAAGGTATTCAGCAAGTACAGCGAGTTCAGTTTTGCAGGCAATCGCGGCGCCTGGATCCGCGACGGCGACGCGATCATCAGCGTCGACCAACAGTCGGCGCGCACGACCTACGGTGGCGTGCAGCTGTTCCGCTTCGACCCGGATCGGACGCTGCTCAGCGTCGGGCGCGCCGCCAGCGCCAGCGTCGACGAGGACGGGAGCTGGCAGCTCGAAAAGTACACTGAAACGCGCTTCACGCCCGAGGGCACCGAAGTCGCGAGTGTGCCGCTCCGGGACGTCTCCTCGTCGCTGTCGGCGGATTTCCTCGGCCTCGCGGCGCTCGAGCCCGAGGCGATGAGCATGCGGGAGCTGCTCGCCTACGTGGGGCACCTGAAGCAGAACGGCCTGGATGCCAAGCACTTCGAGATCGCCTTCTGGTCGCGCGCGGCCCGCATGCTCACCGGCGTCGTCGTGGTGATCCTCGCGCTGCCGTTCGCGCTGGGCCCGATGCGCGCGGCCGGGCAGGGCACGCGCACCGTCGTCGGCATCCTGATCGGTGCGGGCTTCGTGCTGCTCGCGCAGACCGTGGAGAATAGCGGCCAGCTGTTCGACGTTCCGGCCTGGCTGGTGGGCTGGGCGCCGACAGCGCTGCTCGTGGTACTGACGGCTGCGTTGCTGCTGCGGGCCCGTTAAGGGCGGACTCAGGCCGGTCGCTTCGGCCGCTGGTGCTTCGGAACCAGCACGACGCGGGTCCCGCTCAGGCGGTCGTGCCAGGCGCGCTTGCGGCGATCGAGCACGATCCACAGAAAGCCCAGGCCGAGCGGCAGCAGCGACAGCAGCGCCGCCGCCAGACGCCGCAGCACGTCGCCCCAGCCGAGCAGGCGCCCGTCCTCCCGCTCCACCCGCAGCCGCCACGACTGCATGCCCAGCGTCTGCCCGCGCCGTGTCCAGAACAGCCCGTAGAACGCGACGACGATGCCGACCAGCAGCGCGCGGTAAGCGGCCGCGAGCGCCGGGTGGCTCTCGGCGGTGATGGCCTTGCCGCCGGTCAGCGGCAGCAGCAGGCCCGTGGCGACCATTGCGATCGCGGCCAGCAGCAGCGTGTCGTAAAGCATCGCGGCCAGCCTGCGCATCAGGCCGGCGGGGATCGGTGCAGGCTGCGTGTCCATCGAGAGGCCCGCGCGCGGAGCCTAGAACTTTTCCGGTCTCAGCACGCTCACGTCCTGCATGAACAGAATCATCGCGTAGTGATCGTAGAAACGCTCGCGCAGGCGCCCGGCTATCCGCGCGGCAAGCTCGGGCTCGCAGATCACCTCGAGCCGGATGTTGCCCTGCTGGGCCCACTCGGAACTGCGCAGCCCCCGGCTGCCCTTGCCGCGGGCGTCGGAGATCGTATAGCCGCGCGCGCCGAGCGACTCGACCTCGGCGACCAGTTCGCGCTCGATCGCCGCCTCGGTGATCACGGTCAGCAGTCGACGTGAGAATTGCTGCATCGGTCCTGGACCTCAGGGGGCGAAGGCGAGCGCCATGCGCTCGTACAATGGGATACCGACGATGATGTTGAACGGGAACGTGACCGCCAGCGAGGCGGTCAGCGGCAGCGCCGGGTTGGCCTCAGGGACGGCAGTGCGCATCGCGGCTGGCGCAGCGATGTACGACGCGCTCGCTGCGAGCGTCGCCAGTACGATCGTGCCGCCGGTCGACAATCCCAGCGCCCGGCCGAGCAGCGTGCCGAGCGTGGCCCCGAACAACGGTGCCAAGACGCCAAAGATCACCAGGAACACGCCGTGGCGGCGCAGCGTGCCGAACTGCGCCGCGGCGATCAGGCCCATCTCGAGCAGGAACAGCGCCAGGATGCCCTTGAACAGGTCGAAGAAGAAAGGCTTGATCGAAGCCGTCCCCTGCGGGCCGGCAAGCCAGCCGATGGCGAGTCCGCCGACCAGCAGCACGACGCTCTTGCCGAGGAAGAGCTCCCGGGAGAGGCGTCCCCAGGCCACTCCCCTGGCCGTGCTCCTCGCGAGCAGGATGCCCATCAGGATCGCCGGCACCTCCAGCATGACGAGCCAGACCGGCGCATGCGCCTCGTAATCGATCGCCCGGGCACCGAGGTAGCTGAGCGCGACCGC
>Ga0316577_10001409_pt1 | contig 11340 bp, 8 predicted proteins | sample S5NA_FD_203073 | JGI IMG/M metagenome (GOLD analysis project Ga0316577, IMG submission 203073) | Rhizosphere microbial communities from salt marsh grasses in Alabama, United States - S5-7_050615r2r1 | ecosystem: Host-associated > Plants > Roots > Rhizosphere | place: USA: Alabama | collected... | reverse complement strand
ATCTCCTGGCCCAGGCGCTGGAGGAGTGGCACCTGCGGGAGGCCGAGCTGCGACGCCTTCCTCTGGAGGAGTCGGAGAGGACCATCGTCGCAGACCTCCTGGATGCCATGCGAGCCGCAGAGAGAGACCAGCGGCCTACGCCCTCGTCCGGAGACCGGGAGATCGAGCTGGAACGCTGGATGACGGACAAGGGGGTGACGGATCCGTGGGCGTTGGTCCCCGTCCTCTCGGAGGCCGGCTGGGATCCCGAACGCCTGGAGACGCTGGAACAGGCCCTCGCACCAGGTCACCTGGACCCGGTACTCTGGTGGCTCGTCGCAGGACTGGAGGCGTTCTCCCTGGTCACAGGCATCCAGACCGCCTCCAGGGCCATCTCGGACATCGTGAACAGGGTTCGGTCGTACTCCTCCGTGGACCGGGGACCCACCCAGACGGTGCATGTCGGCAAATCCCTCGTGGATACCCTGGCGATCCTGAAGGGAAGCATCGGACCGGGCATCGAAGTTCGCCTCGATCTTCAGGACGACCTTCCCGCCATCGAAGCCCACGGTGGGGAGTTGGGCCAGGTTTGGACGAACCTCATCCACAACGCCCTGGATGCCATGGAAGGGGAGGGCACCCTCGAGATCAGGGCCCTGACGAGCAGGGAGGGCGTGGTGTGCCAGATCTCCGACACCGGCAGCGGCATCCCGGAGTCGATCCGGCCACGGATCTTTGATCCTTTCTTCACCACCAAGCCCCAGGGGAGAGGGACCGGCCTGGGGTTGGCCATCACATACGGGATCGTGGTGAATCAACACCGCGGGACCCTTCGGGTGGATTCCCGCCCCGGGCGTACCGTGTTCGAGGTGGCTCTCCCCAGAAGGCTGCCGGAGGGCCCGCAGGTCTAGGCCGGCGGGTCCGGCGTCCCGGGCGACAGACTTCCCCCGTTCAGGCCTACCGGCCCTCCCGGGCCTCGTCTTCCAGAGCGAAGACCTCGACGGTTCCGAACCCCTTCAACTCGTTCTCCCCCAGAGGACTCAGGATGAAGTCGTCCTGGATCCGTGTCGCCACCTCCGACGTCACCAGGATCTGACCTGGCTCCGCGAGGGTCTCCAGTCGAGAGGCGAGGTTCACCGTGGGCCCGAAGATGTCGTAGACGAACTTCTGGATTCCCACGATGGATCCGATCACCGGCCCCGAGGCGAGGCCGATTCGGCAACGCCACTGATGGGTGCCCGTGTGGTTCCTGCGCTCCAGGAATCGGTGCATGCGCAGGGCGACCTTCGCCAGGTGGATGGTGTGTTCCGGATCCGGATCGGGCATTCCCGCGACGGCCATATAGGCGTCACCGATGGTCTTGATCCGCTCGCAGTTGAAATGCTCGACGATGCGGTCGAAGGAAGTGAACACGTCGTTGAGCTCGGCGATGAGGGCGCCGGGATCCCTCGAGATGGCCATGTCGGTGAAGCCGGCAAAATCCAGCATCAGAACCGACACGTCCTCGAACGTGTGGGGCGTGGTCGTCCCCGAGTCCTTCAGCTCTTCGTAGACGGCCCGGGGCATGATGTTCAGGAGGAGCCTTTCCCCGCGCTCCTTCTCCTTCTCCAGTTCCCGGGTCTGCCGTTCCGTGAGGCGGGAGTATGAGTCGAGCATGTACTCCGCCTCCTTCTGCTTCGAGATATTCTGGCCCTCTATGAGAATGAGGCTGCCCTCTTCTCCGTCGTAGGGCCGGAGCTCCATCTGGAGCGTCAGCGTCCTGGGCCCTGCCCGGACCTCCGTCTCGAACCGGTAGGGACGCCCCTTCTCCAATCGATCGCGAGCCCGTCCCGGATCCGCAGCGGGGAGGCGTGCCGAGAGCTCCGCCCCCCCCTCGTCTCCGGGAGGGAACCACTCCTGGAACCGGGCATTCGCGAACCGGACAGTCCAGCTTGCCGGATCCGCCACGGCCACAGCCGTCGTCAGAGAGTTCAGTACCGGGGGGCATGGGCCTGGCCCGGTCGGGCCGGCCTCCCCCCCGCGGCTCGCCTGGCCTCGGGACGTCCTCTCCTCCGTTCCCACGTCGCTCATTGGGCCTCCGCCGGAGCTGCCCCGATCACGTGCTCCTGGAGAGAGAGGATGTGCGCGTGGAGGCGCTCCACATCGGCATCGGGGAGGTCGTGATCTTCCAACGTCTCCCGGAAGACCTCGGCCATCTCCGCGTACTCCTCCGGAGAGATCCCCAGGTGGTGATGGGCGCGGGCCAGATGCTCATTGCTGAACGACGCGGGACCCCCCATCAGGGCGGAGACGAACTTTGTCTGGTGATCGATGAGCCGACGTACGTCGATGTGCTCGAAGTAGGACCGGAGAGTCTCGGAGTCCAGGATCCGGTCGTAGAAGTCCGAGACGATCAGCCTGACATGGGCGAATCCGCCCACCTTCTCGAAGAGAGAGATCTGCACGCTTGCGCTCCCGTGAGGGTTCCCACACCTCCCGGGACGCTCGAATCACCCCGGGCCATACGCTCCGCCCGCTTCTGATTCGTTGATGCGTAAAAACCGCCGGCCGCAGGACAGGCTGCGGGGAGAGGCGGGCGCCGGGAGCGTGCCGCCTACAAGCCCACCGCTATTGCAGTGGCGATGGCCACGCCTCCCAGAAGGACCAGGAGGCCCCAGAGGGGAAGAACCCACCGAATCCAGTCTTCGTAGTGGACGTCGGCCAGGGCCAGGATGGCCATGAGGGAACCGCTGGTGGGTATGATGAGGTCCGAGACCCCGGCTCCGTACTGGAAGGCCAGGACCGTCACCTGCCGGGAGAGTCCAAGCAGGTCCGAAAGGGGAACCAGGACCGGCATGGTCAGTACGGCCTGTCCGGAAAGGCTGGGAACGGGGAAATGGATGGCGATCTGGGTCCCCACCATCCCCAGGGCCGAGGCCAGAGTGGGCAGCCCCCCCAGGGGCGTCACCATTGCGTGTACGATGGTGTCGACGATTCGGCCATCCTCCAGGACCACGAAGATGGCCCTGGCGAAGCCGATGAGCAGCGCGGCCAGCGCCATGTCCCGGAACCCTCTGGCGAAGGCGTCGGCGGTTCCGGCCACACCCATCCCCGCAATCGCCCCGGCCAGGATCCCCATGCCGAAGAAGAGGCCGGACATGTGATTGAATCCCCATCCCTGCGTGAGGATCCCCCACACCAGCACACCGAAGGTGGCAGCCACCAGCCCCAGAATCATGCCGTCCCGACCCGTGAGTCCCTCCTCCGGCCCTTCACTGTCCGCTGCCGACACGCCCGTCGCCGTCTTGCGGGCCATCCGCACCACGAAGGTGATCCAGAGCCCCAGAGCCAGGACGAGGAAGACCATCCGGAAGCCGGCCCCGGAGAGGAGGGGGAGCTCGGCCAGCTTCTGGGCGATTCCCACCTGGAAGGGGTTGATGGGACTGAACGCGGACCCCACGACGGCGGCCCCGAGGCTCATGGCCACGGCCACCATGGGCCGGTAGCCGAGGCGGTTCGTCAGGATCAGGAGAACCGGCATGAGAGCGATGATCTCCTCCTGCATGTTCTCCAGGGCACCTCCGGTGGCGAACAGCATCGAGATGATGGGGATCACCAGGATGGTCCGGTCTCCGAGGCGGCCCACCAGCCAGCTCACCCCCCGACGCAGAACGCCGGACGCGTCCACCACGGTGAAGGCTCCTCCGATGAGGAAGACCAGGAAGATGATCTCCGCCGCGTGAATCATCCCCCGGGGCATGGCCACCAGGGCATCGAAGGGGCCCACCGGCGCGGGGTCCACTGCGTGAAAGGTCCCGCTGACCACTACGGTGCGCCCGGTGGCCTCGTCCACGGCCCGATCGTAGCTCCCGGCCGGGAGGACCCAGGACGCGGCAGCCGCCAGGAAGACGGCGCCGGAGAGGAGGACCAGAGGGTGCGGGAAACGCACCCGGGTCAGGACGTTACTCATTCACCGCGGAGCGTCGGGAGCATGGCTCAGCCTCAAAAGCTCGCCACGATGGCCACGGTGAATACGCCGTCCACCTTGCCCAGGGGCACAAGCACCTCATCATCCCCCAGGGGCACCGCTACCAGAGCCGGAGTCTTGTCGTACAGAAGTTGGTAGCTGGTCTTCAGTGCCAGGCGGTCGGACATGGCCACAGCGAGGGAATTCGTCCAGTCCGTGCGCAGGTCGGAGGTCTCGTTCAGGTTCTGGTCCGCCACCAGCACGCTGGTGAACTCGGTGTTGTCCGTGAGCTTGCGGAGGTAGTCGTAGGAGGCCCGGAGTCCCAGGAAGGAATCGTCCACATCGGGATTCTTCACCACGTCGTCCTGGATGGTGTAGGTGAGGCCGAGATCCGTCTTGAGGTGCCGGGTGTCCTCGGCAAACCAGCTACGGCCCGCGCCGCCCACGAAGGCATACCGATTATTCACACCGGCGAAGGTATTCCGGTCCCACCCCGCCCCGCCAAACGCGAAGAGGGCCTCTGAGAGGTTCCGATCCAGACGCCCTTTGAGGAAATAGCTCTCGGCGGTGGTCCGGGTGTCGGTGGTCTTCGAGACGGTGAAGTTGTCTGGGGTCCCGGTGGCCGTCCGAGTCACGGTCCCCGAGCGGGCGCGCACACCTCCGGCGCTGAGCTTAAAGGCGGCGTTGGGCCAGGTGTAGTCAGCCGTGTTCTTGAACCCGAAGGTGCTGGAAGTGGCGTTTCCGCTGGTCAGGACGAAGGTGAGCTCGGCCACGTCCTTCCAACCGGTCTCCTCTTCCTGGGCCCTCAACCCCGAAGCGCCCAGGAGGACCAGCAGGAGCGCCGGAAGAAGGGCCGAAGCGTTTGCGTATCGATTCCGATGCATTCTCAGTCTCCGTTTTCTTTTCCCGGACCAGCGGCCTCCCCCGGGGAAGGGATCAGCGCGACGGCCACCTGTCGGAGGGGTAATGTCGCCATTTGCTGCCGGAGAGGAAGGGGCGCCGCGAAAAAACTCCAACAGTACCCTTCGGTATTTCCGGGGGGGCCACCGCCAGGAACGGAGCGAGCAGGGGGTGACATCCGAGGCTGATGACAGTCTATTAGCCCCACACCGAAACCCCCGATCCACCCAACCCCGCAAGGAGGAAATATGGGCGCCGAGCCCGGAGGCCTCTACCTCGGTCGCATCCTCGACGAAGACACCTCGGAGCCCACCGGCACCCGTTTCGAGCTGCCCAGCCACCGGCTCACCACCCACGGCGTCATCGTGGGAATGACGGGTTCGGGAAAGACCGGTCTCGGCGTGGTGCTCCTGGAGGAGGTTCTGGCTGCGGGAATTCCGGCGCTCATCCTGGACCCCAAGGGGGATATGGGGAACCTCCTCCTGGACTTCCCGTCCCTGCGCCCGGAGGAGTTCGAGGCCTGGGTCGATCCCGGCGAAGCCACGAGGCGCGGGATCACCGCCGCCCAGCTGGCATCGGAGACGGCTACCCTGTGGAAGGAGGGGCTGGCTTCCTCGGGGATCGACACCCACCGCATGGAACAGCTCTGTCAGGAAGTGGACATGCGGATCCTCACCCCAGGCTCCACTTCCGGGATTCCCCTGAACGTCATGGGGAATCTCGCCCCACCAGTCCTGGACTGGGAAGCCGAGGGCGAGACCATCCGGGACGAGATCGAAGGGCTGGTCTCGGGGATTCTCGTCCTGGCGGAGATCGAGCCCGACCCTCTTACCAGCCCGGAGCACATCCTCCTGTCGAACCTGGTGGAGCACGCGTGGCAGAGCGGACAATCCCTGGACCTTCCTGCGCTCATCGGGCAGATCCAGCAGCCTCCCTTTCGGAAGCTCGGCGTCTTCGACCTGGACACCTTCTATCCTACGAAGGAACGAATGAAGCTCGCCATGAGGCTCAACGGGCTGGTGGCCTCCCCTTCCTTCGCCGAGTGGATGGAGGGGGAGCCCGTGGACATGGACAGCCTGCTCCGGGCGCCGGACGGGAGACCCAGGGCCAGCATCGTCTACCTGTCCCACCTCTCCGAATCCGAGCGGGTGTTCGTCGTGACCCTCCTCCTCTCCAAGCTGGTGACCTGGATGAGGAGGCAGTCCGGGACTTCGGATCTTCGGGCCCTGGTCTACGCCGATGAAGTGATGGGCCTGGCCCCTCCCACCGCGGAGCCTCCTTCCAAGCGACCGATCCTCACCCTCTTCAAGCAGGCCCGGGCCCATGGGGTCGGGATGGTGCTGACCACCCAGAACCCGGTGGACCTGGACTACAAGCTCATGTCCAACGCCGGTACCTGGATGGTGGGCCGGCTCCAGACCGAGCGGGACAAAGCCCGGATCATCGAAGCCATGCAGTCGGCTTCGGGAGAGATCGACGTCTCCGCCTGGGACGCCCGAATCTCCGCACTGGGGAAACGCCAGTTCGTCCACAAGAGCACACGCTCCCCCCAGCCCGACCTCTTCACGACGCGGTGGGCCATGTCGTTCCTCAGGGGTCCGCTGACGCGATCGGAGCTCCTCCTGCTGCGGGAAGAGGCCACACCCTATGGTGCCCCTCCCTCGGGCGCCCGGGGAGCCGCCGGTGCTCCGGTCCCGGCCCAGGAGATCTCGGCTCCACGGACGCCCGGCGCCACTCCGGACCTCCTGGCCGCCGACGAGAGCCCGGTCGCGCCTCAGGTGGCTTCGGGGATTCCTGTCCGCTACCTGGACCCGGCGGCACCCTGGAGCCGGGATTTCGGGATCCGAGCCGGAGGGAGACGACTCGAGCCCGGTCTGGCCGCACGGGTGCGGCTACTATTCGACGACCAGAGAGGAGACCTCCGGCAGGAGCAAGAGTGGGAAGCCGTCCTCTTCCCCCTGAGGGAGACCCTGGACGTGGAGGCCGCCCGTACCGTAGATCACGACCCCAGGGACTTTCGGGAGGAGCCCCCCTCAGGGGCGGTCTATGGTCTCCCGGACGCGAATCTGGATACCGCCTCCTTCTTCCGGTCCGCGGAGAAGGAGATCGAGGAATACCTCTACCGGAACCTCACCCTCACCCTCTACCGGAACGGAGCTCTCAGGCTCTATTCCCGTGTCGGCGAGGCGGAGGAGGCGTTCAAACGCCGTTGCCTGGCGGCCGCGGAAGAACAGGCCGATGCGGATGCCGAGAAGCTTCGGGATCGCTTCGAAGCACGCCTCAAAACGGTCAGGAAGAGGGCGGCCGACGCGGAACGCAGGGTCAGGGAGCTGGAGGTGGACACCCGGCAACGCCGCCAGCAGGAGATCGTCTCGGGCGCGGGAGAGGTCCTCTCCATGTTCCTGGGCGGACGAAGGAGCGTCAGAAGTCTCTCGGGGATCTCGTCCCGGCGCTCCCAGACGTTGCGGACCCAGGAGCGGTTGAGGAGCGCCGAGGAGAAGCTCGCGGATTACGAGGAAGACATCGTGGAGTTGGAGGAGGAACTGGCTCGGGAGCTACAGGAGATCTGGGGGCGATGGAAGGAGAAGGCCGACGAGTCGGAACCCTTCCAGGTGGGGCTGGAGAAGACGGACGTTCACCTCGAAGACCTGATCCTCTTCTGGGCACCGGTGGATTGACCGGGGTCCCTCCCCGGGGCTCGGGGGACCAGGAGCTGGTGGCTGCTGGGAATCGGTCTTCGACTTTCCAATCATGGCCGGGGTCTTAGATTGACCGGCGTCCCCGAAAATCCATCCGCTCGTCCGGCGGATCACACCGGTCTCATCCAGGAGGAGTGCCGTGCTGAAAGAGTTCAAGGAGTTTGCCGTCAAGGGCAACGTGCTGGACATGGCCGTGGGTATCATCATCGGCGCAGCCTTCGGCACCATCGTAAAATCCCTGGTGGATGACATCATCATGCCCCCTATCGGGCTCTTGCTGGGCGGCGTGGACTTCACCGACCTCTTCTTCACCATCTCCCCGGGATCCGTCCCCGGGCCGTACGGGACCCTCGCTGCGGCCAGGGAGGCCGGTGCCGTCACCGTCAACTACGGTGTCTTCATCAACGGCGTCCTCTCCTTCCTCATCGTGGCCTTCGCGGTCTTCCTCGTGGTGAAGAGCTTCAACAAGCTGAAGAAGCAGGAGGAAGCCGCCCCCGAGGCACCCCCGGCCCCGCCGGAGCCCACGGCGGAAGAGACGCTGCTGACGGAGATCCGGGACATTCTGAAGGCTCAGGCCTGAGCCCCGGTTCCATTCCTTCGGATCCGTCGAGCATCCTTCGGATCCGTGGAGCAGGAGAGAGGGGCTGGTGGAGCCACCCACCGGCCCCTCTCGTTTCCGGTCCCCCAACTTTCCCTTTCGGTGGGGTGGTCAGAAACGGCCCCGCAGGAGCGTCACCCCCAGGGCGGGTCGGTAGGAGAATCCACGGGCTCCCTCCACCGGTACCATGGTGGGAAAAGGTGAGGGCACTCCGAGGCTGAGCCGGCCGCCATGAAAGCGCAGCAGGGAGTTACCCAGCCCGGGGAGATCCCCGTCGTCGTCCATGCTCGACGGACCTTCCGCGCCCCGCTGATCCATCCGGGAGGTCAGTCCGGCGCCCGCTGCCAACCCGACGATACTCGCCGCCAGGGGGATTCCCACGGCCACCCTCTCGCCGTCCGGTTGGATCATGAGATCCAGTCCCGCTCCTGCCAGTCCACCTATGACTCCGGCGATACTGATGAGACGGGCCCGGTTCCGGCTCATGTTCCAGCTTCGGGCGGCCAGCGCCGAGACCAGGAGGCCGGTGTTCCCTCCGATGAGAGTGGAGGTGAGAAGTGGGTCTCCCTCCAGGTCGGCGAGGATCCCGCCGGCCACACCGAACCAGGTACCCCAGAGGGCACCGAAATTCGCCGTGGTGGCCACTCCGCTGGGGATGGGCTTCCGGGCCAGCACCGAGCCGGTGAGCGTTCCCGCCAGCCCCCCCACGACGAAGGATTTGAAGACGTCCGAGCCATCCCGATCTCCTCCCCCTTCGCAGCCCCAGTCGTAACAGATCTCGTCCCTCTCCCCCCAATCCAATACCTCCATGACTCCGAAACCCATCCAGCTTCCCCAAAGGCTCCCGAAGGTGATGGCTCTCACCTGCCCCTCGCTGAGGGAGCGGGACCGGGCCAGAGCCCGCCCCCCCAGGAACCCCAGGGGGGCCCCCAGCAGGAGCCCGGCACCGTAGGCTTCCGGCCCGTCGGCCCCGAATGCCCCCGGGATCGCGATTCCCATCCAGGCTCCGTACGTCGTGGCCCACACCATGAGCTCCACCTGGGAGCTGCGGGCACGCCCTTCCTCGGGAAGGGTACGCAGGGCGGCCATGGCCTGGCTCCCGGCCCAGGTGTCCCCGAACCGCTCACTGATGTAGTGGAGAAGGGCCTCGGCTACCGCCGTCCGACCCTCGTCCTGGAAGTCCTCCGCAGCTCGGAGGAGGATGGCCGCACTGTCGGCCCGAGTGGCCTGCGCCTCTCCCCCGATGGGCAGAGCCAGAAGGGGGGCCGTGAGCAAGAGAGCGACACGAGCGGTGCGGGAAAGAGGAACGGCGAACCAGCGCATGGCAAACTCTCGGGAAGAGGATGAACATGACAAGAAGTTGATAAACCAGACACGGCACGACGGGTCCCGAGGTACCAACGCTCAGGCTCTGTGCCGCTTGCGGTCTCTCGGCTCCAGGTGGATGTTCGTGCCCGACCCGAAACACCAGATCCGAGGACCCCTTCATGCTTCATCTCTTCACAGACCCGGCGTTCTGGGCGGCGCTCTTCTCCGTGACCTTCATCCAGATGGCCCTGGGGGCCGACAACCTCATCATCATCACGATCCTGGCGACCAAGCTGCCACCCCAGCGGCAGGGGCTGGCGATTCAGCTGGGGCTCGTGCTGGCCATGGTCTTTCGGATCATCCTCCTGGGCCTGGTGAGCTGGCTCCTGACCTTCGCCACGAACGTCTTTCTCTCCGTGGACCGAACCATTCTCGGGCTCCACGTTGAAGCCGACTTCACGGTGAAGGCGGTAGTCCTCGGGGTGGGCGGGCTGATTCTGATCTGGAAGGGAGTGAAGGAGCTCAGAGTGAAAGCCAAGGGGCTGGGGGAGGAGGTGCAGGCCACGGAGAGCTTCACCGAGGTGGTGGCCGTCATCACCGGCATGAACCTCCTCTTCAGCATCGACTCCATTCTCACCGTGGTGGGGATGACGGACGTGTTCACGGTCATGGTGGGATCCGTCATCATCTCCGTCGCGTTGATGCTGGTCTTCGCGAACCCCCTGGCCAGTTTCATGAGAGACAATCCCGACTTCGAGATCCTCGGCCTCTTCGTGCTCCTCCTCATCGGTTTCGTCCTCTTCCTGGAAGGGGGTCACGTGGCGGAGGTATCGGTGAACTCCAGCGAGTTCCCCTACATCCCCCAGTGGATCGTTATCTTCACCCTCCTTCTCATGTTCAGCGTGGACCTCTACCAGAACTGGTGGGAGAGGAGGTTCAGGAAGCGGGCTCAGGCCCCCGTCGAGCTGGGACGGAGGAAGAAGTAGGGCGCCGGCGACCCCTCGCTGTATCAGAACAACCGGTTGAAACGGGTCCAGAGCTCGTCACCCAGGCGCCAGTACCTCTCCACCGTGGAATTCGCCAGGTCGTGGACGTACTTCGTCAGGAAGGCCTCGGCCAGGGTCGGATCCTCCTCATAGAGAGCCAGGGCCTCGGCTTCGATCTCCGCCTGCCGTGCGAAGGCCCCTTCTTCGATGGGACGCCAGACCTCCTCCAGGACCCCCTTCATGTCCTGGTAGCGGAAGTAGGAGAGCTTCGAGGCCCGCCGGAACGCCCACCAGGCACAGTCCTCCCGGTATGCCCGGCGGCCGTCCACCATGTACGCCTCCGGCATCTGGGTGATCCCGATGTAGAAGGGGAGATGAGGGGTGGTGGCGGGGTTGTCGTACCCCAGCCAGACGACGCCGCCGATGGGATCAGGGAGCCAATCCCGCGATTGGGTGATCTGCACGTAGGTGGCGGTGGGGGAGGCGATGGTCCGTTCCCGGTGGATACCGAAGAGCTCACGGAGATCTGCATTCATGAAGGGATTCGCCACGGGGCTCTTGACGGCATTCCCCTCCGAGTTCACCACAGTCAGGCTTTGGGTCATGTCGTAGGGAGTGTCCTCGTAGCTGTCCCGGAAGATCTCCAGGAGGTCCGCCACCGACACCTTCTCGTCGGGCTTCACCGAGAGGGGGAAGTTCTCCGAGTCCGGGTGAAGCCCCAGTGAGGGAGCCAGGAGGCTCAGGGCTCGCCACTCCCGTCGCCGGGAGTACAGACTGGTTCGGTCGGCATAGGCGTAGGCGAAGCGGAAGGGCTCACCGGAGTCCGGGTTCCACCACCCCATTTCCTCCGCCAGGGAGTGGACGTTTGCCGAGGCCAGGAAGTGGTCCGGGTCATCCAGCTCCAGCTCCAGGATCCGGTGGGCG
>Ga0316577_10001408_pt1 | contig 11344 bp, 6 predicted proteins | sample S5NA_FD_203073 | JGI IMG/M metagenome (GOLD analysis project Ga0316577, IMG submission 203073) | Rhizosphere microbial communities from salt marsh grasses in Alabama, United States - S5-7_050615r2r1 | ecosystem: Host-associated > Plants > Roots > Rhizosphere | place: USA: Alabama | collected... | reverse complement strand
TGGGGAGTCCGTCCATATGGGAGGAGGCGTCCTCCTCCGCTTCTTGACACATTCGTGGCGTGGACCGCCGGACTGTGGTCTGGCGGGAGCGATTGAAGGTAGGGCCACAGCCATGGGCCCTGCTGCACACACTGTTTGACAGAGGCGAAACCTTGGCGTACAATAATCAGGCATAGTCAGCCAATACGGAGGAGCAAGGGTGAACATCCACTTCCCGGCCAGTCACGCCGAGGCCATGGTGAGCTTTCTGCAGGACCTGGTGCGTATTCCCAGCCTATCCACCCACGAGGAAGCATTGGCAGCCCGTCTCGTGCAAGAAATGCAGGAGATTGGCTTTGATGAGGTGTGGACGGACCGGATCGGCAACGTGATTGGGCGGGTAGGGACCGGACGGGGCCCCAAGCTACTCCTCAATAGCCACATGGATGTGGTGAACGTTGGGAATCCTGCGCGTTGGCGGCACCCACCGTACGACGCGGTCATCGAGGACGGTATTCTTCATGGTCGCGGGGCTTGTGACATGAAAGGCGGACTGGCGGCCATGGTGTATGCCGTGGGGGCGCTGCTGGCTGCCGGCGTAGAGTTGGCCGGAGATCTGTACGTGGCTGCCGTCGTTCAGGAAGAACCCTGCGAAGGGATGGCCATGCGGGTGCTGGTGGAGGAGGAAGGGATTCGCCCCGATTTCGTAGTACTGGGCGAACCCAGCAACCTACAAGTACGCCTGGGTCACCGTGGCCGGCTGGAGATGCAGGTTGCGGTCCAGGGCAAGGCAGCCCATGCGTCGGCGCCAGACCTGGGGAGCAACGCGATTCATCACGCTGCCCGCCTGATCTTTGGCATCGAATTGCTTGCCCCGCGGCTTGCCACCGACGATTTCCTGGGGCAGGGCACCGTGGCCGTGACCGAGATCGAGAGCCAAGCGGCCAGTCGCAACGCAGTGCCAGACTATTGCAGCTTCTACATCGATCGCCGGCTGACACTGGGCGAGACTGAGCGCAGAGCAGTGGCAGAGATTCAGAGCATCATCAACACCGAAGAGATCAAGGCTGAGGTCAGTGTGACCGAATACCGGGCTACGAGCTACACCGGCTTCGAATGCCTGGGCCGCAACTTCTTTCCCGCCTGGGCCATGCCCGAGGATCACCCCCTGGTGCAAACACTGGCACGAAGCGTCCGCGAGACCCTGGGCTACCGCCCAAGATCGGGGCGATGGGCTTTTTCGACCGATGGCAGCTACACGTCCGGGATGGCCAATATCCCAACGGTGGGCTTTGGACCAGGCGAGGAACGCTATGCCCACACACAGGACGAACAGATCCGTTTGAACGACGTGGTGGATGCCGCTCGAGTCTATGCCCGCCTGGCGGCGGAACTGTTGCGCGTGTCTCAGCAATAGGCCCGAAGACGAACGCCCTGGGGCAGGGGCAGGTGCATACCCGAATTTCATTAAGAACGGCGCGGGTCTGTGGAACCCGCGCCGTTTTGGTTAGAAATTTACTGATCGCCTAGTCGCCGGCGCTGCCCAAGCTCGACGATATGAGGGCATTGCCCATAGAAAAGCGATCCGCCCCGCCGTGCTCGCGAGAGCGCCGATAGCCGGTGCCTGCCGGGATCAGCTTGCCGATGATGACGTTCTCCTTCAGCCCGAAGAGGCCATCGACCTTGCCTTCCACTGCGGCGCCGGCCAGCACGTTGATCGTGTGCTGGAACGAAGCCCCAGACAGAAAGCTTTCTGTGTTCAGCGCTGCCTTGGTGATACCCAGCAGCACCGGCCGCGCCGTGGCGCGCTGGCCGCCAGCGCGGACGATCTCCTCGTTGATGTCCTGGAAGACCAGCCGGTTCACCAGTTCTCCTGGCAAGAGGTCGGTATCGCCAGCCTGGACCACGCGGACCTTGTCGGTCATCTTGCGGATGATCACCTCGATGTGCTTGTCGTTGATGATCACGCCTTGGCTGCGGTACACTTGCTGGATCTCCTGCACCAGGTAAAGCTGGGCTGCATCGCGCCCCAGGATGCGCAACAGCCGGGTGGGGTTGATAGAGCCTTCGGTCAATTGTTGGCCTGCTTTTACGAGCGAACCCGGCTCGACGCGCAGGCGGGCGGTGGTGGCGATCTCGTACTCTCGCTCGTCCCGCTCCTCGCGCCGGACATAGATCGTGGCCTGTGGTCGAACCGTCACCGTACCGCCTACAGGTGAGGTGAGCTGGCGGGCTCCATACTGGGCCACAGGCTCATCCTCGGCCACCGTCTGGCCATCCTCGACGATGGGGCGATAGTTGGCCGGCAGTGGGACTTCTACTGGGTAGGCCGAGTCGGCTGGCGAAACCAAGATGGCCGGCACCTCGACAAACACCCGCCCTGCATTGGTGACCCCGATGGTCTTTTCTCCATATTGGGCAATGGCCTCGCCCTCGGTCACCGACTGCTCGTCTTCCACCAAGATCCGATAGTTCCTGGGGATCTCGTACTCTTCGGTAAAGACCTCGTGGTGGACCACTTTCAGCACACGAACCCCGTCCTGATGCTTCAGCTCGACACGTCCGTCGATATCAGAGATGACAGCCTCACCCTTCGGAATGCGGGCTTCGAACAACTCCTGGACGCGGGGCAGACCGTGCGTGATGTCCGATGCGCCCGCCACACCACCGGTGTGAAAGGTTCGTAGCGTAAGCTGGGTGCCGGGCTCACCGATCGACTGAGCTGCAATGATACCGACGGCTTCGCCGATCTCGATCAAGCCTCCCCGGGCCAGATCCCGCCCGTAGCAGGTCGCGCAGAGTCCGTGCCGGAGGGCACAGGTGAACGGCGAACGGACATACACCCGCTGGATGGCGAGGGTTTCGATGGCTTCGGCTTGTCCCTCCTCGATCATCTCGCCCGGAGCAACCAGGACCTCTCCCGTCTTGGGGTTGACCACAGGGCTGATCACCACGCGACCCAACAGGCGCTCGGTCATGGTCTGGCCGAGCTTCTGGGTGTCCTCAAGGGTGACCCAGATCCCGGAGCGGGTTCCGCAGTCCTCCTGGTCGATGATCACATCCTGGGCTACGTCCACCAGGCGCCGCGTCAAATAGCCGGCGTCTGCCGTTCGCAGGGCGGTATCCGCCAATCCCTTGCGGGCACCGTGCGTCGAGATAAAGTACTCCAGGGCAGTCAGGCCCTCGCGGAAGTTGGAGCGAATGGGGAGGGCGATGATCCGGCCGGCCGGGTCGGCCATCAGGCCGCGCATCCCTGCCAACTGCCGGATGGGCGTAAAGCTGCCCTTGGTCGCCCCCGATACGGCCATGATGCGGATGGGTCCGTCCGGATCCAGATTTTTCGCCACGGCTGCGGTGATATCATCGGTAGCCTTGGTCCAGAGTTCCACGGTGCGCATATACTGCTCGTCTTCGGTGATGAGACCGCGGCGGTACTGGTGCTCAACCCGGTTAACCTCCTCCGAAACGAGGCGGAGGATCACTTCCTTCTCGGGTGGCACCGTGATATCGCTCACGGCAATGCTTGTGCCCGATTTGGTCGCATAGCGGAAGCCCATGGACTTGATTTCATCAACCAGCCGGGCCGTGGCACTCATCCCCAAGCGGTGATGGCAGCGGGCTACCAGGTCCTGGAGTTTGCCCTTGTCCATCGTATCGTTGACATAGCGGAGCTGTGCCGGCAGGTGGAGGTTAAAGATGGCTCGGCCCACCGTCGTCTCGATATAGCGCTCGGCACTGCGGTCCTCCGGCTGGAAGCCCACCGCCTGCAGCATATCCAGGAATTCCTGCTCGTCCCCTTCTTGAAGGTCGGCAACCTGGTGCAGGCGGCCGGCCTCGATCAGATCGAGCACCTGGCCCACAGTCCGCAGCGAGGCAGTCTCCAGCGCGTCGCGAAGCTCATCGGTCAGATCCAGATAGTCGACCGGCTCCTCGTCGACCCAGCTACGAAAGCGCAGCCGGATCGTAGTGTGAAGGCCAATCTTGCCCAACTCGTAGCCGAGACGGACTTCGTCCAGATCCCCAAAGGTGGGGAGCCGGTCAGAGATACTGGTGGCATCCATGGTCAGGTAGAAACAGCCCAAGACCATATCTTTGGCCGGTCCCACAATCGGCTCGCCACTGGCGGGCTTGAGCAGATTTCGTGAGGCCATCATCAATTCTCGTGCTTCTGTGACCGCCCGGTTCGAGAGTGGCACATGAACCGCCATCTGGTCGCCGTCAAAGTCGGCGTTAAAGGCAGCACACACCAGGGGGTGGATCTGGATCGCCTCGCCATCGACGAGCTTGGGCTCAAAGGCCTGAATACCCAGACGGTGCAGCGTGGGCGCGCGGTTGAGGAGCACGGGTCGCTCCTGAACCACCTCTTCCAAGACCTCCCACACTTCGGGTCGTTGCTGCTCGATGATCCGCTTGGCCCCCTTGACGTTGATGGCATAGTTGTATTCGACCAGGCGGTTGATGACGAATGGCTGGAAGAGCTCCAGGGCCATGCTCTTGGGCAGACCACACTGGTGCAGCTCCAGGTCCGGGCCGATCACGATGACCGACCGCCCCGAATAGTCCACACGCTTGCCCAAGAGATTGCGGCGGAAGCGCCCCTGCTTTCCCTTGAGATAGTCAGAGAGGGACTTGAGTGGGCGCCGCCCCCGAGCAGAAACCGCCTTGCCCCGCCGGCTATTGTCGATCAGCGAGTCGACGGCTTCCTGCAACATGCGCTTTTCATTGCGGACGATCACATCCGGTGCGCCCAGATCCAGCAGCCGCTTCAAACGGTTATTGCGGTTGACGACACGGCGGTAGAGGTCGTTGAGGTCAGAGGTGGCGAACCGCCCGCCATCGAGCTGGATCATCGGCCGAAGCTCAGGTGGAATGACAGGCAACATCGACAGGATCATCCACTCGGGACGGTTGTTGCTCTTTCGAAGCGCCTCCACAACGCGCAGGCGCTTGGTGGCCTTGCGTTTCATCTGCTTGGAGCGGGTAGTGCGCATGGTGGCCCGCAGTTCTTTGCTCAGTGCCTCAAGGTCGATCTGCTTGCAGATATCGAGAAAGGCCTCGGCGCCCATCTTGGCCTCAAAGACATGGCCCCACCGATCGTTCAGATCGTGATACCGGCTTTCCGTCAGGAAGGTCATGGAGGCCAGACCGCGCAGCTCTTCCTTCTTCTCATCGACCTCGGCGTCCAGTTCTATTTTTTGCTGGGCCAGGCGCTCATTCAGGATCTCGACAGCCTGGCCAGCTTCGTACGTCAACTGGTCTCCTTCGGCAGAAATGAGCAACGCGATGTCTTCCATCTCCTGGCGGATCTGATCCTTGATCTCGTCCAGCCGAGTTGCGGCCAGTTCCTGAGGCCGGGACAGGTGACCGCGCTTCACAGCCTCGCCTGCCTTGGCCACTGGCTCGTCGTGGAAGCTGAGGTTCAGGTCTTCAGGCGCCTGCTTGCCCACCAACGATTCCAGCCGGCCTTGCATCGCCCGCACTTCGGTGGTGACCGCATCGGTCAGCACGGTTCCTTTTTCCTCGAGCGCCTCTTCCTGTTGCCGTCGCCGGCGTTGCAGGTTGTCGAGGGCCTCCTGGAGCCGCGTGTTGATCTCGTCGATCTTTTCCTGGCTCGCTCGATCCAAGCGGGTCTTTTCGCGCAACAGATCTTCGTCCAGGCGACGCAGAGCCTTATTGCGCCCCTCCTCATCGACGTAGGTGATCACATATTGGGCAAAGTACAGGACCCGATCCATATTGCGGCGGGAGATGTCAAGCAGCAAGCCCAGGTAGCTGGGCACGCGCCGTGTATACCAGATATGAGCGACGGGGGCAGCCAGCTTGATGTGGCCCATCCGCTCGCGCCGGACAGAGGAGCGAGTCACCTCCACCCCACACCGCTCGCAGGTGACGCCCCGGAAGCGGATGTGCTTGTACTTGCCACAAGCACACTGCCAGTCCCGTTGCGGCCCAAAAATGGCCTCACAGAAGAGGCCGTCTCGTTCGGGACGGAGACGCCGGTAGTTGATCGTCTCCGGCTTGGTGACCTCGCCATACGACCAGGACAAGATTTCCTCAGGCGAGGCAAGGCTGATCCGCAGGGCCTTGAACTCTTTGAGATTCAAGATTTTCCCTCCTACCATTTTCGATGATTGCCATTCGACGTCCGGCGATCTATCGCCGCACGTCAAATCCAGATTCCAAGAATAGAGCTATTCGTCTGAACTGGGACGCAGATAACGGATGGTGGTTGCCAAGTGGCGATGGCCCAGGTAGCGGGCAACCAGTTTCAGATCACCGCTGCTTTCATAGAGAGTGCTGGCATAGACATAACGCAACGCCTGAGTTGTCAGGCCGTCCAATCCGGCCGCCTGAGCATAACGGTGTAGCAACCTCTGCACCGAACGCGTCGACAGGGGATTACCATCCCGGTTCACACAGAGATGGTTCACGCCCGGCGCAGCTTTCCTCGTGGGCAGGTAGCCACGAAGCGCATCGCATACCTCGTTTTCCAGATACACAGTCCGACCCGACGTGCCAGACCGATCACGGACTTCTAAGTAGGGTTCCTGGATGTCCAAATGAAGGTCGCCCATCTCCAGCTCTGTGAGCTCACCCAGCTTCAGCCCCGCGCCCATCAACAGCTGGATCACGGCCAGATCCCGGGCCGCCTGGCGGGGTCGTCCCGCCCGCACAGCGGCCAACAAGCGGTCCACATCCTCCGGGGTCAGGGAACGGGAACGCTCCGACACCGCTTCGCCCATGAGGGGGACATCCTCTGCCGGATTGACCTCGGCCCAGCCCTGTTCGACAGCCAGGCTATAGAACTTGCGCAAGGCCTGGAGACGGCGGTTCACGGTAGCAGGTGCCTGCCCTTTGGTTACCCGCAAATACTCACAGAACCCCTGGATGTCATCCGGTTCCATGCAAAGGGGCGAGCAATCCGCATCCGCCGACTTGTCGCTCCAGCGCAAGAAGGCCCTCAAGTCGGCCACATAGTTCACCACCGTGGCTGGCGCGAGGGCAGAGTCGGTGAGGTACTCTTCAAATTCTGCTAGTAGACCGTTGCTATTAATATTCCTACCCACTCACACAAGTACGCAAGGTAACATTATATCCATTCTGTGCCGAATGTCAAATCTGCAACATGGGTTGGCGAGCCGGGTCGCCAGGCTGTGAAGGTCAATCCCCAATGGTAGACTGGAGGAATGCCTCGATGAAATCCTGGATATCGCCGTCCAACACCGCCGCCGAGTTCCCTGTCTCATGGTCGGTGCGCAGATCCTTGATCATGTGGTAGGGGTGAAGTACATATGAACGGATCTGGTTGCCCCAGCCAGCCGACACATGCTTCCCTTTCAGGCGAGCTTGTTCCTCTTCGATCCTTTGCTGCTCCAGATCATAGAGCTTGCCGCGCAAGATCTTGAGCGCAACTTCCCGGTTCTGAGTCTGGGATCGCTCGTTCTGACAGGAAACGACAACCCCCGTCGGTTCGTGCGTGATGCGCACCGCAGTGGCGTTCTTTTGCACGTGCTGCCCGCCCGCCCCCGAGGCCTTGAAGACATCGATCTTGAGGTCATCAGAATTGATCTCCACCTCGATGTCGTCCGAGATCTCGGGCATGACCTCGACCAGGACAAAAGAAGTGTGCCGGCGGTGGGCCTCGTCAAAGGGCGAGAGACGCACCAGGCGGTGGACCCCCCGTTCAGCCTTGAGATAGCCATAGGCGTAGGTGCCCGTCACACTGATGGTCACACTCTTGAAGCCAGCCTCCTGGCCGCGCAGGGAATCCAGGATTTCGGTCTTGTAGCCTTGCTGCTCTGCCCAGCGCAGGTACATGCGCAACAGCATCTGGACGAAATCTTGAGCGTCGGTCCCGCCGGCACCGGCATGAAGGCTCAGGATGGCCGCATCGCGGTCATGGGGGCCCGAGAGGAGGAGCTGGAACTCGTGCCGGCCCAGTTCGGATTCGATCTCGTTGGCTTCGCCCTCGATCTGGGTGGCCAGGGTGAGATCCTCGTCGGCTTCTGCCAAATCCAAGAGTTCCAGAGCATCCCCAGCCCGCTTCCCCAACGTCTGCCAGCGCTCCACCTCGGTCTTAAGATTGGAAAGGTCCTGCATTGCCTCCTGTGCAGCAGCGGAATCGTCCCAGAAGCCGGGGGCGGCCGCAGATTTTTCCAGTTTCTCGATCAGTTGTTGTTTCTCGGCCAGGTCAAAGACGCACCTGTATTTCTTTGATCCGTTCGTCCAACTCGGTTAAGCGGCTCATCAACTCTTCCATCTGATCACCTCTCAGGATATACCATCTCTCGCACGTGCGGCGGTGCCCAACCCCTGTCCTGCGCCACACCGCACCTATTCAAACAATCCCTCGACAAAGGCCTCGGCGTCGAACTCGGCGAGGTCATCCAGGGTCTCCCCTGTGCCGATAAAGCGAACAGGCAGGCCCAGATCGTGGGCCACGGCAAAGACCACGCCTCCCTTGGCCGTGCCATCGAGCTTGGCCACGATCACGCCGGTCACCTCGACCGCGTCCTTGAAATGCCGGGCCTGCGATAGCGCATTCTGACCGGTGGTCGCGTCCAGCACCAACAGCGTTTCGTGGGGTGCCTGGTGAACCCGCTTGCTGGCCACACCGCGCACCTTGCGAAGTTCCTCCATGAGGTTGTACTTGGTGTGCAGCCGGCCGGCGGTATCGACGATCAACAGATCTGCGTGCCGGCTCTGGCTGGCTCGAATCGAATCATAGACCACAGCGCCAGGGTCGGCTCCCGGCTGGTGAGCGATGACCGGCACGCCAGCACGTTCGCCCCAGATCTTGAGCTGGTCGATGGCCGCGGCCCGGAAGGTATCTGCCGCGGCCAGAGCGACCTTCCGGCCTCGATCTCGATAGTACTTGGCTAGCTTGGCAATCGACGTGGTCTTGCCCGAGCCGTTGACACCCACAATGAGGACCAGGGTCAACAGCCGGGGTTCGTCGATCTTCATCGGGGCCGGATTCCCCAACAAGGCCAGCAACTCCGCCTTGAGAAGCTCCTGCAGGGCGCGCGTATCGCGCGCTTTTCCCTTGGCGACCTGCTCACGAAGGCGGTCCACCAAGATCATGGTGGTCTCAACCCCGACGTCGGCCTGGACCAGTAGCGCTTCCAGGTCCTCCCATGTCTCCTCGGTGATGTCACCGCCACCCAACAGCCCACTGATCTGTCCAAAGAATGACCGGCGGGTCTTGGTGAGGCTGTCCCGGATCTGTTTCGAGCGTCTGAACACGTCTTGCCTTTCTCCTGAAAAACCTGTACGGACCACCCGGTCTACTGGACCGGTGGTCCGACAGGATATTATACTTGATCTTGGTTCGAACGCCAAGAATGGGCGGGCCTTGGACCACGGCCTGCAAAGTCGGTATGTGACAAGCGTGGCAGCGATGTAACCGCGTGGAACTCACCAGAGGGAGATCGCCGCACTCTTCGCAATGACAGTCAATGGAGAATGCAGTAACGCCGGGGCTTGGACATGTGGGAGCCGGGTACCATTGTGTGCGAGGAAACGGTATGGTATAATGGCCGCAGCCTGGCGTCTGGAGGTAGCATGAGCCAATCCCCCTTTGCCATCGAAACACAAGAGTTGACCAAGTACTTCGGCAAGCATCCTGCGGTCGTGGGCCTGAATCTGCAGGTGCCGCAGGGCCTCGTTTTTGGCTTCTTGGGGCGGAATGGGGCGGGCAAGACCACCACCATCGGCATGTTGCTTGGCCTATTGCGGCCCACGCAGGGCCAGGCCTGGATGTTAGGCCACGAGATACACCACAGCCTGCGGCCCGCCCTGCGGCGGACGGGGGTTCTCCTGGATCACCCCGCCTTCTATCCGTACCTGTCTGGCCATGAGAATCTGTGGGTGGTTGCCCAGGCGCTCGGCGGAGAGGCCCTCACCCGCATTCCTGAGGCCCTGGCAACAGTGGAGATGTCGGGTCGAGCCAGCGATCGATTTAGCGCCTATTCGGCGGGTATGAAGCAACGCCTGGGACTGGCGGCTGCCCTACTCAACGATCCCGATCTCCTCGTTTTGGACGAGCCCACGACCGGCCTGGACCCGGTAGGCCAGCGCGACATCAGGGACCTGGTGCGACGTCTTGCCAGCGATGGGGGGAAGACAGTCTTTTTCTCCAGTCACCAACTGCGAGAAGTGGAGCAGATCTGCGATCAGGTAGCCGTCATCGATCGTGGGCGGCTGGTGGTTCAGGGCCCTCTCGCCGAGGTGGCTGCCGGGCGCGACCTGGAGACTCTGTTCATGGAACTCACGGGGGGCAACCATGGGCCTTCTGCGGGCTGAACTCCTCAAGTTGGCTCGCTATGCCGCCTTCTGGTGGATGGCAGCAGCCCTCCTCATCTTGGCCCTGCTGCGCGGCCTGGTCTGGCCTCCGGACCCGGCCCTGCCCTGGCCTGGTCTATGGAGCATCACGCTGATCACGACAGCGCTTGTCGCGCTCACAGCCGTGAGCACCGGAATGGAATTTGCCGAGGACACGCTCAGCTCGTTCATCAGCCGCGGTGTGCCCCGCTGGGCCCTGCTGCTCTCGAAATTCATCACGCTGGTGCTCGCTGGAGGCGTACTCCTGATCGCCATTGAAGGACTGGTGACAGTGCTTGGGGTCCGGCCCGGCCTGCGCTGGGGTGAACTGGGACGAGCCTGGCTGAGCCTGTGGCCATACATCAGCCTGATCATGCTGCTGGCAGTCCTGGCTCGCAACGGCGGCCTGGCGCTGGTCGTTGGTATCCTCTGGATCTGGCTGGAACAAGCCGTGGCGGGCGTTATGGCCCCCTTTGCCATGCTGCCCGAGGTACAAGGGCTGCGATTCTTCACAGGTGAGGGCGCGCTTGGCCAACTCATGCCCTGGACCCTGTCCTATAACAGCGCAAACTGGACCTACCTGTCAGATGCGACACGGGCGCCGATGCCCATGAACATCCTGCTCCTGGCCAGCCCTCGTTCTGCCCTCCACTCCCTGCTGGTGCTGGTTGTCTACGCAGCCGTGGGCCTGAGCCTGTGCCTCCTACTCCTTGCGTTCCGCGAGGAATTGGGCAGGGCTGAGGGCAGGAAGGGTCTGTTCGGTGGCTTGCGACGCCGGTCAGGCCGGCAACCAGCCTCGACCCCAGCCCGGCAGGCGAAGTCGCTCCCCAGGATCGGGCGAGCTCCGGTCCTGGTTCGCCTGGTAGTGGCTCACCTGTTCAAAATGAGCCGCACCCGGTTGGTCAGGATTGGGCTCGTCGTGTCCCTGCTCTTCCCCCTGGCCTTCTGGGGGGTAAGCAAAGCCCTGGAGGCGACCGGTTTCGAGGACATCATGTTCGGTGCTGGCCCCGGAGGAGGCAGCCCGCTGGCCATTGTGATCAGC
>Ga0316577_10001407_pt1 | contig 11349 bp, 13 predicted proteins | sample S5NA_FD_203073 | JGI IMG/M metagenome (GOLD analysis project Ga0316577, IMG submission 203073) | Rhizosphere microbial communities from salt marsh grasses in Alabama, United States - S5-7_050615r2r1 | ecosystem: Host-associated > Plants > Roots > Rhizosphere | place: USA: Alabama | collected... | reverse complement strand
TGGCTTCTCAGGGTGGGATTTGTGCGGCATAATTGGATGGTGGGATTGACCACTAACAAAGGTGCGAAAGGAGTGAATGGCATGACAAAGCTAATGACAATCGAGGGCATCGGAGCTGTCTACAACCAGAAGCTTCAGGAGGCAGGGGTCAAAACCGTGGAGGCCCTTCTGGAGAGAGGTGCTACGCCCCAAGGCCGCAAGGAATTAGCGGAACTGACGGGTGCCGGTGCCGAACGTATCCTGGACTGGGTCAACCGGGCGGACCTGTACCGCATCAAGGGCATCAGTGAGGAGTACTCTGATCTTTTGGAGGCAGCTGGTGTCGATACGGTCATAGAGTTGGGCCAGCGCAATCCTGAGAACCTCCATGCCAAGATGGAGGAAGTCAACGCGGAGAAAAAGCTGGTACGAAGGTTGCCCACTGCTGCCCAGGTCAGTGACTGGGTGCGGCAGGCCAAGGGTCTCCCCCGCAAGGTCAGCTACTAAAGATTCCCGATCAGGGCGGGCCACGGGCTCGCCCTGATCAGATCATGCCCAGAGTGACGTGCCATTCTCAAGGAGGAGACAGACATGTTTCGGAAGCTCAGTGTGCTCATCGTCCTCTTGCTGGCCGCGCTTGCCATAAGCGGCTTTGCCCGTCCGGCCTCGGCCGCAGCCGAACAGGAGGGCAATCCCTGGTGGCTGTGGATCATTGTCTTTGTCGTGTTCGCTGGCTTTGTCGTCTTTATGCTGTGGTGGTGGGTTCGGGGTGCTGACCAGGAGGAGGGGGTCGCACCCCCACGCAGCGCCAAGCCCGAGCCGCCGGTTCCGTCCGTGTCGCGAGAGGCCGAAAGCATGGCAGTGCAGCCCGACCAGCCAGCGCAGGAGGATGATCTGACAAAGGTCGAGGGGATCGGGCCCAGGATCTCTAGTGTGTTCAAGGAGGCTGGCATCCGGACCTTTGCCCAGCTGGCAGCCGCAGATCCAGAGTCCCTCGAGGAAGTGCTACGGAAGGTCGACCCCAATCTGGCCCGCCTAGCAGATCCAGCCACTTGGCCCGAGCAGGCTGCCTTGGCGGTCGAGGGCCACTGGCAGGATCTGGAGAGGCTCCAGACTGAACTCAAGGGCGGGCGCCGACGCAAGCAATAGAGGCCAGCATGACGCAGTCTTTGTTGTCAGGGAGGGTATGGCATGTCTCAGGTCGCCACAAGCGGAGGGACGCCTCTCTACGAGCGCCCCGTGGAGATATTGCAGCATCTGATCCGATACGATACCACCAATCCACCGGGGAACGAAGCGGGCTGCATTGCCTACGTCGACGCCCTGCTGGCCGAGGCGGGATTCGAGACCAAGATCCTGGCTCGGGACGAGAAGCGCCCCAACCTGATCACCCGGCTTGGAGGTCAAGGCCAGGCACCAACCCTGATGATGTATGGCCATGTAGACGTGGTGACCACCGAAAACCAGGAGTGGAGCCATCCACCCTTTGAGGGCAATGTTGTCGATGGGTATGTCTGGGGACGCGGCGCCCTGGATATGAAGGGCGAGGTGGCCATGATGCTGGCGGCCTTGCTGCGAGCCAGAGCAGAGGGGCTGGAACCACCCGGCGATGTGATCCTGGCGGTTGTCAGCGACGAGGAAGCGGGTGGGGACTTTGGGGCTGCCTACCTGGTCGACCACCATGCCGAGCTCTTTGAAGGTGTGCGCTACGCCATCGGCGAGGCAGGCGGCTTCACGTTCTGGGTTGGCGATCGCAGGCTGTATCCGGTCATGGTCGCCGAGAAGCAGATGTGCTGGATGCGGGCCACCGCACGCGGCCGGGGTGGTCACGGCTCTATGCCACTGCGCGGGGAGGCCATGGCCAAATTGGCCCGGGTGCTGCAGGTGCTGGACCGCCGCCGGTTGCCGGTGCACGTGACTCCTGTGGCGCGACAGATGATCGAGGCCATGGGCTCGATACTGCCCTGGGGGCAGAGCTTGATCCTGCGCTGGCTGCTTGACCCGCGGTTCACGGATCGAATCCTGGGCCTGCTGGGCCAGCAGGGCGAGGTGCTGGCCCCCATGCTGCACAACACGGTGAGCCCGACCATCCTGCATGCCAGCGACAAGATCAATGTCATCCCCAGTGCGGTCACGGTGGAGCTTGATGGGCGGCTGTTGCCTGGCTTCACGCCCGACGATATGCTGGCTGAGCTCCAGCCGCTACTAGGCGACGAGGTGGAACTCGTGGTGGAGCGCTACGAGCCCGGCCCGCCCGAACCAGACATGGCGCTCTTCGAGACGCTGGCCGAGATCCTACGCGAGGCCGATCCTGAGGGCACCCCAGCGCCTTTCCTCATGAGTGGGGTTACGGACGGACGGCACTTTGCCCGGCTGGGCATCCAGACCTACGGTTTCACGCCGATGAAGATGCCCCAGGGCTTCGATTTCTGGAAGCTGGCCCATGGGGCCGACGAGCGCATTCCCATAGACGCTCTGGAGTTTGGGGCAGAGGCGCTGTACCAGCTTCTGCAGCGGTTTGGGCAGACCTGACGGCCGCCTGCCCGTAGCTGTATCTCGGATGATTTAATCCCTGTCATCTTCCGGCAGCCAAGGGCTGGGCCGGCATTGGAGCCCGGCGAGCCAGGGGCCCGGGCAACCGTGGTCTGGGTTTCCCTCGCGACGGGTATTTTGGGCAGATAGAAGAATGAGGAGGACAGCCATGTCAGCGTATATCATCGTCGATATCGAGGTCATTGATCCAGTTCGCTACGAAGAGTACAAGAAGCTCGCCGCGCCGACGGTCACGGCCTATGGCGGCCGCTATGTGGTGCGGGGGGGCGCTACCGAGACGTTGGAGGGCGACTGGGTCCCAAAGCGGTTCGTGGTGCTCGAGTTCGAGAGCGTCGACCAGGCCAAAGCTTGGTGGTCATCCCCAGAATACGCGCCGGCCAAAGCCCTGCGCCAGGAAACGGCGAACACGCAGATGGTGCTGGCGGAGGGCACATAGCGGCGCAGTAGGGAGCATGGACCCACGGCTAGGAGGCTGGTATGACCCCTGACGAACAGACCCTGCGAGGACAGGTATGCTTGATCACCGGTGCCACCTCAGGCATCGGCGAAGTGACTGCCCACACCCTGGCACGCATGGGCGCGACCGTGGTCGTCTTGGGCCGTAACCCCGAAAAGGGGGCGGCCACCCTGGACAGCATGCAGCAGGATAGTGGCAATCCCTCGGTCGATTTCCTGTTGGCCGATCTGACCGATCAGGATCAGGTGCGGCGGGCTGCGGGGGAGTTTCACGAGCGCCATGCCCGGCTGGATGTGTTGATCAATAACGCTGGTGGGTTCTTCTGGCGGCGCCAGGAGAGTGTAGACAGCATCGAGATGACGCTGGCACTCAATCACCTGGCGCCTTTTCTCTTGACCAATCTCCTCCTGGATAGGCTCAAAGCCAGTGCCCCCGCCCGGGTGATCAATGTCTCGTCAGACGTGCATCGCTCGGTGCAGATGGACTTCAATGACCTGCAGATGGAGCATGGCTACAGTGCCTGGAAGGCCTATGGCCGTTCGAAACTGGCCCTGACCCTCTTCACTTATGAGTTGGCGCGGCGGTTGGGGGGCAGCCATGTGACGTCCAACGCCGTGCATCCGGGCTTTGTGGCCACCGGCATCGGCCTGACGAATGCCTTTCTGCGGTTGCTTCAGCCTGTGATGCGGCTCTTTGCCAAGAGCCCTGAAGAGGGGGCCGAGACCAGCATCTACCTGGCTGCCTCCCCCGACGTAGCATCCACGACAGGCGCCTACTTTGCTGACAAACAGGCGGTGCCATCGTCGCCAGCATCCTACGACGAGTCAGCAGCCGAGCGCCTCTGGGAGATCAGCGCAGAGCTTACCGGACTATAGGGGGATTCGGATCGGTGGCGGCACGGGCGCCTTTATCTGTCAGGCTCCACAGGCGCCCCCGGCCTGCGATCGAACAGCCGCCTATTGGGCAGTTGTGACAGCCATTGCCACAGTCCTGGTTTACGGCGCGGAGATAGCCGAGCCGCGCCAGATCCTCGAGCAAGATCTCCAAGAAGGCCTCCGAGATATCCAGCGCACTGGCCAATTCCTCGTAGCTGTGGACGCCGCCGCTGGCGACATGGTGCAGGAGCTGTTCGAGCATGCTACAGTGCGCTTACCAGCTGGTAGGTAGCTATCCCGGCAGTAAGCGAGATCACTAGCAGGGTGGTCACGCTGAGGATCGTCCAGCCCCAGCTGTGCGTCTCCTGCCGGATCGCCGCCACCGTGGCCGCGCAAGGGATAAAGAGCATCTGTACCACGAGGAAGGCCAGGGCACCAGCCGGGCTCAGGACGGCCGCCAACGCAGTTGTCAACCCCGTTCCCTCCGCCGATCCCAGGAGAATGCCCAGCGTGGCGATGGCGTTCTCCTTGGCCACAAAGCTGGTCAGCAGCGCGACGAGCAACTGCCAATCCAGACCCATCAATGCGCCCAGTGGCTCCAGCGCCTTGCCCGCCTGCACCAGATAGCTGCTGCCAATGTCACCATGGGGCAGTGTGGCCAGGGCCCAGACGACAACGGACATGACCAGGATCAAGGACCCTGCCTTCTTCAGGAATTCGGCGCTGTTCTGCCAGACCTGAATGCCAATGGTCCGCAGGTTGGGCCGGTGGTAGAGGGGCAGTTCCATGATAAAGGCGGCCCGCTCACCCCTCAAAACCCAGCGATTGATGAGGATGCCGACGACCGCCAACACCGTTAGGTTGAGGATGATGAGCCCCCAAGCGACGATCGTCGCCGCACGGCCAAAGAAGATGGGGGCGATGAAGACGATGACGGCCATCCGCGCCGCGCAGGGTACCAGGGGCGCCAAGAGGATGGTCAACAATCGCGCCTGGCGAGAATCGATGATCCGGGACCCCACGACAGCTGGCACGTTGCAGCCAAATCCGAGGAAGAGGGGCATGAAGCTCTTCCCGTGCAAGCCCATCAGATGCATGAAACGATCCATGACAAAGGCAGCCCGGGCCATGTAGCCCGTGTCCTCAAGGAGGGCCAGGACGGCGAAAAAGATGACCAGGATTGGCAGGAAGGTGGCCACGGTGCCGGCGCCACCGATGATGCCGTCTACGGCCAGGCTCTGCACCCAGGCTGGGGCAGCGGCAAGGAAGCGCGAGACCACCGAGGCCAGACCGCCTACCAGGTAGCGGTCCAGCAGATCCTGGAAGGGTGTGCCGATGGTGAAGGTCAACCAGAAGACCACGCCCATGATCCCGGCGAGGATGGCCAGGCCCCAGAGGGGATGGGTTGCCCAGCGGTCCAGCCGCTCCGTGAGCGTGATCTGTCCGGGCCGCGGGCGGGTGACGGCAGCCCGGATCATGCGACCTACCCAGTCGTACCGCCCGCTGGCGACCGCCAGGACTGCGTCCTCGTGGGCCATTAGAATGTCGTGGACTTGATCCCACCGCGCCTCGGGCAGCCACTCGTCGCGCATCATGGCCGTGATCTGGCTGTCACCCTCCAGCAATTTCAGCGCAACCCATTTCTCGGGATAGAGGGGTGGTACAAAGCCCGCGATCAGTTCATGGATTTCCTCTAGCACCTCGCGGTGATCGTCGCGGATCTCGGGGACATTGGGCTGATAGGGGAGCTCGCCCCGAGCCAGCTGGACGACGACCTCCATAAGCTCGCGCACGCCCTGATTCCGGGCGGCGATCATAGGTACGACCGGGATGCCCAAGGCGGCCTGCAAGACCTGGGGTTCTACCTCCAGGCCCTCATCCGCGGCCACGTCGACCATATTCAGGCCGACGACGACCTTGGTGGGGAAAGGCAGCAACTCTGCTACTAGGTAGAGGTTGCGCTCCATGGTGGCTGCATTGATGACCACGACCACGACCTCGGGACGCTCGCGGATGATATAGTCCCGGGCGATGACCTCTTCCAGGGAGTTGGCCGTCAGGCTATAGGTGCCGGGCAGGTCGACCAGGTGGAGCGTCGTTCCGTCGAGATGATGGAAGCCAGTCTTCTGCTCGACTGTCTTGCCGGGCCAGTTGCCGACGTGTTGGCTGAGCCCCGTCAGCAGATTAAAGACCGTGGATTTGCCCACATTGGGCTGCCCGGCCAGGGCTACAGTCAGCGTCTCACTGCCGTTGAGCACAGCAGCAGCCCGCTCTTCGACGGAGAGCGGTGCCCTCTCGTTAGCGCTCATTTCCCTCTCGCTGCGCATCGACCAGGATCTTGGAGGCCTCTCCCCGGCCCAGAGCTACCCGGGTGCCACGCACATTGACGATCAGCGGGCCCCGGCCCCGGTTCTGGATCACCTTGAGCTGGGCGCCTGGTGTGAAACCAAGTGTTGCCAAGCGGCTGAGCAGCGTATGGCCGCTATCAATGCGCTTGATGCGCACAGATTCGCCCGTCCGCACGCTGCTCAGGCTCATGCCCGTCGTCGTCATCGTCGATGTCATCGCCGTCTGTAACCTCCGATTCACACAGTCTACAATGGGAAATTCGATGTTCAGCTGCGAACTCGTCTCAATAACAAGGCGAAAAAAAGAGGCCCCCCTCCCGCGATTAGCCGGATTGGTCCGAAGCCTCTGTATGTCGTCTATGGCAGGTTTCGCAGTAACCGGCTAGCTCTACCTGAGCGGTGGCCACCACAAACCCGTGTGCTTCGCCGATTTCTTTAGCCGCCTGGCAGAATGCGGCGCTATCCACCTCGATCACCCGGCCACAGCCCAGGCAGACGAGGTGGGAGTGTTCCTCCTTGGCAGACAATTCATAGTGGTGGTGCTCCCCGTCCAGGTGGAGCTCGTGCACCACCCCCGTCTCCCTGAGGATGTTCAGGGTGCGATATACCGTCGCCAAGCTCAGGTCGGCGTCGCACTGCCTTGCCCGGGCGTAGATGTCCTGGGCCGCGAGGTGGGTGTTGGCCTCGGCCAAGATGCTCAGCACGGCCTTGCGTTGGGGCGTGATCCGCTTGCCTGATGTTCGCAACCGGCGCACACTGGTCGCAATTCGATCGTCCATTGATCTCCTAACACCTGCTCCGCTCACAATTGAGAATGATTCGCAGGTAGGAGTATTATACCAGAGTCGGGCTGGTTGTCAAGTCCCTGGAACCTAGGAACGGATGAGGTTGCGTACCAGAAACAGGACGTTGGCCGGGCGCTCTGCCAGGCGGCGCATGAAATAGGGGTACCACTGCTGACCATATGGTACATAGGCGCGGACTCGATACCCTTCCGCAGCCAATTGGCGTTGCAGTCCTGTCCGAATGCCATAGAGCATCTGAAACTCAAATTGCTCTTTGGGGATGCCCTGCTGCGCTGTGTGCTCCTTTGCCCAGTCGATGAGGTGGGTATCGTGGGTGGCGATGGCGGGATAGACCCCGTTGGCTCGCGCCTCTTTGCTGAAGAGCATCTCCATCAGGCGGACGAAATTGGCGTCGGTGTCGCCCTTGTCGGGATACGCGACGTCAGGCGGTTCGTCATAGGCGCCCTTGACCAGCCTGACAGGGGCTCCCATCTCGCTCAGGCGGGCCACGTCGTCGGCACTTCGATATAGGTAGCTCTGGATCACAACACCCACGTTCTTGTGGCGCTGCCACACTTCCCCGAACAGGTCCAGGGTGGCCTGGACATAGTCCGAGCTTTCCATGTCGATGCGCACAAAGCGATCGGCTTGCGCGGCTCGGGCCACGATGCGCTGCAGATTGTCAGCAGCCAGCCACGGTCCCAGGTCCAATCCGAGCTGCGTCAGCTTGGCTGAGACGCCGGCCTGAAGTTCGTTTGCCTCAATGGCCTGGATCAGATCCAGGGTTTCCGTCGTCGCGTCCCGAGCCTCTGTCTCGCTGGTCACGTTCTCGCCCAGGTGATCCACGGTGGCAAGGAGGCTCAGGCTGTTGAGCTCTCGCACGGCGGCGACGGCCTCCGGTAGTTCCTCGCCGGCGACGAAGCGGCGGGCCATGGCCCTGGCCGGGCCAAAACCCACCGCTACCTGCCGCAACCGCTCACTGTCGGACAGTGCCAGGAAGAGACTTCGCATCGGGTTCACAGACTGCCTCCTAGGCTTTGCCCAGCACTGCGGCTAGCAGGGCCATACGGATGTACATGCCGTTTTCCATCTGCCGGAAGTAGGCAGCCCGCGGATCGTTGTCGATGGCATAGCTAATCTCGCTGACGCGCGGCAAGGGATGCATAACGATCATTTTTTCCTTGGCCTGCTCCATGAGTTCAGGGGTGATGACGTAATAGTCCTTGACCGAGTCATACTGGGCCTGATCGGCAAACCGTTCGCGCTGGACCCTTGTGACGTACAAGACGTCGACGTCGGTGATGATCTCGTGCACGTCATAGGTCTCCTCGACAGGCAGCTTGTGGGACTTGACCTCGTTGAGGACGTCCAGTGGCATGCGCAATAACTCAGGTGAGACGAAGGTCATTTGCACATCGTACTGGCACAGCAGCCGGGCCAGGGAGTGGACGGTGCGTCCATAGCGCAGGTCCCCAACCATGGCCACGTGGAGGCCGTCGATGGTGCCCAGTTCCGATTCGATGGTATAGAGGTCCAAAAGCGCCTGAGTGGGATGCTCGCCGACGCCGTCCCCGGCGTTGATGATCGGTTTGCGGGCATACTCGGCTGCTACTTGGGAGGCGCCCACCTCCGGATGACGCAGGACGATGACGTCAGCGTACGACTCCAGGGTGCGAATGGTGTCGGGCAGGCTCTCGCCCTTGGTCACCGATGAGTAGCGCACCTCATTGATGGGGATGACGCTGCCACCCAGCCGGGACATGGCGGCGATGAACGATGAACTTGTGCGGGTGCTCGGCTCGTAGAAAACACAGGCCAGGACGTGGCCTTTCAAGAGATCGGTGGAGCCGACCCGCTTTACGACTGCCCGCATCTCTTCCGCTACGGCAAAGATGTACTCGAGGTTCTCGCGGGTGAATTGGCGGACGGAGATGATGTCCTGGCCGTAGAAGCCGCTGGCAAGATTCGGTGCCAGGCCGACTGTCTTGATGCCATTCTTGGATCCGTTTCCCATAGTTCCTCCTCATTTCTCAACCGTGCTCCTGCGGCACGGTAGATCCCATATCTTGGCATGTGACCACTGGCTCGGACCGGGCTCTCGACGGATCATAGACCCTGTCACTGCCACACTGAGCTAGTGGGCGATGCCCGCAGGTGGCAGGGGGGCGACCGGCCGGCCAAAGCCGGGCTGCACAGTGATGTGCCCATCCTCAACAGCGGTCTGGCCGCGGAGCGTCACCCTGCGGACTCGCCCCTGCACCGGGACTCCCTCGAAGGGCGTCCAGCCACAGCGGGTGTGCAGGTCTTGCGAACCCAGGGTGTAGCGCGCCTCCGGATCGATTTCGATCCAGGTATCTGATTGGATCGGAAGATCGAAAATGCGACGCGGCGAATCATGGACGAGCTCAACCAGCCGTGCCTGGGATAGGCGGCCCTCGACCACGGCGGTCCATAACAGGGGCAATGTCGTCTCCAGTCCAGGCACGCCGGGCGGGGGGGAAGCCCCCTCCTTTTCCGCCCGGGTGTGGGGTGCGTGGTCGGTCGCGATGCAATCCACGACGTCAAGATTGTCCCAAAGGGCGGCCACGTCGGCTGCACTGGCCAGCGGCGGTTTCATATGGCCCAACGGCCCCAATCGCTGGGCGTCTTTCTCTGTCAGAAAGAGGTGATGGGGTGTGACTTCGCAGCTTAATGCAGCTCCGGAGCGCTTCGCGGCCCGGATGAGGGCGATCTCGCTGGCCAGGCTCACGTGACAGAGATGGAGCTTGCGGCCAAAACTGCGCGCCAGTCCGATGGCCATAGCCATCGAGAGCCCCTCGGCGTGGACAGCGATGGGACGGTTGGCGGGCCAGGTTCGAAAGTGGCTCAGGAGCGCAGCCAGGCCGTTCCCGCCACCGGATGGGTCGTGGATGCGCAGGGGGCCGTAGGTCTGATCGAGGTAGATCTTGAGGCCGGCTGCCTCATCTGCCAGCCCCGCCACCTCGGCAGCGTTGGCCACCGTCGCGCCGGCATAGAAGCCCACATCGCACAGCGCTTTCCGGCCAGCAGCTCGCCGCTTGGAGGCCAGTGTGCCGGCGTCGATCACGGGCGGGTTGTTGTTGGGCATGTCGAGCACCATGGTGACCCCGCCGGCCAGGGCCGCGGCCGTGCCACTGGTCAGATCCTCCTTGTGCTCACCTCCGGGTTCGCGGAGATGGACATGGACGTCGATCAGGCCAGGGAGGCGTAATGCCGTCATGCTGGCCTCCCTGGGGAGGGTTCCTGGACTGAAGCAGCGTGTGAGCTCGGGAGTGCCTGCCATGGCCAGCGGGGCTCTGTCCGCGCAGTGGATTCGAGGCAAAAAAAGAGGGCACTCAGCCGGGACGATTTCCCCGCTGGTGCCCTTGGTGTGCTCCGGGCTGCCCGTTTGGCTTGTTTGACCACGCTCCTCCGCTCGCCCCTCATCTACGCCATTCAGATCTGGTACGTTGGCCCGATTCTAGCACAGAATGGGCTCTCTGGCAAATCCGGGTGGCCAGGTCCGGGCAGGAAAGAGAGCTGAGCGGTCGTCGCTGCCGTGCGCCTGTGCCCGCTTGGGCCCTGCCAGACGTCAAGAGAGCCAGGAGCGGCCCCGAGCCCCTGGCTCCCTATCAAAAGGAGGAGAAGAGATACCTATGGTCAGCATGGCCCATGATGTCCTCGTTGGTCCAGGTTTTGCCCGTCTGCAAATCCCTTCACTCGAGGTTGCTCGCCCGCCATGGGCCATGCCATTCAAGATGGTTCAACTATACCACGGATCGGTGCGGCCTGCTGGATGGGTGCTTTACGGCTACCCTACGCTCACCAAACGTAAGCCACGCTGGATTTCAGCCTGAGGCGATGGGATGGAAGTGGATCCAGACTGCGGTGCGAATTTGGTCCCGGCGGATGGCTATGGTATAATGCGCGCTTGCGACATAGAGGAAGGAAGAAGTGATCATGAGCAACGACCTATTGCGTTCGCTGGAAAAGCAGCAGGAAAAAGAAGACATCGGCCTCAAGTCGGACCTGCCCCAACTTCAAGTTGGCGACGACGTGCAGGTACACTTTCGCATTGTAGAGGGGGAGCGGGAGCGCATCCAGCTGGTCCGTGGTACCGTTATGCGCGTGCGCAAAGGAGCTGGCACCAATGCCACGTTCACCGTACGCCGCATCGCCACCCACGGCATTGGCGTGGAGCGAACCTTTCCGTTGCATTCCCCGCGTATCGAGCGTATCGAGGTACTCCGGCATGCGCACGTCCGCCGCTCCAAGCTGTATTTCTTGCGCGAGCGACAAGGGAAGGCGGCGCGGCTGAAGGAGAAGCGCATCACCCAGCGCTAGTCTGACCAAAC
>Ga0316577_10001406_pt1 | contig 11349 bp, 7 predicted proteins | sample S5NA_FD_203073 | JGI IMG/M metagenome (GOLD analysis project Ga0316577, IMG submission 203073) | Rhizosphere microbial communities from salt marsh grasses in Alabama, United States - S5-7_050615r2r1 | ecosystem: Host-associated > Plants > Roots > Rhizosphere | place: USA: Alabama | collected... | reverse complement strand
AGAAGTGCCGCCGTCCCCGAAGTCCCAACTCCACTGGGTGATGGTGCCATCGGGGTCGCTGCTGGCGTCGGTGAAGTCAACGTCCAGCTTGGTGGCGGACCAGGTGAAATCGGCAGTGGGCGCCTGGTTGGCCACCACGGTCACGCTCTGGCTCGTGTTGTCGGTGGCGCCGTCGTTGTCGGTGACGGTGAGAGTGACGGTGTAGGTGCCGCCGGCGGCGTAGGAATAGGACGGGTTCTGGGTCGTAGAAGTGCCGCCGTCCCCGAAGTCCCAACTCCACTGGGTGATGGTGCCATCGGGGTCGCTGCTGGCGTCGGTGAAGTCAACGTCCAGCTTGATGGCGGACCAGGTGAAATCCGCCGTGGGGGTCTGGTTGACCGAGACGCTTTGGCTGACGTTATCGGTGGCGCCGTCGTTGTCGGTGACGGTGAGGCTGACGGTGTAGGTGCCATTGGCGGCGAAACTGTGGGATGGGTTCTGGGCCGTAGAGGTACCGCCGTCCCCGAAATCCCAACTCCACTGGGTGATGTTGCCATCGGAGTCGCTGCTGGTGTCGGTGAAGGTCACTTCCAGCTCGCTGGCCGTCCACGTGAATCCAGCCGTGGGTGCCTGGTTCACCTCCGTTACGACTTCATCCGTGTCATTTGCCGCGTTGAAATCGGTGGAGGACGAAGACACCGTGGCCGAGTTGGTTTGGGTGCCGGACTCGTCCAGGGTCACCTGGACGCTGAAGTCGGTGCTGGCCCCGGAGGCCAGCGTGGCGATGGTGGGCCAGGTCACGACTCCGCCGGAATGGGTGCCCCCGTCGGAGGCGGACACGAACGTCACCCCCGTCGGGAGGTTGTCCGTCACGACGACGCCGGTTGCGACGCTGGGGCCGAGGTTCTCCACTGTGATGGAATAGGTGATGTCCTGCCCCGGGTGTCCCGAGGTTGGGCCCGTCTTCTCGATGGAGAGATCGGCCCCGCTCACCGAAGTGGTTGCCGCGTCCTGGTCGTTGCCCGAAACCGGGTCGGGCGTTGTCGATGTGAGTTCGGCGGAATTGACCACGGTCCCTGAGGTCCCGGAGCCGACCTCCACGACGAGATCGAAGGTCTGGGTGCCAGCGGCCGCGAGGCTTCCCACGTTCCAGGTGACGGTGTCCCCCACCGCGTTGTACGTCCCACCCCCCGTTGCAGAGACGAAGCTGACACCGGCCGGCACGTGATCTGTCAGCACGATGCCGGAAGCGTCGCTGGGCCCCAGATTCTCCACCGTCAAGGAATAGGTGATCTGGCCTCCCGGCAACGCGGATCCCGGACCGCTCTTGCTGAGGGAGAGGTCCGCCGACGCCCCCAGGGTCGTCGTCACATCGTCGTGATTGTTCCCCGTACTCCCATCGAACTGGTCGGCGCTGACATCTGCGGCGTTCCGGACAGATCCCGTGGCCCCGGAGGCCGTGCTCACCGTCACGGTGTAGATTTGTGATCCCGCGGCGGCCAGGTTGGCGAGGTTCCAGGTGAGCACGCCGCCCGAAGGGGTAGCGCCGCCGGTGGCGGACACGAAGGTCGCAGTGGCCGGGAGGGTGTCCCTGACCACGACACCTGTGGCGGGGCTGGGTCCGTTGTTCTGGACAGTGAGGGTGTAGGAGATGTTGGCCCCTGGGGCCGCGCTGGCCGGTCCCGTCTTGCTGACAGACAGATCGGAGTTCTGTACGTCCGTCGTGGCCGTGGCCCGGTTGTCCGAGAGGTCCGGATCGGTGGAGGTGCTGGTCACTGCTGCCACGTTCTGAATCGACCCGCTGGTTCCGGCACCCACATTCACCGTCACCGTCCGGCTCTGCTGCCCCGCAGCCACCGTGAGGTTGCCGACGTTCCAGGTCACGACTCCGCCCGAATGGGTTCCACCGCCGCTGGCTGACGCGAACGACACGCCCGGCGGCAGGGTGTCCTTTACCACCACGCCGGTGGCGTCACTGGGCCCCGTGTTCTGGAACGTCACCGTGTAGGTGATCTGTGCCCCCGGGTCTGCGGTGGCAGGGCCCGCCTTGCCAACGGACACGTCGGAGCCCGAGACCGCGGTGGAGGAGGTCACCCGGTTGTTCGATGGGTTGCTCTCGGGTGTGGCGGACCGGGCTGCGGCGACATTCACCACCACCCCGGAAGTCATCGCATCCACCTGCACGACTACCTGGAAGCTGAGTACGGGGCCCAGCGCCTCCATCGTCCCCAGGATCCAGGTGACGACGCCGTTGGGTCCGGAGGAAGCCGAGAACCCCGCGCCCCCGGAGGCGGACACGAACGAAACCCCGGTGGGCAGGGTGTCCGTCAGGACGACCCCCGCGGCGTTGCTCGGGCCGTTGTTACGAGCCGTCACCGTGTAGTTGATCTGGGATCCGGGAACCCCGACGGCCGGCCCGGACTTCCCCACGATGACGTCCGCGGAAGCGCCGAGAGTGGTGACGAGGGTGCTTCGGTTGTTCGAGAGATCCGGGTCGAGCCAGAGGCCTTGAACCGCGGCGACGTTCGATAGCTCTCCGGTGGCTCCGGAACTGATATTGAGATTGAGATGGACGGTCTGGGGCCCGTCGGCCACGGCGAGGTCTCCCAGATCCCATTCCACGACGCCGTTGGCGCCGGCCGAGCCCGAATAGCGTCCTCCCCCGGTGGCCGAGGAGAACGTCACTCCGGACGGAAGCGTGTCGGTGATCACCACGCCTTCGGCTTTGCCCGGTCCCAGATTCTCCACCGTCAGGTCGTATGTGATCTGACCCCCTGCCGCCGCGCCGGTGGGCCCGGACTTGGTGATCTCCAGATCGGCCCCCGGGGCGTCATCTACCGTGAGGGTGACCGCCACGGCTTGGGGCGTGTTCAGGGCCCCGGGACCGATGACCCGGACTTCCGCGTTGTAGGTGCCCGGGGGAAGGCCGGTGGGATCCGCCTGAACCTCCATTTGGGTCGGTGCGGTAGTTCCAGCGAGACTGGCCGACAACCATCCGCCGACGCCGAAGTAGAGGGGCGACGCCTCCAGGTCAGCAAGGACCCCTCCTCCCTCGTTCGTGACCTGCACCGTCTGTGGTGGTGGGGGAGCTCCCCGTTCCACGGCCTGGAACTCGACGACATTGGGATTCAACCCTATGACGGGGCGATCCAGGGTCACGATGACCTGAACTGGGATGGAGACCGGGGAGTTCCGGGCATCGGGGGACGTCAGGACGAGCTCCGCCTCATGCGTTCCTTCGTCCAGAAGCCCGATGAGAACAGAAAGGTGGAGCGTGGTGGGAGCGGAGGTCCCGGCCAGGGCGATGGAGAGCCATCCTGCGGTTCCACCCTCGGGGTAGATCACGGACGCCGTGATCCCCCCAAGGGATCCCTTTCCGCCGTTCGTGATGTCCAGGATGACCGGCTCCGGAGGCTCTCCACCCACGGTCCCAAAAAACGCCAGCGGCGTTTCATCCACGGTGATCCGGGGCCCGGGCTCCACCACCACGGTGGCCGACCCCCGAGTACCCGCCAGGGTCGCCCAGACGGTCGTCTGCCCGGCTGTCATGCCCTCGCCTCTTCCAGCCGGGTCGATAGAAAACACGCCGGGGGCATCGCTGGACCAGGTCACGGCCCCGTTGGGCAGCGTCCTTCCGAGTCCGTCCTGTGCCTGTGCCGTGAAGTCCTGAACCTCGCCCTCCAGGACGGTGACGGAGGAGGGCTCGATCTGGACGGACCCCACTTCCACCTCCGTGACATCCCGGATGGTGCAGGCAAAGGCGAACGCCAGGATTCCCGCGGCGCCAGAGATGATCAGGAATCGTGTACTCATGGTTCTCAACTCAGAAGGTGACCTGTACCAGACTCAGGTACAGGCGAGTCCCTCTTGCGAACAACGTCGGCCCCTTCACCGTCACTTCCCTCGGTTCGGTGGCCACCAGCGCTCCCACTTCCCGGGCCCGGACCTGCCGAGCCCTGTAAAATGCCTCGAGCGCTCCGGCAACAGCGAAAGTGCCCGCCGCCACCAACCCTTTTACAAGATAGGGCTTGCTGTCTTCCTTCCCGATGAATCGGTCGGGAGGGCATTCTCCCCCCGGGCCGGGTGCCCCCACGCATCTCACCGTGACTTTGTCCGAGAAAAGGCCGATGGCCAGCGCCGCGGTGGAGGCGGTGAGCAGCCCCGCAGCCTTCCACTTATGCCCCGTATAGAACTGACCTCCGCCGGGAACGAGGAGTCCATAGGTGAGGGCTCTGGAGGGGAGCGGAAGGCTGGCCAACTCCCGCAACCGCTCGATGCTCTCCGACAGGGCAGCGGACTCCTCCGCCTCGGGACGGACCGCCAAGTACAGCTCCAGGTCCGCCGCCGCCGCCTCGATCTGTCCGAGTTGAGCCCTGACAATCCCGCGGTTGAAGAGGGGGTCCGGCCAGTCCGGGGCCTCCTGCCGGGCCAGGTCGAAGGAGGCCAGGGCCGCTTCCAGGTTGGCCGAGTCCGCCTCCGACAAGCCAGCCTGAAACGCCTCGATGGCGTCTGATGAAAGCTGGGCCTTCTGCCACTCGAAGATGTCTTCCAACCGCCTCTCCGCGTCCCCGACCTCGTCGCTTCCCTCTCCCAGGACCAGGGCCCTGCAGAAGTGGCTGATAGCCTGGACGCGGGCCCCCATGTCGTCGAGCACCCGAGCGTATCGGTACGCCAACTCCGGCGATGTGGGATCCATCTCCGTCGCTCGGGCCAGGAGGTCTCTTGCCCGTTCCTGATCCCCGAGAATCAGGGCCTGGTCCGCGTTCGACCCGATCCGGGCGGCTTCGGTGCGCTCCTCGTTGCTTACCTGAGCCTCAGTGTCGACGGCAGGACAGGAGAAGTCTTCATCTCCCGGCAGCTCTCGTATCAAGGTCAGCCCCTGGGCCCCAACAGGACCCGGTGCCGAAAGAACGAGCAGTATCAGGCATCCGAAGGAGACGAGGGACCATTTCCCCACGCTGGGCCGGGGAGGTGACATGGACGATATCCAGGGAAGAAGCCCCGGCGTCCGGCTGGCCTATCCAGCCAGAGCCGGGTGGGCTCTGTGCATTTTTCCTCCAACCTCCGAGACCCGATGCGCTTAGTCAAGGAAGGGGTGCCAGATAACGCTGGATCCGGGACTCCCACCGTGGCCCCGCCCGACCCCCGTGATAAACCTCAATCCTCGCGGGGTTCGCCGTTGACACCGAAGAGACCGGGACCGAAGATGTTGGAATAGAGCATCCTGACGGGTGAGTCATCCCGGAAGCCGGTGTGAATCCGGCGCGGCCCCGCCACTGTGAAAGGCCCGAGAGACCCTCGGAACGCCGACTGCATCCAGCCACTGGACCCGTCATGGTCCGGGAAGGCAAGTCCGGCGGCCTTGAGCCAGGAGACCTGACCCACCCCGTGCCCACGTCGACGCCTCCGTGGGGGGGCTGGGGACGAAAGCAGTCCTTCTTCCCGAACCCCTGACCCTCCTCGGAAGGGAAAGGGGTTTTCTCATGGATCGGACCCGCGAGGGACGGGCCCACCTTCGGACGTCAGCCGCCTGGCCCATTCTCATCTCATTCGTATCCCATCTTCTTACTCCCGCGTCTGCCCCAGGGCAGATTCAGCCCATCGAACTGGAGGGCTTGATCATCACCGGGACGCCGGTGCCCCGCGCGGTGGGGACCGAGGCGGCCCACGTTACCATCCTGGAAGGAGACGAGCTCCGAGCCCGGGGGCTCGCCAGAGTCACCGAAGCCCTGGCGGAGGTTCCCGGCCTGGCGGTGGTTCAGGCCGGATCGTACGGGAGCGTCACCTCCACCTTCTTCCGTGGAGCCGAGGCGGATCACGTAAAGGTTCTGGTGGATGGCGTCGAGGTGAATCAGAATGGCGGCAGCATCGACCTTTCGGGGCTGCTTCTTTCGGATGTGGAGCGGATCGAGGTGGCTCGGGGTCCGGCCTCGGCACTCTACGGCTCCGATGCCATGGCGGGGGTGATCAACATTCTCACACGTCGGGGAAAGGGCGCGCCCCAGCTCTCCCTGGCGGCGCGGGGAGGCTCCTACGGACGTCAGGAGTGGTCTGCGGACCTCCACGGCGGCTCGGCCGACACCAGCTACTCTCTCTCGGTGGGAGAGGTATCCTCCGACGGGATCCTGGCCTTCAACAACCAGTTCAAGTCCACGAACCTGTCCGGGTCCTTCTTCACATCCCCGGATCAGGTGACCCGTATCAGTTTCTCCGGGCGCGTTGGGAAGCGGGATTACCACTATCCAACGGACGAATCGGGAAACGTCGTCGACCGGAATGCGTTCACCTACGGAGATGACGTGGCCCTCGGCGTTGAAGCCATCCGGATGCTGACGGAGCGATTCGAGCTCGCGGGTGCGGTGCGGCGCTACGCCTGGGATGGTGGATCCGACGATCAGCCGGATGGCCCTGCTGATCACCAGGGGTATTTCGGGTTCACGAGTCTCGATTCTTTCAGGCGCACGTCTGGAGACCTGCGGGGGAACCTCTGGCTGACGGGCGGCGCCGTCCTCACCACAGGGGTGGAGCTGGAACAGGAAGACCAGCGCTCCTTTTCGGAGTCTCTGAGCGAGTACGGCCCGTCCTCCGGGCAGAGCGAATATGAGCGATCCAACCTGGGGTACTACGCCTATCTCTCTGCCGAAGGCGCAAGGTGGTCCTGGAGCGCCGGCGCCCGAGTGGAGGACAACCAGCAGTACGGGAGCTTCTTCACCTATCAGCTCGGGGGGTCCTACACCTATTCCCGGACCCACACCCGTCTCAGAGGTAGCCTGGGCAAGGGGTTCAAGGAGCCCACCTTCTTCGAGACTTCGGCCACGGGCTTTACCATGGGGAATCCGGACTTGGATCCGGAGCGGTCCCAGGTATGGGAAGTGGGGGTGGAACAGCGGCTCGAAGGAACGGGGGCCGAGGTCTCACTCACCTGGTTCCAACAGTCCCTTCAGGATCTCATCCAGTACACTTACCTCCCGCCGGAGCCGGGGGGGGCGAACTTCTACAACGTGGCTGAGGCTCGCAGCCGGGGCCTGGAGTTGATGGCACAGGTACCGGTGGGGGCCTTCCGCATCACCGGCGGCTATACTTATCTGGACACGGAGGTTCTGGAGGCGGGATTCGATGAAGGAGAGGGTGCGGTGTTCGTGAAAGGCGAACCCCTCATCCGCCGCCCGGGACACCAGATAAGCCTGGCGGCGGCCCTGGCCCTTCGAGGGGGACACCTCGCTGGGAACGTCAGGTGGGTGGGTTCCCGGTCCGACCGGGACTTCTCCGGGGGATCGGCTGTGCCGGTGGAGCTGCCCGGATATCTTCTCATCGGGCTGGGAGGGGAGATCAACCTCCTGGCCGCGGCCGGCCGGTGGCCGGCGCTGGACCTTCAGCTTCGCATCGAGAACCTGCTGGACCAGGATTATCAGGAGGTGTTCGGATACCGGGCGCCGGGGAGAGCTTTCCTTCTGGGTGGCAAAGTCCGCATGGGTGGAGGAGGCTGACGCGAGGGAGGGGGTCTGCCTCCACCGTGACCTGGGGAGTCTTGCCGCCCCCGAGGATCTCAACGGATATCGCCTGGTGGTCCTGCGCCCGTTTGGAACCATGAAACCCGGATGACGATGCCATGAAGGCCATCAGCTTCGACGTGAGTATTCCGCGGTACCTTCTGGGGAAATCCCTGGGCGGTCTCACCTCGGCTGTCACTTTCGGAGCCCTCAGCGGCCTTCGTCTGAAGGAGATGCCGGAGCCGGTCCTACCGGGTCCCGATTGGGTTCGCCTGGAGGTGCTGGCCGCTGGGATCTGCGGCACGGACCTCTCCACCCTGACTTTCGGGGCAAGCCCTGCCATGGAGCCCTTCGGGTCCTTTCCCACCGTCCTGGGACATGAGATTCTGGCGACGGTGCTGGAGGTGGGCCCGCAGGTAAGAGGGGTGGAGGTGGGACAGCGAGTGACCGTGGACCCTCTTGTCTCTTGCGCTGTTCGAGGGATCGAACATGGTGCGATGTGCCCATCCTGTCGGCAGGGACGCCCCGCCACCTGCGCGCAGGCCGGGGAGGAGGGGCCGATTCTGCTCCCAGGGGGGCCCCTGGCCCCTGGGGTCACCATCGGCTTCCACCGGGACCTCCCGGGCGGGTGGGGTGAGCTGATGGTGGCGCACGAAAGCCAGCTCTTTCCTGTGCCGGACGATCTCCCGGACAACACGGCGGTCCTCATGGAGCCCCTTTCCATTTCCCTCCACGCGGTCCTGGGCTCCCCTCCCTCAGCTTCGGACCCTGTCCTGGTCATCGGAAGCGGCCCCATCGCGATGGGAGCCGTATGGGCTCTCCGGGCCACGGGTTTCGAAGGGACCCTTCTGGCTCAAGCGAAACGCTTCAAGGAGGGACACCTGGCTCTGGCTCTGGGGGCCACAGAGGTCGTTCGGCCTGGTTCGGAGGCCCGGGAGGCCCTCATCGACACTGGCGCCAAGGCGTATACGCCCCTCGTCGGGCCGGAGGTCTACGCCGGCGGAGGGTTCCCCCTCATCTTCGATTGCGTGGGGAGTCGGGACAGCCTGGAGCAGGCGCTGCGGTATGCCGCCCCCAGGGCCAGGATCGTCATGCTTGGGTGCTCTGGTCAGCTCAGGAAGGTGGACCTCACCTTCCTCTGGGCCCGGGAGTTGGACGTGATGGGATACTTCGGGTACGGTGTGGAACGCTGGAGGGGGGAGGAGCGCCACACCTTCGAGATCACCAGAGAGCTCCTGGTGGCCACCGAGGCCTCGGTGGGTAGGATGGTCACACACGTCTTTCCCCTGACCCAGTACCGGGATGCGTTGAAGGCGGCGTCTGACCGCCGGTCAAGCGGGGCCATGAAGGTGGTGTTGCTCCCCGGCGTCTGAGGATTGCGGAGGTTGGCGCCTGGCCGGCCGCAACGAGAGGGGCGAAACCGGCAGGGCGTCGGAGGGAGAGGCTAGTCTCCGCTACGGGTCTTCTTGATGGCCTCCTGCAGGGCATCGAAGGCCAGGAGAGCGCACTTGATCCTCACCGGGAACTTGCTCACTCCCTGGAGCGCGCGAAGGTCTCCCATCTCCTTGTCCCGGGCGGGCTCCTCGTCTCCGTGCATCATGTCGGTGAACCGACGGGCCAGACCTTCCGCCTCCGACAGCTCCTTCCCCTTGATGAGGTTCGTCATCATGGATACGGCGGCCTGGGAGATGGAGCATCCGTGCCCGACATGGCGTGCTTCCACGATCCGATCGTCTTCGACCCGGAGTTGGAGACGGATCTCATCCCCACACACCGGGTTGGCCATGTGGATCTCCACCGTCTTGTCCGGGAGATCGCCCTTGTTCCTGGGGTTTCGGTAGTGGTCCAGGATCAGTTGCTGGTAGAGCGAGCTCAAGCTCAGTTCCGACATGGGTCACCTCTTCCAGAGTGGGCGGGAGTCTCCCGGCGTCGGCGGTCTGCTCGTGTCTCCTCGGAGGTGCGTATCATCCCGTACCGAAGATCTCCTGTACGACTTCCAGCCCCTCCACAAGCCTGTCCACGTCCTTCTTCGTGTTGTAGAGCGAGAAGGAGGCCCGTGTGGTGGCGGTCACGCCCAGGTGCCGCATGACCAACTGGGCGCAGTGGTGGCCCGCCCGGATCGCCACCCCCTCGGAATCCAGGATGGTGGCGATGTCATGGGGGTGGGCGTCCCCCAGGGCAAAGGAGATCACGCCGGAGCGCTCCGCCGGGTCCACGGGTCCGAACACCTTGATTCCGGGAATCTCCTTCAACCGCTCCAACGCATATCGGATCAGGCTGCTTTCGTGCGCCTGAATGGCTTCATACCCGACCCCCTCCATGAAATCAACTGCTGCTGCAGCCCCGACGGCTCCAGCGATGTTGGGGGTCCCGGCCTCGAACTTGTGGGGCACCGCTGCCCAACTGCTCTCGTCCCGGCCGACGACGGAGATCATCTCGCCACCCCCCTGGTAAGGGGTCATGTCCTCCAGGAGGTCCCTCCGAGCCCAGAGGACTCCGATCCCGGTGGGTCCGCACATCTTGTGGCTGGAGAAGGCGTAGAAATCGGCACCGAGGGAGGCTACGTCCACCTTCCGGTGGGGTACGGCCTGGGCTCCATCCACCAGGGCCAGGGCGCCCCTGGCGTGGGCCACGGCGATGATCTCCTGGATGGGATTGACGGTACCCAGGGCGTTGGAGATGTGGGCCACCGACACCAGCTTGGTGCGGTCCGAAAGAACCGCGTCCAGGTCTTCCATGCGCAGGCGGCCCTGATCATCCATCTCCAGATACCGGAGGCGGGCGCCCGTGCGATGGGCCACCAGTTGCCAGGGGACGATGTTGGAGTGGTGCTCCATGGTGGTGAGGAGGATCTCGTCCCCGTCCCCCAGCTGATCGAGGCCCCAGGTGGCCGCAACGAGGTTGATGGCCTCCGTCGTGCCCCGGGTCCAGATCACCTCGGAAGCGTCGGCGGCGCCCAGCCACTCTGCCACGCGCTCCCGGGCCCCTTCGTAGGCGAGGGTGGCTCGGCGGCTCAGCTCGTGGATCCCCCGGTGGACGTTCGCGTTGTCTTCCCGGTAGTACCGGTCCACCACCGCCAGGACCGATCGGGGCTTCTGGGATGTCGCAGCGTTGTCCAGGTAGGCGAGGTACTTCCCGTTCACTTCCTGGTGAAGGGTCGGGAACTCCTGCCGTATGCGGTGAACGTCGTAGTCGCTCATTGGGTCCGACGGGGCCGGAGGTTCGTCGTGAATCGGGTGTGGGCCTGCAGGCTGCATGGCAGGGGGCTCTTCAGGGGATCACCCCTCCAGAATGTAGATGCCGTCTTCCCGGATCTCCACGGGGTAGGACTGAACGGGCCGCACTGCCGGAAGGCCCCGGGCCGCTCCTGAGGTCACGTCGAAACGGGCACCGTGGTGTTGGCAGATGAGGATGGGCCCCTCCAACTCACCATCGGAGAGAGGGAACTCCTCGTGTGAGCACCGGTCCCGGACGGCGTATACTTCTCCATCGACGTTGGCCAGCACCACCGGGTCGGGACCCACCATCACCGGACGAAGGGACCCCGGAGGGCACTCTTCCAGGGTCGCGACCTTGATCCAATCCGCCATAAGAATGCTCCATTGGGGCGAGGCCCCGGAGAATCAGACCTGCCGGAGCTTCGCCTCGATGACGTTGGTAACCTTCTCCACCACCCCCCCCAGGGGGAGCCGGGAGAGAACCTCGCCAAGAAACCCCATGACCACAAGCCGTTCCGCCTGTTCCCTGCTCAGGCCCCGGCTCATGAGGTAGAAGCGGGACTCCTCGTCCAACTGCCCGACCGTGGCCCCATGGGAGCACTTCACGTCGTCGGCCTGGATCTCGAGATTGGGCAGGGAGTCGGCTCGAGCGTGGTCCGAGA
>Ga0316577_10001405_pt1 | contig 11351 bp, 11 predicted proteins | sample S5NA_FD_203073 | JGI IMG/M metagenome (GOLD analysis project Ga0316577, IMG submission 203073) | Rhizosphere microbial communities from salt marsh grasses in Alabama, United States - S5-7_050615r2r1 | ecosystem: Host-associated > Plants > Roots > Rhizosphere | place: USA: Alabama | collected... | reverse complement strand
AGCTGTTAGAAATACCTGTACCATCTCCTGAAATTTAGTTACAGGCTGGGGCATATTCCCGATAGCAGGTTCAGCTGGTGGTATCATTCTTGCAACCACAATACCTGATACAATAATAAGAAAAACAAGGGCAAAATATTTTAGTTTCATATTTTAATTATTATAGAATGATTTTAACTATAATAGATAAGATAAGCATATCGATGCACTATATCTTTCATTATATACATCCTCTCAAATAATCATGCCAAAGGATAACTTCGAAGGCAATAATTTCCAGATGAGCCTGCATTCAGGTGCAATTGCCTTTCGAGCACATATCTCATTTAATCATCCTCCTTCCCAACAACGTTGACATGCACATATTAATCCCGGGTTAGTACATGGCAACTGAGGAATCCCATCTTGATTTGCAGGCCAGGCTTATATATGCCCTGCAAAATCCAGCCTGTTATCCCCATCCTGTTGTTCAAATACAAGTACTCGAAACCCATATTTCCTGGGTCATCCTGACCGGGGACTATGTGTACAAATTCAAGAAATCCGTGAATCTTGGCTTTCTGGATTATTCGACCCTGGAAAAACGACGCCACTTCTGCGAGGAAGAGCTGCGCTTGAATCGCCGCACCGCGCCAGAACTCTATCTCGAAGTCACACCTGTCAGCGGCAAACCTGCATCACCGTTACTGGGTGATGCCTCCGTGCCTATCGAATATGCCGTGAAGATGCGGCAATTCTCCCAGCACGCCCTGCTCAGCCATCTGCTGCAGAAGAATGAACTGACATCCACCCTTATTGACCAATTGGCCGAAGTCATCACAACCTTCCATGCAGAAATTCAATCGGCACCGGTTGATAGCAACTATGGCCTGCCCGAAATGATACTGCAACCGGTACAGGAAAACTTTAACCAGATCCGCGAGCACCTCGCCGGACATGAAATATCTGTGGTAATACAAAAAATCGAACAATGGGCACTAAGTGAGTACCAGCACAGCAAGCCACTCATGCAACAGCGTCATGATGCCGGGTTCGTTCGTGAATGCCACGGTGATCTGCATCTCAACAATATCACTGTGCTTGACCATCGACCGGTTTTATTCGACGCCATCGAATTCAACCCCAACCTGCGATACATTGATACCATAAGCGAAACAGCCTTCCTGATGATGGATCTTGAAGCCAATAACCGTATCGATTTTGCCTGGCGGTTTTTGAATCACTACCTGGAGAGAAATGGCGATTACACCGCCCTGCCTTTGTTACGGTTTTACCTCTGCTATCGGGCCATGGTGCGCGCTAAAATCAGTGCCATTCGTACAGCCCAGCAAACTACTGACCCGGCAGCACACACCCATGACCTGGCCGAGTTTCATAAATACGTGGACCTTGCAGCCACCTACACCCGGCAGGGACAGGGCCAGCTGCTGATTACTCACGGTTTGTCGGGATCCGGGAAAACGGTTCTTAGTCAGCAGCTGTTGGAACAGTGGCCTGCTATACGATTGCGTTCCGACGTGGAGCGCAAACGGCTGGCCGGACTGCCGGCCAGACAAAAAACTGATTCCGGGTTAGACAGCGGTCTTTATTCGCCGGTCATGAGTGAGCACACTTACCAGCATCTTGCCTACCTGGCGGAGATAATTTTGAAAGCAGGCTACAACGTTATCGTGGATGCAGCTTTCCTGAAGCCCGCCCAACGCCAACCCTTTTTCCAACTTGCTCAACGATTGCGTATCCCCTTTCATATTCTTACTGTCGAAGCACAGGAGAGCACCTTGCGACAGCGGGTCGCTTCACGCCATGCCCGGGGCAGCGATGCTTCGGAGGCCGATCTTGCCGTGCTGGATCAACAACTGGCGCGCTATGTCCCCTTGCAACCGGCCGAACAGTCGTTTGTGATCAAGGTCGATACGGATAATGCCATCAAACCGGAGATGATTTTAGAGAAATTGAAATGAGTTCTTGAATGAGGCTTAAGGATATTCTGTGATTCTGATAATGCGCTTCATTAACAGGCTTTGATCCACGCAATTGCATCCTCCTCGTTCTGAAAGACTTTGGCATTGATGCCCTGAGCGCCCGCCAGTGATTCGGACAGTAAATTAACTGCATCGTGATCTCCATTACGATCGTAAAAAGCAAACCGCACTTTCAGCCCCGCTGTCTTCACTTCCTTGAAAATGGTATCCATAAGCACACACACTTCTGAAATCGGGATCTGGTTCTCGAAGCCTTCAATGTAGACGACCTTGTTACAATTCCATTCAATGATTTTTTTAATTATTGATTCATAAACGGCTCGACTGTTCTCCAGAGTCTCATGCCCTGAAGATTCGGCATAGATATATCCGTCTCGTTGTTCAATTTTAAAGTTGTAATCCATAAAAGACATTCCCTGACGATTGCCTGTGAAAGTATAGCTTAACGGGCGCTTATTTCCGTGCTTCGAATGAAAAGATACGCCCTACTTTTTCCCGCGTATCGACGTTGCTCCCTGACATGACTCTGCAAGCCCATGCTATTTACCACAGCATGCGTGCGCGAAACACCTTTACCTGCTGCGGCCTGGTCCCTGTCGCCTATCCCGCCCGATACGGTGCATATCAAATCCCGGTTGTCCGCCTGGTCATAAAAAGGCACACTAACACCTGAATTTACACATTCCGCTTTCACATGAGTTAAACATGATTAAAAAATGCCTTTTCCCGGTTGCCGGATATGGTACCCGTTTTTTGCCTGCCACCAAGTCCATGCCCAAGGAAATGATGCCCATCGTTAACAAGCCACTGGTCCAGTACGGTGTTGAGGAAGCCTTCAACGCCGGCATGACGGACATGGCCTTCGTGACCGGCCGGGGCAAACGCGCCATTCCGGACCATTTCGATATCAGTTACGAACTGGAGGCCCAGATTGCCGGCACCGACAAGGAAAATCACCTGATCGGCATACGCAACCTGATTGACAACTGCACATTCACCTATACCCGGCAGATGCAAATGAAAGGCCTGGGGCATGCCATCCTGACCGGCGAAACTCTGATTGGCGACCGGCCTTTCGGCGTGGTTCTGGCCGATGATCTGTGCATTGCGAAGGGCCAAAGCGTACTCAGTCAGCTGGTTTCATTGCATGAAGAATTTCGCTGCACCGTGGTCGCCATCGAGGAAGTCCCTCCGGATGAAACCCATAAATATGGTGTCATCAGCGGTCAGGAAGTCCGTCCCGGCGTCTATCGCGTAGACACTATGATCGAGAAGCCCGCCCCCGCTGAAGCACCCAGCAATCTGGCCATTATTGGCCGCTACATCCTGACCCCGGATATTTTCGACATCATTCGCAAGACTCCACCGGGCCGCAACGGCGAAGTGCAGATCACCGACGCCCTGATGGAGCAAGCCCGGGCCGGCAACGTGATTGCCTGTAAATTTAGCGGCAAGCGCTTTGACTGTGGCAGCGTGGATGGTTTTGTTGAGGCGACCAACTACTGCTATGAGAATCTCTATTTGACTGACGATTCCGCCCTCGACTGAAACCGGTTCTTATATGGCCAATTGAAATTCGCGAGATTAACCCTATATTTTGTAAAATACTTAATATTATCGCGTGAAAATCATGAACCAGACGACTGATTCTTCCATTGTTCCTACCAAATACTGGCACAAACTTGAAGACGGCCGGGTGCAGTGTGATCTCTGCCCGCGCCATTGCAAACTCCATGAAGGCCAGCGTGGCCTGTGCTTTGTCCGTGAGAACCTGAACAATGAAATCGTTTTGACCAGCTATGGTCGTTCCAGCGGTTATGCGGTCGACCCCATCGAGAAAAAACCCCTCAACCATTTTCTACCTGGCACCCCGGTGCTGTCCTTCGGCACGGCGGGCTGCAACCTGGCTTGCAAATATTGCCAGAACTGGGATATCAGCAAATCGCGGGAAATGGATACCCTGGCGGACCAGGCGTCACCGGAGCTCATCGCTCGTGCCGCCGAGCAACTGGGCTGTCGCAGTGTCGCCTACACCTACAATGATCCGGTCATCTTCCATGAGTATGCCATCGATACGGCCAAAGCCTGTGCCGAGCGGGGCATTAAATCCGTCGCCGTCACTGCGGGTTATGTGGATCCGGAGCCTCGTGTTGAATTCTATCAATACATGGATGCGGCCAACGTCGATCTGAAAGCCTTTACCGAGAAGTTCTATTACAAGCTCACCGGTGGCCATCTTGAACCGGTACTGGACACGCTCAAATACATCAAACATGAAACTGACACGTGGCTGGAAATCACGACCCTGCTGATCCCGGGCTATAACGATGCGGAACAGGAACTGGAAGAAATGACACAATGGGTTGTAGCCGAGCTGGGGCCGGATGTGCCAATCCATTTCACCGCCTTTCATCCCGACTGGAAAATGCAGGACGTCCCGCCGACGCCGACTGCTACCCTGACCCAGGCACGTTCCATTGCATTGAAGAACGGTATCCACTATGCCTATACGGGCAATGTGCACGACGAGGAAGGCGAAAGCACCTACTGCCATCATTGTGGAGAAAAACTGATCGGCCGTGACTGGTATGTCCTGTCTGACTGGAATCTGGATGCGCACGGCAACTGCGCTAAATGCGGTACACCCTGTGCCGGAGTTTTCGAAGCCCGACCAGGCACCTGGGGCGCACGGCGTTTACCGGTACGCTTGCAGGACTTTGCCGCCTAAGGCTACAGTAGGATATTCAACAGGGGCAATTTCGACCGTCACATGTCCGAAATTATTATCACCATCGATCAACTGCGTAACATGATTGGTCTGCGCATGGTCCATCAAGGGAGCCTGTGCCAGGTGATCGAAGTACTGGAAGACGGTCCCTCACTGGTGCTGCAAAGCATCAGGGAAGCCCCCACCATCCAGCCAAACCAGCACGGCGAAGCCACCCGCCGCGCACCTGTGACCTATACGATCCCGGTACTCAACGACGAACACACCGAATTGCATCCCTCGTTTCTGGCCCTGGATCTGGCCGAGTAATTTTCAATCTGTCAGCAAGGCCGCGACCTTTTCCAGATCCGCCTCGGTATCCACCCCCGGCCCCGGAATCTCCGTTGCCTCCGGGACGATAATCCGTCCGCCATGCCACAGAACACGTAATTGCTCGAGCGATTCGGCCTGTTCCAGATCACAATGTTCCATCCGTGTATATTCCTTTAGATAACCTGCCCGATAGGCATACAGACCGATGTGTCGCAAAAAGACTGTGCCATCAGCAGGTAGACGGGTGCGGTTGCGATCGAACTCCGCACGGTGCCAGGGAATGGGCGCCCGGCTGAAATACAGTGCATAGCCTGCCTGGTCCCGCACAACTTTTACAATATGGGGATCGAACAATTCATCGGGATCAGTCAGTGGCGCACACAGGGTCGATACAACCGCCCCGGGATGTTCCGCCAGAGCCTCTGCTACCTGGTTCAGGCAGGATACCGGCATCAGGGGCTCGTCTCCCTGCAGGTTGACGATGACGTCATCCTCCGGAATGGCCAACGTTTCCACCACTTCCGCCAACCGCTCGGTGCCGGAACGATGCTCGGCCGAGGTCATGCAGACGGTGGCGCCAAAGCCTGTGGCGGCTTCGCGGATCCGATCATCATCGGTAGCAATGATCACCTGGCCGGCCGCACTGCGCTGCGCGCACGCATAGACATGCTGCAACATGGCCCGACCGGCAATCTCGCGCAGCGGCTTGCCGGGCAGCCGGGTCGAGGCATGGCGTGCCGGGATAATGACCCGGAATCCCATCAGACCGCCTCGTCGGGATCCAGTTGCCGGGCTTCATCGTCCAGCATCACGGGAATATCATCGCGGATGGGAAATGCCAGCCGGTCTATCCTGCAGATGAGTTCCTGTTTGTCCTTGCGGTACACCAACGGGCCCTTACAAATGGGGCAGGCCAGGATATCGAGTAGTTTTTTGTCCATATCAGGTTTTTATCCGGTTCAGTAATCGGGTTTCAAACTCAGCATTCAATTCTGCCTCAATGGGCAGATACCAGAGGTTATCCCGCCCGAAGCGCTGACATTTTACGGCATCCTTTTCCGTCATGATAACTGGCGCCGCATCGCCAAAATCCAGATCAGGCTGGCGGTAGGCATGATGATCGGCAAACGCATGTGGTTCCACCTGCAGCCCTGCCTGCCGGAGCGCGGCAAAAAAACGTGGCGGATTGCCTATTCCGGCCACGGCGTGCACCCGCTGCCCCGCCAGCTCGTCCAGCGATCGCGTGATCTCCGGCTGCACCAGGTTGACAAGAGTCTCACCCCGATAGGCCATGCTGTATTCATGATTGATGGGAGGGCCGCCGGTAACAATGAAATCCACCGTGTCCTTGCGCCGAACCGGTTCACGCAATGGCCCGGCCGGTAAACAAAAACCGTTCCCGAAACGCCGCACGCCATCGACCACCAGGATTTCCACATCACGCCATAACGCATAGTGCTGCAGACCGTCATCGCAGATCACAATATCGCAATCGGCATGTTGCAGCAGGGAACGCCCGGCCGCAACCCGGTCCGGCCCCACCGCCATGGGACAACCCGTTTGCCGCGCGATCAGGATCGGTTCGTCGCCAACCATGACCGGATCACTGTCGGGTCTGACCTGCTGGGGCCAGCTACGCGCCTTGCCACCATAACCACGGCTGATGATGCCCGGCCGGTAACCGGCACGTTGCAGAATTTTTACAATGGCGATCACCAGAGGCGTCTTGCCAGTCCCGCCCACCGTGAGATTACCCACCACAATGACTGGCGCCTGCAAACGATGAGTCCGCAACACATGCAGACGATATAACGTCTGGCGCAGCAGGACTACACCACAAAACAGCCAGGACAAGGGTCGCAGGGCCTGGCTTGCGCCGCTGCGGGTGTACCAGGTTTGCTGCAGCCAAGCCTCGACGCTCAATTTGCCGCCTCGGCAAACTGCATGCGATGCAATGCCGCATAGTGGCCACCCTGTTGCAACAATTCGGCATGCCGTCCCTGTTCGACGATCCGGCCCTGGTGCATCACCACGATGAGATCGGCGCGTTCGATTGTCGACAACCGATGGGCGATAACCAGAGTAGTGCGATTTTGCATCAGTTCTTCCAACGCACTCTGGATGTGCCGTTCTGATTCAGAATCCAGCGCCGAGGTGGCCTCATCAAGGATCAATACCGGGGCATTCTTGAGAATGGCGCGGGCAATGGCCAGGCGCTGGCGCTGCCCACCCGACAGCAGGACGCCGTTCTCACCCACCAGGGTGTCGAATCCTTCCGGCAATTGCTCGATAAACTCCAGTGCATGGGCCGCGCGTGCCGCGCGGACCACGTCCTCCTGACCGGCTGATTCCAGTGCGCCATAGGCGATATTGTGTCGAATGGTATCGTTGAACAGGGTCACCTGCTGGCTCACCAATGCCATTTGGGACCGCAGGCTTTGCAGTGTTACCTCACGGATATCCTGCCCATCTAAAGTGATGGTACCACCCACAAGTTCGTAGAATCGTGGCAACAGGTTGACCAACGTCGTCTTGCCGGCACCGGAGCGTCCAACAAAAGCCACGGTCTGGCCAGGTGCGATCGTCAGATTAATATCTTGCAACACAAGATCGGTTGTCGGGGCATAGCGAAAACTGACCTGGTCATAGCGGATCGCCCCCGTTGCCCGTTCCAGTACAACCGTACCGCTGTCCTGTTCTGCTTTCTGATCAAGAAATTCAAACACACTCTGGGCCGCCGCAATACCTCGCTGCAAGGTGGAATTGATGGATGCAAGCTTCTTGGCATGCTGCATAAGTAACAACATGGCAGTCAGGTAGGAACCGAATTCTCCCACTTGCATATCCAGCTGAAACGCCAGGTATATCATCGAGGCAAAGGCGATCGCCACAATGAACTGGATCACCGGAGAACTGAGGGCGTTGGTCACCGCCAGCTTCAGAAACTGGCGTCGATTATACTCGTTGATCTTTTCAAACTGGCGCGATTCGTAGTTCTGTCCGCCAAAAATTCGTATTTCCCGATTAGCCTCGATGGTTTCTTCGGAAACACTGGAGACATCACCCATGGATCGCTGGATGCGATGACTCAGTTTACGGAAACGACGACTGATGAACATCACCAATCCTGCCAGGAACGGCGCTGTCACCAGTAAGATCAGGGTGAGTTGTACACTGTAATAAAGCAGCAGAACCAACAAGGCCAGGATGGTCAGGCTACCCCTAACCAGTTCCGTCACCACCTTGGAGGAGGCTTCGGCCAGCTGCTCTACATCGTAGACCATGCGGGACAGCAACACACCGGAAGAAACCGTATCGTAATACCTCACCGGCAGTTGCAGAAACTGGTCGAACATCTGGCGGCGCAAGTCCCGGATCACGCTTCGCGCCACGTAGGACATACCGTAATCTGACAGAAAGCTGCCCACGATTCGCAATGCGAAAATCACGATGATCAACACGGGCACCCATTGCAGAACCAGGCTGTCCTTGTTAACGAATCCCTCGTCCAGCAGCGGCTGGATCACCCAGGCGAATGCTGCCTCGGTACCAGAAAACAGGATCATCCCCGCAATGGCAAGCAGGAAAGGGCCAGTGTATGGCCGCACATGCTGCAGCAGCCGACGGTATACCGTCATACCATCATATTTTTGCCCGGTTTGTGGCATGCGTTCAGTCCCCGGTAGAGGACTGACGGGTCGCAAAGGTCAGGTGGACCAGTCCCAGCTGCCGGGCTGCATCCATGGCACGTACAACCGCGCCATGGGGTGTCTTGCGATCGGCACTGATGATCAGTTTCGGATCCTTGTGATCACCGAGGGTCAGGCTGATCGCACGTTTGAGTGTTACCAGTTTGTCATCCTTGACCCGCTTCTGGTTGACGAAGAACCGGCCTTCTGCGTCGATGCTAATTTCAAGCCGGAACTGCTTGGTCTTTACCGCCTGTCCGGCAGCTTCAGGCAGCTCGATACTGATCTCGGCATTCTTGTCGAAGGTGGTGGAAACCATGAAAAAGATCAGCAACAGAAACACCACATCGATCAACGGTGTAATGTTCAGATCTGGCTCGTTACTCTGTTTCTCGCGCAGCATCATGGTGGTTGGCCTCAGCGCATCGCTTCCCGTTCGCCATGCATCACATCAATGAGCTTGAGGGCTTCTTCTTCCATTTTGAGAACCAGACCATCCACCTTACCGCGGAAGTAGCGATAAAAAATCAGGCTCGGAATAGCAACCGACAACCCGGCCGCCGTAGTAATCAGTGCTTCAGAAATGCCACCTGCCAGGACTGTAGGGTTGCCCACGCCGTGAATCGTAATTGCCGCGAACACCTTGATCATACCGATGACCGTACCAAGCAGACCCAGCAGCGGCGTCACGGCGGCAATCGTGCCCAGTGAATTCAGAAAGCGCTCCAGCTCATGCACGACCTGGCGGCCGACATCTTCGATACTTTCCTTCATTATTTCGCGCGGATTGTTGCGATTGACCAGTCCGGTGGCCAGAATGCGGCCCAGCGCTGACTTGCTGGCGAGTGTCTTGATGTGCTCATCATCCAGCTCACCACTCTTGTACCACTGCCAAACCTGCGCCACCAGATTTGCAGGGGCGATGCGGTTTACTTGCAGGGACCAGAATCTTTCACCGATGATCGCCACGGCGATCACAGAACACAACAGTATGGGCAGCATGAGCCAGCCGCCCGCTTGAACCATCTCGAACACGATGTGAATGTTCCTTTTGTAGAATGAATCGGGGGGTCATCAACTGCGGCTAACTTTATCAGAGACGGCGCAGTCCCGGTAGTGCACAAGGCCGGTTAGCGATTATACCAGTAATGTCGGGAAGTCAGCCGGTATGCCAGCGGTGACAATTCCCCGCCACCCAGTTTCAGATGAATCGCTCCGCTGTTCGCTGTATCCAGTCGGGCTACACCAGCATCGTCATAACGCTCAATGACCTGCGGACTCGGGAAGTGATACCGGTTGCGATACCCGACCGGGAACAGGACCAGTTGCGGTGCCACGGCCCGTATAAACCCCGCCGTCGAGGAGGTATTGCTGCCATGATGCGGCGCCACCAGCACTGTTGCGCCAAGCTGGTCAGGTAGCTGGCGCAACAAGTCGCGCTCGGCCGGCTTTTCGATATCACCGGTCAGGAGCAGGGTCTGGTCACCGGCTCTCACCTGCAATACGCAGGACGCATCATTGCGCAATCGAGCCGCCTTTTCGTCCGGATGCAGCATGCGAAACTGAATCCCGTCCCGCACCCAGTTCTGCCCTCGCTGGCAGCCCTCGACCGACTGGCCCGGAAGTATTGCCGGGACACTGCTAAGAATACGTTGCACCGGATACGCGGCCAGCAGTGACTCGGCACCGCCGACATGATCGCTGTCGCCATGACTGATGACCAGCGTATCGACCCGATTCACGCCCGCCTGACGCAAGAACGGCACCACAACCGCCCGCCCGCTGTCGAAGTTCGCGCCAAAGCGCGGCCCCGTATCGAACACCAGCGTGTAATGCCGGGTCTGTACCACTGCCGACAGGCCCTGCCCCACGTCGAGCAGAGTCAGCCAGGCCTGCCCGGCGGGGGGACGCGGCGGATCAGCCAGCAACAGGGGTAATACCAGGATAGTCCCCAGCCAACGCCCCGGCGCGCTACGCGGTAGCAATAACAACGCAACCCCGCACCCTGCCATAATCACCGCGGCAGGAGACGCCGCGGCCAGGCTCAACTGGGTGAACGGCGCGGCGCCCAGCGTCATCAGGCCCTGATATACCATGGCCAGAATACCGCTGGCGAGTTCCAGCAGCACCGATCCCGCCGCCGGTAGCGGACCAAGCAGAAATGTACCGAGCAAAGCCAGTGGCACAACCAGCAGGCCCACCACTGGCACGGCCACCAGATTAGCCAACGGCGCTACCAGCGATGCCTGCTGGAAGAACAGGATTAATAACGGGAGCAGGCCCACCGAAATCCACCCCTGCACCCGCACCGCCTGTCGCCAGCGCGACTGGCGCGCCACTTGACCCGTCAGCCCGTAAAAGATAATCGCCACGGCACCGAAGGAAAGCCAGAAACCGGCCGCCAGCACCGCAAGCGGATCGAGGATCAGGACCAGCAGCAGGGCCAGTGAGAGAGTACGGGACGGGCTGACGGGCCGGCTGGACAGCAGGGCCAGCATGACTACCGAGACCATGATCAGGGCCCGCAGCGTGGGAATGGAAAAACCGGCCAGCGCCGCGTAGGCCAAGGTCGCCAGCAAGGCCGTGATCGCGCCGGCCTTGGGGGCCGGTAACCAGAGCAGGCCCCGCCGACTGAAGCGC
>Ga0316577_10001404_pt1 | contig 11358 bp, 8 predicted proteins | sample S5NA_FD_203073 | JGI IMG/M metagenome (GOLD analysis project Ga0316577, IMG submission 203073) | Rhizosphere microbial communities from salt marsh grasses in Alabama, United States - S5-7_050615r2r1 | ecosystem: Host-associated > Plants > Roots > Rhizosphere | place: USA: Alabama | collected... | reverse complement strand
GTGGGTTTGGCCGAGCGGCGACATCACCGCCTGGCTCAGATGTCCGGCGGTGAGCAGCAGCGGGTCGCCATTGCCGTTGCCCTGGCCAACGATCCCAAGCTGCTCCTGGCGGACGAACCGACGGGCGAGGTCGATTCGGCTACGGCGTTGGCCATCTATGATACGTTCAAGCGCCTCAACCGCGAGTACGGATTGACGACGCTGATCGTCAGCCACGACCCTGGTATCGCGCGGCACGTGAATCGCGTGGTGGCCATCCAAGATGGCAAGATGGCTACGGAGACGGTGCGTCAATCCGTGTCGAGTGGTGAGGCTGAGGGCGAGTTGGAAGAAGAGGAGGATATCTTCCACGAGCTAGTGGTTTTGGACTCTGCCGGGCGCCTGCGTGTGCCCAAGGAATACTTGGAGCAATTTGGCATCAAGGGCCGCGTGATGCTTGATCTGGTTGAGGAGGGCATCTTGATCAGCCCGGTGCCTGAATCGGTTCAGGCTCAAGCCTCTGAACAATACGTCTCTGAAATGGTGTCAGAGGCTGAGGGACAGAAATGGCGTGGGCTCAAGGCGCTTGCGCTGCTGCGGTCGGCGGGGCAGCGCGTGACGAACCTGGCCTCTCGGCTGCGCGAAAGGAAGGGGAGGAGGTAATGGCGATGGCGGATGGGATGAAGGATGTGCACGGCGACTATGCCATCGAGGCCCATGACTTGTGGCGTGTTTACAAGACCGGCGCGCTGGAAGTGCCAGCCTTGCGCGGCGTTGATCTCGCGGTGGAGCCCGGGCATTTCATCGCTGTGAAGGGACGGTCGGGCAGCGGCAAGACGACACTGCTCAACTGCCTCGGCGGGCTCGATCATCCGACGTCGGGCTCTGTGCACATATTCGGGCGTGACATCTCGACTTTGGGCGACCGCGAGCTGACGCACTGGCGGCGGAAGCGCGTGGGCTTTATCTTTCAGTCGTTCGGGTTGCTGCCAACGCTCTCTGCCTATGAAAATGTGGAGCTGATGTTGCGCATCGCGGGTGTATCTGCCAGGGAGCGACGCGAACGGGCGCATTACTGCCTGGATCTGGTTGGCCTCTCCAAGTGGATCCACCATCGGCCTTTCGAGATGTCGGGTGGGCAGCAGCAGCGTGTGGCAATCGCTCGTTCCGTGGCCAACAGCCCTCAACTGATCCTGGCCGACGAGCCCACAGGCGAGCTGGATAGCACCACAGCGCGCGAGATACTTGGTCTCTTTAGGCGCATCGTGGAGGAAGAACACGTGACGTTCGTGATGGTTTCGCACGATGCCCTCGTGAACGAATACGTGGATCACTCCTTACAGCTAAAGGATGGGCAGATCGTTCAGGAGTGACGATGGGCGCGCGAAAAGGCTTGGGACTGCGGGCGTTTCTCATCCTGCTGGTGGTTGTTCTGGGCGGGTGCTGCGAAAGCAGGCCTGTGGTGCCTACGCTCGCACCGGTTACAATCACCTTTTTCAGCTCCTATTACGAGGTAGAATACTATCAACTGCTGGCTGAGGAGTTCAACAGCACTCACCCCGATGTCTATGTCCAGGTTGAGAGCGCGAGGGGGCAAGAGTATCCATCCGACTTTTATTCTGTGGACGTTTTTGCGGGCTCCCAGCTCTACGGCGCACAGCTTCAGGCACAAGGCGACATTCTGGATATGTCGCCGTTCATCGAGCACGATCTAGCGTTTGACCCATCTGATTTTCTCCCCGGCACGTTGGAGGCCTTTACTAGCGGGGATGGCCTGTGGGCCATCCCTCTCGGTATCGACCCTTTGGTGATGTACTACAATCGGGATATGTTTGACGCAGCCGGTGCGGCGTATCCGCAGAGTGGGTGGACGTGGGAGGAATTTTTGGATGCCGCGCTTGCGGTTAACAATCCTGAGGCGAACGTGTTTGGTTACGTGTCGACGCCTCAGTCTAACGATCCTATACCGTTCATCTACCAGCACGGCGGAAAGATCCTGGATGATCCATCAGAGCCCACGCGCACGACGTTCGATGATCCGCTGACGATAGAGGCAGTGGAATGGTACGCCGATCTGGTCCACGAGTACAACGTTATCCCTACGGCCGAACAGCGGCGCTCGGCTTTTCCTGGCACAAACGGCATCCTACAAGGTATTGGTCAGGGCAGAGTTGGCATGTGGGTCGGGGCGCTCTCGGAACGAGGTGGCGCACTCTGGCGGCGGCAGAGGTGGGAAATGAATTGGGGGGCGGCGCCCTTGCCCCGTGACGTGCACTCGATGACGCTGGCCGATGTGCGGGGGTATTATATTTCTGCTCACACGGAGCACCATGAGGCTTGTTGGCAATGGGTCACTTATGTCAGCAAGCAGCCTTACTATCGACTGGCGCCGGCGCGCAAGGCACTTCTCTATTCCGAAGAATACGAGGAAGAGGTTGGCAGTCGGGTTGTCGCTGCTGCGCGCGCCTCGGTTGAGAATGCAGTGCTGGTCACTCCTCGCTTGATTGCCTTTAGTCAAGTTATAGAGGAGGCGTTTCTTCCGGCAATCGAGAGCGTTATCGACGGCGCCACACCTGAGGAAGCGATGATCGCGGCCCAGGGGGAGGCCGAGATAATTTTGGGGCAATAGCCCGGTCAGGAAGCTCCCGGGAGACTTGCCAAAAGCCCCAGCGCTTCGCCGGGGAGCTTTGCTTGGTGTGCGTGGAAGGCGCGGGCACAAGCCTGCGTTTTTTGGTTTGACCTGTTTCTGCACCTGGTCTATAATCTGTGTGAGCATTATCCAGCTTGCTCGCCCGCAAACTAGAAATCGATCGAAGCTTGGCGTTTCACGATCGCGCGGAAATATCGATTGAGGACACAGATTTTCGCAGGCTTCACATACAGACAACAGAGGATGTTTCCGATCTGAGAAATCTGCGTTTGTCTACATCCAAGATATAGGAGGAAACCTTATGGCAGCGTACTTGCTCGGCATAGATGTAGGCACAAGTGGCAGCAAGGCAATTTTGATCGACGCCGCCGGCGCGGTCAAGGCCAGTGCTACGACTGAATATCCATTGTATACGCCACAGCCGCTGTGGGCGGAGCAGAATCCATCCGATTGGTGGGCGGCCACTGTGAGCAGCATCAAGTGTGTGCTGCAAGAGGAAGGCGTGAGGCCCGCCGATGTGGCAGGCGTGGGCCTCACCGGCCAAATGCACGGTTTGGTGTTGTTGGATGCCCAGGGCGAGGTGTTGCGTCCGTGCATCATGTGGAACGATCAGCGCACCGCTGCCCAATGTGCGGCCATCACCGAGAAGGTCGGTTTGGAGAACGTGCTGCGGCTGACGGGTAACCCAATCCTCCCTGGCTTTACTGCTCCCAAGATCGTATGGGTGCGCGAGAACGAGCCGGAGGTGTACGCCAATGTGGCGAAAGTGCTCTTGCCAAAGGATTACGTGCGCTATCGTCTGACCGGCGGCTTTTTCGGCGAGGTGTCGGATGCATCTGGTACGTCGATGTTCGACGTCGGCCAGCGCCAGTGGTCGGACGAGATGTTGCAGGCCCTAGAGGTCCCGCGCGCGTGGTTGCCAGAGGTGACCGAGTCGCCTGTGGTGAGCGCGCGCATCAGCGCTGGAGCCGCCGCCGAGACCGGACTGTTGGAGGGCACGCCGGTGGTGGGCGGCGGCGGCGACCAGGCGGCACAAGCGGTCGGCACCGGCATCGTCGCCGAGGGGGTGGTCTCGGCCACGCTGGGTACCTCTGGCGTTGTTTTCGCTGCGTCCGACTCGTATCGTGTAGAGCCGCAAGGGCGACTGCACGCCTTTTGTCACGCCGTGCCGGGGATGTGGCACTTGATGGGCGTGATGCTCTCGGCAGCGGGCAGCTTTCGCTGGTACCGTGATACACTGGCCGAGGTCGAGCGCGCGCAGGAAGCAGAGACTGGGCGTGACGCCTACGATATTCTGACCGAGGCCGCGGCCGAGGTCGCGCCCGGCTGTGAAGGGCTGCTCTTTCTGCCGTACCTGACCGGCGAACGCACGCCCTATCCCGATCCTAACGCGCGCGGTGTTTTCTTCGGCCTCACGCTGCGCCACGGCAAGGCGCATATGACGCGCGCGGTGCTCGAGGGCGTCTCTTATGGTCTGCTCGACTCGCTGGAGCTGATGCGCGCGCTGGGGCTCTCCATCGAGCAGGTGCGGGCCTCCGGCGGCGGGGCGCGCAGCCCGCTGTGGCGGCAGATCCTGGCTGACGTGTTCGATGCCGAGATTGTCACCGTCAACGTGACGGAGGGGGCGGCCTACGGCGCGGCGCTGCTGGCGGGCGTGGGCGCGGGGATATATCCAAGTGTCAACGCGGCTTGCGAGGCAGCGATCCAACTCACTGGCCAGACGGAGCCCGGCCCGGCGGTTTCCATCTATGCCGATTACTACCCGCGCTACCGGGCACTTTACCCAGCCTTGGCTTCCGAGTTCGCCGCCATCGCCGAGGTGGTGAACAGGCACCTATAAGTCTGCCAATCACAAATCTACGTAATTGCTCAGTCAACCCTTGCGAAGGTTCTGAATCACACCTGTAATCGGACGCGGTTTCGCCGAACCGAGTCGCCTTTGTCAGCGGATTGGCTTCAAACCTTCGCAAGGGTGAGATGTTACCATCTTTTTATGGAGGAATCGATGGGGGGAGAAGCGTTCGAGTCTTTGTTGAAGGGAACCAAGCGCACTCAGATGATCATCTGGTTCGCGCTCACGACGGAACCGTTCGTCTATGTGCTTGTGTCGTTTCTCGTGAGCCAGGGAGCGGTTGGATGTACAGGGCAAGCCCCAGAGCCTTATTTGAAGTGGGGCTTTTATTTTGTCGCCTGCTTGTTTGCTGTGGCATCCCTGCTCATCAGCCGTTTTCTTCTCTCCGACCGCCTGGTCAAGGCACGCTTGCAGCTTGGTGGCTCGTCAGTCTCGGAGGATTTGAGCGAGCAGGAGTTGCGGCTTTTGAGCGTGGCTCACTATTACTTGACCCCCATGCTGCTGAGTTGGGGTCTGAACGGTTGTGTTCCCATCGGTGGGCTGATCCTTCTGTTTACGAACGGCGATTGCAATACGATCCTCATCCTATCCGCTCTCGCCGTGGTGTTGAATCTCCTGGCATATCCCCAGCTCGATGCGTTCGTCGAGCGTGCGAGGAACCTACAACTTGAGGAGGGAATCTGATGCGGCTGGCCGTCCTTTCCGACGTTCACGGCAATCTGCCGGCTCTGGAGGCTGTCCTGGCCGATATCGAGGCGCAGGCAGACTCTTCGAGCCTGGGAGAACCGGATGCCTACCTGGTTTTGGGCGACCTGGCCGCCTTTTGCCCCTGGCCTTCAGAGACGCTGGCGCGCTTGCAGGAGCTGCCGGAAGCGTTGTTCTTGCAGGGCAACACCGACCGCTACCTGGTCGCTGGACAGCGACCTCAGTCGCCCCCTGTTCGCTCCCCTGAGGATTGGGCTGCAATGCCTGCCAAGCTGGCCGAGCGGGATGCCAACTTTCGCTGGACGGTGGAGCGTCTTTCCTATGACGGCTTTCAGTTCCTGCGCGATCTACCGACTCGCTTCGACCTGGATGTGCCGGACTATGGTCGCGTCGTAGCCGTCCACGCCAATGCCCAGGATGACGAGACTTTTCTTGCCCCAGATGCTCCCGACGATGAGATGCGCGACTACTTTGCCGAACTGGATGCCCGCCTGGTGCTCTACGGCCACACGCACAAACCCATGGATCGCATGGTGGGCGGCATGCGTATCGTCAACGACGGCAGCGTCGGACTGCCGCTCGATGGCGATCCGCGCCCGGCATACACCCTGCTCGATTTTGAGGATGGCGAGTGTGCGGTCACGATTCGGCGGGTGGCGTATGACCGTGAATTGGTCCTGGCCGGATTGGAGCGATTCGATCATCCGGCCAAGGGGTGGGTGGGGGGTATCATCCGTAACGCCCATTCATAGTTCCAGGTCGCCACTCAGCTAGTCCTTTGTGGGCAAGCACGGCGTGGCATCCCTTTTTGTCCGATTTTATAGCACCCTCTTGGCTGGGTTAGAATAGGAGAGATGATGGCAGACAAACAGCCTATGTATCTGGATGTCGCACTATCCATTGAGACTCGCGTAGATGACCTTGTCTCTCGAATGACGCTGGAGGAAAAAGTCTCGCAGATGGTGCACGATGCGCCTGCGATCGAGCGATTGGGAATCCCCAAGTACAACTGGTGGAATGAATGCCTGCATGGGGTTGGACGGGCTGGCGTCGCTACCGTCTTTCCGCAGGCCATCGGTTTGGCGGCGACGTGGGACACCGGCTTGATATCTGAGGTTGCCACGGCCACCTCCGACGAGGCGCGAGCCAAACACCATGATGCGCTGCGGCGCGGTGTGCACGAAATCTACTTTGGCCTCACCTTTTGGTCGCCCAACATCAACATCTTTCGCGATCCGCGCTGGGGGCGTGGGCAGGAGACCTATGGCGAGTGTCCCTACCTAACCGCTCGCCTGGGGGTGGCCTTTGTGAAGGGCCTGCAAGGAGACGATCCGCGATACCTCAAGCTGGTCGCCACACCCAAGCACTATGCCGTCCACAGCGGCCCAGAGCCCGATCGGCATCACTTTAACGCCCAGGCCGACGAGCGCGACTTGCGCGAGACCTACTTGCCTGCGTTCGAGGCGTGTGTCAGGGAGGCTGGGGCGGTTTCGGTGATGGGGGCCTACAACCGCACCAACGGTGAGCCGTGCTGTGCCAGCCCGACTTTGTTAGAAGAGATACTGCGGCAGGAATGGGGCTTTGGCGGACCTACGGGGTTCGCTGGGTACGTCGTCTCCGATTGCTGGGCCATCCGCGATATCTATGCCCACCACAAGGTGGTTGAGACACCAGCCGAGGCGGCGGCGCTGGCCGTCAAAGCGGGCTGCGATCTCAACTGCGGCCATGCCTATCCCGCGTTGCTCGATGCCGTGGCGCAGGGGTTGATCGACGAGGCGACAATCGACCGGGCGGTCAAGCGGCTGTTCAGCGCGCGCTTTCGCCTGGGAATGTTCGATCCGCCGGAGCAGGTGGCCTACGCTCAGATTCCTTACGATGTGGTCGATTCCGAAGCGCATCGCGCGCTAGCGCTGCGGGCGACGCGTGAGTCGATCGTGCTGCTCAAGAACGATGGGCTTTTGCCGCTCAAGAAGGACATCGAATCTATCGCCGTCATCGGCCCCAACGCCGATGATTCGCAGGTGCTGCTGGGTAACTACAACGGCACGCCTGCCCGGGCCACGACGATCCTGGCGGGCATCCGTAGCAAAATCTCACCGCAGACGGCACTCTCTTACACACGCGGGTGTCACATCGCCCAGGGCATGCCACCACTCACCGTGGTGCCGTCTGCTTGCCTGCGCCCGCTAAGGGTTGACGGGGAGCAGACGGGCCTGACGGCGACGTACTATGACAACGCCAGGTTCGAGGGCCAGCCTGCGCGCGAGCAGGTTGATCCCTTGGTCGACTTTAGTTGGAAAAGCCAGACGCCCGTGACTGGCCAACGGGGAGATCCCTTCGCCGTGCGCTGGGAAGGGGCGCTGGTGCCGCCGGTCAGCGGGATGTACAAGTTGGGGGTCAGGGGATTCAACAACTACCGGCTTGAACTCGATGGTGAGCTCGTTGCTGAGTATACGAGGCTGCATCATGGGGCGCTGCGGGTCAAGGATGTCGAACTGGAAGCCGGGCGGTTCTACCACATCCGTTTGGATTTGGCCTGCCGGGACTTTGGAAAGGCACAGCTTTTGTGGACCGTACCCGGTATCGACTATCTGACGCCCGCCGTCAGGGCGGCCAGCAACGCGGATGTGGTGGTCGTGGTGCTGGGGCTCTCTCCTTCGTTGGAAGGGGAGGAGATGCCGGTCGATCTGCCCGGTTTCAATGGTGGCGACCGCACCGAAATCAGCCTGCCCGCTCCGCAGGAAGAGTTGCTGAAGCAGATTCAAGCGCTGGGCAAGCCGGTGGTGCTGGTGCTGCTGAACGGCAGTGCCCTGGCTGTGAATTGGGCAGCGGAGAACGTCTCCGCTATTGTGGAGACGTGGTATCCGGGACAGGCTGGCGAGGCCGTGGCCGATGTGTTGTTTGGCGACTATAATCCCGGCGGGCGGCTGCCGGTCACGTTCTACCGCTCGGTGGACGACCTGCCACCGTTCGAGGATTACGCGATGGAGGGCCACACCTACCGCTATTTTCGCGGGGAGCCGCTATTCCCATTTGGCTATGGGTTGAGCTATACAACCTTCGAGTACACCAACCTGCAATTGAGTGCCAAGTGTATCCGGGCGAGTGAAACGCTCACCGTCAGCGTCGATGTGTGCAACACAGGCCAGCGCGCCGGCGACGAGGTGGTGCAGGTGTACGTCGCCGATATCGCTGCCTCGGTGCCGGTGCCAATCCGGCAGCTCTGTGGGTTCGAGCGAGTGCATCTGGCGCCGGGTGAGACGAAAACAGTCTCTTTCGATTTGGCGCCGCGCCAGCTTTCGCTGATCGATGACAGCGGGCGGCGGGTGGTCGAGCCTGGCGGGTTTCAGGTGGCAGTGGGTGGACGGCAGCCGGTGAGTGAGGATTTCGTGGATGGGGAAAAGGGTGTTTTGATCGCGACGTTCGAGGTGACTGGCAGCGTGACGGAGGTGGTGTGAGAAATGGAGACGTCTCGCCTCAACAAGAAGGGACTGGGCTGCCTCGCTGTGGGCATCCTGTTGATCCTCCTGATGGGGCTGGCGTTGCTGGCGGCGATCTGCGCGGTAAGGTTCCAAGGGAACGTGGATTTTCCCTGTTTCGACCTTGAATCGGGGGAGTGTCTGACGGGCTATGGCCCCGTTGAGCCTGGACACGATGTGGAGGAATTGGGCCGGGCGCGGATGTTTTTGTGCATAAGTGTGTATCCGCGAGGTTGGGAAGGCGGCGGCACGATTGTTCAGGGAGCCGAGTTCTCGGACACATGGTCAAAAAGCGGTATCAACTTGGAGCGGCAGGGGGATAAGCTGGTCGTTAACGGCAAGTCTCTGGAGGTTGGCGAGTCCTCCGGTTGGTTTCGCGTCTATCCTACGTTCAATCCCTGGCTTCTGGAGACGACGTATACAGAGATTACCAACCGCGGCGTGTTCGACTGCTATCAGGAGTTAGGAGAGGATACAGTCGAGAGGCGGAATATAGATGCGCTCTACGTCTACGGCGGTGTTAGCGAGAGCTGGCTTCCTAACCCGCTGGGGCTGGTGATCTTGGGCGTCGGCATCTGGCTGGTGGTGCGTGGGATAGTGAGGTGGAGGAGGGGAAGGCATCTGGAAGAACCCGAAACCTAAAATCTGAAACCTTGAACTAGAGGGCCTGAAGCCGACCAAGGGACCGATTTGCACAACTCGGTCCCTTGTGGTATCTTTGCTACTCTTGGGGGTGGGTGATGTACAGCGTTCCGTATGGCAAAATGTCCCTGGAATTCGATCTCCTGCCCGGTATGCGCGGCGAGGTGGTCAAATCCAACCCGGTCGAGCCACTGGCCAACGTAGAGCAGGGTATCGCCGATGCATTGGCAAGACCTATTGGCACGCCGCCGTTGCGCGAGATGGCTGGGCCGGGGGATAGCGCCTGCATCGTCTTTCCTGATATCACCCGCGCCAGTCCCGATCATCTGCTGGTGCCGGCGCTCTTGAGGGAACTGGCGGCGGCGGGCGTGCGCGATAGGGATATCACGCTGCTGTGCGGCATCGGCATGCACCGCCCTTCCACCGGCGAGGAAAAGATCGCCAAACTGGGCGCGGACGTGGTCGCTCGCTACCGTGTCATTGATAACGAGCCGCAGAATCCCGCCGCGCTGGCGGATATGGGGCTAACCTCGAGTGGAGTGCCCGTGCTGGTGCACCGTGCGGCTGTGGAAGCCGACCTGTTGATCGCCACCGGGCTGGTGGAGCCGCACCAGTATGCGGGCTACTCCGGTGGGCGCAAGACGGTGGCGATTGGGGCGGGCGGAGAGCCGACCATCGAGCGCACGCACGGCCCAGAGTTTCTGGATCATCCCGGCACCCGGCTGGGGCGGATCGATGGCAACCCCTTTCAGGAGGTTGTCACGGAGGCTGCGCGCCGGGCGGGGCTGTGTTTTATCCTCAACGTGGTGCTGGATGGCGAGCATCGCGTGCTCGAGGTGGCGGCTGGGGAACCTGAAGAGACCCATCGTCAACTGGTGGCTTTTGCTCGCTCTGTCTATGAGGTGGAGATACCCCATCAATACGACGTGGCAATCGGCGGGGTGGGGTATCCCAAGGACGCGAACCTGTACCAGGCCAGCCGGGCGGCTTCGTATCTCTTTTTCGCACCGACGCCGGTGGTCAAGCCGGGCGGCTTTTTGATCATCCCGGCGCGCTGCCAGGAGGGGGCGGGTGAGGGGGTGGGAGAGCAGCGTTTCCTGGCGGCGATGCGTGATGCCCCCGATGTGCAGGCGATCTTGTGCGACGCGCGTGCTAACGGCTATCCGCCGGGCCAGCAGCGCGCGTTTGTAATGGCCAAGGTGCTGGAGGAAGCGCGTGTCGTTGTTGTGGGCAGCACGTGCCCGGATGTGGTAGCCAATTGCAGGATGACACCTGCCGCGACGATGGACGAAGCGCTGGCGTTGGTTGCGGGCGAGCTTGGCAATGAGTTGGATGTATTGATTGTGCCACATGCGCTGCTGACCTTGCCGGTAGTACAGGGGTGATGCTCGATGACAAATGGTGATGTAGCTCTGAACATCAGTCTGCTTGACCGGGTGCGCCGAATTCTCGATCCCCAGGGCCGGATGCTGTGGCCTGCAATAGCAGCGACCGTGGCCTTTGCTTTGTTTCTATCTACCCTTCAAGTCAATATCAACGGCAGCGGGCATCCCTACGCCACCGACGTTGGCGAGATTCAGAACGCCTTGCCGCGCTGGGGGCTGATCCACCGTAGTGGCTACCCGCTCTATACGGCGACCGGCTCGCTTTTCGTGACGGTTCTACGCTTGGTGGGCATTCAGCCTGCTGCGGGGGCATCTCTCTTTTCTGCTCTGTGGGGCGTTGTTTTTGTTGCCCTGCTTGTGGTGTTGGCGCAAGAGTTGGGGGTGCCTGGCCTGGCGGCTACTTTGGGAGCATTGTCTGTGGCTCTATCGACGGGCGTGTGGGTCGATGCTTCGTTGGCCGAGGTACACACCCTTACCCTCGTTTTTACCGTCGCCACGCTTCTCTTCGCACTGCGCTTTGGCCGAACTGGAAAACGGCGTGATCTGTGGTTGCTCGCCCTGTTTTTCACACAGGGCGTGTCGCATCAGCGTTCGGTGGTTCTCTTGGCGCCGGCAGTCGCCGTGCTGGCATGGCCTCAGTGGCGTGTCTTTTTGCACAATCTGGTA
>Ga0316577_10001403_pt1 | contig 11361 bp, 9 predicted proteins | sample S5NA_FD_203073 | JGI IMG/M metagenome (GOLD analysis project Ga0316577, IMG submission 203073) | Rhizosphere microbial communities from salt marsh grasses in Alabama, United States - S5-7_050615r2r1 | ecosystem: Host-associated > Plants > Roots > Rhizosphere | place: USA: Alabama | collected... | reverse complement strand
GTGGTGACCTGGCTCTTTCTTCCCTGAGGTGTCCGGGCGTTCGCCCTCCCTTTCCCCTACTTCGGATTCCCTTCCCGCCCAAAGCCTCGGTACCGGTTTATCCACCCCGAGCCCGAGTGGAGGGACCTTCCCGTTCGACAGCCTCCGCTTTCCCGCTCCCCCATTGCGCCATGCGCGACTCTGTTCGATCCTCCCTTGGCCCCGTTCCCCTGCCAGCGGCGGCCCCTTCGCCGGGGCCCCGCCCTGCAGACCGGTCGTGGCGCCATCATCCGGCCTCCGGAGGGCCGTTCTGGCGGCGCCCTGAACCGTGGAGGGTACAAATGCGGGAGAGTTGGGACTGGATCATCGTCGGCTCCGGCTTCGGGGGGAGCGTCAGCGCCCTCCGCCTGGCGGAACGGGGGTACTCCGTTCTGGTTCTGGAAAAGGGCCGTCGCTTCTCTCCCCAGGACTTCCCGAAGACGAACTGGAACCTGAGACGCTGGCTCTGGGCGCCGGCCATCGGTTTCCGGGGAATCTTCAAAATGACCTTCCTGAGACACCTCACCAGCCTGAACGGAGTGGGGGTCGGCGGGGGGTCACTGGTCTACGGCAACACCCTGCCCACTCCCCCCGAGGCCTTCTTCAGCGCCCCGGATTGGGAGCACCTGGCGGATTGGAAGGAAGAGCTCAACCCACACTACGACACGGCCCGGAGGATGCTCGGAGCCCTGGAATACCCCGGGGTGTCTACGGCCGACGGGGCGTTGCGGAAGGTCGCCGAGGGCATGGGCCGCTTGGAGCACCTCCGGCCGACCCAGGTGGCGGTCTTTTTCGGAGAGCCCGGACAGGAGGTTCAGGATCCGTACTTCGCAGGCGCGGGACCACCCCGAACCGGCTGCACGGAATGCGGCGGGTGTATGACGGGGTGCCGTTTCGGGGCCAAGAACACCTTGGACCTGAACTACCTGTGGTTGGCGGAGGGTCTCGGCGTCAGGGTGGAGGCGGACTCGGAGGTGAGCTGGATCGAACCGTCGAACGCTGGTTTCAAGATCACGGTCCGCTCCGGGAAATCCCCTCTCCGGAAGCCGTCGAGAGTCTACCTGGCCAGGAACGTGGTCCTGGCTGCCGGGGTTCTGGGCACCGTCGAGCTCCTTCTCCGCCTCAAGCGCAGCCCTCGGGGCCTGCCACTCCTGTCGGAGCGGGTAGGGGACAGGGTCCGAACGAATTCCGAGGTTCTGGTGGGTGTGACCACGGAGCGAAGAGACCTGGACCTCTCCCAGGGGGTTGCCATCACCTCCATCCTCCGGACGGACGGTGTGTCCTTCGTGGAGCCCGTGCGCTTCAGCGCAGGTTCCGGCTTCTTTCGGCTCCTGTCGACTCCACACGGCCCGGGCATGACCGTCGGCGAGCGCGTCTTCAACACTCTTCGGCGGGTTGTCAGCCACCCGATCCGCACACTCCGGATGATCCTGGTCCCCGACTGGGCCAAGTACACCACCATCCTCCTGTACATGAGGACCCAGGAAGGATTCATCAGGCTCAGGCTCGGGAGGACGTTTCGCCGACTCTTCGGCCTCGGCCTGAAGTCAGCGCCTGGAGGAGGCCCCCTCCCCACGGCAGCCATCCCGGAAGCCACACGGCTTGCGGAGGCATTTGCCAGGGAAATCCAGGGCACGCCTGGAAGCATGATCACCGAGACCCTCTTCGGCATTCCGACGACAGCGCACATCCTTGGCGGCGCCTGTATGGGATCCAACCGGGAGGAGGGGGTCATCGACCCCCACCATCGAGTGTTCGGATATCCCGGCCTGATGGTGGTGGACGGGTCGGCCGTGAGCGCCAATCCTGGTGTGAACCCTTCCCTGACCATCACGGCGCTGGCGGAGCGAGCCATGAGCTTCATTCCGCAAAAGCCGGGCGTTCCGGCTCCGGAGAGCACGAATGAATGACGGTTTTCTCTTGTGGGTCCTCCTCGTCCTCGTCCTGGGCACCCTCGGGATCCTCCTGACCCTCATCCTCCGTCCCCCCTCGACCCTCACCCAGGGGATCCGGCGCTCCGTGGAGGAGGACCTCCGAAAGGGAAGAGAGGAGAGCGGTGCGGCCGCCCGCAACCTCCGGGAGGAGGTGACTCGTTCCATCACCGCGCTGGGAGACGGTCTCTCCAGGAGCCAGACAGCCCTCACTGAGACCCTTTCCAAGGACCAGGCGACCCTGAGGGAGGGTCTGGGGAATACCCTGACGGGACAGGCCAAGCTCCAGCAGGAACAGCTGACCGGCTTTGGCAAGCAGCTGAAAGAGTTGGAGAAGTCCAACGCGGAATCGCTGGAGAGGATCCGCACCACCCTGGACACACGGGTCAGGCAGCTCCAGGAGGAAAACGAGAAGAAGCTGGAGGAGATGAGGAAGACGGTGGACGAGAAGTTGCAGGGCACCCTGGAAAAGCGCCTGGGTGAGTCTTTCAAGCTGGTGAGCGAGCGCCTGGAGGCGGTGCAGCAGGGCCTGGGCGAGATGAAGAACCTGGCCACGGGGGTGGGGGACCTCAAGCGGGTCCTTACGAACGTGAAGTCCCGAGGCACCTGGGCCGAGGTCCAGCTGGGATCCATCCTGGAGGAGTTCCTCGCGCCGGGGCAGTTCGAGAGGAACGTCATCACCCGAGAGGGTTCGTCGGAAGTGGTGGAGTTCGCCGTCCGACTCCCGGGGCGGCCTGGAGATCCGGATAGCCAGGTCTGGCTCCCCATCGATTCCAAGTTCCCGCAGGAGGACTACCTCCGTCTCCAGGACGCCGCGGAGCAGGGAGACGCAGAGGGGGTCCAGCGGGCGGCCGACGCCCTCGCGAAAACGCTCAGGAACGAGGCCCAGAAGATCCAGGAGAAATACCTGGATCCCCCCGGGACCACCGACTTCGGCATCATGTTCCTGGCCACGGAGGGGCTCTACGCCGAGGCCCTCAGGCACCCGGCGTTGGTGTCCGATCTTCAACACGACCACAGAATCGTAGTGGCCGGGCCCACCACCCTCGCTGCCATTCTGAACAGCCTGAGGATGGGCTTTCAGACGCTGGCCATCGAGAAGCGAGCCTCGGAGGTCTGGGAGGTGCTGGGCGCCGTCAAGACGGAGTTCGGAAAGTTCGGAGAGGTTCTCTCGAAGGTGAAACGCCAGCTCGGCACGGTGAGCCGTACCATCGATCGGGCCGAGGTCCGGACTCGGGCCATGGAACGGCGGCTCCGGTCTGTGGAGATGCTCCCGGAGCACGAAGCCGGAGAGATCCTGGCCCTCGAGGCCGGCACCGGATCGGGGCCAGCCTGGGGGGAGGAAGGAAGCGGAGGTGTGGAGGAGGAGAGGGAGGAGGAAGGGGGGGACCGAGGCTCCCTCAACGGGGAGGGAGGCTGATGGCGCCCGCCGTGTCGGAGAGAGCTTCAGGCGCGGGGTCCATGGACCGCCTGTACTCCTTCCTGGTGGAGGAGGAAGACGCTCGGGTCTGCAAGGACATCCCGGAGGCGGCCTGTACCGCCGTCCCTGCGAATTTCTTCAAGATCGCGGCCACCCAGACCTTGACCAAGCTGGCCGACGAGTTGAGCAACGCCAAGACCGTCCTCCCCTGGCTCCTCGGCTCCGTGGGTGCCCCGGCCTTCTGGATCGGGTTCCTCGTTCCCATCAGGGAGTCGGGCTCCCTCCTGCCCCAGCTTCTCATCGCGTCCGCCGTGCGACGGCGCTCGAGGCGAAAGGGCATCTGGGTTCTGGGCGCGGTCCTGCAGGCTCTGGCTCTCGCCGGGATGGCTGTGTCAGCCCTGATGCTGCAGGGGTGGGTCGCCGGATCGTCCATCGTGGGCCTCCTGGTTCTCTTCAGTCTGGCGCGGGGCCTGGCCTCCGTGGCCTCGAAAGACGTCATCGGGAAGACGATCCCGAAGACCCGTCGGGGACGCATGACGGGATTGACCACTGCAGTGGGAGGGCTTCTGGTCCTGGGACTCGGCGCCAGCATGGCAGCTCTCTTTCGTGGAGACCCCTCTCTCCCGGTCATGGCGACCATTCTCCTGGTCGCAGCAGCGCTCTGGATCGCGGCTTCCTGGATCTACGGATCCGTCTCGGAAGAACCGGGAGCAACGGAAGGAGGGAAGGACGCCATCACGGAAGCCCTTCGCCGTCTCAGCCTCCTTCGTTCCGACGTGGCCTTCCGGCGCTTCGTCGTGGTGCGGGCGCTTCTGGTATCCACGGCATTGGCGGCACCGTTCTACGTAGCCCTGGCCCGGGAGCACGGAGGGGCCGGAGGCGACACCCTTGCCCTCTTCATACTCGCCAGCGGTCTCGCTTCAGCCATCAGCAGCGTCTTCTGGGGTCGCTATTCGGACCAGTCCAGCCGGTCGGTCCTCATTGCCTCCGCCGCCTTTGCTTCGGGCCTCGGTCTCACCATGTTTCTCCTGGAAGAAGCCGGTCTCCTGCAGCATTTCTCCTGGATCCCCCCCATGGGGTTCTTCCTCCTGGCCGTGGCACACAGCGGGGTCCGCATCGCCCGGAAGACCTATATCCTGGACATGGCCAGCGGGCTTCGGCGGACGGATTACGTCGCCGTGAGCAACACGGTCATCGGGGCGGTTCTTCTGGCGACCAGCACCCTGGGCTTTCTGGCCCCGGTGGTCGGGCCCGGAGGGATGCTCCTCATCCTGTCCGTAATGGGATTCGCCGGCGTGGCCGGGGGCAGGAGTCTGCCCGAAACCGGGTAGAACCCCCAGGTGGGATCGAGGTCGCCGGAAGTCGCCGGGACCCCTATCTTCGCCGGGGCCTTGCAGACCCGGAGCGACCAGACATGAACCGTCGATTTTGAACAGGAAGCAACATGGACGAGCTGATCTACCTGGACAACGCAGCTACAAGTTTTCCGAAACCCGACGTAATGCACGATACCGTGCGGGATTTCTATCGGCAGAACGGAGTGAACCCGGGCCGAACGGGATGTGACCTCGCCCTGAAGGCGGAGGAGATGATCAGCGATACTCGGCGACGACTCTCCTACTTCTTCAATCCGAGTCTGGAGGAGTCCGGCATCGAGAAGGACCCAGATCGCCTGGTGTTCACGATGAATGCCACCATGAGCTTGAACCTCATCATCAACGGAACCGTCGGTCCGGGCGATCACGTGGTCACCACCCTCTGCGAGCACAACTCGGTCATTCGCCCCGTGAACCACAGGGTCAGGGACCACGGCGCGGAGGCCACCTACGTCCGGCCGGACCCTGAGGGTTACGTGGATCCGGAGGACATTCGCCGTGCCGTCAAGAGCAACACGACCCTGGTTGTCGTGAATCACGGCTCGAACGTGTCCGGAGTGGTCCAGGACATCACCACCATCGGGGCTATATGCAAGGAGGACGGCGTCCAACTGGCCGTCGACGCCGCCCAGACGGCGGGGGTGCTACCCATCGATATGAGCAAGTCCAACATCAGCTTCCTTTCTTTCACCGGCCACAAGTGCCTCTTCGGCCCTCCGGGGACCGGGGGGATCTGCGTGGCCGATGACGCTGAGATCCGAGGCACGATCTGGGGAGGCACCGGTGTCCGAAGCGCACACCCCTATCACCTGGAGGAATATCCCTATCGCCTGGAGGCCGGAACCCTGAACCTGGCCGGGATCGCAGGGCTGAATGCAGGCGTAAGGTGGGTCCAGGAGAAGGGCGTGGATGCCATTCATGCGCATGAGATGAAGCTCCTGGCGATGCTTCAGGACGGCCTGACGCAGATCAACGGTGTCACCCTCCACGGCACCCGGAACCTCGACCGTCGCGTAGCCACTCTCTCCGTCTCCGTAAACGGATACGACGCCTCCGACGTGGGGACCTTTCTCGACGTGGACTACGACGTTCTCACTCGGACAGGCCTCCACTGCGCACCCCGCATCCACGAGCACTATGGAACGGCACCCAGGGGCACGGTCCGTTTCAGCGTCGGTCCTTTCAACACCGACGCACACATCACCACCGCCATCAAGGCGGTGGAGGAGATCGCAGCACGACGGAACTGACTTGTGTCCTTCCGAGCATGCAGAGATCTCGTGAGGCCCTTAGTTTGATGGCCCCATTCTGGATATGAGCAACCCATGGTTCAAAACCGGGAGGCATGAATGAACATCCGGCGATCCCTCCTCTTCTGGGCCGTAGCGTCTCTCTTCCTCCCCCATGGCCTGGCCGCCCAGCAGTTTCCCGTGGACGACCCCGTCATCAAGGCGATATGGGCGGAGGGGATGGAACACTCCCAGATCTACGACCTCGCCCAGACCCTGTCCGATTCCATCGGGCCCCGCCTCCCCGGGAGCCCGGCCTTCGACGCGGCAGCGGACTGGATCCTGCAGACCTACGAGAGATGGGGAGTTTCGGGCCGGACTGAACAATACGGCACCTGGCGCTCGTGGGAGCGGGGAATCACCCACGCGGACCTCATTCAGCCCCGGGTCCGAAGCCTGGACGGAATGATGCTGGCATGGAGCCCCGGGACCGACGGGCCCGTCTCGGGAGCCGTGGTCGCCCTCCCGGACATCTCCAGCCCGGCCGACCTGGACGCCTTCGTGAGCACCGTCCAGGGGAAGTTCGTCCTCATGAATCCGGCTGAATCGAGCTGCCGGCCCATGGCCGACTGGGAGGAATGGGCTACCCCGGAGACGCTGGAGAAACTCCAGGCCCAGGAAGAAGAGGCCCAGGTGGCCATGCGGGAGCGGATGCAGTCGGGAGGCGTGAGCCAGTCCGAGATCCTGCAGCGGTTGGAGGAAGCCGGGGCGGCCGGGACCTTCAGCAACGCCTGGACGGGGAACTGGGGCGCCTCCCGGCTGATGTCCACCCGGAACAGTCGCATACCCGACATCGCCTTCGGATGCGAGGACTACGGTCTGATGTATCGGCTGGCCGTCAATGGTCAGGGACCGGTGGTGAGGTTGAACGCCGAGGTCGCAGACCATGGCACGGCCCCCACCTACAATGTCATCGGGGAGATCACCGGCACCGAAAAGCCGGGAGAGTACGTCATCCTCTCGGCGCACCTGGATTCCTGGGACGGGGGTTCCGGCTCCACGGACAACGGGACCGGAACCGTCACCATGATGGAGGCCCTGCGGATCCTGAAGAAGGTCTACCCGAACCCGAAGCGGACCATCATGGTGGCCCTGTGGAACGGCGAGGAACAGGGGTTGAATGGATCTCGGGCCTTCGTGGCGGACCACCCGGATATCGTGGAAAACACCCAGGCGGTCTTCAACCAGGACAACGGCACGGGGCGGGTCGTCAACATCTCCATGCAGGGGTTCACCGGCGTGGCTTCCTACTTCGGGGAGTGGCTGACGGCCATACCCTACGAGATCAACCAATACATCGACCTGAATATCCCCGGGAACCCTGGAACCGGGGGATCCGACTATGCCAGCTTCGTCTGCGCGGGAGCTCCGGCTTTCAGCCTCAGCTCCCTGAGCTGGTCGTATCGGCAGACCTACCACAATCCCACCGATACATTCGACAAGGTCGTCATCGACGACGTGACCAACAACGCCACGCTCACCGCGATGCTGACCTATCTCGCATCCGAGGAGCCGACGATGCTCCCAAGGGACACACGTGTGATGAGTGGGATCAATCCGCGGACAGGAGAGCCCATCACCTGGCCGCAGTGCAGGGAGCCCGCCCGGAATGCCGACGGGTATTTCAACCGGTAATCCCATGCTCCGAAAGGTGGTTGTGGGAATACTCCTGGCGCTGCCTGGGCCCCTCTCGGCCCAGGCAGCTCAGGTGGACTCCGTCGGAGGCCGGGCGGAGTCGGCCGCCGCAGTCCTGTTCAAGGGAGGCGAGGTGGCCGACGTCGGCCGGCTCCTCCTGGGAGGGTGGGCCGGGCTGGTCTTCGGGGAGGACTTCATGCTGGGCGGTGGGGGTATCACTCTCCTGGAAGAGGTTGAGCTGCCGGGATCGGAGTCCGGATCGGGCTTCGATCTGGGGATGGGATACGGGGGGATCATTCTCAAGCATTGGTGGGACCTCCCCGGCCGTTTGACGGGGGAAGGCGGGCTACTCCTGGGTGCGGGGCATGCGACGGTCAACGACCGCCGCACCGGGCGGGAGGTGGGCTCCGAGAACTTCCCGATCCTCGAGCCCGAGGTGGGTCTCGCTTTCCGAGTCTTCCGAAGGGTCCACGTCGGTGTTTCGGTGGGGTATCGCCTGGTCTGGAGCGTCGAGGACCTCCCGAGGGTATCGCCGGATGATCTGCGGTCCTTCTCCGGGACCCTCTCTTTGAGGGCGGGAGGCCGGTAGACGGCTCATGGCAAAGGGCAAAGGAGGAGGACGGAAGCGGAGCGACCCCCCGGGGATGAGTGCCCGGGAATTCCCCTTTCGGGTGGGTTGTGTGGACACCGGCTCCAACGCCATCCGCTTCATCGCCGCCGAATTCACTGCCCCCGGGGAGTTCGAGACCCTCGCCTATGAGCGCGTCCCCGTGCGTCTTGGACACCAGGTCTTTCTGACGGGCCAGCTCGCGGAGTCGGCCATGGAAGGGGCGGTTCAGGCCTTCGTCTCCTTCAAGGAGAGGATCGAGCCCCTCGGGCTGGCCACCTTTCGCGCCGTGGCTACCAGCGCCGTCCGGGAAGCCAAGAACGGGTTCGAGCTGGTGGGACGGATCCTGGAGGAATCAAGCATCCACCTGGAGATGATCTCCGGATCCGAAGAGGCGCGCCTGGTTCACCTCGCGGTGGCGAGCCGCGTCAACCTTGCCGGGGGCCAATGGATCCTCACGGACCTGGGTGGCGGCAGTGTGGAGATCTCCCTGGTGGATGACATGGGGATGCTCTGGAGTGAGTCCCACACCATGGGGTCCGTTCGGCTGCTGGAGCGGCTCACGCAGGCCGACTCTGAACCCAAGGGCTTCAGAGCGCTCCTCTCCGACTACGTATCCACTCTCAGAATCCCCGCACCCGCCCAATATTGGTCCCCTTCCGGGTTCGTCGCCACGGGTGGAAATATCGAAGCCCTGGCCAACCTCTCAGCTGCAAAGAGAGACCCCAAAGGCGTGGCGACACTCCCGTTGGCCGATCTCGGCGCTGCCATCGACCTGCTGTCGCGCCTCTCCTACCCGGAAAGGGTCACAGAGTTGGGGCTCCGGGAGGACCGGGCGGACGTCATCCTTCCGGCGGCCATGGTCTATTTCCACCTGGCCACGATGGCGGGGGTGGACTCCGTTCTGGTTCCAGGTGTCGGAGTCAAGGAAGGCCTTCTCCTGGACCTCGCGGAGGATCTCGTCTCCCACTCCAGCCACGAGTTGCGGCAGGAGCAGCAGCTCGCCAAGGCTGCCATATCTCTCGGCCGCCGGTTCATGTTCGACGAAGCCCATGGCCTTCAGGTTGCTCGCCTGGCCCTCTCCCTCTTCGAACAGCTGCAAGACCTTCACGGAATGGAGGACGCGAACCGGCGCCTCCTTTTGGCCGCAGCCATACTCCACGACATCGGAGGCTTCATTTCCAAGAAAGGCCACCACAAACACTCCTTCTATCTCATATCCCGATCCGAGCTACCTGGTCTCTCCCCCACCGAGATGCTCATGGTGGCGAATATCGCACGTTATCACAGAAAGAATATTCCCCGGCCCGCGCACCCGGAGTTCATGAGGCTGTCGGAAGCGAACCGCGACCGGGCCACCCGGCTGGCGGCCATCCTTCGGATCGCCGACGCGCTGGATCGCACGCACGTTCAGTCCGTGGAAGGAGTGGAGGCAGAAGCAGAACCGGAGCAGGTCAGACTGAAGCTGGAATGCAATGGAGACTGCCTTCTGGAGCGATGGGCTTTGAGCCAGAAGAAGGGGCTTTTCGAAAAGGTCTTTGCGAGAACCGTCTCGGCAGCCTCCTGATAATTCCACACCTTCCTTGAATGATCCGGCGGGTCCACGGTGACCGCCCTCGAATATCAATCGAATACTCGGCTCGTTGACATTCTGATTCGAGAGAGTGTTATTGAGTCTATTCCCACGTTAATGGGTTCGGAAGGAGTTCTCTCCGAAAGGAAGGGGGGCAAGCATGGCAGAAGTCGACGAGAAGGTCATGCGCTTCGTGGAGGAGACCATCGAGAAGAGACCCGAGATCCAGCTGGAGGAGCTCTTCGAGAAGGCCAAGAGCGTGAGTGATTCCGTCGAGGGTCTCTCAAAGCGCCAATTCAACGCCCGCTACCCCCTCCAGGTGAAACGACGCAAATCCCAGGCTTCGAGAGGCAAGGCCACCAGGCGGAAGGGGAATGCGGGCTCCAGTCGAACGGCAAGGGGCGCCAGGGGGAGGCGGGGCTCGATGGGTCCCCGGGAATCCGTTCGCCAGGTGTTCCTCCAGTTCGCGACGGACATCACCGGAGCCGAGGATCGGAAGGACCTGGTGAGAGTCCTGGCCAGCGTGGATGCATACGTCGATCAGGTCCTGAAGGGTGTGGCCAGACTCTAGAGAAGGGGGCACGCCTCTCCCGCTGCACTCCGAAAAGCACGGGAACGGTGGATCCACCCTCCTACTTCTCCACGGCTTTGGGACGAATCGGCATACCTGGAGCCACTGGGTTCCGACCCTCTCCCAGCACCATTCCCTCCAGGTCCTGGAGATGAAGGGTTTCGGCGACGCCCCGAAGCCCCGAGACGGCAAATACAGCCCCGTCGATCAGGCCGTTCTCGTCAGCCGCTGGATCCTCCAGAACGACCTCCACGACCTGACGGTGGTGGGGCATTCCCTGGGCGGAGGAGTTGCCCTCCTCGTCACCCTGGCCCTCCATGCCCGGGAGCCCCGGTGCGTTCGGCGACTCGTCATCCTTTCCGGGATCGCCTACCCGCAGCCCATCTCCGGGTACCTTCGGTTGTTGGGGAGGCCCCTCCTGGGGCCCTTCATTCTCCGCCTCCTGCCCAAGAAGGCTTTGATCCGGACGGCCATCCGGAGGGCCTATCACCCGTCCCATCCCGTGTCGGAATTCCACGTAGAGGCGTACGCAGGCCCCCTGCGCACCCCCGAGGGGCGCTATGCCCTCGCCAGATCCGCCGCCCAGCTCATGTCCCTCGAACTGGCTTCCGTTACTGCGAGGTACCGGGAGATCAACGTTCCCTGTCTCCTGCTGTGGGGCCAGAACGATCCCGTGGTCCCGGTTTGGGTCGGGGAGCGATTGGCCGCAGCGCTCCCTCGAGCTCGCCTGGAGATCCTTCCCCAATGCGGGCACATGCCCCAGGAGGAGAAGGCCGCAGAGACCCTGGCGTGCCTCACGGCCTTTCTGGAGGAGACTGGCTGACAGAGGAACCGATTCCCAGGAACCCGATCTGTCTCTGGGTCGCTCCACCCCGGTGGGAAAAGAAGGGAGATGCACCACACAGGGTGCAGAAGCTAGAACGAGTGATGTTGGCGCCCAT
>Ga0316577_10001401_pt1 | contig 11367 bp, 11 predicted proteins | sample S5NA_FD_203073 | JGI IMG/M metagenome (GOLD analysis project Ga0316577, IMG submission 203073) | Rhizosphere microbial communities from salt marsh grasses in Alabama, United States - S5-7_050615r2r1 | ecosystem: Host-associated > Plants > Roots > Rhizosphere | place: USA: Alabama | collected... | reverse complement strand
CGGATGACATGAGAGATCCCGAGCTGGTCGAGGATCGCCGCCCGGCGAGGAGAGCCCGACGCCAGGACGAGGCGGACGCTCACCTCTCGATCACCAGCGTCACCGGCCCGTCGTTCACGAGCTCGACCTCCATCATCGCCCCGAACTCGCCTCCGGCCACCGGCACCGAGCCGCGCCGACACGCGTCGAGAAATCGGTCGTAGAGCCACGCGGCCCGCTCGGGCTCCGCCGCTCCGACGAAGCTCGGTCTTCGTCCTTTCGCCACGTCTCCGTACAGCGTGAACTGGGACACGACGAGCAACCCGCCCCCGACCTCGGACACGTCCCGGTTCATCCGCCCCTCGTCGTCGGCGAAGACCCGGAGCCCGAGAAGCTTCCCCGCCATCCACGCGAGCGTCTCCTCGTCGTCCCCGGGCGCGAAGCCCGCGAGCACGAGCAGGCCCGCGTCGATCTCGCCGACCGGCCGGTCGTCGACGCGGACCGACGCCCGGCTCACTCTCTGCGCCACCACCCGCATGGTCCCTCCTCCGATGCCCGCCGCGGTTCCCGTCGGCCTGCGTCTCCGCCCGCCACCTTCCCCCTCCCCGCAATCCACATCAGGTGGACAACCCGGGCCCCTGCGTCAACCGGTCGCGAGACCGCGGCTTCTGCGAATTTCACACCTTTTTCCACACGTTCTCCACCATCTTTTCCACCACGTTTTTCGAAAAACCACGAGATCGTCCCGAGGGGCCGGGCGAGCGCGCGGGCCCGGATGGCGCGACCCGGGCGACCCGAGCCGGGCGGCCGGGCGGGCCCCGGCCGGGCGGCCGGTTCGTGCGGACCGACCGGGGGCGGGGGAAATGACTCAGCCCCCGTCGCTCCGAAGAGCGCCGGGGGCTGAGAGAGGACATCTTTTCCGCACCGTGACGTCATTCCTGGTCGGTTGCGCTTCCCTTCCAGGATCCGACGGGTCTGGTACCGTTCTCCCGACCAGCTGTGTGACCTTCGGAACCCGTCAGAGCTCCGCCCGGTCACGTCGGGCAACCCGTCGTCGCCGTGTTCGGCGCGGCGGCCGTCCGGAACCGCCGGTGCCTCCTCCAAGGCACGGTAGACAATCTAAACATTTCGTTTCGATCGTCAACCCGAAACAGGGCCGAGTGGAGAGTTTTCGAAAAAGTCATCGCAACGACGGAGTCTCGACGCGACGTTCGCCGCCCAATTTCCCCGGTTCCCCGACGTCCGCCGCCGGGACGGGCCCGCGGGGCCGCGGCTCACCCCCCCGGGCCCCTCACCAGGTGAAGGAGCTCGTGCATCCGACCGCCGTCCACCACTCTCCCGTCCGCGGCGATGCGCGCCACGACCCGGTTCAGGAGAGCCTCCGGGGGAAGGGTGCGGGCCAGTCCCTCCGGCGTCGCGACGACGAGGAGCAGGTCCCGGCTGCGGGACAGGGCCACGTTGAGGAGCCTGGGGAACTCGGGATTCCGGCGCTCGTCCAGAAACCAGCTGCGGTCCGGCGGGGCGTCCACGGTGTCGAGAATGACGACGGACTTCTCTCGTCCCTGGAAGCGGTGGATCGTGCTGATCTCCAGTCCCTGCGGGGCGGCGCGGCCGAGACGGTCCCGCGCGAGCCTCGCCAGACGTCGGGACTGGGCACGGTACGGGGTCACGACCGCCACGTCGTCCAGGCCGGATCGCGCCAGCAGCTCCAGGGCCTGCAGCAGGACCTCGAGGTGGGCCGCGTTTTCGCGCGAGCCGTCCGTCCGCTCCACCGCCGGGACGAGCGATCCCGTGTCGACCAGGACGATGCCGCCGGGGACGCCGGGACGCTCCTCGACCTCCGGCGCGTCCGAGAGCCGCCCCCCGTAGAACAGGTCGCTCACGAGGGCCCGGATCGGCGGCCGCATCCGGTACTGGCGGTCGAGCAGCGCGCAGAGCCGGTCTCCGTCGGAGGGCAGCCCCCCGCCGTCCGCCGCCACCACGTCCGCCTGCCGGAACAGGTCCCGGCTGAGCCACCGACGGGCGGCCGGGCCCCGGCTCATCACGACGGGAGGAAGCTGCTGGAAGTCCCCGAAGGCGGCGGCCCGGTCGGAGGCGAGACACGAGGCGAACAGCACGTAGGGGAGGGGCGCCGCCCCGGCCTCGTCGATGACGACCGACCGGAATCGCTGCTCCGCGAGCTCCTCGCGCGCCGCCAGGCGCGCGAAGGTCGTCACGACCACGTCGGCGCCGTCGAGCGCCCGCCGTTCCGCGCGCGCTCGGTCCCCGGTCAGGCGCGCGGCGCGCGCCAGGAGCTCGTCGTCCCCCTGCCGACGTGCGAGGCCGAGGAGCCGGGCGTGCCGCTCCGCCAGCGTGAGGCCGATCGTGGCGCCCCGGGCCGCGCCGTCGAGGAGGGTTCCCTCGAGCTCGAGCAAAGCGCGGGTCATCCGTCCCGGCTGGCGCCTCTCGGCCCGCTCGACTGCCGCCTCGAGAGAGAGGCGCGGGTCGCCGCTCGGACTGTCGGCGGCCCCGGCCCGCACGAGGCGGTTCTCCGTCACCGCCCGCTCCCCGAGCCGCGCGGCCACGCGCGCCGCCGCTTCGTCGACCGCGACGTTCGTGGTCGCCACGACGAGGACGCGGCCCTCCTCGGCGAGGGAGGCGACGGCGTGGCCGAGCAGGCGCGTCTTGCCGGTCCCGGGCGGTCCCCAGACGAACTGCGTCGCGCTCCCGAGCACGCGGCCGAGAGCGCGGCGCTGCGCCGGATCGAGCCCATCGGCCGCGTCCCGCGGGGGTTCGGTCTCGCCGGGATCGGGATACTCCCGCCCGAACAGGCGAAGCGCCGTGCGCGGATGGAAGCGGGACGGGTCGTCCTCCACCTCGCGCAGCCGCGCCGCGAGCGCCTCGAGCAGCCACGTCGGGTCGAAGGTGAGCAGCGCCGGGCCCGGATGCGGGCCGAGCCACTCGCCGAGCCGAACCCGGACGGAGCGTCCTCTCGGATCGAAGCCCGACACGAACCCGAGGCCGCCGCCGCGCTCCGTCTCGACCCGCACGGCGTCCTCGGGGCGGATCGCGTATCTTCCCGGCGGCAGGCTCCAGGCGTACAGCGGGCCGGCGGCGCCCGTCTCGACGCGGGCGCCGCCGGAGGCGGGTACGGGGCCCTCGATGCCGCGCCGCCGCAGATCCTCTCGCACGGCGAGAATCTCCTCGTCGACGGCCGAGAGACAGCCGTGGAGCAGGTCATCGAGAAGGGACGCGAGCCGGGGTTCCATCGGCACCCAACCTACGGGCAGGGGGCCGGAGTCGGCAGACCTCGGCCGCACGAAGCACCTGAGACCGGGAGGAGAGACGTGGAAGGATCCGTCGAGCGGTTCCAGCGCGAGCGGGAGGAGGGAAACCGCCGGGTCTCGGAGGCGGGAAACCTGACCCTGAACCGGTTCTTCGCGCTCGACCACCGGGCGTACGAGGACGGGGCGCTGCCGGCGCGCACGAAGGAGCTGCTCGGCCTGGCCGCGTCGATGGTGCTTCGCTGCGACGACTGCATCCGGTACCATCTCCTGCGCTGCCGGGAGGAGGGCGTCGCGCTCGAGGAGCTCCGGGAGGCGCTCGCCGTTTCTCTGGTCGTCGGGGGCTCGATCGTGATTCCGCACCTGCGCCGTGCCCTGGCCTTCCTCGACGAGATCGAGGCCGGTGCCACGCCGGCCGGTAGTTGAGGCGGAGATGACCGGGATCGACCGTCTCCGGGAGTTCCGGAGGGGCGCCGAGTGGGCCATCGCCGCGGCCACGGCCCTGGAGCTCGGTCTGGTCGACGCGCTGGCGGACGGCCCCGTCTCCCCGGACGACCTCGCGACGCGCCTCTCGCTCGACCCGCGCGGGACCTCGGCGCTGCTGGGCGTGCTCGAGGGTCTCGGCGCCGCCCGCCGGGACCCGGAGGGCTGGCGTCTCACGGGCCCCGCGCGGGCCCGCCTCGTCGACCCGGACACGCCCGATTTCGAAGGGGAGTCGCTCCGTCACTGGCTGCGCACGGTCCGGCGCTGGGCCGCGGACCTGCCCGGCGCGGTGCGCCGGGGACACGGTCCGGAGAGGCCCGGGCCCGGGCAGGGCGCCGGCGGGCGCGAGGACCTCGCCGCGTTCCTGGCGGCGATGGCGAATCGCTCCCCGGCGATGGTCGAGGCGGTCGCCGACCGGATCTTCGCCGTGGCGCCCCGGGCCCGGACGCTCCTCGACGTCGGCGGCGGCCCCGGTGCCTACGCTCGGGGACTGGCGGAACGCGGGCTGCAGGTCACCCTGTTCGACCGGCCCGAGGTGATCGCGCTCGTTTCGGAGGCGTACGGACTCGCGGACGCGCCGGGGATCTCTCTCGCCGGCGGAGACTTCCTGGAGAGCCTCCCCGAGGGGCCGTACGACGTCGTGCTTCTCGCCAACGTCACCCACATTTACGGACCCGCCGAGAACAAAGGCCTGGTCCGGCGCGCGGCCTCCCGGCTCGCCCCCGGGGGAACGCTGGCCGTGCTCGACTTCGTGCGGGGCGAATCCGAGTTCGCGCCCCTGTTCGCGCTCACCATGCTCCTGAGCACGGAGGCGGGCGGCACCTGGTCGCGTGCCGACTACGCGACCTGGATGGAGGCCGCCGGGCTGACCGGTGTCCGCTGCGGTTCCGTCGGGCCCGACGCCCAGCTCGTGACGGCGCATCGGGCGGAAGGCACGGCGTCGTGAGCCGGGACCGGTTTCTCTCGGACGCGGCGCGGGTCGCCGGGTGGATCGCGGACTACAGGGAGCGGCTGCCGGACCTGCCGGTGCTCGCCCGGACGGAGCCGGGCGCGACCGCGGCCCGCCTGCCGGCCGCCCCGCCCGAGGGGCCCCAGCCGCTCGAGGCGATCCTGGCGGACCTGGACGCGGTGATCGTGCCGGGACTCACGCACTGGAATCATCCCGGCTTCTTCGCCTATTTCTCGAGCAGCTCGGCCGACCCGGGCGTGTTCGCCGAGTTCGTCGCGGCGGCGCTCAACGTGAACGCGATCCTGTGGCGGACGGGACCGGCGGCGACGGAGCTCGAGGGCCGGATGATGGAGTGGATGCGGCGCTTCGTGGGTCTTCCCGAGGGCTTCCACGGCGTCATCCAGGACACGGCGTCGAGCGCGAGCTTCACGGCGCTCGTCGCGGCGCGGGAGCGGGCGCTTCCCGGAACGCGCGACGAGGGGCTGGCGGCGACCGGAGCGTCCGCGCGACCGGTCGTCTACCAGTCCGACCAGGCCCACTCCTCGATCGACAAGGCGGCGGTCGCGGGGGGGATCGGCCTCGCGAACGTCCGCCACGTCCCATCCGACGGTCGGTTCCGGATGCGACCCGAGGCGCTCGAAGAGGCGATCCGGATCGACCGGGAGGGCGGACGGACGCCCGTGATGGTGACCGCGACGATCGGGACCACCTCCAGCACGAGCGTCGACCCGGTCGAGGCGATCGCCGACGTCTGTGCCGCGCACGGGATCTGGCTCCACGTCGACGCGGCATACGCGGGCCCCGCCGCATCGCTCCCCGAGCTCCGCCCCCTGTTCCGGGGGTGGGAGCGGGCCGACTCGATCGTGCTCAACCCGCACAAGTGGATGATGACGCCCGTCGACTGCAGCGTCCTCCTGTTCCGGGACCCCGAGGCCTTCCGCGCGTCGCTCGCCCTCACGCCGGAGTACCTGCGAGCCGAGGAGGCGGCCTCGAACCTCTCGGACATCGGGTTGCCGCTCGGTCGCCGGTTCCGCGCTCTGAAGCTCTGGTTCCTGTTCCGGTGGTACGGCGCGGACGGGCTCCGTTCGATCCTGCGCCGACACGTCGAGATGGCCCGTGCGTTCCGGGACTGGGTGGAGCGCGACCCGCGCTTCGAGACCGCCGCTCCGGCTCCGTTCAGCACGGTCTGCTTCCGGGCGGTGCCGCCGGAGGGCGGCGGACCGGAGGACGCGTGGAACCGTCGCCTGCTCGCCGCGGTAAACGCGCGGGGCCGGGTATTCCTGTCCCACACCGTGCTCGACGGGCGGTTCACGCTGCGCCTGGCGATCGGAAGCGCCTGGGTGCGCGAGGAGGACGTGACCGCGGCCCGGTCCGAGCTCGAGACCGTCTTCGAGGACATGACGACGAAAGGAGCGGACGCATGCTGAAGGAAGGAGACCGGGCGCCGGATTTCGACCTGGCGACGGACGGCGACGGTAGAATCCGGCTGTCGGACCTGCGGGGAGAGCGGGTCGTGCTCTACTTCTACCCGAAGGACGACACGAGCGGCTGCACGAAGGAGGCATGCGCCTTCCGCGACTCGATGGAGGGTTTCCGGGAGCGCGGGATCAGGGTGCTGGGCGTCAGCCCGGACGACGTCGGCTCGCACGACAGGTTCCGGGACAAGTACGATCTCAACTTCCCGCTCCTCTCCGACCCCGACCACGCGGTCGCCGAGGCCTACGGAGCCTGGGGCACGAAGAAGATGTACGGGCGGGAGTACGAGGGGGTGCTGCGGTCCACCTTCGTGATCGGCGCCGACGGCCGCGTCGAGAAGGTCTACCCGAAGGTGAAGCCCGCCGAGCACGCCGAGCAGATCCTCGCGGACGTCGGAGCGTGATGCCCCGGTCCCGTTCCGCGCCCCCGCGGGCGCGCCGTCCCCGGGCGCGGATCGCGGGCGCCGTCCTGGCGCTCGTCGGGGCCGGTCTTTCCGGGGTCCCGTACGCGGCCGCCCAGGAGTCGGCGACGGTCCCGGCCGACCAGACGGAGATCCTCGAGCGAGCCGACCGGGACCGCGCGAGGGGCGACACGGCGGCACCGATCCGGATCGTGGAGATCTCGGACTTCGAGTGTCCCTACTGCGCCCGCTTCCAGCGTGAGAGCGCCCGGGCCCTCGACAGCCTCTACGTGGAGACCGGGAAGGCCCGATGGCTCTGGATCTCGTTTCCGAACTCCACGCATCCCCGTGCCTGGTCCGCCATCGAGGCCGCCTTCTGCGCCGGAGCCGCCGGTCGCTTCTGGCAGATGCACGATCTCCTGTTCGAGCGGCGGGAGGAGTGGACCCGCGCGGAGGACCCCAACGCGGCGTTCGTGGCCTACGCGCGGGAGGCGGGGGTCGACGCGACCAGCTTCGCGGACTGCCTGCGCAACGACCAGACGGCGCCGCTGCAGCTGGCGGACTACGAGTCGGCGCTGCGTTCGGGAATCACGAGCACCCCGTTCTTCGTGGTGGGAGACAGCGTCGCGATCCGCGGCGCGGTGTCCACGGACCGGTTCCGGTCCGCGGTGGACAGCGTTCTCGCGGCCCGGGGCATCGACCCGCCCTGAGCGAGCCTCAGCCCACGCGCTCGAACACCCGCCGGATCGCCTCCAGCGAAACGGCCGCCGCGCGGGCTCCCGCTTCGAACACGCGGGCGAGCTCGCGCTCGTCGACTTCGCGCAGCGGGATGTCGAAGCTGAAGTGGACCGAGACGCCGGCGGGGCGCACCCGGGCGGCTTCGTCCGCCCAGCCTTCCTCCGAAGCATCGAGCGCCCCCTCGATGTGGACCTCGACCGAGTCCGCCTCCCTGCCCACTTCCTGCGCCATGATCCCGAGCCGTCGCGCCAGTCGCTCGTTCGCGTCCGGATCCGCAGGCCGCTCGTCGAGCCAGAGCGCCGGAGGCGCGACGTCGAGAACGAGCGTCCCGAGCATCACGTCCGCGTGGAAGGCGAGCGGCGGCTCGTCCGTTTCCTCCGCCTCCCGCGAGTCCGCTCCCCCTTCCGGTCCGAAGCCCGGTCCGCCGAAGCCCGGCTGCTCGAACTCCGGATCCTCGCGGGGAGATTCCTCATCGAACGGTTCGTCGGCCAGGTAGGCGGCGATCCCCTCGGCACCGATCGCCGCTCCCGCCAGCGCCACCTCGTCCAGCGACAGCTCGACGAGGGCGGACGGCGCGTGGAGGATGTCGAGCGCGCCCGACTCGAGGATGTCGAGCTCGGACTGATCGTAGGCGAGACAGCGGAAGAACCAGGTCACCGGCTCCTGCCGCCCCTCGAACAGGTCGCGGACCCCGAGACCCTCGCCCCGGAGGGCGCCGAGCAGTGTGGCGCCGATCTGGTGTCGCGTCAGCTGGGGCACGGTCGTCTCACCTCGGGATCATGATGTGCGCCCAGGGGGTGCCGGGCAGCATCAGCCACGGCTCCCCGCCGTCCGGCGCCGTCGGCAGCCCGGTGCTCTCCGCCGTCGCGTACGGGAGGTACACCACCATCAGGCGGCGGACGTCCCCGGGCGGGCCGGGATCGTCCGAACCGGGAGCGCGGGGCGCCGACAGCGTGTAGAGAGCGGCGGCCGCGGGCATCCGGATCTCTCCCGCCTCGAGCGCCGCGTACCGCGCCTCCATCACGCGCGTCCGGTCCGCGCCCTCCGCCCGCAGCACGCGCCCCAGCGCCATGAACGGATCGAGGTCCCGGTGATAGCACGAGACCTCGAAGCCGTCCTCCCCGGGATCGTCGGCGAGACAGACGAGCGGGCCGTCGCCCGGCCGGAGCGTGGTCAGCACGTCCGACCGGCGCGGCGCTCCGCCTCGTCCGAGGACCGTGGCTCCCTCGCGGAGGGCCGGAGGCGCCGCCAGGAGCGTCGCCCCGACCGGGTCGAGACCTCGGGCGGTCGGAGGGTCCTGCGCGCCGAGGCCGCGCGGCGCGGCGACGAGCGCCAGGGCGAGAACGAGCGCCGACGAACGGAGCATCCGAGCACCTCCGGACAGGACGATGGTCAAGACGACCCCCGGCGGGTTACCTTGTCCCAGAGGTCGCGAAGTTGGGACCGCGTTTCTCAATTCACCTCCGCGTGAGGGAGGTCGGGATCTCTCCCGCACGGGTGCCCGGAGGTCGCGGATTCCGCTTTCGCGCCGATCCGCGGGAAGCCCGAGACGCACGCCCTCGGGCGCGGGCGGGGCGGGCGGTCCGCGGCACGGTTCTCGCTTACGGAGAGCGGCCATTCGGAACCCCTTCGCGGGCGGCACGGAGCGCGGGCGGGAAGGTTGCCTCCCGGTACGGGAGCGCCTCGGGTCGCGCGATCCGGTTCGCGTCAAGCTATCCGGACCCGGGGGGGTGTCAAGCGAGGCCGGCCCGGCGCACGTCGCGCCCGGAAGCCGGCCGGTACGGGCCGATCGCGGGCCGCACGACAGGAATCGAACCCTACACAACGAGCGAATCCCCCATGCGAATCGTGGTTCCGAAGGAGCACGCGCCGCAGGAGAGGCGTGTCGCCATGCCTCCGGCCGTGGTCAGCCGGCTGGTTTCCGACGACGTGACGGTCGTCGTGGAGAGCGGCGCGGGCCTCTCCGCCTCGCACACGGACGAGGAGTACCGTGAGGCCGGGGCCGAGATCGTCGCCGATCCCACCGCCCTGTTCGAGGGAGCGGACGTCGTCCTCAAGGTGAACGGACCGGTCAGGCGGCCGGACGGCTTCGACGAGATCGAGAAGGTCCCGCCGGGTGCCGTCGTGATCGGCCTCCTGCGGCCGCACGCGAACCCCGACGTCCTGAAGCGGCTCGCCGAGCGCAAGGTGACGGCGTTCTCCATGGAGCTGATGCCGAGGACGACGATCGCGCAGCGCATGGATGCGTTGTCGATGTTCAGCACGGTGGCGGGCTACATGGCCGTGGTCCGGGGCGCCGAGGCGGCTCCGAAGTTCTTCCCGATGCTGACGACGGCGGCGGGCACGATCGCCCCCGCGAACGTCTTCATCATCGGCGCCGGCGTGGCGGGGCTTCAGGCGATCGCGACGGCGAAGCGGCTGGGCGCGGTGGTCGAGGCCTTCGACATCCGGCCGGCGGTGAAGGAGCAGGTCCAGAGCCTGGGCGCCAGGTTCGTCGAGCTCGAGGGCCTTCACGACGCCGAGACCGCCGGCGGCTACGCGAAGGAAGTGTCGGAGGAGGAGCAGGAGAAGGAGCGTCAGCTCATCGCCGACCACGTGGCCAAGTCCGATCTCGTGATCACCACGGCCCTCGTGCCGGGACGGAAGGCGCCGGTGCTGATCACGGAACCGATGGTCGAGCGGATGCGGCGCGGGTCGGTGATTCTCGACATGGCGGCCGAAGCCGGCGGCAACTGCGCGCTGACCGAACCGGGGAAGACCGTCGAGAAGCACGGCGTGACGATCATGGGCCCGACGGACCTGGCGTCTTCGGTTCCGGCCCACGGGTCCCAGCTGTACGGAAAGGTCCTCTCGAACGTGCTCGGCCACCTGGTGAAGGACGGTCAGCTCGTCATCGACCTGGAGGACGGCATCACGGACGCGTGCGTGGTCACGCACGACGGAACGGTGAGGTACGAGTCATGAGCGGCACGATCCTGGTCAGCGTGTACGTATTCGTGCTGGCGATGTTCACCGGCTTCGAAGTGATCACCAAGGTCCCGCCGACCCTCCACACCCCCCTGATGTCGGGCTCCAACGCGATCTCCGGCATCTCGATCGTCGGGGCCCTCGTCATCGCGGGACTCGGGGAGGGAACGCTGTTCGACATCATCGGCCTGATCGCGGTGATCTCGGCGATGATCAACGTCGTGGGCGGATTCATGGTCACCGACCGGATGCTGCAGATGTTCCGGCGGGACACCTCCTCTTAACCAGGCGACCGGGTGAGATAGATCGATGGAAACGAACGTCCTCATCACGCAGATCGCCTACCTGCTGTCGGCGGTCCTGTTCATCCTCGGCCTCAAGCGGCTGAGCCATCCCGACACCGCCCGCAGGGGCAACCAGCTCGCCGCCTTCGGCATGCTGCTCGCCATCGTGGCGACCCTGTACGGCGAACACATCCTGACCTGGCAGTGGATCGTCTCGGGCGTGATCATCGGCTCCGTTCTCGGCGGGCTGATGGCGCGACTCGTCAAGATGACGGCCATGCCGCAGATGGTGGGCCTCTTCAACGGGTTCGGCGGCCTGGCCTCCGGGCTCGTCGCCGCCGCGGAGTACTTCCGCTACACGCAGGGCGTGGCCGGCACGAACGTGATCCCGCTCGACCAGTCGATCTCGATCATGGCGGGCACGCTCATCGGCGCCGTTACGTTCTCGGGCAGCATGATCGCCTTCGGCAAGCTCCAGGGCATCGTGACGGAGAAGTCGGTCCGTTACCCGCTCCAGAAGCCGATCAACGCGCTGATCTTCGCTGGCATTCTCGCGATCATCGTCTACCTGGTCGCGCAGACGCCGGCCCTGCTCGACCTGGCGGCGGACACGCCGCTCGTCCTCTACCTCGTCCTCTGGGCCGCCGCCCTCGTGCTGGGCATCCTGCTCGTGATCCCGATCGGGGGAGCGGACATGCCCGTCGTCATCTCGCTGCTGAACTCCTACTCGGGGCTCGCGGCGTCGGCGGCCGGATTCGTCCTTCAGAACAACGCGCTCATCATCAGCGGCGCGCTCGTGGGCGCGTCCGGTCTGATCCTCACCCGGAT
>Ga0316577_10001400_pt1 | contig 11376 bp, 11 predicted proteins | sample S5NA_FD_203073 | JGI IMG/M metagenome (GOLD analysis project Ga0316577, IMG submission 203073) | Rhizosphere microbial communities from salt marsh grasses in Alabama, United States - S5-7_050615r2r1 | ecosystem: Host-associated > Plants > Roots > Rhizosphere | place: USA: Alabama | collected... | reverse complement strand
CACCGGTAAGCTGACCCCCGTCGCCAAACTGGAGCCGGTGCACATCGGCGGGGTGGAGGTTAGCCGTGCCTCCCTGCACAACCAGAGCGAGATCGAGCGCAAGGACATCCGCATCGGCGACAAGGTCCTGGTGGAGCGCGCCGGCGACGTCATTCCTTATGTGGTCAAGTCCTTCGACCAAGAGCGCGACGGCTCAGAAGAGGTCTTTCACATGCCCGATGAGTGCCCGGTGTGTGGCACCGAAGTGATCATGAGTGAGGACAAAAAGATGGCGCGCTGTCCCAACGTCAGCTGCCCGGCTCAGCTGCGCGAGCGATTGACCCACTATGCCTCACGGGAGGCGATGGACATCGAGGGCCTGGGTGAAAAGACGGCGCAACAGCTGATCGACGCCGATCTGGTGGAACGGTTGTCGTCGATCTATTCGTTGACCAAAAAAGACCTGCTATCCCTGGAGCGCTTTGCCGAGAAATCGGCGGAGAACCTCTTGCGTGAGATCGAGGATTCGAAAGAGCAGACCTTGCCGCGGTTCATCTATGGCTTGGGGATCCCCCTCGTCGGCGAGCATCTGGCTCGCGTCCTGGCGCAGGACTATCAGACGCTCGACGATCTGAAAACCGCTTCACAGGACGAGCTGGAGGCCATCGACGAGGTCGGCCCGCAGGTGGCGCGCAGCATCGAGGGCTTCTTCCAGGAGGAGGAGAACCAGAGGCTCGTCCAAGAGATCATGGACGCCGGCCTGAAGTTGACCAATCCCTACGCCGGGGGTGGAGACCAGCCACTGCAGGGCCTGACCTTTGTCTTCACAGGCAGCCTGGACCGCTGGACCCGCGATGAGGTGCAGCGCTACGTAGAGCGGCTGGGCGCACGGGCCACGTCCAGCGTGAGTGGCGAGACCGACTATGTCGTCGCCGGGCCAGGCGCCGGATCCAAGCTGGACGAGGCCCAGGACCGCGACATCCCGGTGCTGGACGAGGACGAGTTTGTGTCCTTTGTCGAGGACCGTCGCAGCTCCTGAACGTCGGCCGCGGCTTGGCCCCGGTCGTTGCTAGGAGCTGATTCAGCGGCAAGATTCTGGCGCAGGCAAGCCAGGAAGGATGTATCCAAATCTATATCCCTTTTCTGTATCTCGATACATGGACAGCGGGCCAGCGGTGTGCTATCCTGAACATGGGTCCCATGGGCTACGGCCTATGACCCTGTCAATATACCTGCCAAGCTGACTCAAAGAAAGGAGAGGAGATGGCAAACAACAACAAGAATGCTGGAGGGTTTCTGCTGGGATTCCTGATCGGAGGGCTCGCAGGCGCCCTGGTTGCCCTGATCACAGCCCCGCAGTCGGGGGAGGAGACACGCCAGGAGATCCGGGATAGGAGCCTCGAGATCCGGGACCGGGCCGAAGCGACAGTTGACGACGCCACCCACCGGATTCAGATGGTGACGGAAGATCTGACGCGGCGAGCTGAAGAACTTCAGACGCAGGGTAGGACCGCCCTGGAACAGGCCCAGAAGCAGCTGACGGCTGCCGTGGAGGAAACGCAAAAGGTGGCCACCGACACGATGGAGCAGATGCGCAAGATCACGGCCGAGGCGGTCGACGAGACGAAAAAGACTGCCGAACGGGCGGTGGAAGAGACCAAAAAGACCGCCCTGGGAAGCTAGGAGATGCTACGGTCCGCAGGGCCACGGGTAGCATCAAATCTGAGGACCAGGGCGCTAGTGACATTGAGGCTGGCAACCCTATTCCCGCTTGCCCCACCCCCCATATGCCAGCCTCAATGTCCTAATGAAGGCGGATCTTCTACACGCCGGCCAGCAAGGGCTCAGACTGTCCGGTCAACGGGCGTCTGCCAGGCTTGAGGGGCGCGAGCCGCCGCGCGGTCAACGGTCCCTCGATGGTTGGCCTGGCGGACGGGAAGGAGAACGAGAATGGAACTGATAAAAGGCCAAGACATCATCACTCCGGACGGGGACAAAGTCGGCTCGATTGAGCGCGTTGTGCTCGATCCAGAGACCAAAGAAGTCTCACACATTGTGATCGAGGAGGGCTTCCTGCTCAAAGAGACGAAGGTCGTGCCCATCAACATGCTGGGCGCCGAGACGGAAGACGGCATCGTGCTTCGCGATGCAGAGTACCTCGACGACCTGCCCCCGTTTAGCGAGACGGACTATGTTCCGGCGGGAGTAGAAACCGCGGAAACCAGGGAGCGTGGCGAGGGACAGCCGGCTGAGATGGCCAGAGACTATCCGACCCAGTTCGCACCCCGGTACTACTGGTATCCACCTGTGGGCGTCGGCTGGTGGCGAGGGCTCGGTACCCCGACCTATGTAGAGCCCGAGTACGTTCGCACCGTCGAGTTCAATATTCCGGACGGGACCGTCGCGCTCGAGGAAGGCGCTGCGGTCATCACCTCTGACGACAAGCACATCGGAGACGTAGAGGAGATCCTGACCGATCCACAGGAGAATCGGGCCACCCATTTCGTCATCTCGACGGGCCTGCTGCTCAAGGAGCACAAACTGGTACCCACCCAGTGGGTGAGCACCATCCTCGAGGCAGAGGTGTATCTATCCGTGTCCTCGGATGTGGTCAAGGGTCTGCCAGAGTACAAGTCGCCTCCGAAGTAGCGGCGTCCTCAAGCGGGCGGCGTCGAACCTACACCACGGCAAGCAAAGGAGGCAAAATGCGCATAGGGTTCATTGGCTTGGGCCTCATGGGAAGCCGCATGGCGGCCAACCTTCTACGGCGCGCGGGCTACGACCTCGTCGTCTACAATCGAACCAGGGCCAAGGCGGATTCGGTGCTGGACCTGGGTGCCACTTGGGCGGAGACCCCAGCCCAATTGGGGGAGCAGGTTGACCTGCTCTTTACCATGCTGGCCCACCCCGAAGCCGTCAGGCAGACGGCCTTGGGCGACCAGGGGTTCTTGGACGCCCTGCCGTCTGGTGCCCTGTGGGTCGATTGCAGCACCGTCAATCCATCCTTCTCCCGCGCGATGGCCGAGCAGGCCCAGGAGCGCGGCATCCGGTTCCTCGATAGCCCTGTGGCAGGCACCCTGGGTCCGGCAGCCGAGGGCGAGTTGCTTTTCCTGGTCGGCGGTGATGCGGAGGACGTCGAAGCCTGCCGCCCTCTGCTGGAGGTGATGGGCCGCAAGGTCGTGCACGTCGGCGGACACGGGCAGGGAACCGGTCTGAAGATGGTCTTTAATCTCCTGCTCGGCGAGGCCATGCTTGCCTTTTCCGAAGCGCTGGTATTGGGCCAGTCCCTGGGCATTCCGCGGGACAGCCTGCTGGACGCGCTGTTAGGATCAGCCGTGGTTGCGCCCTTTCTCAAGGGCAAGCGGCAGAAAGTGGCCGCCGGGCAATACGAGGCCGAGTTTCCGCTCAAATGGATGAGAAAGGATCTACACCTGGCATCCCTGACCGGCTATGAAGAGGGCATCGCCCTTCCCGCTGTGAATGCGGTCAAAGAGATATTCGCCCTGGCCGTGGGGGATGGCCGGGGGGAGCAGGACTTTTCGGCCATCTACCAGTTCATGGCGGACGAATCAGGCCTGGCCCAGGCTCAACAGAAGGCTGGCCATGGCCGAGCTGAATAAGCTGCGCCAGGAGATGGTGAGCCGGCAATTGATGGCGCGTGGCATCCAAGATCCAGACGTCCTCCGGGCGATGGCCGAGGTGCCACGCGAGGCCTTTGTGCCCCAACACCTACAGCGCATGGCCTACGTCGACTCACCTCTGCCCATTGGTGAAGAGCAAACCATTTCGCAGCCCTACATCGTCGCCCTCATGACAGAAGCGATGGAGGTATCCGAGGGGGACCGGGTCCTGGAGATCGGCACCGGTTCGGGCTACGCGGCTGCCGTACTGGGCCGGATTGCGGCTGAGGTCTATACGGTGGAACGCCATGCCAGCCTGGCCAGGAGTGCGCAGGGCAGGCTCGAGAAACTCGGCTACGACAATGTCCACGTTCGACACGGCGATGGTACCCTAGGGTGGGCAGCCCACGCGCCATACAATGCCATCGTGGTCACGGCGGGCGGGCCTCAGGTCCCAGAACCCCTTCTTGAGCAGCTGGCCATCGGCGGTTGTCTGGTCATCCCCATCGGGCCCAGCCATTATTCGCAGGAATTGGTCCGCATCCATCGCACCAGTGAGACAAACTACCATCGTGAGAATCTCGGAGCTGTCCGCTTTGTGCCGCTCGTGGGCTCCGAGGGTTGGGAGGTCTGAGGCACCCGAAGACGGCCATCCATTTCCTCCTCCTCCAGAGCGGGCGATCGGGTACATGGTCGCCCGCTCTCGGCACAAGAGGGCGTCCAGGCCGTTTCGGCTGCCGCGAGTCCATCCCTGGGCCAAAATGTATCCCGATATGTATCCGGAACCTATATCCTGATACATAGACACCCTCCAACCCGTGTGATATGCTCTAGAGAGAAGGGAGCCTGCACGCCCGGTAACCGGGTGCGCATCGATGGCCCGCGATTCTGAAGGCGGCCTTTTGCGCCTGTCGACTTTGATGAGAGCTAATGAAGGAGGTCGAAATGGAAGACACATACACATACACAGCACGGAGCACCGAATATCCCGAACAGGCAGTCACATTCACCCTGCACGATCACCACATGTCGGTGGAGATGGCCGCGCCCGTGGAGCAGGTCGAACGCATCCTGCCCCACGATGGGGACGGAGAGGGAGGACCGGGAGGAGAGGCCAAGATCTGGCTCAAGCCACTGGCCGTGTCGCTCGTCGAGCGGGGCACTGGCCCCTTCCGCGTGGAGGATGTCTATCCCCAGGCAGACGAGGATCGGCTCCGGGTCAAGGCCTGGTACCGGGCCGGGGGGCTGGGCTTGATGCCCGTGACCCTCCTCGACGGGCGCGTGGACAACCCCGACGCTGCCCTGGCCTTTGTAGAAGAGGTCAGCAGGCGCAAGGACGAGGTCCAGGGCGCCGCGGGATTCCTCAGCATTCTCGACTATTGGATCACCTGGTTTGCGGCCGGATTCCTGTTCTTTGGCCTGCTGAGCATGTGGCGCCGCAAGGCGGAGGCCTAGACGCAGGCAGCACGCTGGGCGGTCGGCATGGGCCATATACGTCGTGGCGAGTGGCCTGCCGAGCATACATCCGGAGCACATCTGTCGGAAAGGAGACCGAAATGGCAATTGAACTGAATTGTAGAGACCTTGGTGTCGCCGACTGCGACTGGACGGCCACAGGCGAGACGCCGGAGGATGTCGTAGAGCAAGCCGTGGAACACCTCAAAAAGGAGCACAATATCAAGATGCCCGACCCGGAGGTCATTATGGAGGGCAAATTCAGCGACGATCCGCTCAATTCCGAGGCGAGCGAGGAGGTCAGGTTGGTGGTGAAGAGAATGCGGGAAGAGCTCGACATCGTACCCACCGACGAGCCTCCGGACGCCGAGCCGGCCATCGTCAAGGTCACCACTCGATAGCAGCCAGAGCCTCAGCCTGGCGCGAGCCAGCTCAGTCCTCGACTGGCCTGCCGCACCAGCCTCTGGCCTGAACGGGCCAGGGGCTGGTCTCATCATGAGGGCAGGGGTTCCGGGGCGACACTGATGGGGAGAGGCGAACATGCCTGAACTACCCGATGTAGAAGTGCTTAGGCGATATCTACAGTCCACCGCCCTCCACCACGAGATCACAGACGTCGACCTGCGGGCAGAGGCCCTCCTTGAGGAGACGCAGCCTGAGCGACTTTCCGGCGCCCTTGTCGGCCAGCAGTTCGAATCCACGCGGCGACACGGCAAGTACCTATTCGTGGCCCTGGACGGCGGTGATTGGCTCGTCCTGCACTTTGGCATGACGGGTGACCTCAAGTACTTTGAGGATCCCGACCAGGATCCCGAATACGATCGTTTGCTGCTCCAGTTCGCCAACGGCTATCACCTGGCCTACATCGCGCCCCGCAAGCTGGGCGAAGTGGACGTGATCGACAAGCCCGAGGACTTGATCCAGGACAGGGGCCTGGGACCCGATGTCAAAGACCCCGACTTTACCCTGGAGACCTTCAAGCAGTTGCTCGGCTCGCGGCGAGGCATGATCAAGACGGCGCTGATGGACCAGCAGCTCATGGCCGGCATCGGCAACGTCTATTCGGACGAGATCCTATTCCAGGCGCGCATCCACCCACGCACAAAGGTCAAGGACCTGGACGGACAGAAGCTGGAGGAGCTGTACCAGACCATGAACGGGGTCCTGGACACGGCCATCGACTGCCAGGCCATCCCGGGGCGCTTGCCAGATTCATACCTGACCCCCCAGCATCACCAGGGTGGCGTCTGTCCCCTGTGCGGGGAGACGGTGCAGCGGGTGAAGGTCGGAGGCCGCAGCGCCTACTACTGCCCCAACCGCCAGGGCCAGGAGCCCGGCGGGGACGGCGGCTGACCGCAGCCCGGTCCAGGGGGGGGCCGCAGATCCGAAGGCTGCCATGAAAAGAGGAGCAATGGGTTCGGACGATAAACTCCAAAAATACAGGGACAAGCGCGACTTTCGCCGCACCCCAGAACCACAGGGGGGCGGGGGGAGCAGCTCGGAGAAGCCGGTCTTTGTCCTCCAGAAACACGATGCCAGCCGCCTCCACTACGACCTGAGGTTGGAAATGGACGGTGTGCTCAAGTCCTGGGCAGTGCCCAAGGGACCTTCGACCGATCCCTCCCAGAAGCGCCTGGCCGTGCCCACCGAGGATCACCCGCTGGAATACGCCGACTTTGAGGGCGTCATTCCCCAGGACGAGTACGGCGGCGGCGTCATGATCGTCTGGGACAAGGGCACCTACCGCAACCTGCAGGCCGACAAAGACGACAGCCGCTCGATGGCCGAATCGTACGAGGATGGCCACATCGAGATCTGGCTCGAGGGTGAGAAGCTGAGCGGCGGCTACGCGCTGATACGCACCGGCAAGGAGGACGACAGCCGCTGGCTGCTGATCAAGATGAAGGACGATCGGGCCGATGCCCGCCGCAACCCCACCAGCACTGAGCCCAAGTCCGTGCTGAGCGGACGCACCCTGGAAGAGGTCCGGGAGCAGGCAGCGGACGAGGGATCGGAGGAGAGCTGAGCCATGGCCAAGGAAGACATCGCCGTAGTGGACGGCTCTAACGTCGCCTATGCTGAACTCTCGCAGCAGGGCGAACCCAAGGTCTCCAACCTGGTTGCGGTCGGCCGCGCCCTGGAGGCCCAGGGCTATCGACCCATCGTCATCGTCGACGCCACCCTCCGGCACGAGGTGGACGACCCAGAGCAACTGGAGGGCCTATTGGACAAGCAGGAGGTCCGGCAGGCACCGGCAGGCACCGATGCAGACTTTTTTGTCCTGGAGACAGCCGAACAGCACCATGGCCTCCTCGTGAGCAACGACGAGTTTGAACAGTTCCGGGAGGAGTATCCCTGGATCACGGAGCGGCGCCTGCCCTTTATGATCGTGGAGGGCCGGGCCGAGCTGTACAAGCCCAAGCTGGCGAGAGATGGCAGGGACTGAGTGACTGACGGGTTGCGGCATCCCTGCCCCCCGTGACCCGGTGGACCGGAGCGACTGGACCCCGCCGGCGAGAGCGTCAGCATCGCCCCGGCCCTGCACCAGCTGGGTGCGAGGGCCCACGCCATCATCCTATTGGGCAGAGACGCACCGGGTCGCGCCTACCGCGCCCTCGTCGCCAGGAACGGCCTGGTCACGGACTGTGCCCGAGCGACAGACAAGCCAGGCTCTGTTTTGTGAAAGGATACTGGCCCAGCGGACCTTGCGTGATCATGGGAGGCCCTTGCGCCTGACAGAATACGCACAGCGCCTTTTCATGCATCAGGGAACGTAGGGCTAGTTGGTAGCTTGCCCGTTCCCGGGCTGAGAGAGGTGCCTCGAAGACATAAGGAGACAATCATGACTAAGAGCAAGCACCGAGATTCAGATAGGCCGGTCGAAGCCGAAGAACCAAGGCCGGCTGAGCAAAGCGAACCTGGTTTGGAAGCTGAAGGGTCGCGCCCGGTCGAGGAACGGCTGCTGGACATCGAGCCGGACGACGTGGAATTTGAGGAGGATCTGACCACCGAGCGCGCCTTTGATACCCAACGAAGCGAAGGTCACACCTACGATCCCTGGAAGGCGGAGGACCAGGGCCTGACCTACACCCCGCCCAGCGACCCGCCGGTCGTGCCCAGCGAGGACGATCCCCAGGGGGCCGAGATTGCCGCGGGCTTTGCCCCCAGCATGGAGGCCGCCGACATAGACGTCGAAGACCTGCCTGAGCGCGTGGACGATCGGGACCTGGACCTTGAGGAGGATGTCTACGAAGCCCTGCGCTACAACAGCGAAACGCGGGGCCTGCAGGACATCCGCGTCTACGCACACAACGGCGTCGTGTCGCTATCTGGCACCGTGCCCAGCGACGAGGACCTGGCCCAGGTGTACAACATCGTGGGCGATTTGGAGGGCGTGATCCGCGTTCACAACGAGATCCAGGTCGGCGGCCCGTAGGGCAGGAGGTAGCGACCGAAAGCATCCCCCAGACAGAGGCGTTCCGGGCGTTGCCCTTTCTCGGCGTGCGGGACCTCTCCGACACGTCGGCCCAGGTGATCAACCGCATCCACTGCAACCGCTTCGTCAGCAGCCTCTTCCAAGTGGGCGGCCGCCGCCTGGATCCCTCAGCGAGCTGAGGCCTCAGTTCGCTGAGGGCCGGATCGTCTCGAATTCCCGCACTAGGTATTGCTAAAAACCCCGATCTATGTTAGACTAGCACTGGCGAGCAGTTGCCACCGGACTCGGCCCAAGACGTGTGCCCGATCATGAAACCCATCATTGACTTCAGCATGCGCAACCTGGCAATTCACTGCCCGACGACCATGCGCATCCGGAGAGCAAGCCTGAATGCCCTGCCCTGATTGGGCAGCAAACCAAAAGAGGTGAAGAGAGGTCCCATCGTGACGGTGGATGAACGGGCGGGCGCGGCCATCGACAGCGCAAATGACCCATTCGAGACCCTGCAGGTCGTGGCCCTGGTGGCCTCTGCTGGCGGGCTGAAGGCCCTGGCTGCCGTACTCCATGCGCTCCCGGCCGATTTCCCAGCCGCGGTTGTTATCGTCCAGCACATGGATCCTCACTACCGCAGCATGTTGCCCCAGATCCTGACAAAGCGGACCGAGCTTGTGGTCAAACAGGCTCAAGGTGGCGACGCCCTGGCGCCGGGCGTGGTCCTAATCGCCCCCCCAGACCAACACCTGCTGCTGAACCCCAATGGCACCCTGTCCCTGGCCCACTCGGAACCGGTGCACTATGTCCGCCCCTCCGGCGACCTTCTGTTCGAATCGGTCGCCATCGCCTGCAGGCAACGGGCCATCGCCGTGGTGCTGACCGGCACAGGCAGCGATGGCAGCGACGGGATCCGCGCCATCAAGAGGGAGGGCGGCACGGTCATCGTCCAGGAGCGGGCGACGGCTGAGTATCGGGGCATGCCTACTTCGGCGGTCAAGACGGGGCGCGTCGACCTGGAACTGCCGCTGGATGAGATCGGCCCGGCCCTGGTCGACCTGGTCACGAGAGGAGGGGCCAAGTGACTGCAAAGAAAGGCGATCCCGCATTCGAGGAGCTGCTGGAGTACCTCAAGAGCCATCGTGGCTTTGATTTCACGGGCTACAAGCGCCCCAGCCTCGTGCGTCGCGTAGAACGCCGGATGCAGACCGCCGGGGTCGAGGGATTCACCGACTATCAGGACTACCTGGAAGTGCACCCCGAGGAATTTGCCTACCTCTTTAACACGATTCTGATCAACGTCACCTCTTTCTTCCGCGACAAGGAAGCCTGGCAGTACCTGGCCGAACACGTCGTGCCCGACATCTTGGACAGGGCAGGAAAGCAAGAGACGATCCGCATCTGGAGCGCCGGTACGGCGTCGGGGGAAGAGGCCTACAGCCTGGCCATGCTCTTGGCCGAGGCCATGGGCCTGGAGGCGGCCAGACGGCGCCTCAAGATCTATGCCACCGACGTGGACGAAGAAGATCTGGCCAAGGCACGCCTGGGCGGCTACCGCCCCGAGGAGCTCGAGCCAGTCGCGGGCGAGTTGCGGGACAAATACTTCCAGATGTCCGGGGGCCACTACGTCTTTGACAATGGCCTGCGGCGTGCCGTTATCTTTGGCCGTCACGACTTGCTCCAGGACGCGCCCATCTCGCGCCTGGACCTGTTGGTCTGCCGCAACACCCTCATCTACTTCAACAGCGAGGCCCAGCGGCGCATCCTGGCCCGCTTCCACTTTGCCCTCCGAGATTCGGGCTATCTTTTCCTGGGCAAAGCCGAGATGCTACTGACCCACGCCAACCTCTTCACCCCCGAGAACTTGCAGCATCGCATCTTTCAAAAAGTGCCACAGGCCACACCCCGCGACGAGATGATCATGATGGCCCGGGCCGTGGCCGGCAATGGCCCAGCCGCCGACGAACTGAACCGCTATGTCCGGCTGAGAGAAGCCGCCCTGGATGCCTCGCCGGCAGCCCAGGTCGTGGTCGACACGGCCGGCAAGGCAGTGCTGGTCAATGAGAAGGCCGAGGCGATGTTCGAGCTCGACCCGCGGGACATCGGGCAGCCACTCCAAGACCTGGTGCTCTCCTACCGGCCCGTGGAGCTGCGCTCGATGATCGAGCGGGCCATCGCCGGCAACCGGGAGGTGCTACACGCCGACGCCAGACGCCACCTGCCCGATGGCCGAGAGCAATACGTGGATATCCGGGTCCGGCCGCTGCGGGAGAATGGGCGCCAGTTGCTGGGCACGGCCATCAGCTTCGAGGACGTGACCGAGCGCCACAAATTGCAGGACGAGATCGAGAGCACCAAGCAGGAGCTGGAGACCGCCTACGAGGAGCTGCAGTCCACCAATGAGGAGTTGGAGACGACCAACGAGGAGTTGCAGTCGACGGTCGAGGAACTGCAGACGACCAATGAGGAACTGCAGTCCACCAACGAGGAGATGGAGACCATGAACGAGGAGCTCCACTCCACGAACGACGAACTCCGGGAGATGAACACCGAGCTGCGCCAGCGCACCCTGGAGGCCCAGCAGGCCAACGCCTTCTTGACATCGATCCTAAGCAGCGTCGACGTGGGTGTTGTGGTGCTCGATCAAGACCTGGACGTAGTCCTATGGAACGAGCGCGCCCAAGACTTGTGGGGCTTGCGGGAGGGCGAAGTCCGAGGGCAATCCTTCATGACACTGGACATCGGCCTGCCGGTGGCGAAATTGGAGAGGTCTTTGCGCGCTGTCATTGCAGAACCACTGGATAAGCGCGAGATGCAGGAGATCACTATAGAGGCCCGGAACCGCCGCGGGCTCAAGATCCAGTGCCGGGTGGCGCAGACCGTGCGGCTCGCCAC
>Ga0316577_10001399_pt1 | contig 11377 bp, 8 predicted proteins | sample S5NA_FD_203073 | JGI IMG/M metagenome (GOLD analysis project Ga0316577, IMG submission 203073) | Rhizosphere microbial communities from salt marsh grasses in Alabama, United States - S5-7_050615r2r1 | ecosystem: Host-associated > Plants > Roots > Rhizosphere | place: USA: Alabama | collected... | reverse complement strand
GGCTGCCTTTGGCGAGCCCGAGGTGGCTGGAGACCGGGTTGTGATCCCGGTGGCCAGGGTAGGTTACGCGTTTGGCCTGGGCTTTGGCCAGGGAACCGAGCCGCTAGCGCAAGAGGAAGCTGCTTCGACGCCCAATGTCGGCGGTGGCGGTGGCGGGAGCAGCTCAGCCAAGCCATTGGGCGTGATCGTTGTGGACGATGAAGGTGTCCAGTTTGAGGAGACTGTGGACGCGACCAAGGTTGCGTTGGCTGGCATTGGCCTGTCTGCCCTGGCCGTCCTCCAGTTCGCCATCACACTGCGGGCATTCCTCCGCCGCAGTTGATTGCGGGCCTGGTGCCGCCCCGTCGATCCCCCCGCCAGGTGTCCTGGGACGTTCCAGCACGGCAATCGTAGTGCTGCAGGTTTCTGCGGCGGGCCGCATGTGGGTCGGTGTACGGTTGCAGTGCGCAGGCGCAAGGGCCGGTACCTGGCCGCCATCAATCTATGACCATTGGAGTAACCGATCTGGATGTTGGAACAACTGATACATAACGGGGTTGTGGTCCCCGAGCCGCCACCGCCCGTGGGCTTGGTGCTCACGGTCCGCGGTGAGCCGGTCAAACTGAGCCCCAAACAGGAAGAGATGGCCCTGGCCTGGGCAAAGAAGGTAGGTACACCCTACGCCCAGGATCCGGTCTTTGTCGAGAACTTCCTGGCCGATTTCAGCCAGGCGCTGGGCTTGGACGATGTCCTGGCAGAGGATGAGGTTGACTTCGGACCAGCGATCCGGCTGGTCGAGGCCGAACGCGCCGCCAAGGAGCAGATGAACAAGGAGGAGCGCAAGGCCCTGGCTGCAGAGCGCAGAGCGGCGAGGGAGGCGCTGCGCGAGTGCTATGGCTATGCCACCGTGGATGGCGAGAAAGTGGAGTTGGCCAACTATGTGGTCGAGCCGAGCGGCATCTTTATGGGGCGGGGCAAACATCCCCTGCGTGGTCGCTGGAAAGAGGGAGCAAGCCAGCGGGACATCACCCTGAATCTGAGCCCCGATGCGCCGCGGCCCGAAGGCGAGTGGACGGAAATGGTCTGGCAGCCCGACTCGCTATGGGTGGCTCGTTGGCGGGACAAGCTCTCGGGCAAACTGAAGTACGTTTGGCTGAGCGATAGTGCTCCGATCAAGCAGGAGCGCGAAGCGCAAAAGTTCGATAAAGTGTACGAGTTGGACGAGGATCTGGATGCCGTCCGGGCGCAGATCGAGGCGGATCTGGCAGAAGAGGACCCACGGCGATGGCGCATTGCCACCGCCTGCTATCTGATCGATGCCCTGTGTTTGCGCGTGGGAGATGAGAAGGATCCAGATGAGGCGGACACAGTGGGTGCCACTACACTCCGCCCCGAGCACGTGACCCTGCATAGAGACGGCACTGCCGAGTTCCGCTTCCTGGGCAAGGATTCGGTCCTCTGGCACAAACGTCTCAACCTGCCCGGCACGGTGCGCCGCAATCTCGAGCAGCTAGTCCGGACTGCTCGCCCGTCTAGCAACAGTACCAATGGCGACAAGGGGCACCCATCGCGCGACAGACCCCAGCTCTTTCCCGACACCAGCAGCCGGGACGTCAATGCCTACTTGGCGGAAATCCTGCCCGGTCTGACGGCCAAGGTCTTCCGCACCCATCACGCCACCATCGCCGTTCAGGAGACATTGGCCCAGTCGGCAGTGGCTGCAGACGATCCCGAGTACAAGAAATGGAAGGCAGCCAACCTCGCCAATCTCGAGGCAGCGGTCCTGTGCAACCACACCAAGAAGGAGCCGGCCAGCTGGCAACGCAGCCGGCAGCGGTATGAGGAGCGGCAACGCAAAGCCGAAGCCCGCGTGGAAAAGTACCTGGAGCGCGTGGCCCAATACCGCCAGGCCCTGGCCGAGCTGGAGGTGGAGGCTCAGGAGAAAGAGGTGGAGGCATCTCCGGAGAACCTGGACAAGGTGCGGGCACGCTACGAGAAACGGTTCGGCGTGGCCCAGCGACGTATCGACCGGTCTGAGGCCCAGCTGGAAAAGGCCCGGCATGCTGTGGGCAAGATCAAGGCGCAAGCCCTGATTGCTGCCAAGAAGCGTACCTGGAACCTGGGCACCAGCCTAAAATCCTATATCGACCCTCGGGTCTATTACGAGTGGGGCCAGGAGGTCGACTACGACGTGTTGGACCGCTACTATCCAAAGGCGCTGCGCCAGAAGTTTGCCTGGGTCAAGGACGAGGCAGAAGGCCAGTCCGGGGATAGCAACGGCGACGGCGAGCCGGCATAGGCCCAACTGGGCGCAAGAAGCAAGGAGGCTTGGAGTGATAAGTGAACCTGTCCGGTTGATGATCCCGGGGCCGGTAGATGCCGAGGAGGCGGTCCTCGCATCGATGGCCCACCAGGTGATTCCCCATTACGGCAAGCAGTGGCTGGAGCTCTATGGGGAGACGGTTGACAAGCTGCAGCAGGTTTTCGGCACTGGCGACGATATCGTCATGATGGCCGGTCCAGGGACTGCCGGCTTGGAGGCAGCCCTCGGCAGCTTGATGCAGACGGGCGAGAAGGTCATGATGGCCAGCAATGGGTTTTTCGGTGAGCGCCTGATGACGGTCGCCCGGAGCTATGGCCTGGAACCTGTGCAGGTGACGGCACCCCTGGGCCAACCTCTCGATCCGGAGGTCATCCGCCAACGGCTCTCAGAAGCGCCAGACGTTCAGGCGATGACGGTGGTTCATCTGGAGACCTCGACCGGAGTTCTCAACCCCCTCCAGGAGATCGCAGCAGTCACAAATGAATTCGGCGTGCCGATCATCGTCGATGCCGTGTCGTCGTTGGGAGGCGTCCCCTTGCCGGTGGATGACTGGCAGATCGATGTCTGCGTCACCGTCATCAACAAGTGCCTGGCCTGTCCACCAGGCCTGGCCCCCATGTCGGTCAGCCAGCGTGCCTGGGATCAGATCGACCGCAAGCCTGAAAGGGCGCATGGCTGGTACCTGAATCTGCGCACCTGGAAGGACTATTCGATCCAGTGGGGCAGCTGGCACCCCTATCCCACGACCCTGCCGACGAACAACATCTTGGCGCTGCTGACGAGCCTTCGCTCTATCCTGGCAGAGGGTTTGGAAGCACACTATCAGCGCCATATTGAGGCGGCTGAGCGGGTCCGGACGGTGCTCAAGGCATGGGGTTTCCAGATGTTTTCAGATGAAGCCTATGCCTCACCGCTCATCACGGCCATGCACGGACTGCCAGGGATGGACATCGACGACTTTCGCCGCTATCTCATGCAGGAATGGAGGATCATGATCTCCGGTGGCCTGGAGGAGCTGAGCGGCAGGATCTTTCGGGTGGGCCACATGGGCCAGGCAGGCACCCGGGACTATATTGACCGCTTTCTTGACGCGGTGGAGGCTTATCTGCGTTTGCAGGGGCAAGCGGTGCCGCCTTGGAGTGAGTTGGTGTAGTCGTTATATGTCAGTGTCTATAACCGGGCTCCATCAGATCAGGATGGAGCCCGGCGTCTTGAGGGGCCAGACCATGGAGACCAAATCGATCGCTGAAAGTCGCTACCGCGATGCCATAATCGCGATGCTGCAAGCGGCACTGGCAGCGGTCGATCCCGAACTCGTCGTGTGCCAACACGTCAAACGCGAGGGCCGTTGGCTGCTCGTGGGCGACGAGAAGTACAACCTGGACGAGGTGGAAAAGCTCTGGGTCGTGGGCGGTGGCAAAGCCGCGGTGCCGATGGTTGTGGCGCTGTGGGACATCGTGGGAGAACGCATCGCTGGCGGTGTGGTGGTGACCAAGTATGGCCACGCCGGTCCAGATCTGGCTACCGGCCCGGTCGCGGTCATCGAGGCGGGCCACCCAGTCCCTGATGAGAATGGCGTGGCTGGCGCCCGGCAGATGGCCGGCCTGCTGCAGCGCGTGGGTGAGCGTGACCTGGTGCTGGCCGTAATCTCGGGTGGGGGTTCGGCGCTGCTGACACTGCCAGCTGGAGACCTGACCCTCGACGACTTGCAGGCGACGACCGGGCTTCTCCTACGCTCCGGGGCGACGATCGTGGAACTAAACAAAGTGCGCAAGCACCTCTCGCGGATCAAGGGCGGCGGGCTGGCCCGCCTGGGGAGCAGGGCAAGGATAGCGGGCCTGGTGCTATCGGACGTGGTGGGCGATCCCCTGGACGTGATTGCCTCGGGTCCTCTGTCGGCCGACCCGACGACCTTTGCCGATGCCTGGGGGATCCTGGCGCATTATGCGCTGCTGGACCAGGTACCTGCGGGGGTTCGGGCGCGGCTCCAAGCTGGCTGCGATGGGGAGGTGGCAGACACGCCCAAGCCCGGAGATGCGCTTTTCGACGGGGTCCAGACGACCCTCGTGGGCAGCAATCGCCTGGCGGCCAGCGCCGCCGTGAAAGAGGGACTTGGTCAGGGGCTCAATGCGTTTCTGTTGTCGACCTATGTCGAGGGCGAGGCGCGGGAGGTGGCGCGGGTGGCCAGCGCCTTGGCCAAGGAACTGGTCTTCCACGACCAACCCGTGGCCCGGCCAGCTTGTCTGGTCTGGGGGGGCGAGACGACTGTGACGGTGCGGGGTCAGGGCAAGGGCGGGCGCAACCAGGAGCTGGCACTGGCAGCGGCCCTGGCTCTGGATGGGCTGCCGGAAGTGGTCCTGGTGGCCCTGGGTACAGACGGCACTGACGGGCCCACTGATGCGGCCGGGGCGGTGGCGACCGGAGAGACGATCGCCCGGGCAACGGCGTTGGGGCTCGACGCAAGGGCGCACCTGGCGAACAATGATGCCTATCCCTTTTTCGACAGCCTGGGTGACCTCATCCGCACGGGGCCCACGGGGACAAACGTGAATGATCTGCTTTTCATCTTTGCATTGGCGTAGGGGTTCGAACAGGGCCTGAGCCCGGCCCGTATCTGAGCAGGGGAGGGAGTCGAGTGCGCAAGATCGAGATCGTTGTTGAGGATGTGAGTGCGACGGCTGTCTTGGCGGAGAACAGGACCGCGGAGGCGATCTGGGATGCGCTGCCTTTCACAGGGCAGGCCAACCGTTGGGGCGACGAGATCTATTTCGAGACCCCCGTGCAGCTCGTGCAGGCGGACGACGCGCGGGCCTTGGTCGAACCGGGGGAGCTGGGCTATTGGCCCATGGGCCGCGCATTCTGCATCTTCTGGGGGCCCACGCCGGCCAGTGAGGCGGAAGAGCCGCGCGCCTATAGCCCGGTCAACGTCTTTGGGCGCCTGGAGGGCGATCCTGCGGTCTTTGATGGGGTGCAAAGTGGCGCCGCGGTCCGGGTGGAACAGGCGTGATCGATCTTGCCGTAGGTTGGCTCTGGAGAGGTTGCCAGTGCGTCCAACAAAGGGGCGAATAGGGGAGGTGCGCTTTGGCTAAACCGAAAGTGTTCGTCACGCGTGTCATCCCGGAAGGTGGGCTGAATCTGATCTTGGAGGCATGCGACGCCGTGGTGTGGCGGGAGGAGGTGCCACCCTCCCGGGAGGCCATGGTGGCCAAAGTGCAGGGGGTCGAGGGCCTCCTGTGCCTGCTGACCGACAAGGTCGATGCTGAGATCATGGATGCGGCGGGTCCGAGCTTGAAGGTGATCAGCAACTTTGCCGTGGGCTATGACAACATAGACGTAGCGGCGGCGATGGACCGTGGCATCCAGGTCGGCAACACGCCCGGGGTCTTGACCGAGACGACGGCCGACATGGCCTTTGCCCTGCTGATGGCGGCTGCCCGGCGCATTGTCGAGGGTGCCGAATACGTCAAAGAGGGAAAATGGCAGACTTGGGGACCGACCCTCCTGTTGGGCCACGACATCCATGGCGCAACACTGGGCATCGTGGGTATGGGGCGCATCGGTGCCGAGGTGGCCCGCCGGGCTACTGGCTTTAACATGCAGGTTATCTATTTCGACCCCTACTGCGACCCGGACAAGGCGCCGTTCGTCGACGTTGAACTGCGCTGCAGCCTGGACGAACTGCTGGCAGAATCGGATTTTGTCAGCCTACACGTGCCCTTGACCAGCGAGACCGAGCACCTGATCGATGCCCAGGCGTTGGACAAGATGAAGCACACGGCGGTGCTGGTCAACACTTCCCGCGGACCGGTCGTGGATAGCGATGCCCTCTATGATGCCCTAGCAGGGGGCCAGATCGCCTATGCTGCCCTGGATGTGACCGACCCCGAACCGTTGCCACACGATCATAAGCTGCTGAGTTTGGACAACTGCCTGATCGTGCCCCACATCGCCAGTGCCAGCTGGGCGACTCGCACCAAGATGGCCGTCATGGCGGCCGAGAATCTGCTGGCGGGCCTGCGCGGTGAGCCGCTGCCAAACCGCGCAAATCCCGGCTAGCCCGATTGGCTGGGGAGGGGCCACCTCAGGCGTTCCATGAGGGTGCGGTAGAAGTATTGCTGATCTTGGAGGCGCACAAAGAGGCCGGAATTACGGCTGGCCTGGACGGTGACCAAATCGCCGTCGTGTAGCTCATACTCGAACTGGCCGTCGACGGTGAGGATCGCCTGGTGATCGGTATGAACCAGGATCTTGACCACGGCACCCTGGGAAAGGACGATGGCCCGATCCATGCTCAGATGTGGAGCGATGGGCAGGAGCAGGATATTCTTGAGCTGGGGCGGAAGGACGGGTCCGCCGGCTGCAAAGGAATAGGCGGTGGATCCTGTGGCCGTGGCGACGATGAGTCCATCGGCGGCGTAGGTGGTCAGATAGCTGCCATCGATGTGGGTCTCCAGGCGCACGATGCGGGCCAGGCTTCCGCGGCTGATGACCACATCGTTGAGGGCCTCGTAGCCGCGGGACTCCTCCTGGCGGTGATACTCGGCGTAGAGCATCATGCGCTGCTCGAGCCAGTACTCGCCGTCGAGAATCCGGGCCAGGGCCGAGGTCCACTGGTTGGGTTCCAGTTCGGCCAGGAAGCCAAGGCGCCCCATGTTCACGCCGAGCACCGGCACACCGTGACGACTGGCCATCCGTGCCGCGCGGAGGATGGAGCCATCACCGCCCAGCGTGACCACCAGGTCCAGTCCGGCTATCTCTTTGCTGACGGATTCCTCGTCCCATGTGGAGCCGGTCCAGGCATCGACACCGTGCTCTTGGCACTCGCGGGCCATGGTCTCGGCCAGGGGCTGCGTGGCAGGTAGCTTGGGGTGGTGCAACAATCCAATTCGTTCCATAGAGGCGGCCTCACCTGAAAACGGGTCTCTCACGGCTTCACCTTCATTATAGCGCATGTGCGGCAGGCTGTCCAGACAACCCGAGGGCGGGCTGCCAGGGGAAGCTGCCATCGTGATTGACCCTCAGGCAGATCTGGACATCTCTGCGGGCGAACTGACAAAGCCCTTGCCGTCGCGGTCGCAGAGGATCTGGACGGCATGGCGCCCGGAGTACAGGACGGGTGGCACGCCGCCTCCGGGCATAACCCACTGTCCGGCGAGATAGAGCCTCTCCAAGCCCGGCAGGGTCCGCTCGATGGTGGTGCGCAGCGCCACAGGCGTCATCAGCCATCCCTCCGGTGAAGCCCTGTGGTTGAAGGTGTACCGCCAGGTGGTGTAGGGCGTGGCCACATCTGTGACCTCGACCCGCGATGCCAAGCCGGGGTAGAGCGCGTTGAGCCGTTGCAAGGCATCAGCAGCCAGGCGCGCTTTCTCCGCGTCGTAGGCCTTCCGATCGCTCTTCTGTAGCTCGTTCCAGTAGTCCCATTCAGTCTCAAACTCGACCTGGACTACCGTCTTGCCTGCTGGGGCAAATCGGCTGCTGTAGTTGAGGATGCGGACAAAGATAACCTCGACGTCCCTGCCTCCCACGTCGAGAGGCTCTCTCAGAACCAATACGCAGAAGGGAGGCTCGCCGGACAGATCTAGCTCGACGCCGTAGCTGATCATGAGCAAGGGCTTGAAAAGAGGCCAGGTGGCATATCGTTTCTGGATGCGGGAATTGACATACCGCCCCTGGAGCATATCAAAGATCGTACTATGGCCGTCGGCTGCAGAAATGACAGCGCTGGCATGGCGCTCCCGCGGCGGGGGCGCATCAGGGGCCAGGCGCACACCCACGGCGCGGCCGGCGTCGACCAGGATCTCGTCTACCGTGGCCCGGTAGGTCACCTCGCCGCCCAGCTTCACATACTGCTCCTCAATGGCCCCGACAAAGTCCACACAACCCCCTTCGAGATACGCCAGTTCCCCATCTGCAAGAAGGGCAAGGATCATCATGATGAAGTAGACGGGTGCTTCAGGCAGGAAAAGGTACTCGAGGAACTTGCCCAGGACGGGGTCGTGGATATCGGCGACATACTCGGCTACCGGCTGCCCGAACTTGCCAGTCACGTACCTGAGCAGGCGGCGCATTGTCCACAGTTCCTTGAGTTGCTGTAGCGAACTCGCCAGCTCTGGCGGGTAGCCGAGGCCGACCTCGCTTAGATCCAGTCCCTGCATGGCCCGGGTTCCGGACAGCAACTCACCAATGACAGGCGCATCCTGCGGCGAGCGCGACTTGAGCTCAAGGAAGCAGTCCAGGTCTCGGGTCACGTCCCAACTGCGGCCACTGGGCTCGTGGATGAACCGGCCCAGGTTGCTCATGTCGACGAAGCGGTTGGCCGGGACGATGCCTAGCTGGCTATAGAGGTCATGGAGACCCGTCCCGGGCCTGTGGCCCATAAGGAAGTGGATTCCCCCATCGATGAGATAGGCTCCGCGGCGCCAAGCTGCGGCCACGCCGCCGGGGCAGGAATGGTGCTCAAAGATGTGGCTTTGGTAGCCATTCATCTGGGCAAAGCAGCCTGCTGACAGACCTGCCAGGCCAGCGCCAATGATGATCACGGAAGGGTCTGACATCCCACACCTCACTCAACGCGCCGGGAAACTCCCCGCCACGCACCGCTGGAGACTGTCGCCACACCGTCCCCCACCATTATACGGGATGTGGGGCTCTTTGCCAAGCAATCTGTCACGTGGCTCTGCCCGCGTTTGCCCCTGAGCAGGGTGAGAAACCTGTGAATGGAGGACTGGGACTCCAGATGCCGCTCGCCCGTCGGCCAGTCAGCTTCCAGTCCCGCACTCGTCAGGCTAATTTCATTGACGAATCTACGATATCTGCTAGAATGGTTCTCAGAAGGCGGCCCTGGCAGGATGGGAACTAAACCTGGCCAAGCTGGTGCCTGCGTCGATCTCTGGCAGGCTAACCAAATCGAAGGGAGAACACACATGGAACCATTCATCTGTCCGCAGTGTGTGCACAGGAGCAGCTTCAATCCCTACAAGGGTCCTGCGCGCTGCCCACGATGTGGCTATTCCCCCTCGATTGGCGCACAATCCAGCAAGTTGGTGGCAAGATCGAAAGAGCCCCGCCCGGAGCATACGCCTCAAACCAGGAGCGCCTTCTATCAACGGCTGCTGGCCGAGATCCTGGCCCTGTGGAATGGCACGTTTGAGCCTGCTCCAGACTTCGAGCTACCGGCTTTTAGTGATATCGAGGATTTCTACCAGGACTATCGCTGGGCTCTCGGTGACGAGTTGTATGAATCATCGAAACGCCAGGAGTTCTCGGAGGCTGCGCGGGAGAGAGAACGAAGGGCGCGCGAAGCATTTGTCGCTGGCTACTTTGCGCTGCGCCGGGGTGATCGGGCCGGCGCTGGACAGCAGCTCTTGGAGCTGCTTGAGGAGCAGCCAGACTTTGTCGATGCCTGGCTCTGGCTGGCGGCCACCGCCCAAGCCCGCGAGAAGCGGATCCACTATCTTGAAGAGGCATTGGTGCGGGATCCAGCTCACCCTTTGGCCCGCGATGCCATGGCTGTCCTGCAAGGCCGGGTAGCGCCCAACCAGCTGGAGAAGACGACAGGCGCCCAGGCCACGGCTATACGCTGTCCCCAGTGCGCGGGTTCCCTGCATTATGAGCCCGGCGCCAAGGTGGTGACCTGTGCCCACTGTGGGCACACCCTGTCACTGCAGGAGGCCAATCTGATCGATGGCGAAGCCAGGCTGATCGGCGACCTGCATTTGGAGCGTAGATTCCAGGGGCACTCCTGGGCCGAGGTGGACCGGGTGCTGCGGTGCCAAGCGTGCGGTGCTGAACTGACGATGAGCCAGCACCTGGCCAAAATCTGCCTATTCTGTGGCTCACCCAACGTGCTCCTGAGGGATGCAGGCCAGGAGCTCGAGCAACCCGACGGTTTCCTGCCCTTTGTCATCGATGAACGCGGCGCCATCGCGGCTGTGCACAGCGCGTGGGACAGCGCCAGAGGCCCGATCCAGCGACTGTGGTCGGACGGCTCGTTGGACGTGAGCGAGATGCAGGGCCTGTATCTTCCGTTCTGGGTCTTTGACGGCTTTGTGGAAGCGCGCACTTCCAGGATGAGCCTGTTCGACCGGTTTGACACCCGGGCTACCCCACTGGTCACCAAGGACCTGTCCATGTTCGAGAACATCGTTCTGAGTGCTGTGACCGCGCCGCCGCAGGACTTTCTGTCGGGTATACTGCCTTTTGACGTCGATGCCCTTGTGCCCTACCAGCCCCGGCTGCTGGCCGACTGGCCGGCGCTGCTCTATTCGCTCGATGTGGAAACCGTTTTGGAGACCGCCAAGGCTTCGATGCTTCGCGCTGCGGTACGGGCTGCCATGCGGACCCCGCAGCCTGTCGTCCGGATCGAGGACCACGACGAGGAGAAAGTCCGGCGTTGGTACCGGGTGACGAGCGCAACGTACCAGCTGGTGCTACTGCCCGTTTGGGCTGCCCTGCTGGAGGTCAAGGGTGAGGTGAGGGTGGCCTTGGTGAACGGCCAAACTGGCAAAGCTGCATTGAGCCGCCCGCTGCGTCCTACCTAGGATAGACCCCCTCACTCAGCTACCGAATGCCAGTGCCGTTCTGGGGCAGAGCAAGAATCTTTGTCTATCAGTCAATTTCACGCTTTTTCCAGCCTTAGCTTGTTGATAACACCCTCCTCGATTTGCAGCCTGCGGATTTCTGTGTTATGATAGCTGGGATTCAGCGGGTACAGCCCGGATCCCAGCATGCTTCGAGGCTTTCATGGGGTGGCTAGTGAGTTCCTACAGCACAGATCGGCTCATCGAGATCGACCGGCAAACTGTGGTGATCGCGATCCTGCTCGGCCTGACCATTCTGCTGGGGCTGGGCCTGCGTGGTTATGGCCTCGACGCGCAGAGCCTATGGTACGATGAGGGCTTTAGCGTCTACCTGGCCAACATGGATCTGTCAGAGATCACGGCCCGGACCGCAGCCGACATCCAGCCGCCGTTGTACTACTACCTGCTGCACGGCTGGATCGCTCTCTTTGGCGACAGCGAGGCAGCCCTGCGCAGCCTTTCGGCGCTGTTCGGGATTCTGACCATCCCCCTCATG
>Ga0316577_10001398_pt1 | contig 11381 bp, 9 predicted proteins | sample S5NA_FD_203073 | JGI IMG/M metagenome (GOLD analysis project Ga0316577, IMG submission 203073) | Rhizosphere microbial communities from salt marsh grasses in Alabama, United States - S5-7_050615r2r1 | ecosystem: Host-associated > Plants > Roots > Rhizosphere | place: USA: Alabama | collected... | reverse complement strand
ACCCGGGGGGTTTTCGGCTTCCTGGCTCGGCTTCTCCCGGACGAAACGGCCCTGACAGGCTCCGGACGTCGCCTCCGGCGGGAACCGTTCGGGAGGGACGAAGAGAGGGGGGTTCCAGGGGGTGTGGAGGGGCGGTCTCGGACCCCCGTCGGACCGGCAGCCGAAAGTTGTCAAGGGTTGGATGGGACGTCGGACCTGCCCCCGCGCCTTGCCCCCCCCGTTCGTCCTGTGGATCTTCTGAGGTTGTTCTGAACGCCGAGCTCACACTACCACGGAGTCCTCCCAGCGCATGACCCTCTGGTCCACGATTCGCGCATTCTTCACCGCCGGGAAGGCCGTGATGGCCGGCCTGACGGAGGAGGAGGCCGGAAGCGAACCCCTGTCCCTCTTCACTCGTTGGTACCGAGACGCGGAGAGGTCGGGAATCTACCTGCCTGAATCCATGGCCCTCGCCACAGCGACACCTCAGGGGAAACCCTCGGTCCGGTTTGTTCTTCTGAAGGCTCATGACGAACAGGGGTTCGTCTTCTACACGAATTACGGAAGCCGCAAATCGGCTGAATTGGAAGCCAACCCCGAGGCCACATTGATCTTCCACTGGGCCATTCTTCAGCGGCAGGTGCGGATTGAGGGGACTGTGGAGAAGATCAGCCAGAAGGAGTCCGAGGCGTATTTCCAGACCCGGGCTCGCGGGAGCCAGATCGGAGCCTGGGCCTCCGCCCAGAGCGAACCGCTGGCCTCCCGGAAGGTGCTGGAAGACCGGGTGAAGAAATACGAAGCGGAGTTCAAGGGGAAAGTGGTTCCCCTTCCTCCTTTCTGGGGTGGGTATCGACTGAGCCCTACGAACCTCGAGTTCTGGCAAGGAAGGGCCAACCGGCTTCACGACCGGATCAAGTTCATACGGAAAGAGGCCGGTTGGGAGAGGGTCAGGCTCTATCCGTGAGGGCCTGAGTCAGACACGCCCGCAGGCACGCCAAGCCCCGAAGGCGCTTCTACCCCACGGCGTTCGGGAGAATATCCAGGAGCCATCGAACGGCCCCCACCACGATCAGGACGAGTCCTTCCGAACGGCTCAGGCGCCATCCCGACCGCATGAGGATCAGCGTCAGGATCGTCATTCCGGCCAATGCCAGGAGGGAGCCCTGGACGGACGGCTCCAACTCCATCCTCTCCAGGATTCCAGCGAGTCCCAGCACCCCCAGAAGGTTGAAGATGTCGCTGCCGATGACATTCCCGAACCCAACCGCATAATGCTTTCGGGCCACGCCGGCCAGGGTGGTGGCGACCTCCGGGAGCGAAGTGCCCGCGGCCACGATCGTTACGGCGATGACCCACTCCGAGAGTCCCAGGTCCCGGGCCACCACCGTTGCGGACCGCACCAGGACGTGGGAAGCCATTCCCACGGAGGCGAATCCGAGCAGGAGGCGCCCTGCCTCTCGGTATGGTAGCGTCCCCGGCAGAGCATCCACCTCTCTTGGAGGAGGTGGATGCACGTGGTCACGGCGCTGAAACCAGATCAGCCACAGGTAGCCTGTGAGGAACGCCAGGAGGATCCATCCGTCCAGGTGATCGACGGTGAGGTCGGAGGCCACCAATGCCACAAGGAGAAGGGAGGAGCCCACGAGGACGGAGGCGTCGCGCCAGACTACTTCCCGGGCCGTGGGGATGGTGCCCAGCAGGGCGGCTCCACCGAGGATGAACCCGAGGTTGAAGATGTTCGATCCCACGATGTTCCCGACCGATATCTCGTTCTGGCCCTGGAAGGCGGCCACCAGTGTGACCCCGAACTCCGGGGCCGAGGTTCCCGCAGCCACGACGGTCAGCCCCACTACCAGCTCCGAGATCCCCATGCGCTGGGCGAGGGCCACGGCAGAGTCCACGACGACCCTGGCTGCAAGGGCCAAAAGGACCGCCGACGTGAGAATCAGGAGGAGGTTGGCCCAAAGGGGAAGGATTTCCATGCGTCAGCCAGGGTGCTCCCAGCACAGGAGTTCTCGCTTCAGGAGAAACTGTAACGAAGTTAATGCAATCCGCTATTCCATTCCATTCGAATATATCGAAGATATAGTTCGAAAGAATTGGAGTAGCCATTCAATGCTCAATTTTCACCATCTTCGGTACTTCCTGGCTGCCGCCAAGTCCGGGACCCTTGCCCGGGCCCGCGCGGATCTGAAACGCACACCTCAAACCCTGAGCCACCAGATTCAGGCCCTCGAGGAGGCCCTGGGCACCCAGCTCTTCGAGCGGCGACGCCGGCGCCTGGTCCTGACCGAGACCGGGAGCCAGGTTGTGCGATATGCTGAGGAGATCTTCTCCCTCGGAGAGGACCTGGTGGACGCCGTGGAGCGCCAGTCCCGAGCCAGGCCCCTCCGCCTCACAGTGGGAGTCGCCGACGTCTTGCCCAAGCGTGTGGCGCATGCCCTCATCCGCCCGGTGTTCCGACTCCCGAGGGAGGTACGGATCGTGTGCAGAGAGGCCTCTTCCGAGCGACTCCTGGGCGATTTGGCCATCCAGGAGGTGGATCTGGTGCTCTCCGACGCTCCGATCCCCCCTTCGTTTCTGTTCGGGCGCAGGGCAGGCTCTTGATGGAAACGGGAGTGATCCTGATGGCAGCTCCGACGCTGGCCGAGAACCTCCGAGGATCGTTTCCCGAACCTCTGTCGGGGTTCCCACTTCTGGTACCGACTGAGAGGGCGGCGATGCGACGAGAGATCGATCGCTGGATCGACCAGCACCGTCTACACCCTCTCGTGGTTGGCGAGTTCGACGACTTCGCCCTCATGGGAGTGTTCGCGCAAGCGGGGATCGGTGCCCTCGCCGTGCCGGCGGTCATCGCCCAAGAAGCCGGGCTGGAGTTCGATCTGAGCCCCGTCGCCAGCTTGGACGGGATCCGATAGGGTTTCTACGCCCTCTGCCTGGAGCAGAGCGTCCAAAGGCCGGCAATTCGAGCCATCCTCGACGGCAACACCTCGGAGGCGGACACCTGAATTCAGGAGGACCACCATGCCCCCCTATCTGACCACGGGAATCGGGGAAGATACCGCGGTGGATCTGGTGGACGCCTCGGGCGGCAGGGACGGGGGGCGCCGCGCGAACCCACGCTCCGTCCTGACCCCCCCGACGGGAACGAGAGATTCTCTCGGCCTGGGGGGTCAGGGGTCAGGGTCCGCCCTGGTTCTCTCTTCCGACTATTCCCCCCCTCCTCCCGCCCTGCGGATGGGCCCCGCAGGCTTCCCGGGCCGCTGATATTGAGGTTTCTCCAACTCCTGGAGGAGATACTGCACCGCCCGCTCGATCATGGGCTCCCTCCCGGCCGCGATTTCCTCGGGCCGGTCCAGGACCTCGAAGCCCGGATCCGGTGCGACTCCCTCCGCCTCCACCGCCCAGTTGCCCTCGATGTCCACGAAGCCGAAGCGAGGAGCGATAACACCGCCTCCGTCCACGAATCCGGGGTTGCCACTGTATCCCACGAGCCCTCCCCAGGTCAGCTCCCCGATGAGGGGTCCCAGGCCCAGCTCACGGAAGTAATAGGGCAGGGCGTCTCCGCCAGAGGAGGACTGCCCGTTGATGAGCATCGCCTTGGGACCGGTGTGGACCACTGCGGGCTGGGTGTACAGATCCAGGTTCCGACGGGCCCAGAGGTTCAGGAGGGGTGCGCCCATCATGAATGCCATGTCCTCCGGGATGAAACCGCCGCCGTTGTACCGATCGTCCAGAATCAGAGCCTCCTTCATGTGGAGAGGCTGCCACCCTTCATAGAGCTCCCTGAACCCCGGTTGGCTGGTGTTCGGGAGGTGGATGTACCCGATTCGACCGTTCGAGAGGGAGTCCACCAGAGCCGCGTTCCTCCGCACCCACTCCTGGTACCGGAGACCCAGCTCCGAAGTGATGGGCCGAACCGTGACGGTCCTGGCGTTCCGGCCGGCGGGGTCCCGACTCACGGTGATCTCCACCGTCCGGTCGGCTTTCCCCACGAGAAAAGCGTACGGGTTATCCCCTGTTGTGACATCCTCCCCATCGATGGCGATGAGGTAATCCCCTTCGCCCACCTCCACCCCGGGCTCGGTGAGAGGCGAGCGGTATTCCTCGTGCCAGTTCTCCCCCGGGAAGATGTTCGAGATCCTGTAACGCCCGCCCTCCGCTTCGAACTCCGCGCCCAGAAGCGCCACTTCCACCCGATCCACCCTGGGCTGCTCCGGAGAGACGTTCAGGTAGGCATGGCCGACGTTCAGCTCTCCGACGAGCTCGGAAATGACGTAGTCCAGGTCGGCTCTGTGAGCCACGAAGGGGACGAGGGGGAGATACCGCTGGTACATGGCCTCCCAATCCACCCCGTGCATCCCGGGATCATAGAAGAAGTCCTGCATGAGGGTCCATGCGTCGTGGTAGATCTGGGCCCACTCCACCTTGGGATCGATGTGCAGGCTCATGCCCTGGAGATCGAGACGTCCCGCCTCGTTGTTCTGCCCAGGGCGAACGTCGGCGATCCCGTAGTCGGACCCCCCGGCCCGGTACACGATCTTCTTCCAGTCCGGGGTGATGGCGAAGCCCTGGATGCGGGAGATGACTTCCTTCGACTCCCGGTCCTCCAGGGAGTACTGGTACAGTGTTCCGCCCGAGGAGTAGAGGAGACCATCCTCCGTGGGGATGAGTCCGCTGTAGCTTCCCGGATCGACACCGGGAAGGGGCATGATCCTCTCCCCGAGCCCCTGCAGGTCGACGGTCATCACCCCAGTCGTGTCCTCCCCCGCCGCCGCCTCCGGAGCCTCGCCCACGATGGCCGGCTCCTCGTCGCTTCTGGGGGGGAAGGGGTGCCCGTAGTCCGCCTGGAGGGTGGCGGCATAGATCCTCGAGCGGAAGGTGCTCCCGCCACGGCCGGCATAGGCGAAGTCACGGGCTGAGACGAAGTAGAGGAACCGCCCCTGGGGATCGAAGGCCGGGCTCCTCTCGTTGGTCATCCCATCCGTGATCCGGGTATTCTCTCCGGACTCGAAGGAGTAGAGCCAGATGGACGACATGGCGTTGTCACCGTTCTTCGAGTAGGCGATCCACTTCCCGTCTGCGGACCAGGAGAAATCGCTCAGGGGCCCCGTGCCGGTCTCATCGATCTCCACCAGTCGGCGGGAGCCCACCTCCATGGCCCTCAGGCGGTTGTCGTTGTCAGACCACGCGATCCACCTGGAATCCCGGGACCATTGAACCCCGTCCATCCAAACGGCCTCCCCGGTCACGAGACGAGCCGGCTCGGCAGATCGGTCCGAGGGCATCACATAGAGGTCGTAGTTGCCGTCGGCATCGGAGAAGAAGGAGATCCACTTCCCATCGGGAGACCAGGTGACGCCTCGCTCCCTGTGGGCCGGGGTCTCGGACACGTTCCGGACGTTGCCGTTTTCCGCCGGGACGGTGAAGAGCTCGCCCCGGGCCGCGAAGACGACGCGCTTCCCACTAGGGGAGATGTCGAAAGACTCCACATCGTCCGATACGTTCTTGAAGTAGGGAGCCGTGTAGGGGAAATCACCCGTGATGCTGATGGAGAGCTTCCGGGTCTCCTTGGTGGCGGGATCGAGATGATAGAGGTATCCACCGTTTTCGAAGACGATGCCTCCCACGCCCCGGCTGGGCCAGAGGACGTCGTACTCGGTGAAGCTCGTCACCTGGGTCCTGGTTCCCGTCCCCGTGTTGTAGACCCAGAGGTTCAGCTTCTCCTCAGTATCTCGGTCGCTGACGAAGTAGATCTCGTCCCCGATCCACATGGGGAAGTTGTCGGTACTCGACTCGGTGGTGATGCGCTCGCTGGTGTGATTGGCCAGATCATAAGTCCATACGTCCTGCTGGCGGCCGGCCCGGTACCGCTTCCAGTGCCGCCACTCCCGGCTCTTGATGTTGTAGGCCAGCTTGGTGCCACTGGCATCGAAGGTGGCTCCCGAAGCACCCTCCGGGATCTCCAGGGGGACTTCCAGGCCACCATTCACCGGGTCCACCAGATAATACCGGCCCACGCGCTCTCCGAAGGGCGTCCGGTTGGCTCGGACCATGATCTTCGAGCCGTCGGGGGTCCAGTCCAGGACCAGCTCGTCGTACCCTCCCCTGGGGGGCATGGGGCCCACGTCGGGATAGAAGGTGAGCTGCCTCGGCGTTCCGCCGGTGGAGGGAATGACGTAGACCTGCCGCGTCCCGGCATACTCCCCGGAGAACGCGATCCAACGTCCATCGGGGCTGAAGCGGGCAAAGAGCTCCAATCCTTCGTGGGACGTGAGCCGCCGGGCCTCGCCTCCCGCCACAGGTGCCGTGTACAGGTCCCCGGCATAGGTGAACACCACGGTGTTCCCGTGGATGTGGGGGAAGCGAAGGAGACGCGTCTCCTCCTGGGCTCCCACCGCTCCGGTCCAGAGCAGGAAGATGGCCACGGCCAGGAATGCCATGTGGGTCCGAGGGGCTCGAACGGGCATGATGGTCAGCTCCGAAAAGGGTTCAGGGTTGTCCGATTTCGAGGAATCATCTCTCCCTTCAACTGCCCAGGGCGTGTGAAGGATCCAGATGTCCCCTGTCCGGCAGACGGGCCGGCAGCGCCGACGTAAGCGCCAACGGATCTCGAGGAAAAGTAGCCGGTAGATGAGCCGGCCCCCACCCCGTCACCCTCATCCCGGCGCGCCTTTCGCGGCAGGCCCTTGCATGCGTCAGCGTGGCCGTCAAGCTTATCCCGGAATGGACGGCGAGCAAGGCCCCCCGACCCGGGTCGGTCGTCTTGCCACCATCAAACCGGAAAGGCACGCGAGAGATGAGTCTCCCCCCGACGACCCCGGGGTGCAACGGCCGGGCTTCAAAGCCGGCCATGTCCGCTATCCTACCTCCAACTCTGATGCTGGTTCTGGTAGCTCTCGTTATGTCGTGCGGATCACCGCCCTCCACGGACGGAACGCTCACCTTCGCGGTCCAGCTCACCCCCTCGGCGGCCCAGGAGATGGCTGGCATGGGCCTCGAGGTGCCCGTGACGGGACGGGCATACGTGGTGCTCACCCGGGAGGACGACCGGGAGCCCCGGGAGCAGGTAGGAATCGGAGGCGTGCCCTTCTGGGGGCAGGAGGTCCGGGACCTGGCGGGAGGTGAGGAGGTGGGAATCATCCCGGGATCCGGACAGGTCATCGGGTATCCGCTGCAGGATCTCGCCGGGGTACCTCCCGGGGAGTATATCGTGCAGGCCTTTCTGAACGTGTACACCACCTTCCACAGGGCGGACGGCCATACCCTCCAGATGCACCTGAACTCTGGAGCTGGTCAGAGTCCCTGGAGGGCCCCCGGAAACGCCTACAGTGAACCTCAAACGGTGCAGATCGATCCAGGCCGGAGCGGCACTATTCACCTGGAGATCAACCAGGTCATCCCACCGGTGGAACCCGTACCGGAGGGGGGATCCCTCCAGCAGGGAAATCCCCAGGATCGAGGAGATCTGGTCCGCTTCGTGAAGATCCGGAGCGAGAGCCTTTCGGAGTTCTGGGGCCGGGACATGTATATCGGAGCAAACGTCCTGCTCCCGTCGGATTACTCCGAATCCGGCGACCGCCACTATCCCGTCCTGTACCTCACCGGCCACTTCCCCAGCCGTGGCGCTCCTTTCGGTTACTCCGAGGAAGGAGAGGTCGAAAGGGGGAGAAACGAGGGGTTCTCGGACTTCTGGCGGTCTCCGGGCAGTCCCAAGCTGATCCTCGTGAGCGTCAGGGACGCCAATCCCTTCTACGACACCGGACACTCGGTGAACACCGCGAACGTGGGCCCCTACGGGGATGCCTTCACCCAGGAGCTCATCCCCTTCCTGGAAGGAGAGTTTCGAATCCTGCCGGAGGGGCGGGGGAGGGTCCTGGCCGGCGGATCCACCGGGGGCTGGGAAGCCCTGGCGATCCAGATCTTCAACCCGGACTTCTTCGGCGGCGCATGGGGGTGGTGCCCGGACCCGGTGGATTTCCATTACTACCAGATCGTAAACGTCTACGAGGACGAGAACGCCTATGAGACCGGAGGGGAGTGGGTGAAGGTGGAGCGGCCCAACTCCCGGCGGCCAGACGGCTCGGTGGTTTCCACCATCCGGCAGGAGATGTACTACGAGCGGGCCGTGGGGCCCAACGGCCGTTCAGGCGGGCAGTGGGCCATCTGGGAAGCCCTCTTCAGCCCGGTGGGTTCCGACGGTTACGCGGCCCCCATCTGGGATCGTGAGACCGGGGAGATCCATCCCGAGGTCGCCACGTATTGGCATGAGAACTGGGACCTGACGAACCACCTCGTTCAGAACTGGTCCACCCTGGGGCGCAGCCTTTCGGGGAAACTCCACGTCACCGTGGGGGACATGGACTCCTACTACCTGAACGACGCGGTGGAGCTCATGGAAGAGGCCCTGGTCTCCCTGGAGAATCCTCCGGCGCTGGCCACCTTCGAATACGGGCGCAAGAAGCCCCACTGCTGGATCGGCTCCAGCCCCGACCGCCCCGGGGAGGATCTCTCGTCTGTGGAGTTCGTCCGCGTGGTGGACGAATACTTGCGGGAGGTCGGCGTCGCCTGGTAACGGGACAGGCTCCCGAGACTGATCACCGGAAGCCGCGCACGGATCGGGAGGCGCGGCGGGAGCGCCGGGCTCAGCCTCTCATCACCGTCTTGTGGACGTGGCCTCAGGCCTCGTGGGCGACCTGTTCCCAGAGAATGGTGAGGTGCTGGGAGACGTCCTCCAGGGCGGCGATGGAAAGCGTGTCGAGCTTCCCCCCGATCTCCTCTCCCACGAGCCCCCGAAGGAATGCGACAGGGAAGTCCAGATCCCAGTCCAGGAAGGGTTGGGGTCCCCGGTCCAGGTTCTGGAGAATCCTCAGGACCAGGTAGGTGTCATCCAGAAGCCCGGCCAGCCCCTGGGTCATTTCCGGAATCAGGTCCATGGGCCGCAAGAAGTACTGCTCGGCATGATCCAGAACGGGCTGGACCGTCTTCACCATGTGCCGATGCCTGGCTTCCTGAGAAGCTCTGGCAAGGAAGATGGGAACCGACTCGATGATCTCCAGCGCCACTTCCGCCGCCTCCTGGACCTTCTCCTCCGGCAGGGCTGGAGCCCGGCGTCGGATGAAGCTCTCCAGCTGGTCCAGCCCCCTGGCTTTGGCGCTCTCGATGACGGCTTGTATGTCTCGCATGCTCATGGCCGAGGTCCCCAGCCGAAAAGGATCATGTGGTTCGGGGCCTGATCGAATGGGGATAGTATACGGGCACGGCGAGGGAATGGAAAACGGAGGTGACCCCGAGACCGGGGACGGTCCGGGTTCACCTGGTTGGACGCATTGGAGGTCAGGCCGTGCTCCCGACCCGAGATCGGGCCCTGCTCCCGACCCGAGTCCAGGGGATTCTGTCCTCCGCCGGGGAGGTCGCTACCATGCGCCGCCTCAGGAGCCGTGTGTCCCGTTCAACCGTTCCTGGCGTGCCAGGCCGCGAGAATCCTGGCTTCCTTCTCGGGATCGATTCCGGTGCGCATGGCCTGCTGATCCTCCGGCAGAGCCTTCCACCAATCCAGTGTGTCCCGAGCCGTATCGGCGAGAGACCGGAAGGAGAGCCCCGCTTGGATGGCCCTGGTACAGTCGTAGGCGCTGAACCCCCGAGTCTCCTCCGAGGGGTAGACCCAGACCGGCATCTCCATCCATTCCCCCACCTCGTTTGCCCTCAGGAAATCGGCGTCGACCCAGGTGAAGGATACCTTCGCCGATGTGATGGCCCTGATCCCGTATAGCATCCCGGCCAGGGTCAAGGGCGCCTCGGGACCCGTGGCCAGGAAGGTCCCGGAGGCTTCGTCCTCCACCAGCCTCACCAGGAAGCCTCCCAGATCCCGGACATCCACGATCTGCGCGAAGTCCGTCCCGTCCCCCGGAGCGAGGACCTCCCCGCCCCGGTCGATGCGGACGGGCCAGTAGGTGAATCGGTGGCTTCGATCACCGGGCCCCACGATGAGACCCGGGCGGACTACGATGCCTCTCGTCTCGAAGGCCGCGAAGGTGTCCCGTTCCGCCTGCGCCTTGTTCGGCCCAAAAGCCTCGTTCATGCCGGCGCCGGAGGCGATGGCCTCGTCGTACTCCTCCCGGGTGAACACGGGCCCTTCCTCCGTCTGGCCGATGATGCTGTTGTCTTTGTGGGCCGAGATGCTGGAAACGAAGAGGTATCGCCCGACTCGATCTTTCAGGACGGCGGTGGCGTCCCGGACCCAGCTGGCCACATTGGCCGAGTTGTCCAGGACCGCGTCCCACTCCCGGCCCTCCAGTGCCGAGTAGTCCGGCACGGCCCGATCTCCCTGAAGCTTTTCCACGTCGGGGAAAAGGTGGGGGTTCGTCCGGCCTCGGTTGAACAGGGTCAAGGTGTGGCCTCGGGCGAGAGCGTACTCCACTTCCGCAGGCCCCAGAAAAGCGGTGCCCCCCAGGACGAGAATCCGAAGGGGCTTCTCCGCTCTGGGCACTTCCTGCAGGGTGCCCGGGAGATGGGTATTCGAGCCTCGACGTGCACGGCCGGACGCGCCACCTGCTCCCGCGGGAAGCCCCCCAAGACCCAGGCCCACTCCTGCCGCTGCCGTCCCTGCCAGGAAATCTCGTCTACTGGTCATGTTGGCCCCCTCGTGTTCGCTGGTCTCTGACAGCCCGATCGCCCCACCCCCATCCCTGGAGATCCGTCTCGATTCCTGAGGCGCCTGCCCGGGAAAGCCCCGCACATGGCGGGCCAGCGCCGACCCCGAGCGGGCTCACCGGGACCCTACGGCTCCTCGGCGCTTCCGTTTCGCACCCGCCACGCAGCAAGCAGGCTCTCTTCCCTACCGGGATTCATCCCCGACCTGAGATCTCTCTGCCGGTCGGCCGGTTCGGAGAGGAACCACTCCAGTGTCTCCCGAGCGGTCACGGCCAGCGGGCGGAATGTGATGCCCGCAGCCACGGCTCGGGCGTTGCTCATTCGGGCGAAGCCGGCCGTGCTCCCCCGGGGGGGGAACCAGGCAGGCATATCGGACCAGGCCCGAATTCCCATCTCCTCGAGAAAGTCGGCATCGATCCACACGAAGGATACGGGGGTCGGTGTTACGGCTCGGATCCCGTAGAACATCTCGGCCGAGGTGAGGAGGGAGCCGGGCCCCACTGCGTTGAAGATTCCCGCCGTCCCATTCTCGCACAGCCGGATGACCCATTCCGAAACGTCCCTGGCATCGATGAACTGCATCGGGTCCTTCGGGGTCCCGGGAACAGCCACCACGCCCCCCCGGTGGGTCCGGACGACCCAGTAGGTCCACCGGTCGGTGGTATCTCCCGGACCGACGATCAGGGACGGTCTGACGATGGTGGCCCTGCCGGGAAAGGCCCGCTCCGCTTCCTCTTCGCACAGGGCCT
>Ga0316577_10001397_pt1 | contig 11384 bp, 11 predicted proteins | sample S5NA_FD_203073 | JGI IMG/M metagenome (GOLD analysis project Ga0316577, IMG submission 203073) | Rhizosphere microbial communities from salt marsh grasses in Alabama, United States - S5-7_050615r2r1 | ecosystem: Host-associated > Plants > Roots > Rhizosphere | place: USA: Alabama | collected... | reverse complement strand
ACTTCTCCAGTTGGACTCGCAGCTCTTTTACTGATGCGCCTTTCCGGCCAATCACGATACCCGGTTTGGCGGTCCAGATCGTTACCTGCACCTGATTGGCAAAGCGTTCGATCTCGACGTTGGCAATACCGGCCCGCTGCAACTGGGTATGCACCAAGTCTCGGATCTCAAGATCCTCGTGCAGCAGATCCGCGTATTCGCTGCCCTCGGCATACCAATTAGCTTTCCAGTCGCGGATGACCTTTAAACGATAGCCATAAGGGTGTACCTTGCGCCCCAAAATAGTCCTCCTCTTCAGGAAAAAACTTCCCCACTCTCAGTCTTGGTTCCCGTACTCGGCCAGAATCACAGTAATATGCGAGGATCGCTTCAGCAAAGGCTTGAACCGTCCTCGTGCTCCAAACCGACGCCAACGCCGTGTGGGACCTTCATCGGCGTAGATCTCTGCGATGTAGAGATCGTCCCGCGCGATACCCAGGTTCTCTTCCGCATTGGCAATCGCCGAGCGGACCGCTTTATAAACCGGTTTGGCCGCATATTGAGGCATGAAGCTCAACTGATCCAATGCTGCATCCGCGCTCATTCCCCGCACCTGATCCACTACCAGTCGCACCTTCTGCGCAGACATTGGCACATGTCGCGACACAGCTTTGATTTCGAAATCCATCCCTAGCTCCCTCTTCTCGCGCTCGTCGTTGGGCTAGCGCACACATCGCGTCAGCGCCTAGATGCGGCGAGTCTTCCTCTCCCTAACAATATGTCCACGAAAAGTACGGGTGGGTGCAAACTCGCCCAACTTGTGCCCTACCATGATCTCGGTGATATAGATAGGAACGTGGCGGCGGCCATCGTGTACAGCAATGGTGTGGCCCACCATCTGTGGAAAGATAGTCGACGCCCGAGACCACGTGCGCACAACTCTTTTATCGCCAGTCCGGTTCATTCTCTCGATCTTGTTCAGCAACTTGGGATCAACGTAAGGCCCTTTTTTTAGCGATCTGGACATCGTTTCCTCCTAGCCATTACCGTCGCTTCTTAGCGCGTCTGCGCACGATGTATTTGTCCGACTGCTTGGTCCCACGCGTGCGCTTGCCCAACGTAGGTTGACCCCATGGCGACTTGGGACTCGGCATACCTATGGGAGAACGCCCCTCACCACCACCGTGGGGGTGATCATTCGGGTTCATCGCTGAACCACGAACCGTGGGCCGAATTCCCAACCATCGTTTGCGCCCAGCCTTACCAAACTTGATATTGCTGTGGTCCACGTTGCCAACCTGCCCCACCGTCGCCAAGCAGCGATCAAGCACCATTCGCATCTCGCCACTAGGTAGACGCAGGGTCACATAGTTTCCTTCCTTGGCCAACACCTGTGCCGACGTGCCGGCGGCTCGCACCATCTGCCCGCCACCGCCCGGTTTGAGTTCGATATTGTGCACCATCGTTCCCAGCGGAACGTCGCTCAAAGGCAATGTGTTGCCCACACGAATCTCAGCGCCGGGACCGCTCACCACCTGATCACCGACTCGAAGACCAAGCGGCGCGACGATGTATCGCTTTTCCCCATCGGCATATACCAACAGCGCTATGCGGGCTGTCCTGTTCGGATCGTACTCGATCGATGCAACGCGCGCCGGGATGCCTATCTTATCGCGCTTGAAATCTATCTGCCGATAACGTCGTTTGTGCCCGCCACCGTGATGGCGTACCGTGATCTTGCCCCGGAAATTGCGTCCGCCGCGCTTGCGCAGCGAAGTAACCAGCGAGCGCTCTGGGCTGTCTCGGGTAATTTCCTCAAAAGCCGGCCCTACCAATCCCCGTCGGCCTGGTGATGTTGGCTTGTACGTTTTGACCGCCATAGCCCCTCCAAATCAAATCCTGAAAAACGCCGCCTGTCTACGTCTACACACCCTCAAACAGCTCAATCCGATCGCCCGATGCTAAAGTGACCACAGCCTTTTTCCAGCCAATCTTGCGCACCACTTCCCGTCGCCCATAACGACGAACGCGCTTGGCCGGCATATTGATGACACGGACATTTTCCACCGTCACACCAAAGATCGTCTCAACCGCCTCTTGGATCTGTTTTTTGTTGGCTCGGCGGTCCACCTCAAACGTGTATTGCCCTAGAACATCAGACTGAAAGTTACTTTTTTCAGTGATCACGGGCCGCTTCAGAATCTCATACGGGTGCATTTTCCTACTCCAACTTCCAGTCGAGCTCCAAATTTGCGCCTTTACCAGGCATTGAATCAACCAAGGATCGATACAATTACATCCAGCGAGTCCATTGGTATGAGCACCGTGTCATAGCCCAGCAGATCGCGGATGTTCAAATAATTCGCCCGAAGCGTCTTGACGCTAGGTAGATTCCGCGCCGACTTTTCGACCGCATCATTGCGGTCAGCCAATAGAACCAAGGCACTGTTCGGCACATCCAGGCGCTCCAACATGGACTGAAATTCCCGCGTCTTGGGCTGTTCCATATCCAACTCGTCAAGGAGGACTATCTGTGTCTCCGCCGCCTTGACGGACAATGCTGAACGGAGAGCAGCGCGACGCATCTTGCGCGGCATATTCTTCTCGTAACTGCGTGGCACCGGCCCGTGAGCAACACCTCCACCCACAAAAATCGGTGCATTGCGACTACCATGGCGCGCGCGACCGGTGCCCTTTTGTCGATACCACTTGGATTTCGTCCGGCTTACCTCGCCACGAGACTGCGCCTTGTGCGTGCCACGTCGTGCGTTGGATAGCTGGCGCACCAGCGCCTGATGCATCAGTGCCGAGTTGATCGGCGCCTCAAATATCTCGGCCGGGAGTTCCACCTCACCGACCTGTTCACCGGCTACGTTATGTACTGCAATCTGCATCGCCATACCCTCGCCCTTAGCCTTGCTTTCGCGCTGGTTTGACCAAGACCAGCCCGCCTCTTGGTCCCGGCACACTACCACGCACAGCCAAAAGGTTCCGTTCCGGATCCACCAGGGCTACCAAGAGGTTCTCAGAGGTAACCCTTTCGTTACCCATCCTACCCGGCATACGTTTACCCTTGAACACGCGCCCTGTTCCCGTGGTTGCACCAATAGAACCCGGCGCACGCTCGCGGTCCGATTGGCCGTGGGTCTTTGGCTGCCGGTGAAACCCGTGACGCTTTACCGTCCCCGCAAAGCCACGCCCTTTGGATTTGCCGACAACATCGACTCGTCCACCAACTTCAAAAATGTCGACGGTGATTCTTTGGCCAATCTCAAAGTCTTGGTCACCTTTTACACGCAGTTCACGCAGATGGCGCAACATTGGTAGCTCATTGTTCTTTAGATGACCCTGCTGACCCTTGGTAAGCTTTTTTATCTTGGTCTCTTCAAAACCCAGCTGTACAGCTCGATAACCGTCGTGCTCTTCTGTCTTTACCTGCGTGACAAAGCACGGACCAGCCTCAATCACCGTCACCGGAATCACTTCGCCCTTTTCGTCAAAGAGCTGGGTCATTCCGACCTTTTTCCCTAGAATGCCTGTCATTCTATCCTCCTCAGGGACTGCCGACTTGATCCAAGTCTCATCATCCCCGCCGGTAGCCTGTTTTACACGATCGTGCTCCGACGATCACAGACCAACTACCGGTTACAGTTTGATTTCAATGTCCACACCTGCCGGCAAGTTAAGACGCATAAGCGTGTCAATGGTCTTTGAATCAGGATCGACCACGTCAATCAGCCGCTTGTGCGTACGAATCTCAAAGTGCTCGTGAGAGTCTTTGTCAATGAACGTTGAGCGCCTCACTGTGAAGCGTTCAATTCTCGTTGGCAAAGGCACTGGCCCGACGACCGTCGCTCCGGTGCGTTCAGCCGTCTCAACGATACGTTGTGCAGATTGGTCGAGTACACGGTGATCGTACGCCTTGAGCCGAATGCGAATTTTCTGCTTAGCCATAATCCCTCTAATCTCTCCGTAGCCGACAGGCTTGGTCAATGGCCACCAATGGCCATCAACTCTCAAAGACCTTGGTAATGACACCAGCGCCGACGGTCAGACCACCCTCGCGAATAGCGAAACGTGACCCCTGCTCCAACGCCACCGGCTCTATCAACTCCACGTCCAGGTTCACATAGTCCCCTGGCATCACCATCTCTATCCCTTCCGGCAACGTCACCGCTCCCGTCACATCCATCGTCTGGATGTAGAACTGCGGCCGATATCCCGAGAAGAACGCCTTGTGCCTGCCCCCCTCATCTCTCCGCAGCACGTACACCTCCCCCTGGAACTTCCGGTGCGGCTTGATGCTCCCTGGCTTCGCCAGTACCATCCCCCGCGCCACCTGGTCCCGGTTGACCCCTCTCAGCAGCACCCCGATGTTGTCTCCCGCCTGCCCCTGATCCAGGATCTTGTGGAACATCTCCACTCCCGTGCACACCGTCTTCATCGTCTGCTCCTGCAGCCCGATGATCTCCACTTCCTCTCCCACGCGGATCGTCCCGCGGTCTACTCGCCCCGTCACCACCGTCCCTCGCCCCTTGATCGAAAACACATCCTCGATCGGCATCAAGAACGGCCGCTCCACGTCTCGCTCCGGCGTCGGTATGTACTCATCCACCACCCGCATCAGCTCCCAGATGCTCTCGTACTCCGGCGCCTTCGGGTCCGTGCTCGTGCTCTCCAACGCCTGCAACGCACTCCCCCTCACCACCGGGATCTCATCCCCTGGGAACCCGTACCCGTCCAGCAGCTCCCGCAGCTCCAACTCCACCAGCTCCAGCAGCTCCTCGTCGTCCATCATGTCCACTTTGTTCAGGTACACTACCATCGCTGGCACTTCCACCTGCCGCGCCAACAACACGTGCTCCCGTGTCTGCGGCATCGGCCCGTCCGGCGCCGCCACCACCAGGATCGCCCCGTCCATCTGCGCCGCTCCCGTGATCATGTTCTTGATGTAGTCCCGGTGCCCTGGACAGTCCACGTGCGCGTAGTGCCGGTTCGCCGTCTCATACTCCACGTGCGCGATCGCTATCGTGATCCCCCGCTCCCGCTCCTCCGGCGCATTGTCGATCGAATCGAACGGCCGAAAATCCGCCATCCCTTGCATCCCCAGCACCTTCGTGATCGCCGCCGTCAGCGTCGTCTTCCCATGATCTATGTGTCCGATTGTCCCCACATTCACATGTGGCTTATCGCGCACAAACTTTTCCTTCGACATTGTTCCTTCCTTTCAGCCTTCTTGGGGCAAGTACCATTTGCCCCAACTTTCATCTTGCAGAAGCCTGTTCCCACTCTTCTCAGCCGGTTATCGCCACCCGTACAAGATTCTGTCTGCTACTTGGCGATCGACCTCAGCGTAATGTGAAAACTCCATTGTGAACGTTCCACGTCCCTGAGTCAGCGACCGCAGGTCCGTCGCATAACCAAACATACCTGCCAGCGGCGCGCTAGCGTGCACGGCCTGGATACCACCCGGTCGCGGGTCCAGACGCTCGATCTGAGCACGGCGCGCATTCAAATCGCCCACAATCTCTCCAACAAATTCCTCTGGCGCCACGATCTCCGTCGACATTACCGGTTCAAGCAATACTGGCCCTGCCTCTTGCACACCGTCGCGCAAAGCGATCGATGCAGCTACCTTGAAGGCGAGCTCCGAAGAGTCCACTTCGTGAAAATCGCCATCGACCAGCGTGGCCCGCAAATCAATCAGAGGGTATCCTGCCAAAACACCACTCTCCAATGCTTCTCGAGCACCCTCTTCTACGGCCGGAATGAACTGCCCGGGAATCACATTCTTTGGGCACGCATCGACAAACTCGAACCCTCCGCCCGGTTCCAACGGCTCCAACTCGAGCACCACGCGCCCATAGTGTCCCCGCCCTCCAGTCTGTCGCACAAAACTACCCTCACTGCGCACCGACTGGGTGATCGTTTCACGATAGGCGACGCGCGGTTTACCGACGTTTGCGCTCACCTTGAACTCACGCAGCATTCGATCCACCAGCACTTCCAGATGCAACTCGCCCATTCCCGAAATCAGCATCTGCCCGGTATTCTCATCCATACGCACCTGAAACGTTGGGTCTTCTTCGGCTAATCGAGCCAAAGCCTGGCTCATTTTGTCCTGATCAGCCGTCGTACGTGGCTCAATGGCCACAGAGATAACCGGCTCTGGAAAGGTGATTGCCTCCAGAATAATCGGGCCATCCGGCGCACACAACGTCTCACCCGTGAACGTCGACTTTAATCCCAGCGTTGCCGCGATATCGCCTGCGTGAACCTCTTGGAGCTCTTCGCGATGATCAGCATGCATGCGAAGCAAGCGCCCAATGCGTTCCTTACGCCCCTTGGTGGCATTCACCACTGCCGCGCCAGCTTTCAGCCAACCTGAGTAGACACGAAAATAGGCCAGTCGCCCCACATACGGATCGGTCTGGATTTTAAAGACCAAAGCCGCTAGGGGCTCCTCGTCGTCGGCAGCGCGCTCTTCCTCTTTTTTAGTATAAGGGTTGACGCCCGATATAGGGGGCACGTCGATTGGTGATGGAAGAAAATCGACGATGGCGTCAAGCAAAGGTTGCACACCTTTATTTCGGAGTGATGACCCACACAATACGGGCGTGACTTGGCTCGCCAGGGTGGCTTGCCGAAGGGCCCTACGCAGTTCATCGCTGGTGATTTCTTCGCCTTCGAGGTATTTGATCGTCAAGTCATCATCGGTTTCCGCCAGCCGCTCCACCAAATCTTCGTGAGCCGCCGTCGCTTCGACCATCAACTCCGGTGGAATCTCGCTAGCTTCGGGTTTTGCACCGAGGTCATCCTCAAGCCAGATAACCCCTCGCAGATCAATAAGATCCACTGCACCACGAAAGCTGCTCTCCGCGCCAATCGGAATCTGAATTGGAAGCGGATCGGCATCAAGGCGCTCACGTATCATATCTACGGTGCGGCCAAAATCGGCACCGATGCGATCCATTTTGTTAATGTAGCAAACACGTGGAACGTGGTAGCGGTCGGCCTGCCGCCACACCGTCTCTGACTGAGGCTCCACGCCAGCCACTGCGTCAAAGACAACAACTCCCCCGTCCAACACACGCAGACTACGCTGCACTTCGGCCGTGAAATCAATGTGGCCGGGAGTATCGATAATGTTAATCTGATGTCCACGCCAATAGCACGTGATGGCTGCCGACTGGATCGTGATACCACGCTCGCGCTCTTGTGCCATCCAGTCGGTCACCGTCGTGCCATCATCGACGTTCCCCATCCGGTGAGTCCGACCGGTATAATACAGCACACGCTCGGTGGTAGTCGTTTTGCCCGCATCAATGTGGGCAATAATGCCTATATTGCGTATGCGATTTAAAGGATTCTCACGCGCCATAGCATCAGGTCACTCGATCGATCTAGACTGATTGGCACACGCTCGCTGGCGTAAGCTCAGCCCCCGTCTCCACCTCGGTCATCCTTGGATCCAACAAAGAGGAGACTGCTCGAGCAACCTGACCACCTAATCACCAACGATAGTGGGAGAAGGCTCGGTTCGCCTCTGCCATCCGGTGCGTGTCTTCTTTCTTTTTTATAGTGGCTCCAACACCCTGCGAAGCATCTATAAACTCCGCAGCCAGTTTTTCTGCCATCGATTTTCCTGGGCGGGCATGGGTGGATGCCAACATCCAGCGAATCGCCAATGTCAAACGCCGGTGACTGGAAACCTCAACCGGAATCTGATAGGTCGATCCACCAACGCGACGTGGCTTAACCTCAATGATCGGCATCGCATTCTGGACCGCTTTCTCAAACGTCTCCAAAGAACTACGTTTCGTGCGATCCTCAATGATATCTAGCGCATCATACATAACGCGCGAAGCCGTGCTCTTTTTCCCGCCCCTCATCATCCGATTGATGAACCGCGAGACCAACACACTATCATAGCGCGGATCAGGTGCAACTTCTCTTCTCGGTGGGCGATTCCGTCTCGGCATAGCTTTACCTCACCAAATCATTACCCACGCCTAACGCCTGGGCCGTTTACTCCCATATTTGGAGCGTTGCTGTTTGCGATCATCCACCCCGGTCGAATCGAGCGTACCACGCACAATGTGATAACGCACGCCAGGCAGGTCTTTCACACGACCACCCCGCACCAAAACCACGGAGTGTTCCTGCAAGCTGTGGCCCTCACCCGGGATGTATGCCGTGACCTCCACACCGTTCGACAGGCGCACACGGGCCACCTTGCGCAAGGCAGAGTTGGGTTTTTTAGGAGTCTGAGTACGCACCTGAGTACACACGCCTCGCTTCTGCGGGGCACCCTTTGGCTGGCGCACGCGCCGCTGCTTGTACGAGTTGAACGTGTACTGCAGTGCCGGAGCTTTGTCTTTCTTTCGCCCTGCTTTGCGTCCTTTTCGAACCAACTGATTAATGGTGGGCACGTATTATCTCCCTCGCATTGGGCAATGAAGGAGGCCATCCCTTGCTCTTGATGGCCTCCCAATCGTAACCTAACTCAGCCACATTGTTGATGGGAAACGGGAGCTCGTAGCCGAATCCCAAGCCACAAACCGAAATTATACCACTTTGTGTTTAGGCTGTCAACCACTCCCGTTCACAAAAACTGTTTCCGCCCCCGTCCTCGCCACTACCTGACCAGTCCGGGCCCAATCACTATCACTACACTTCGCCATCTACCGAGTACCACCAAACGACAAAAGACCCAGTCCCAACCTAGGAGGCCGCGCTTTCTCGGTATCCTTGCCAAAGCGAATCACATCTCCCGTATCGGTGACTGCCTCCACGGAAAGTCCCAGGCTCTGCAACTCCTTGACCAAAACCCGGAACGAAGCAGGAATACCAGGCTCCTCGATGGGCGCCCCCTTTACAATGGCTTCATAAGTCTTGACACGACCCTGGACATCGTCCGACTTGACCGTGAGCATCTCTTGAAGGGTATGAGCGGCGCCATACGCCTCCAATGCCCAAACTTCCATCTCGCCAAAACGCTGACCGCCGAACTGAGCTTTTCCGCCCAGAGGCTGCTGTGTGACCAGCGAATACGGGCCAGTCGAGCGCGCGTGAACCTTATCTTCCACCAAGTGAGCCAACTTCATCATATGGATGACACCAACCGTCACCGGCTGATCAAAAGGCTCTCCTGTCTTGCCATCAAACAGCTTGGTCTTTCCCACGGTGGGCAGCGACCAGCCAGTCTTGTGGCTAAGCGCGGCGGCACGTGCCTCAACCTCGTCGTCGGGAATCGCATCAACATCCTGTGCCTCGTGGTGCTTCATCCACAGACGCCAGCATACTTGACACGTCTTTATGTCACTCTCCTGACGATCAGCCGGTGAGCGTGTATCTTCATCAAGTACCAGGATCTCGTCAGGATCATAGCCTTGTTCTCGAACCCATTCCGCCAAAGCCGAACGCCGCGCGTAGTTCCTGTTCAACCGGATGAGATTGGCATCATAACCCAGAGGCGCCAACCAGGCAGCTAGATAATACATGCGTGCCTCGTCATCATCCTCAAGATACTCCGCGTCATAGTCGGATTCGATAAGCCAATCCCAGGCCCTTTGAGTTACGACATCCCAAGCCCGATCGATCATCCAAGCCCGAGCTAGCTCAGCTCTGATTTCGGATTCATCTGCACCATCAAATACCGGCGTAATCGCTTGGAATCCTAGCGTATGCGCAGCCCATCCCAGATGCGTTTCCAGGATCTGGCCGATATTCATTCGGCCTGGCACACCCAGCGGGTTGAGAATGATGTCAATCGGCGTCCCGTCGCCAAGGAAGGGCATATCCTCAATCGGGACAACCTTGGAGATCACTCCCTTGTTGCCGTGCCGGCCCGCCATCTTGTCACCCTCAGTGAGCTTGCGCCGCTGTGCCACACTAACCCGCACCATCTTGTCGACGCCGGCCTTCAGATCGCGATGCTCATCGCGCGTGAAAACATGCACGTCCACGACCTTGCCACGCTCACCGTGAGGGAGACGCAAACTCGAATCCTTCACTTCGCGTGCTTTCTCTCCAAAGATTGCGCGCAGCAGCTTCTCTTCAGGACTCAGCTCCTTCTCACCTTTCGGGGTGATCTTGCCGACCAATATGTCATTGGGGCCAACCTCAGCGCCGATGCGGATGACGCCCTCCTCATCCAGATCCTTGAGTGCGTCTTCGCCCACGTTCGGAATGTCGCGAGTGATCTCCTCGGGGCCCAAACGCGTGTCCCGAGCCTCTACCTCGTGCTTTTCTATGTGAATGGACGTGAACTTGTCCTCGCGGACCAAACGTTCGCTGATCAAGATCGCGTCCTCATAGTTCCCACCTTCCCACGACATAAAGGCAACTAGGACGTTGTGCCCAAGGGCCAATTCGCCGTGGTCGGTGGAAGAGCTATCCGCCAGGACATCACCTTTATCAACGTATTGCCCCTTGTTGACAACCGGCCGCTGATCCACACAGGTGCTCTGGTTCGAACGCTGGTACTTGCGTAGATGATAGACGCGATCGCCGTCGGCTTCCCTCACGACGACCTGCTTGCCTGTGACGCTCACCACCTCGCCAGGTTCCTCTGCTATTACAACCTGACCTGAATCCATCGCGGCCTGCCACTCCATACCGGTCGAGACGATCGGCACTTCGGGCCTGAGCAACGGTACCGCTTGGCGCTGCATATTGGAACCCATCAGAGCACGGTTGGCGTCATTGTGCTCAAGGAACGGTATCAACGCCGCCGAAATACCTACAACCTGCCTCGGAGCCACATCCATAAAATCGATGCGTTCCGGTCTCACGAAAAGGAAGCGCTGGCTGCGCCGTGCCGAAACACGCGTTCCAACGAATTGCCCCTTGTCGTCCAACGGAGCGTTGGCCTGGGCAATGGTGTATTTATCTTCTTCGTCCGCCGACAGGTACACGACCTCATCAGTGACAATTGGGAGCACCTTGACGTCTTCTTGAAGCGGCAATGCCGCTATCTGCTTGGCCAAGTCCTCCGTAATCTCGGTGCTGGATTCAGCGACAACTTCGCCCGTCTCCGGATCGACCAGTGCCTCACGCAACGTCTTTCCAGTCAACGCCTCAACATCATCGTAAGACACCGAGCTAACGACCTGGCGGTATGGCGTCTCAATGAAACCAAACTCGTTCACCACACCATAGGTAGCCAAACGACCGATCAAGCCGATGTTGGGACCTTCTGGCGTCTCAATGGGGCAGATCCGCCCATAGTGGCTGTGATGCACGTCGCGCACATCAAAGCCAGCCCGTTCCCGGCGCAAACCGCCTGGACCCAAGGCTGACAGGGTGCGCTTGTGCGTCAATTCAGCCAACGGATTGGTCTGATCCATGAACTGCGAGAGCTGACTCGAACCAAAGAACTCCCGAATCGCTGCGACCACGGG
>Ga0316577_10001395_pt1 | contig 11384 bp, 9 predicted proteins | sample S5NA_FD_203073 | JGI IMG/M metagenome (GOLD analysis project Ga0316577, IMG submission 203073) | Rhizosphere microbial communities from salt marsh grasses in Alabama, United States - S5-7_050615r2r1 | ecosystem: Host-associated > Plants > Roots > Rhizosphere | place: USA: Alabama | collected... | reverse complement strand
GAACGGGCCGTCCGCGCGGCGGCCCAGCCGGTGGAGCTCCCGGGCGACGAGCTCCTTCCCCGTGCCCGACTCGCCGAGCACGAGGACCGGGCTCGGGACCGGGGCGGTGCGGGCGATCGCCGCCCGGAGCTCCTCCATCGGGGCGGAGGAGCCGACGAGCGGGCTCTCCTCCGCGACCCGCGCGCGAAGCTCGCGGACCTCGGCGGCGAGCCGGCCGCGGGAGAGGGCGCTCTCGATCTCGTGCACGACCCGCCGCATCGAGTCGGCCTTGTCGATGAAGCCGGTCGCGCCGAGCCGGATCGCCCGGGCGCAGCGGTCGAAGTCGCCGGTGCCCGTGTAGACGATCACCGGCGTCCCGTCGCCGCGGCGGACCATCGTCTCCAGCACCTCGAACCCGTCCACGCCCGGCATCTCGAGGTCGAGCAGGACGGCGTCGACCGCCTCCTCCGCGAGGACCTCGAGCGCCTCGGCGCCGCCGGTGGCGACCCGGGTCTTCCATCCACCGAGCCGGCGCAGGTCGTAGGCGTACTGCTCCGCCATCGCCGGGACGTCGTCCACCACGAGGATCCGTGTCACGCTCCGCTCCGTTCCGAGGCCGCGCCCGGACGCTCCCCGCCGCCCGGCGCGGGGCCGGCCGCGGGCAGATCCAAAGAGAAGCGGCTCCCCTCGCCCGGCGCGCTCTCCGCCTTCAGGCTCCCGCCGAGGTCGTTCGCGAGGCGGCGGGCCACGGAGAGGCCCAGCCCCGTGCCGCCCGGCTTCGTCGTGTAGAAGTCCTCGAACGCCCGGGCGAGCTCCTCCGGCGCGAGGCCCGGTCCGTCGTCCGCTACCTCGATCCGGACCCGCTCCCCGTCGCCTGCGGACGCCACGGTCACGGTCACGTGTCCGCCGCCCCCGCGTGCCGCGTCGACGGCGTTTCCCACCAGGTTCTCGAGGATCCGCCGCAGCACCAGCGGGTCGGCCTGGACCTCGGGGACTCCAACGGGAACGTCGACCGCCACCCGCACGCCCGGTGCTTCCGCCCCGGCCCCCACCTCTCGCGCCACGGACGCCGCGTCGCAGGCCCGGAGGTCGAGCCGGGGCGCGAGCCGCGCGTAGTTCGCCGCCAGCCCCTCGAGGTACCCGATTCCCGACTCGATCGTGCCGCGCCGGTCCGCCAGCACCTCCGGCAGGGCCTCCGGCTCGCTCTTCGCCACCTCCAGGAGGTGCCGGAACACGTTCCGGATCGGGACGAGCCCGTTCTTCACGTCGTGGTTCACCTGCCGGGCGATCTCGCCGAGCGTGGCGCGGCGCTCCGCCTCGCGCAGGCGCGCGGCCCCGGCCCGGAGCCGGTCGGACATCGCGGCGAGGACCCGGGAGAGCGCGCCGATCTCGTCGCGCCGGTCGCTCGCGAAGTCCACGTCGAGGCGCTCGAGGTCCACGCGCGCCGTCTTCCGGGCCAGCTCCGCGAGCGGACGGCCGATCCGGGCGGAGAGCCAGGCCGCGAGCGCGATCGCGGCGGCCGCCGTGAGGCCCGCGGCGAGCAGGAACCAGCGGGCGATCTCCCGGCGGGCCTCCCGCAGCGGCGCGAGGGAATGGGAGACGACGAACCGCGCCTCCTCCGGCGCGACTGCGGCCGCGGCGCCCGGCCCGGCCCAGCGCACGGAGATCTCCCGCGCGACGACGAACTCCTCCGGCGAGGCCGGCGCGCCGGCCGGGCCGCCCAGGGTCCCGCCCGGGTGGACGAGGGCGACCGCGACCTCGCCGTCCGGGGCGAGGCGGGCGAGCGCCGCCTGGTCGATCGCGACGCCACCGACGAGGACGAGCCGCCGGCCCCCGAGCGCGACGGGCTCGGCCCGCAGGAGGGCGAGCACCTCGCCCGCGGGTGTCCGCACCGGCGCGAGAGCGGGCAGCTCAGCGGCGGGCCGCGCGGATGCTCCGACCCCCGCCCCGAGCGCGGCGGGGAGCGCGGGGTCGAGCCGGTCGTACTCCGCCCGGAAGTGCCCGGAGCTCAGGATCCGGCCTATCTCGTCCTGGAGCCGAAGCACGGAGAGACCCGACAGCCGCATCGCGCGGCCGGCGTAGTCGAGCAGGTAGGGCCGCTCGGCGGCCTCGCCCCGGACGATCGCGCGGCGGAGCCGGTTGTCGTCGGCGATCTCCCCTGCGAGCGCCTCGAGTCGCCCGGAGATCGCTTCCCCTTCCGAGGCGAGCTCGGACTCGATCGTCCCGGCCACGACCTCCACACGGGCCTCGAACGACGCCGCCAGCCGCTCGCCCACCTGGTGGCGGACGACGAGCGCGAACGCGGCGAGGGGGAGCAGCGCGAGGACCAGCAGCCCCGCGAGCAGGCGGAGGCGGAAGCTCACGGCGTCCCGCCCGTCCGGCCCGCGCCGAACAGCATCAGGGTACCGTCGCCGTCAACCGCGAGCCCGGCGACGTCGTCGGCCGCGATCACGCGGCGGCGCGCGTCGACGAGGGGGCGGAGGGCCCAGCCGGGCCCGGCCTCGAGCCGCAGCGCGCAGGGAAGCGCGGAGTCGCGCGGCCGCGGGAGCACGTACGCGGCCTCGGACCTCCGGCGCAGCGCCCCGGCGAAGGCGTCGGCAGGCAGACCCTCCGCGACACGGGGCAGGCGCGTCACCCACGCGGGGACGGCGGGCCCCGACCGCCCGGCGGCGAGCGCGACGAGGCGCTCGGCGAGGTCCCGCGCCGTCGGGTCCTCGCGAGGATAGACGACGCGTCGGCCCGCTCCGGGCGGAGGGGGGGCCGGGGGCGCGTCCGTCGCCGCGAGCGCGACGGGCGCTGCGACCGACTCGCAGGCCGGGGCGGCCCCGCCCGTGTCGGCGGGCTCGCTCGCCCGCGCCTCCGCGCGGACGGCATCGCGGGCCAGCGCCTCGCGAAAAGCGCGCTCCGCGTCCTCCGCCTCGCGCCCTGACGACGCCCCGGCTGCGAGGAGGACGTAGGTGCGGTCCCAGGGGAGCGGCAGCGCCTCGACCGACGGCAGCGTCGCCGCGTAGGCGAGGGCGGCGGGGTCGTCCGTCACCAGGAGGTCCTCCCCGGCGTCGAGGATCTCGCGGGGGTCGCGCGCCGGGGCGGCCCGGAAGCGGAGCACCGGCCGCGGGTCGCCCGGCGTCCATCCCTCCGGCCAGGCGACGATCCGGTCGGCGGACGAGCGGGCGCGCTCGTCCCCGGGGAGAAGCGCGTCCGGGTGCAGGCGCCAGGGACTCGTGCCCGCGGGCCACGCGCCCGCCGGCCGCGGCGCGTGAACGGCGAGAGCTGGGTCGGCGAGCCAGGCCGGCGGATCCGCCGACGGTCGGTCGAGTCGGATCCGGAGGGTACGGTCATCCACCACCTCGGCCGAGGCGCCAACGGCAGCGCTCAGCTCCCGGCGGCCGGGCGCCGCGAGGGCATCCGCCGAGGCACCGCCGTCTCCGGGTGGCGCCGTCCGCCAGCTCGCGATCACGTCGGCCGCGCGGACGGGAGTGCCGTCCCAGAACGCCGCCCCGTCCCGGAGCGTCAGTCGCCAGGCGCGCCCACCGTCCTCGGCCGTCCAGCCGCTCGCGAGCCGCGGCCGCAGGGCACCGGTGCAGTCCACCGCGAGAAGGGTCTCGTAGAGGTGGCGGAAGGCGATGCGCTCGGCGGGCGTGTTCGGCACCGGGGCGTGCCGCGGCCGGATCGCGCCGGGCGCGTGCACCTCGAGGATGCCGCCCGCGGCCGGGCCCGGGCGGAGGAAACATTCGGGCAGAGGCGCCGAGCCGTCGGCGGGCCCGGGTCCCGCCGCGCAGGCGGCCAGGACCGGGAGGCCGGAGCCAAGTACCAGAACATGGAGCCAGCGCCGTCTTGCAGGCATGCGCGAAACGTACAGCTGCGTGGGGCGGCCTGCCTTGCGTGCTCCGCTACGCGGGACCTGCCTCAACGGCCGCTCCGGGCGTCACGGTCGGCGCGTGCCGTCGGGCTCCGCCGATGCTGGGACGCCAGCCCGCGGCGACAGGAGCTCGAAGCTGCCGCGCGGGCCGACGCGGTACAGTGGCCCGCCGCTGCCGTCGATGGGTGCGGGTGCCGGTGCCGGAAGCACCTGGAAGTCGGTCAGACGAAGCGACACCGGGTCGGCCACGTCGTGGTCCACCTCGTAGCCCAAGTCCCCCATCGAGCCGATCGTCACCGCGCTCAACGCCGTGCCGAGGCCCGGCTCCATGACCTCGTTAATGAATACCGTGCCACGCCAGTGCCCGTCGATCACGCCGATCCGCTCCGGCGTGTAGCCGATCTCCACCGGCACCTTTGCGAACTCGTACGCCGTGCCGCCCAGCGCGTCGAACGCCGCCCGCGCCGCCGCTCCCGCGAAGTGCGTGTCCGGGTCGAAGACCAGCCGCGGCCGCACCTCCGGATCCGCCGCGTGCCGCGTGTGGAAAACCACGTGGGCATCGAAGAGGTTCGTGAAGGCGGGCCGCACCACGAAACCGTGGTTCGGACTGCCGAGCATCCAGAGCACGATCTGTCCGGTTACGTCCAGGTCGCACGTCGGTGTGCAGTTCGCAGGCCAGGCGTTCCCTACCTGGACCCCGTACTCGGGCTTTGTGGCCCATGTGACAGTCTCTTCATCCCATGCCGCGCCTGCGGCATGCGGGGAGACGATGTCCCCGCCGTCTCCGCCGGAACTCGCCGGCGTGAGCCGGAGGATCGCCCCGAGCGGCGGGGCCGCCAGCACGCCCTCGAGGTCGAACCGGATGAGGGTCATCAGCTGGTCATCTCCCGGGCCTTCCGTCCACGTCCCGAGGCTCTCGCCCACCACCAGGTGCTCCGACAGCGACCGCCCGTCCGGCAGCCCGAAGCTCTCGTCGGCGTACCATTCGCTCACCGTGGCGTCCGCCACCGCCTCCAGCGGACCGGGCCGCCCGTTCGCCGGGTCCGACGGGTCCTTCAGCAGCCCGAGCGGCAGCCACACGGCCGGATCGAATCCCAGTGCATGGCCCAACTCGTGGAGCACGAGCGGGTCGGTGAGGCCGTACGGATCCTCCTCGTCCAGCGTGATGCCCGAGACGGCCGGCAAGAAACTGTCCCTGAGCACGCACGGGCCGCCCCAACCGAACCAGCCCCGCGGCCCGTCGAGAGGTCCGAACTCGACGAACACCACGATGTCGTCGATCTCCTCGTCCATGGCGGGCGCGGTGAGCTTCTGGCACGCGAACGGCGTGGGCTGGCGCACCCGCACCGCCGGCACGTCCCCCACGATCACCTCCTCCCACCGCGCCACCGCCCGCTCGAACATCGCCCGCTGCTCCGGCGTCGGATCCGTCCCCTCCACGTAGCGGATCTCGATCTGGAACCCCGGCGGGTCCTCCGGCGGCTCTGGGGCCGTCGGTCCGTCCGAGCCGCAGCCCGCCAGCAGCCCCCCGGCCGCCGCGAGGGCGGCGAAGGCCGTGAGGAGGCCCGGAATCCGCCAGGAACGAGCAGCCCGGTTGCCTCTTGCGTCGACAGCGCGATCCATGCGCATGCGTCCCTCCCGCCGCCGGTGGGCCACGCCCGCGGCCTCCGGCGGCACATCCTCCGTGGCCGTCACCGGTGCCTGCAGGTTCCGGACCCCGAGGTCGTCTTCGCTCACCGCTCCCGCTCCAGCAAGGCGTCGGCGCGCGCCGCGAGCTCCCGGGGATCCGCGCCCCGCACGATCCAGAACCGCCACGAGCCCGGACCCGTCCCAGCCGCCGCCGACAGCACGAACTGCACGTCGTCCGGTCCGCCCAGCAGGTCGACGCCCGTCTCCCGCGTCGCGCTCCACGCCTCCTCGTCACCACGGGGCGCGAACCGCCGGGCCCCGAACTCCCGAACGCTCGCCAGCGCGTCCCCGTCCGCGTCCCGCAGCAGGAACCCGACCGCCCTCGCGCCGTCGAACGCGTACGCCATCCCACGGCTCCCGTCGTAGCCGGCCTCGTCGTCGACGGGGCTCCCGAGATCGGGGTCCACCGCGAGCCCGAACTCGTAGCTCCCGCCGATCCGCGGCACGACCGTGAACGCGAAGCCCAGGACGTCGGGATCGTCCGTCGGAAGGCGCCTCCACTCCAGCGTCCAGCGGCCGCCGGCGTCCTCCACCGTGCCGCCCTCCCCCTCCAGCCAGGAGACCGCCGCGAACGGAGTCCCCTCCTCGTGCAGACCCGTCAGGTCGTAGAACCCTGCCAGCTCCGGACGCTCCGCCTCGCCGCCCACGATCCACGGGCCCGCCCCGAACAGGCCCCACCCGTCCGCGAGGGTCGCCTGCCCCGGACCCGCCAGCTCGGGCTCGGGACCGCACTGCCAGCACACCTCGACGTCGACCCGGCGGCGCCGAATCTCCCCGCTCACGGTCTTCGTGTTCCGGAGCGCCACATCGTAGTACCCCGCCGGCCAGATCCGGTTGTACGTGCTCGCGTTCGTCAGCGTGGGCGAGCCCCACTCCCGGTACGTGGCCGGATCGAGCCGCTCATGCCAGTCGCCCGTCTGCGTCGCCACGTACGTCTTGAGCCCCTTGTCCGTCACGTAGGTCGGGCCGCTCACTTCCACCGCGGACGCCGCGACCGTGAACAGCTTCGCGACCTGCGCCGTGTCGCCCGTCGCCGTCTCCCGCACCTCCAGCGTCACCACCTTCTCGCCCGGCGTCGTGTGACCCGGGAACTCGTAGACCGGATCGCTCGCGTACGCCGTCCACGCCCCCGTCTCCTCGAACCTCCACCGGTACTCGTACCCCGGGCCCGGGCTCCCGCACACCGCCTCCGCCTCCAGGAACTGGTCCACCCGCAGGTACGTGGACGTGCCTTCCTCGTCGAAGCACGGATCGAGGTCCGTCGCCCGCTCCACCGTCACGAGCACCGAGTCCCTCGGCCACGGGTACGCCACGTTCCCCGCCGGACTCGCCTGCACCTTCACGTACGCCGTGCCCATACGGAGGCCGATGACCTGCGCAAAGCGGGAAGAACTGGCTTCAAGCTGCAGCACCGTCGGATCGCTCACGGACCAGGAGTAGCTCAGCCCGCTGACCACGTGCGTGGTCTGGTCGTCATCGCTCGGCTCCGGACCCGCGATCGCCGTCACGCTCAAGCTGAGCGTGTCGCCCACGACCACCGAACCGGGTCCGGGACTCAGCTGCACCGTCTTCGCGATGTAGACATTGGAGGGAATCAGCGTGCCGTCCCGGATCCCATACATCTGCAGCAGGATCTGCTCCTCGTACGTGCAGGGATGCTTGTTCATCGCGGCCGTGTCGGGCACGTTCAGGATACAGAATCGCGTCTCCTCCGAGTTCACGTCGATCATCCCGAGCACGTTCGCCATCTCGTGCATCACGACACCCTGTACGTCCTGCACGATCCGGCCTTCACAATCGCCGTCCAGGTCCTTCTTCGTGATGGTCATTCGACCCGTGGCGTCCTCCGTCCATTTCTCGAGCGGTGGTGCCCATTCTCCGCACCATCCTTCGCTCCCGTCAATCTCATACGTGATCGCGATCCGGGGCGTGAGCACGTCCGAAGTCGCGATGGAGGTAGCGAGCGTCGGAAGATCTTCCCACTCCTCGAGGATCCCTTCGTTCCAGGCGCTCGCCGCAGCAGAGATGCCGCTCAGGATCTCGTTGACGTCAGGAGTGGGAGTCGCCTGGATGCGAACGAAGGATCCCGGCAGGAATACCGGGTCACCTCCGCCGGGCCCGGCCTGTCCTGTGAACGCGGTCGCCGGTGCCGAGGCGATCTCCACCTCCGGCTCCACCGGACCCGGATCACACCCCGCGATCAGTCCGCCGCCGCCGACCGCCACGACGGTCAGCAGCGCGACCGCACGTCGGGGTAAGTCGTTACGAGAGAGAGGGGGAGGGAGAAGGCCGTCACTGCGCATGCTACCCCCTTCGGGCGACAGCCCGGTTCGGAGCGGGGCGTGGGGCACCGACGCTGGGCGCGCCGGGCCCGGGGCGCAGTTCAAGCCACCGGAAAGATGGAGTGCGCCGCGACCAGCTGCAAGCACGTTTCGCCGCGAGGCCGCACTCACCTGACCCCAAACGACGAGAGGCGCCCCGAAAGGCGCCTCTCTCATACCCCCTAGGGGAGTCGAACCCCTGTCTCCTGGCTGAGAACCAGGTATCCTAGGCCACTAGACGAAGGGGGCCTGATCGTGCATCCCCGTGACCGGGGACGCCTATTGTACAGGACCGCCGGCTCCTGTCAAGGTGGCACGCGCCGGAACGTGACGCCCGGTCGGTCTCGCGCGCCCCCCGACTTGCCCGACCGCGCGCTCCGGCGGATCATGGGGGCCGCGCGGCGCCGGGCGGCCGCCGCGCCGGACCCTGGAGCGGAGGCTTCGTGGACTGGGAGTACATCCACCTGATCTCGCACCCGTTCCCGATCGTGCTCTCGATCGTGGGCTCGCTCACGGGCCTCGTCGGGTGGGCGGCCGGGCGGGAGAGCCTGGAGCGGTACGGGCTCATGTCGCTGCTGATCGCCGGCGTGATGGCGATCCCGAGCTACATCAGCGGGATCACGGCCGGCGACATCGTGACCGACCGCACCTTCGTCCAGCCCGGGATCGTCCAGGACCACCGGACCTGGGCCACCTGGGCGGCGATCCTTCTCGTCACCTGCGGGATCTTCGCGGTGTTCTCGATGACCCAGCCGAAGGACGGGCGTCTCCGCCGCTTCGTGCTCCTGCTCGGCCTCGGGGCGGCGATCCTGACCGGCTTCGCCTCGTTCCGTGGCGGCAAGATCGTGCACGGCGAGGAGCCGCTCGTGGAGCGGGTCGCGCCGTGAGCGACAGGCCCGAGATCCGACCCCGCCGCGCGGGCCCCGACGACGAGCCGCCGCAGCTTCCCCTCGTCGTGGGTCGCGGGCTCGACGACGTCCGACCCGCCTCCGCCTCGCGCGTCACGATGACGCAGCTGATGTCGCCGCAGGACACGAACCTGTTCGGAAACGTGTTCGGTGGCGTCGTGCTCGCCGCCGTGGACCGGATCGCCTACGTCTGCGCCTCCCGCCACGCCGGGCGTCCCAGCGTGACCGCCAGCTTCGACCAGGTCGACTTCCGCTCGCCGATCCAGATCGGGGAGATCGTGACGCTGCAGGCGTCCGCGAACACGGTCGGCCGGACCTCGATCGAGGTCGGGGTGCGGGTCACGGCGGAGGACGTCCACGGCGGGAACGTCCGGCACACGAACTCCTGCTACGTCACGATGGTCGCGATCGACGAGGCGGGGCACCCGGTGGACGTGCCGCGGCTGGCCCTGGAGACGGAGGACGACCTGCGGCGGTACCACGACGCGGAGGAGCGTCGCGAGGCGCGGCTGCGGCTGGCGGCGTCGCGGCGGGCCCGGCTGGGCTAGGGGCGAAGGCGGCCGGCGAGACCCGGGTCGGGCGCGGCCCCGCGGTCCGGCGGGATCAGAGCAGGGTGACCAGGTACCAGAACACGAAGGCGGCGGCGCCCATCGCGGCGCACTGGGCCACGATCTGCTTCACTTCCATCTTCGCCAGCACGCCCAGCACCACGGCGACGACCAGCGTCACCGCGAGCAGGATCACGAGCGTCGTCGTCATCGTCTCCCTCCTGCCGTTCCCTCGCCCCGCGGCCTCACGGTGGCGGGGCGTCGTTCACGAGGGACCGATCCGGGCGGACTCCTCGCCCGCCGGTCGGCCCTTCCGCTGGAGCTGGACCAGGCGGTCCATGCCGGCGGAGGCGGCAATCTTCTGCCCCGTCGCCGTCGCGGCCAGCCCCCCGAGCGCCGTCTCCCGGTAGCGGACGTCCATCTTCCGCCCCACCTCGCCCATCACGTCGATCACCTCGTCCACCGGGATCGGGAAGTCGAGCCCCGCGAGCGCCATCTCCGCCGCCGCGATCCCGTTCACCGCGCCCGTCGCGTTCCGGTAGACGCAGGGGATCTCGACCAGGCCCGCCACCGGGTCGCAGATCAGTCCCAGCATCCCCTGCAGCGTCAGCCCCACCGCCTGCCCCACCTGCTCCGGCGTGCCGCCCTCGAGCCAGGTCACGGCCGCGGCCGACATCGCGGCGGCGCTTCCCGTCTCCGCCTGGCAGCCGCCGCCGGCCCCCGCGATCGAGGCGCGCTCGGCGATCACGGCGCCGACCCCGCCCGCCACGAGCAGGGCCTCCACGAGCTGCCCGTCCGTCCAGCCCCGCTCCTCCTGGAGGGTGAGCAGGACGGCGGGGACGATCCCGGCCGCGCCCGCCGTGGGCGTCGCCATGATCAGTCCCATGCGGGCGTTCACCTCGAGCGTCGCGATCGCGCGAGCCAGCACGGTCGTGAAGCGGGGGCCGAGCAGCCCGGGCCCCTGCGCGGCGAGCCGGCGGGCGCGGCCGCCCGTGAGGCCCGACGGGCTCGGCGTGTCGAGCTCCATCCCCTCTCCGACGGCCGTCCGCATCACGTCGAGCACCTCGGCGATCCGGGCGCGGATCGCCGCCGGCTCCGCGCCGGTCTGCTTCGCCTCGGCCCGCAGGACCGCCTCCGCGAGGTCAATCCCGTCGGCCTCGGCGGCGTCGAGCCAGGCGCGCATCGATCGGAACATCGGGACCTCAGGCGTTCAGGCGGTGCACGTTCCGGATCCAGTGGACCCAGGACCGGTCGTGCAGGTTCTGGAACAGGTCGTCCGGGATCTCCTGGTCCGTTTCGATCGTCATCAGGGCCTGCCCGCCGCGGCCCGTCCGATCCACCCGGATCGTCGCCAGGTTCATCCCCCGCTCCGCGATGATGCCCGTGATCTTCGACACCGTCCCGGGCACGTCGTCCGCGAGCACGACGATCGTGGGCAGGGTGCCGCTCAGCCGCACCGGGAAGCCGTCGATCTCCGTGACGCGGATCCGCCCGCCGCCGATCGAGCAGCCCATCACCTCGATGTCGTCGTCGCCCTTCCAGACCTCGATCCGGGCGGAGTTCGGGTGTGCGTCCTCGCCGAGGTCCGCCTCCCGGAACTCCACCTCGAGCCCGGCCTCGCGGGCGAGCTCGAAGCTCTCCCGCAGCCGGACGTCGTCGGGCAGGAAGCCGAGCAGCCCGCCCACGATCGCCTTCCGCGTCCCGTGGCCCTCGCCCGTCATCGCGAAGCTGCCGTGCAGGTCCACGACGGCCCGCTCCGGCGTCGCCCCGAGGATCGCCCGGACCACGTAGCCGAGCCGGCAGGCCCCGGCCGTGTGCGAGCTGGAGGGACCGACCATCTTCGGCCCCAGGATGTCGAACAGTCCCGTGCTCATGCGGCTCCCGCCCCGATCCGCGGCGTCTCCCCGGGCCGCGCCGGCGCCGCGCGGACGACGTCGGCCTCGAAGGCCCGGGCGAATCCCTCCCGGACGGCTTCGTACACGGCCTCCCCGTCCGTCGTTCGCCCCTCGGACGCGAGGCTGGTCATCCGGACCGAGGAGATCCCGCACGGGACGATGAGGGAGAAGCGCTCGAGCGGCTC
>Ga0316577_10001394_pt1 | contig 11395 bp, 11 predicted proteins | sample S5NA_FD_203073 | JGI IMG/M metagenome (GOLD analysis project Ga0316577, IMG submission 203073) | Rhizosphere microbial communities from salt marsh grasses in Alabama, United States - S5-7_050615r2r1 | ecosystem: Host-associated > Plants > Roots > Rhizosphere | place: USA: Alabama | collected... | reverse complement strand
TGGGCGGAGCTTGGTAGAAACGAGGCAATAACGAACGCGATAAGGATTTTTACCGCAAAGGGCGCAAAGGCGGGCGTGCCCGCCCGAGCGCCAAGTCTTTTATTGTTTTCCTTTGCGTCCTTCGCGTCTTTGCGGTTCAAGCCTCCAACGCCTCCAGCGCAGTGACGATCTTGCGCGCTTCCTCGACGGCACGAGGGGCGGCATCGAACACGCCCAGACCTTGCATGTCCGCCTCGGTCAGTTCCGGGTTGGCGGAGAGATAGCCCAGCACCGGTACAGGGCTGTTTTCCTGGATGAAGGCACCATCCTTTTCGTCGCGCACCTTGTTGCCCACGGCGTACACGCGCTTGATGCCGATATCGCCCGCTAGCTTTTCCACGCTTGCTGCCGTATGCAGGCTGCGCCGCCCCGGCTCGACGACGGTGATAAAGGCATCCACCGCCTGCGCCGTCGCCCGGCCCAGGTGTTCCACGCCGGCCTCCATATCCAGAATCAGCATCTCCTTGTTGTAAAGCAACAGGTGCGTGACCAGCGCCCGCAGCAGCGAGCTTTCGGGGCAGATGCAGCCGCTGCCGCCCGATTCGACCGTGCCCAGTCTCAGGAAGCGGATGCCCCGGTGGGCGATGCTGAAGCGGTCGGGGATGTCGTCTACGCGTGGGTTGAGGCTGAAAAAGCCGCCCGACTCACCGGGTCTGGCCCCCGTGCGCTCATAGATCAGGTCCTCCATCTCCGAGATAGGCGTTACCTGGGCGGCCAGGTCGGGGGGGAGTCCCAGCGCCTCGGCCAGCCCGCCCGCCGCGTCGGCATCGATGGCGATCACGCTTTGTCCGCGCTCGGCATAGATGTGAGCCATAAGCGCGGCGAGCGTCGTCTTGCCCACACCGCCCTTGCCGCTGATGGCGATCTTGTTGAGTTGTGCCACGTGTGATCTCCTTGGTGGTAGATGGTAGATTGGGAAACTGGTAGTTGGTTATACCGTCCACCCGATACCAATTTACCAATCTACCCGTCTGCCATTTATTATTCTGTTACTTTAATAGTGCCTCGATGGCTGCTTCCAATACCGTATCTCTCAACCCCATCGCGCTCTCCTCCGTCACCGGCACGAAAACATCGGGCACGACGCCGACGCCTTCGATGATCACCTTGCCGTCGGGTGTTTCCGATCGCCCGGTCGGGACCTGCATCGACAGATCTCCTGGCAGAGCGTACTGCCCCCGCCCGACCTCACCGTACGCTCCGGCGCTTGGGTAGTGGCCAACGACGGTGGCGCGATCCTCGAGGGTCATCGAGTAGGCAAAGCCCTCGCACGCGCTGACGCAGTCTGGGCCCACCAGCAGCACCACCGGGCCGTCGTAGAACAGCGGCCCCGGCGTGATGCGCTCTGGGACGCCCTCGATCTCGAACTTGTCCGATAGATCGTTGTAGTACAGGCGGTTCGAGCGCACGATTTCATCTTCGAAAAAGTAGCCGGCAAAGTCAAGTGCCAGGCCGCCATTGCCGCCAAAATTGATCCTCACGTCGATGATCAGGCCGGGGACGTCGAACTCGATCATCTCCTCCATGTAGTGGTCCCACAAGTCGGTCATCATCTTGTAGTCTGTGGAAAAGGTCGTGATCTTGATATAGCCCAGGCCGGATTCGTCCAGCACCTCCCCTTCCACGGGGAGGGCCAATGGGTCCTGGGTGTAGTACGGCATCGCATTGATCAGTGAGTTGAACTCGGGCGTGGATTCCAGCGAGACTGTCCTTGCCCCACCGCCCGGGTTTCTGTACCTCACCGTGGCCGTTCCACCGATCTCACCGCGGGGCAAAAAGTCCACCTGGGCTATGCGCCTGCTGTGGTCGGTCGAGTAGGGGCCAAAGTAAGGCACCTCCTCATCGATTGCCTGGGCGACCGGTTTGTCGTCCCACTCGATGATCTCTGCGCCAACTTGTATCCCTGCCTCCGCGGCAGGTAGATCGGGCAGGACCTCGGTGACGATCACGCGTTCATCGCTCAGTTCTGCCAGGACCAGGCCAAAGCCGCCCCCTTCTTCTTGGATCAAGACGTCGAACACGGCGTCGCTCTCCCCTCCCACGCCCACGTGTCCGTCGGGGATGGCCCAGGTAAAGTCACGGATGGCGATGTAGAAATCCTCGTCGTCACGGGCGGTGGCGACGCGCGGGGAAAATTCGTCGTGAAGGGCGTCCCAATCGAGGTCTTTTTCTTCGGTGAAGGGGTACTCGCGCGAGACCTTTTCGAACATCGCTTCAAAGGCCTCTTCATAGTCCATGTCGGAGTAATCGTTGACGGCAACCTCACCCTCGAGTAAGTCGATCTTCGGCTGGGCCTCTTTGTAGATGTTGAAGGGGGTCTGATCCAGGTCGACGATGCTGTAACCGGCTGGGATGGGGGTCGTGGGATCATCCTCTGTGAACAGCATCTCGTCGTCGCCAAAGCCGGTCGGGAACGCCTGCTGGTCGTCGGGTGCCCACACGATCAGGATGCCACCTACAATCTCGCCCTCGCGCTCCGGGTCGATGACGGCCGAGGTGTAGGCGGTTGACCAGCCGAGCCCGTCACGCTGCTCCAGGAAGGGATCGCCCCAGGTGTTCGACCAGTAGGCCACTGCGTAGATCTGCACACCCTGGTCTTCCCCGCCGTCGTTGTCCACATCGACAAAAGTGCCCTGTGGGACTGCGGGGAGCAGCAGGCTGTACGTCAGGTTGTCCTCGTCTACTTCCTCGATGGGGCCGAGCGTCTGGCCTATTTCGGGGAACTGGAACTCTTTGTCACGGCTGGCGAACCCGGCCTGATCCTCCAGCAGCACAAATCCGTCCCTCAGGGTGTTTTCGAAGAAGGGCGAGGTGTAGGTGATGACGCCGGTGATGAGAAATGGCTCGTCTGTGTCGAGTAGAGAGATTGGTGTCGGCACGAGTGTAGGCGTTGGGGTGAATGTGGGCACTGGCGTGAACGTTGGCGTGGAAGTGGAGGTTTCGGTGGGAGAAAGAGTGGATGTCGGCGAAGGGGTTGCTAGTTGACACCCGAAGACCTGTAAGGATAGTACGAGCACGATACCTGTCACGGCAAATAGTATGCGTCGCTTGTTCATTGTGTTCACCTCCTCCCCAGGCGCGAAGCGGATTTTGTCAGATACGTTCGCCCGTGGGGTTTTCTGATTCTGAAATGCATCGACGGCGTTATCCGTGCGACCTTAGCCGTCGGGGAGCGCCATCTTGAGAAACTCGGTGATGTCCATCACCCGGATGCGCAGTTTGTTGGCGCGGGCGGCCTTGGCCAGGGTGCGCACGCACTGAGGGCACGCCGAGACGAGCACTGTGGCATCTATCTCGGCGGCCTGAGCGATGCGCTTGGCGGACGTCTCCTCGACCAGCGGTGGATCGAACGTCTCCAGGTTGCCGCCGCCGCCGCAGCACAGCGCGTGCTCGCGCGACTGCTGCATCTCGACGAACGTCCAGCCGGGCACCCGGCTTAGGATCTCACGCGGCGCGTCGTAGATGCCGCCTTTGCGTCCTATGTCGCATGGGTCGTGGTAGGTGACGATGCCCGTGCGTTTGGGCTCTGTCAGCTCCAATCGCTCGTCGACGACCAGGTCACGCAGCAACTCGACGGCGTGCACCACCTCAAAGCCTAGGTCCTCTCCCAAGATCTCGGGGTACATGTGATGCCACATATGGTAGCACGAGGGGCAGGTCATGGTGACGCGCGGCGCGCCCAGTTCGCGCATCTGTTCCACATTGTGACGGACGAGCTTCTCGGCTTGCTTCAGCTGACCCGCCATAAAGAGCGGAAAGCCGCAGCACCATTCCTCGCCAGCTAGCGTGGTGAAGCCGATCCCGGAGCTTTCCAGCAGGGCAGAGAAGCTCTGCGGGATGCCATAGCTCATCGGGAACATGGCCGAGACGCAGCCCACAAAGTAGGCCACCTCGGCGTCGCTGTCTTTTACCAATCCCTCTGGCTTTTCCTCTAGGTTGTCGGTCCAGGCCAGGCGTGCCTCGTTATCCTCGCCGGAGACGTTGTGAAACGTGTTGATGCGCTCACTCAATAGCCCTAGGCCGCGCAGCCCACGTTGGAGGTCCTCGTCGTCGCCTAATGACTCTACGCCTTCGGGTAGGTAGTGCTCCTGGATCACTTTCTGGCGCATAACCTCCACCAGCCGGCGCACGCTGAGGTTGTGGGGGCAGTGTTCGGTGCACGTGTCGCAGCCCAGGCAGCGCCACAGGCTGGCATCGGTGATCAGCCGTTCCTCCAGGCCAAATTGAGCCAGACGCATCATCTGTGCCGGGCGATAGCGCATTGCCGCGGAGTTGGGGCAACCAGAGGAGCAGCGCTCGCATTGGTAACAGACGTAGACGTTCTCACCGCATTCCTCGCGGATGAATTTCGCCAGATCGGTCGTCAGTGTGATGGTCATACGCTTGCTCCTCTATTCAACCGTCGGCCGTGGGTACAGGCCGGCGCCCTCGACGATGGGCCGCACTGCCTCTTCCCATTCGATGGCCATGATGTGCACGCCGGCCACGCCCTCGATCTCTTGTATTTCCTGAACCTGCTCGATGCAGATTTGGATGCCTGTCTCGCGCCAGGCTTGACGGCGGGCTGCCTTTTCTTCCTTGGGTATGTCCTTGATGGCTGCCGCCATGCGATCTACATATTCATCCCGCACGATCATGCCTGGCACGTTATCCCGCATGTAGCGGGCTGCTCCGGAGGACTTGATCGGCCCGACGCCGGCCAGGATATAGACCTTCTCGTGCAGTCCCAAGTCGACGACTTTTTTCATGTACTCGCGGAAACGCGGCAAATCATAGATCAACTGGGTCTGGATGAAATCGGCGCCGGCGACTGCCTTCTTGGCCAGCCGATAGGGCCGGAACTCGAAGGGATCGCCAAAGGGGTTGGCCGCCGCGCCGATGAAGAGGTGCGGACATTCGCCTTTGATATCGTCGCCGCATTGAAACTTGGACTCATCCCGCATGGCCTTGACCATCTGGATCAGCTGCACCGAGTCCAGATCGTGCACGTTCTTGGCTGTGGGGTGATTGCCAAAGCTTTGGTGATCGCCCGTCAGGCACAGCAAGTTGCGCACGCCGAGCGCCTGAGCGCCCAGCAGATCGGCTTGGATCGCCAGCCGGTTGCGGTCGCGGCACGTCATCTGCACGATGGGCTCCAGCCCCTCCTGCATGGCCAGCACGGCGGAGGTGATGCTCGACATGCGGACGATGGCGGTCTGGTTGTCGGTGATGTTGACCGCGTCGGTGACGTCCTTGAGCAGTTCGGCTTTCTCGCGGATCACCGAACCGTCGGCGCTTTGTGGGGGTCCCAGCTCCCCCGTCACTGCAAAGTGGCCTGCGCGCAGAACCTTTTCTAGATTGCTACCTGATTTATAGCCGTTGTTTGTCTCTTCTGCCATGTTCTCACCTCACTCTGTTTCTGCCGCTTCACTTCCGAGTCGCAGGTCCTCGCGCACGATCTTGCGTGGGCCGCCATCACGGCTCCGCCCCCAATCCTTTGGAGGTTGTATCTCCAATAGATTGTCGATCCTGCCCAGTTTCTCCGCTCGCTCCCATATCAGTTGCCATGCGCAGGGCACGTCGGGGTCGATCTCGCAAACGCCATTCTGCGAGCCACCGCACGGCCCATTGAGCAACTGCTTGGAGCAGCGGGCGATGGGGCAGATGCCGCCCGTTAGCCCCAAGATGCAGTCGCCGCAGGCCTGGCAACGCTCCTCCCACACGCCCTGTTCCTCGGGCAAGCCCAGGAAGGTGGTGTTGAGGCCTGGCAGGGTGATGCTATTGGGAAAGCGCTCGTTCATCGCCTGCACGCCGATGCCGCAGGCCAGGCTGAGGACGGCGTCGTATTCCTTCAGCTTTTCCTTCAATGGGTCGATGTACTCCCACTCGCACTGGCGCTGCACTGTGACCTCATCCACCTCCATCGGGTGCTTTTCCAGCTTGCTCATCATGCGCAGTGCCGAGGCCAGGATGCCGACCTCTTTCTCGCCTCCGGCAAAGCAGACGGTGACGCAGGTGCCGCAACCTGCGACCAACACCTTCTTGGCATCGCCCAGCAGCTTTACAATTTCTGCGATCGGTTTTTGTTCGCCTACGATCATTGTGACCTCCTATGAGTGATGCGTAAAACGTGATACGTGATACGTGGTTTAGCAAGTTTTTAATGGGTTTGGACCCAGCTCTCGTATCTTGGCCGTCATTTCGGCCACGGTCTCTGCGAACTGAGGTCCCATCGCTGTGGATAAATTCACCATCGCTACCCGCTCGCCTCCGAGTCCGATCTCGTCGAGCAGGTCGGCGACGTACTTTACTCTCCGCTTGGCGTTTATATTACCTTCCAGGTAATGACAGTCGCCCTCCAGTCACCCGGCCACCATCACGCCATCGGCGCCGCGCTCAAAGGCGTGCAGGATCTCGGTGACCTCTACCCGTCCCGAGCAGGGCACCTTGACGATGCGCACGCTGGGCGGGTATTGGATGCGCAGGCCGCCAGCCAGGTCAGCTGCGGCGTAGGCGCAGTGCTGGCAGGCAAAGGCCAGGATCGTGGGTTCGAAGGTCGCTTCAGTCATTGGTTTCCTTTCTTGCGTCGCTGTGTGCTTTTCTGCATTGACTTTCATCCTGTTGCTACTGTTGCAAATCCGGCGTGCTCTCGCATTCGCCGCGCCAGAAAGCAGATGCTTGGTGCAGGCGTTGCAGTCCCCGGCAGACGGCCTTGGCGTAACCGCTGGTGTTGGCGGCCTCGTTCAGTGCCGTGGCAAGCTCCGAGGCGCGGATGGCTTGGCCAGCTTGGGCGCTGCGGGCAGCGCGTATGGCAGGGTCATCTTCCAGATAGAAGGCATCCTCCACACCGTATGCACGCATCTTTTCTGGGTCGGGGCTGGCGAATACGCGGACGAACGTGCGCACGTCGACATACAGGGGTTGCACGCGCGCGATCAAGTTGTCCAGCCAGCCGTCGAGATCGTCCTTGTCCGGCGCCAGCGTGTGGCTGGCGAGCAGGGCGCGCTGGAACAGCGCGAACACGAACTCCTCCAGCGCCTGCCCGGGCTCGGTGGCGTTTTCGGCCAGAAGGAACCGGTTGAACGGCTCCTCTTGCCCGGCCAGGTAGACCTTGCGGAATACGTGCGTGTCATAGTAGGCCGATATCTCGCGGATGGGAGAATCGGGCGCGCTGTCGCCGTGCTGCATGCGGTGGTGGGCCTCGTTCCAGTCCATTTGCGTCCTGCTCTTGAGCAGCGGCTTCATGATGACATCGGCGGCATAGTGTGTGATGCCGCCCAGCGCAAAGGCTAGTTTGCGCCGCGGTAGGCCGGCCTCGCCATCTTGCCGGTGTGCTTCGCGTGCCGCCTTGAGGATGTGTGGGACGAACGCTGCTCCCGAGCGCGCTATGGCACCAAGCCGGGCGAACTCGCGCTCCTCGTGCATGACGCGCGCCAGCAGCGGGTCGACGCGGTCGTCCAGCAGTGCCAACCGCCGGCAGTCCTCGAACACGGCCCAGTGCGTCAACAAGTCTGACATCTGATTTACTCTTTCCTCCCTACAAATCGAGGCGATAGCGACATTTCTGCCGCGCACCCTGCTGATACATATCCGTGTCCTCTGGCAGATCGACAATCTCGATGAACTTGGCCTCTGCCAGCTCGCACGTTCGCCTGGAGGCGATGTTATCGGGGTTGCATGTGATCCACAGCGCATCCATACCATGCTGGCGCGCCAGAGGCAGGAGCAGGCGCACGCTCCTGGCGGCGTAGTGATGCCCGCGGTGTTCTGGTTCGACGCCGTAGCCGATGTGGCCACTGTATTTGGCGAGGTGATCGGTGTTGCCAACTCTCAGGTTGATACCTCCGATTTTCTCCTCCTGGCCAGCCAGGACCATCTTGAACCGGTATTCGGGCGCGTACCCCTTGGCTGGATCGGCTGGACGCGTCTCCTCCAAGATGAGCTGCAGGTCGCCGTCGATCAGCTCTCCAGGATCGTGAAACTCAAACATGGTGCTTCGTGATCTGTCGCTCATGCTAGATTCTTGATCAACTCAACTTCCTCGACGCTGTAAGGTGTCCCGTCCTTCCGGAAGATATCGTGGAACCAGACTTTTGGCTCTGCCGATCCCTTTTTCGAACCCCAGGGATAGATCGTCTGCGTCTTGCCGCTCACCAGCCCCCAGTTGTAGCAGCCGACCTGCTCGCGCTTGAATATCGGCAAGTGCGTGGCAAAGCGGCTTCCCCGCGTGCGCGCCATGTACTCGGTGCAGATCAGCGGGCGTCCGTGGGTCTTGAGGCGCGCGATGTGGTTTGTCAGGTTCTCGGCGTCGTTATAGTTGTGGAACGTGAGCACGTCGGACGTCTCCAGCAGATATGCGTTGAGCTCCGGGTCGTCGAACCACTCGCCGGTAGTCAGCGGCTGTGTGGGCTGTGCTGCGCGTGCCCACGCAAAAATCTCTTTGAGCAGGGCCAGAGAGTGCCTGCGAAAAGCGGCGCGGCGTAGGAAAAGGAATATCAGCTTGAACGCTTTTCTGGGCCAGGCTAGAGACAGTCCGGGAAGAAAGTTGTTTCCCGGTTCATTGTACAAGTCCCACATCAGAATCCGCTCGTCGGCGCCGTAATGGCCGATAATACCCCGCACATAAGCACCCAGCCGCTCCCAATTCTTGGGATTCGTAACGACCTCGGTCCCTGGCGACTGCATCCAGCCCGAGTTGTGAACCCCGGGTATGGGATCGGGTTGTTTCCCCAGCTTGGGATCGGGGTTCCAGCAATCGTCAAACAGCACGAACGTCGTTTTGATCCCGTGACCTGCGGCGATCTCCAGGTAGCGATCAATCCGCTGCTTGAACCCGTCCGCGTTGGCCTGCCACACGAGATCGTGCAGGTAAACGCGGGCCGTGTTGAATCCTAGCTCTGCGGCCCATCCCAGTTCACGGTTGATGGTATCGGCGTCAAAGGTCTCTGCCTGCCACATCTCCAGCTGGTTGATCGCCGTACTGGGGGTGAAATTACAACCCACCAGCCAGGGCTGTTCCCTGTACCACGCATTGGCTTTTTCGGCCGTCCAGCGTCCTTTGTCCATTCTGGTTATGCTTCTTCCTCAATCTAGCGGCTGAAAGTTTAGCGTCACTGTCATCTCTTCTTCTTGTCCCGCAGGCTCGAACTCGAGCCCGAATGCTTCTCCATTCTCAAAGTGTTCCAGCGGGACCACGATCTCTTTCCCCATCGGTGTGAACGTCGGTATATCTGCGTTCTCCCAGCGGTTGCGTATTGTCAGCAGCGGCGCGAACTCGAACCCTAGGCCACCTTCATCCATCACCAGTGGGATGTTGCCTTCGGGGGATAGGTGTAGTTTCTCGGCGGCGTTCCCGGGTGCTCCTTTTATCCGGCACGCGAACACTTTCACATCTTCCACAGCAGCTATGCTGCGTCCCTTTTTCAACTGTCCCATGATTTGCCCTACGAGTCCTGGTTCAACCCCACCTTCGGTATCAGCGACTACTCCTTCGACTAGAGACTCAAACCCCGCGGCTTGCGTGCTGCTCCATGCCTCCTTGACCTTTTCCAGGTCAAAAGCCGCGCTTACAGCGATGTGCAGTTTTTCACCTACCCGGATGATCGCCTCTACTGACCAATCCGGCTCTCCGGCCAATACTCCTACGTTTGCCTCGTGCTGCTCCTCGAACTCTGCCATAGCGGAGCTCAGTTCTTCCATCTGTGCGGGCATCCCTTCCATCAGTGCCGAAAGCGAACCCATGACGCCTTCCAGTTCACCCATCTGCGTGGGGAGATCCTGCATCGCTTTTTGTGCTTCGGCCATTGCGTCTTCCATCTGCTGTGTCAATTCACCCAGGTCCGGTAAATCAAACGAGTCCTCTGTCATCCATTCTCCTTTTTTTCGTCTTTTTCTCTACAAGCCGTGCTTGCAAGCTGCGCTTTTGTGCCCTTAATCGCCCAAGCGGTCGAGCATCTCGAAGCAAGCTCGACTGTGATGATAGGGACATTTCCAGGGATCGACTTTATAGCTGGAAACATCCGGCGTACCATCCTGATGTAGCCTTTTGAACCATCCTCCGTGCGTTCGATCCACCATCTTGGTCTGAATGTACGTCCAACATCGGTAGGCAGCCTGCGCAAAATAGGCCTGTCCAGAGAGCTGGTAGGCGTTATAGAACCCCACGACCGCCTCGGCCTGCGGCCACCAATCCTTATTGGTATCCACCAGACCCTGTGGCCCGGCCTCGTAGAACAGGCTGCCGTCATCGTCCAGGCCGTCTCGATGCACGGCATCCGCCATATTTACCGCAGTCTCGCGGATTTGCGCCGATAGAGTCGGCTCATCCTGGGCCTGGGCGGCTTCCCACAGCAGCCAACTGCCCTCGATGTCGTGCCCGAAAGATACATGCTCTGAAGGCGAGTGCCACTGGTCATCGAAGAAGAGCTTGAAATGGCCGGTTTGACGATTGACGATGTGCTGCTGGAAGGCTTCGAGCAAGGCCTTGTGCTGCGCCTTGAGATGCGCATCCTCCCATACTCGCAGCAAGTTGGTGTATGCTTCCAGGATGTGTAGCATGGTGTTCATGGATTTGCGGCAGTTGATGTCTCTGGGGCTCAAGCTCATATCTGGTAACGTGCCCCATTCGCGACTGCTGCCTTCGATATAGCCGCTGTGGGTTTCGTCGTAGGCGTGTTTTTCCAGCAGGTCGAACAGTGTCTGGGCCAGCGTCAGGCTCTGCGGCTCCTGTGTGGCCCGATAGTATTCTGCCAAGCCGTAAATCGCAAAAGCCTGGGCGTAGTGATGTTTGCGGTCCACGACAGGGTGGCCTTTGAAATCCACGTGCCAGTAAACGCCGCCATACGTCTCATCCCAAAAGACGTTGGTGAGATAGTCGTAGGCCCGCTGGGCCATCGCCAGGTATTCCTCCTTGCCCAGCGTTCGGAAGGCCGTAGCAAACGTCCAAAGAATGCGCGCGCACAAGATCGCGGAGCGCGGCACGTCGTTGTGGATTTGTAGATCGTTGGTCACAGCGCCGTAAAAGCCGCCGTTGACCTCGTCCACGACGTGCGTCATCCAAAAGGGCAGGATGTTCCCCGTTAGTTCTCTTTCAACCTGTTGCCGTAGACCGGGTTTGCTCAATGTTTGCACTTCAGACATATTCTTTTCCGGTTCTTCGCGCGAACCTACTCGCACACCTCCGCGACCTCCGTCAACAGTGCCTCGATCTCGGCGCCCATCTGCACGTCCTCATAGTGCAGCAGTTGGATCGCCTTGGCCGGGCACTCGGAGACGCAGATGCCGCAGCCGTGACACTGGGCCGGCTCGACGTAGGCCGCGCCTATGATGCCGCCTACGCCGGTGAAATCGGCCTTGATCTGCGGCACATCGTAGGGGC
>Ga0316577_10001393_pt1 | contig 11397 bp, 11 predicted proteins | sample S5NA_FD_203073 | JGI IMG/M metagenome (GOLD analysis project Ga0316577, IMG submission 203073) | Rhizosphere microbial communities from salt marsh grasses in Alabama, United States - S5-7_050615r2r1 | ecosystem: Host-associated > Plants > Roots > Rhizosphere | place: USA: Alabama | collected... | reverse complement strand
CAATCGTCAACCACCACCAACATCCCACAATCGGCCAACATCAAGACACATTGTAGTCCCAAGCCGATGGGGTGAGGATTGGTGCGTCGCCGTCCGTAACGCGCGATGAGCGCCACGAGCAAATAAGGCAGGACCAGCCCGAAAAAACGTAACACCAGTAGCGCTGCCAAGTGTTGCGGATAAAGCAGCCAGTCCATCACGCCAAAGAGCGTCATACTGATCGCGCCCATGATGCCCATCGGTACGTACATGCGCTCCCATAAATACGCCTGCGCTTCAGCATCGAAGGCCGGTGCCAGCGCGCGGTGCTCCGGTGGAATCGGATTGAACCAGGTAGTAAGTTTCTCTAAAGCTTTCATTACCAATGCTTTGTGTGTGTCTGAGTCTTGAAATCAACAACGATCAAAATGTCAAAGTATACACTCCAATCATGACCAACAACAACACGCCTTCAAACACCAGACCGGCATCCAGCATCCAGAGGTTCAGAAAGTCAGCTATTTCGGCATTCTTCGGATCGCGGGGATTGTAGACGACGGGCATTTCCGCACCAATCTCATAAAGAGGCTTTCCCCAACTCACCCTCGAGGTCAAGGTATACGTTTCACCGGCCGGTATTTGATAGCGAAGCATAGCGGAGTATCGTAATCTGGTACTGGCTTGGGAAGCGTAAGTCTTGTGATCGAAGATCACGCCCACGGTTTTCTCTGTACGGAGCAACCACAACGCTTTTGCGATCATGCCAACAATGCCGCCGACGCACAAAGAGCCCCCAACGGCAGCTATCACATACGTATACCAAGGAAAACTCAAAAGGTCCATTTGCTTTTCCTCTCAAATCCAGTGAATGAACTTCGCCAGCTTCGGTACGGCACGCAAATACTGCTCAGGATTTGCTTTCTTGAGCAATAAAGGCCTTGACGCGAGCCATAATCTGGTCGCGGATTTCACGGAATTTGGCCAGGACCTCTTCGCCTGTACCTTCAAAGGCCGCCGGGTCCTCCAAATCCCAATACTCACGCACGCTAACACCCGGATAAATAGGGCATTTCTGTTCCGCATTGCTGCATACGGTGATGAGATAGCCTATATGGACTTGCTTTTCAAAGTATTCCTCGATCAGTCCTTTGACATAATGCCCTTTCGCATCCAGGTCTATGCCGATCTCTTGCATAACCCGGTAGGTCATGGGATGAATCTCCGTAGGCTCAAGTCCGGCACTGTGGGCTGCAAAATACGCATTGCCATATTTACGCAAAAAGGCTTCTGCCATCTGACTCCGGGCCGAATTGTGGGTACACAAAAACAGCACCGCTGGTTTTTTCGAAGTATTCATTTCAGTTCTCTCCTTTATTGACAGCCATCAGATACATAACAACATTCTTTTCCCTGAATAAAACGGCACGTGGGCGATGCCAGCGCCGCCCCGAGAATGGGAGCGACGATGTAAAGCCAGACATGCGCCAGTTGTCCCGATGCCAGCGCTGGCCCCAGGGAGCGCGCCGGGTTCATCGAAGCGCCGCTGACCGGGCCGCCAAAGAGCGCACATAGCATCACCGTGGCGCCGATGGCTGCACCGGCCATGATGCCTTTCTCCATCGCGCCGGTCGAGACGTTCAAAATGACGAACATGAGGATGAAAGAGAGCACAACTTCCAGGACGAAAGCCGTGATCAGACTGTCGCCGGGCAACGTCGCGCCGAGGGTTGGATGCGCGGGAAACATCAGCTTGAGCAGCAAAGTTGCACCGAACGCTCCACCGATCTCACTTGCCAGATAGGGCAGAATCTCGCGCCATGACAGCCGCCCGGCAAAAAAGAACCCCAGCGTCACCGCCGGGTTAAAATGCGCGCCAGAGATATTGCCGACCGCGTAGATCAACGCCATCACCGCCAGGCCGAAGACCAAACAGATCCCCACATGCCCCAAGGCGCCGCCATACAGATCGTTGACGACAATCGCACCGCAGCCGGTGAACACCAACACAAACGTCCCCATCACTTCCGCAAAGTATTTACGCATAAAGCTATATCCCACTTTATTCCTGAAATTGTCCAAATACGATAGCTAAACTCACTGCTACACACCCAAAGCCACAGAAACTGGGCATAGTTATTTTTTCCCGAGTCGTGGACGGAAGATTGCCATGCCGATGGCGAGCAGATAGGCCAACAGGATTAACAAAGGAATGGGACCTAAGGTCTCCTGACGCGCCATGAATAGGGCCTTCAACTCCTTTGTGAGCGGCACGTGCGGATCGAAACGGGTGGCAAAGCGAATATCCAGCACAATTGTGTAAACGTCCACGGGAAACCAGATATAGAAGCAGAGGAAGGCCACGCGAAACCAGCGATCCTCGCGCAGCCGATAGGGACCGAGCCGCCAGAACGCGATCCCTGCGAAGAAAACCAGCGCGTATGCCACAATCAACAGAATGGAACCACGCGACATCAGTGTATAGCCGAACATCTCGGCACTTTTGTCGGTCACGGACATCAGCGAGATACCGACCACCATCTGGAAAGCGATGCCCCCCAACAACAGTGCTGCCCCCAGAACGAGAACATAAAGCGCGATTTTCGCCGATGTTTTCATCAACGATGCCACCTTCTCACCAACCAATCCTTTGTGCGTTGATAGATAATCCCAATTGCTATGTGTATTCATAGTGACGTACTCCCCGTGTGGGTGAAGCCAACGCCGCGCCGATAATAGGAGCGACGGCGTAAAGCCAGCTAGTCGCCAGTTGCCTCGCTACCAATGCAGCCCCCAGTGAGCGCGCCGGGTTCGGCGAACAGACCGAATACCAGGCAGCAAGTTCCCATATGCCCCAACGCGCCGTCATACAGGTCGTAGACAATAATCGCGCCGCAGCTCGTGAACACCGACCCAAACGTTCCAATCACTTCCGCAAAATACTTACGAATCATACTGCGCCTCACTTCGACCTATTTTGTATAAGTTGAGATTCCTTTTTAAACACAGAGACACTGAGAACACGGAGAAAACTTTAAAAAGCTTTGCGCACTCTGTGTCTCCGTGGTAAAAATCACCACTTTGCCGTTTCCCTTTCCCGCTCGGGCCGGTCTCCAGACCGTGCCCGCCCACGCCTGGGCTTACGGTGGCGCGGTCGGAGACCGGCCACAGCTTTCGGGAAGTTATACTTTTACGAACCCATAGGTCATTGTCATATTCACTTCATTTCTTTGGCTGCGATTTGCTGAACAACGCCCGGCACTACATGCCTAAACCACACGCCCATCTTGCCCTGTAAGGTCATAATGACTTCACGTTTATGTTTTTCAATAGCTCGAATGATGATGCGAGCACAAGTCTCTACCGGCATCGCCCCCTTTTCATGAGCAGAGACCCGGCCTAGTGGGCTACCGTCGGCTTTGAGGGCGCGGCCACTAATGCCGGTACTGACCCATCCCGGATAAATCATCGTGACATCCACCTCACTTTCGGCCAGTTCAACCCGCAAAGCGTCAAAGAAACCGGCCATCGCGTGCTTGCTGGCCCCATAGCCATCTGCAGTAGGCGAAGGGAGTTTGCCACGCAGGCTGGATACGCCCACGATCTGCCCCTGGGTCGCTTTCAAATGTGGCAGTGCATAGTGGGTACAATACACACTGCCGAAAAAGTTGACCTGGATGACCTTTTGAAACACGGTCAGATCGTGCATCTCGTCAAATCTGGCAGCGCTACCGAAGCCGGCATTGTTGATCAACGTATCTATGCGCCCATATTCCGCAATGGTGCGCTCAATGAGCGTTTGACATTGCGATTCGATACCGACATCGGTAGGAATGGCAATAGCCTTGCCGCCTCGCTGTATACACTGCTGCGCAATGGCTTCTAATTTCTCAACGTTCCGCGCAGCCAGAGCCAACCACGCGCCTTTATCCGCGAGCTGTAAAGCTAAGGCCTCGCCAATCCCGGAGGATGCGCCGGTAATGATAATGACCTTTTCTCGAAAATCCGTTTTTTTCATTATAGGCTCCTGTTTCTCACTGCGCGGTGGAGCGGCGAATACCTATCGCATCACCAGTGGCAGGTAAACCGGCATTAAGCCATTGCATCGTCTTGTTCATCAAATAGCCCATTCAAAATGCGCCTATTCGTCTTTCGTTGGCAAATAGGCACACAGCCAGTCTGATATGGCTCGTTGATAAGCATCTGGGACCTCGTAAAACGGCAGGTGCCCCACCTCACTGTCCAACACAGCCAACTCTGCAGCGGGGACCTGTTCCGCGATAAGATGCGCTTGTGCAGGCGGCACAATGGGATCGCGGTCACCGGTGAGCGCAAGTGTCGGTGCGGTGATGCAGGGTAGGAGGGACGTGATGTCAATGTCGGGCATCCGGCGGAAGTACAGCAGCATCGCGTCAAGGTTAAGTTTTTGATAAGCCGGGAAGCTCTCCTGTTTGGCAGTCGCATCCAGGTTTGGATAGGCAAAAACACGTTTGGGCTTGGGTGTGTACATACGGCTGGCCTGGCGGAATATGCCGTAGGAGCGTTTGGCACTGCCATAAACGGTCTTGAATTCCCAATGCCCCAACGCTCCGGCACGCGCCCAACGCTGGTATAGACCTAACGCACCGGTCCACTGTCCATGTGCAAAGCCGGCGATGCTGATCACACCACGCGCGATCTCCGGGGTATGCGCCGCGATGTCCAATGCGGCAAAACCGCCGGTGGAATGTCCGACCAGGAGCACTGGCGAGTTGCCTACCAATTCGCGGATGGCAGCCGTCAATACCTGGGCAATTGTTTCGGCAGTTAAATTATCTGGTGCAAAATCGAACGGAAACGCTGCCGGATAATGACCTGGCAGGCTCAAGGCATAGCACGGCCCATACTGCCGAAACGGGGTGACTAAACCGGGTTCCCAGAAATAGATCGAGGCAGTGATACCGTGCAATAGAATGACGGGAATGCCTGTCGTTTCAGGATTGAAAGACAAAGCCATAAGGGCGTGATTATTAATACGGAACGGACGGAATCTTTTCATTGAAATTCGCATTCTCACCTTGTGTATGGCAGCAGAATCAGTGTCCAGTATACGGGACCAATGTTAAGCAATGACTTACAGGATGTTAACGTCTTGTTAAATTTGCCAGGCTGTCAGTCACACAAGCTCAAAGACTCAGTAGATCACAAAATGCTCTGAGGGGATCGCCAGATCCAGACCAAGCAAAGTTAGATTTACTGAGACTCAGTTAAATCAGGCAGCTTGTGAGACTTGTGTAGTCTGACCTTAAAAAGTTGTGGCCTCCTTCCTGCGATGAGAAGGAGGCCACACTGAATGCCGCGAGGAGGACGGCCGCCGTGAGTTCAGTTACTCTGGCGTAGGATGAGCGGCAAGTAGATAGAGTATTCTGCTTCTCCGATTTCGTACACGGTGGTTGAACCGGTAACTTCGTGCGCCATGATTAGCAACGGGTTGCCAGTTGGGCTTTCTGCCGCGGAGACGAACTTCAATCCCTCAGGGCTGATATCGCCCTCAGCGTTCGGCATGTAGCGTACGAAGGCCGGCGCCAGCGGGTTGGTGACGTCGTAGATCATCACGCCACCGGCGCTGCGTTCCAAGCCGATAAAGGCGTAGGTATGCCCGCCGATGACGCCCAGCACCACCGACTCGGCTTCAGGGCCTTTGTCGTCGCTGCGGGTGTCCACTTCAGCAGGATCGCCATCATCCGCATTGAAGAGGTCGGGCACCTGCGCGGCGACAATCTGCTCGAAGTCCGCGCCACTGTCGTAGACCTGCGCGCCTGTCGCACCGTTCCAGATCGAGAAGGAGCGCCCACCCAGGGTATAGAGGGTGTTATCGCTCTCCGCGACGGCGGTGGTGGTCTTGAGACGACCCAGCGTCTCGTTGGCCTGGATCGCATCGGCGTAGGCCGCCGGATACAGCCCCGGATCGAGGTCGAGGTCCTTGATGCGGGCCTCTTCACTGTAGCCATCGTAGTCACGCGTATCACCTTCGTTGGCCGTCACCAGGTAAGTGGTGCCGCCCATACTGTACGCCGCAATACCATCAGGTTCGTAGAGACCTTGCACTTCCCAGTTGGTCAAGTTGATGCCACCGTCCCGGTCGCTGGCGTCGAGCGTCAGCGCGCTCCAGTCTTTCGTGCCCAGGGCCACTAGGTCGGTGATTTCCGGCGTCGTCAGGTCAACCACGGCCAGCGCGTTGTTCTCCTGCAGTGTCACCCAGGCCATCGTCGAATCGCCGGAGACGGCGATGTACTCCGGCTCCAGGTCCTGCGCAACGGTTGCGTTCGGACCGTAGATGCGGATAGCGGGATCGAGCAACAGTGTTGAGTTGAAGGCGGTGAAGTCCAGTTGCGTGACATCGGCCTGCGTTGTGCCGGTAATGCCGCCGGTCACATCGATCACGCTGACCGTACCTTCGGGATCCACGTCGTAGGCGTCGTTCGGTTCGCCTTCGTTGGCAACGAGCAGCTTGCTGCCGTCGGGCGTGAAGGTGAGCATGTCGGGCAGCGCACCGACGGTGACGGAGACCATTGTTCCATCCTCGATGAGGACGACCACACCGTTATCCGTCTTGGGATCGGCAGGCACAGCAGCGGCGATCATCCCATCATTGTAGGCCACGCTGGTGACGCCTGCACCGTAAGCCGAGAGGTCAATCGAAGTCACCAGGGTTGGCGTCGGCACTACGGTGATGTTCGCGATGCTCAACACATCCAACGCAGTGCTAATGCCGTTGGTGACGTAAAGATATTGGTTTACAGGATCGTAGGTGACGATCTCGCTCGCCCCTTCGAGTTCAGGACGGTAACTGCCCAGGAAGTTCAGCGTGATGGCCCCGCTGGCCGTCGGCGCCGTCCCGGTGGCGCGCACCTTGAGCACGATCGGAACCGTAAGGTCGAGCAGCGGGTTCTCGAGTGTCAGGCTGGTGCGATAGAAGCCAGGCTGTAGACCGTCAGCATCAAAGACCGCGTCGACTGTCACAGCGCCATCATAGGTCAACGTACCGCTGACCGGATCAACTGCCAGCCAGTCAGCCGCGGGATCTTCTGAGAACATCCACGTGACGTTCGACACACCGGTCTTGGTGATGGTGAGCGTTTCTGTTAAGACCGCGTCAACGTCCAACTCAACGTACATCGAGGTGGGGGAGATTTCCAGAACCGCATCTGCGGGCTGCAGCGGGAAGGGCGCTTCGCCGCCGATGCTCGGGTCGTAGCCATACAGCGGGTCGAAATTCGCCGGATCGTAGGCTGGCGTTCCACCGGAGTAGTAATTGTAGGCGGTGATATCCCACGTCGAAGCGAATCCACCCCAGCCTCCGACCTCCAGGCTATCCCAATCGTGCCAGGACAGACCCATATCGACATCGTAGAGATAGCGGCTGGCGGCGATTTCGTGCTCGATGTTCATACCGTCGCCGATGAAGAGAATCACGTGCTTGACGCCCATCTCTTCGATGGCCTCGCGCATCACGGTGTAGATAAAGGTATCGTCAACGATCTGCGTATCGGGGTACCATTCACCCGCATACTCAGCGAACAGTTCCGCGCCTGCACCACGCGCCCACAGCGTCACCAGCTCGTTGGTATGGTTGCCGGATTGGTAGGTGACTTCGCCGTCGGGGTAAGTCCAACCGGAACCGTAAGCTGTACCGGCGGCGCTGATCTGGCGCGGCAGGTCGCCCGTGCCCATCCAATCCCACAAGCGCAGATAGCTGTTGGAGTGATCGGAGGTGACGATGATCAGGGTGTCATTCCAATCCATCGTAGCGGATTGCGCAACGAAGTCTTCCGCCTCGGTGACGGCCTCGTCCAGGTCCCAGACACCGCCGACCATGCTGGCGAAGTCGTTGGCGTGGTTGGACCAGTCGATGTCGCCTTGCTCGAACATCACGAAGAAGCCGTCCGGGTCCTGGCTGAGGATATCCAGCGTGGCTTCGGTCGCCTGCGCGAGCGTAGGATTCTCGGTGCTGCCGCGCGTCACGGAGGGCGTGCCGGGGGTGTCGGAGACCGTATGATACTCAAAGTTGCTGCCCATCCCGCCGAAGACACCGACCAGCTTGTCGCCGCTCGCCAGGTCCACGGTGGCTGCTGCATCCAGCAGCGCGGTGCCGCCATCGACACCCGCAGTGCGGGTAACGACGTGGCTATAAGCGGTGCCACCGGTATTCAGCGCGGTCCAGTCGGCCGTGCCGCCGACGTACTTGTAATCGCCGCCGTTGAAATCGGGATGCCCGCCGCCGATGAGGACTTCGGGTGTCGTCGTGAAGATTTCCTCGTGGGCAATTGCCGCGTAGTTGTTACGGTTGACATTGTGGCTGACGAAGGTTGCGGGAGTCGCGTGGCTGAACTGCACCGTACTCACAGCACCAATAGCGAAACCGTAGTCAGCCCGCAGCGTCTCGGCAATCGTCGTCAGACTGCCGGTAACAGGATCACCGGGCAGCCAGGCGATATTGCCATCATCGGTCTTGTAGCCGGTAGAGAGCGCCGTCCCCGCCGATGCTGAGTCTGTGGCGTAACGCGGCGCGAGGAAGTAATCGTCGCTGTCTCCAGCGACAGCGCTGGAGATAGCCGCCGACGCTTCGCCAACGGGCGCAGCAAAACCGGTGCCTACGTTGGTCAACACCAATGCTAACAACAATACTACTCTTCCGATGCGTTTCATGCAAAATCCTCCTAAAATTCAGTTTTATGGACACTCAGCGTTTACTCTACTATGGGTAGATTAAGAGGCTTTTAAGGCGATGTTAACTCTTTGTTGAAAATTCGTAAAATCTTGGCAAGCTTCGGTCTGCCCGGCCCACAGCAAGCCGTTTACCTACCCTTACCACCCCGATGAAGGTCGCGATGACGTAGATATCGATGCCCAGTCGCCGCGCGTGGTGGGTCGTTTCTCCATCCCCGGCATACTGCCTGTTTATCGTGATTGGAGTCTGCCATACGCGACTTTTGACACCCATGGGTTTCGGGTGGCGTTATCTCGATGAAATAAGATTGGTTGTAGAAATAGTGCGACTTTCTCACCGGAGAGTACGTAAAACACACAGGACCAACAAGAACGGAATCTGTCAATGCATTGAGCGGATTAAGGCACCCGTAGTGCAGGTCGCAGCGGATTTTTCTTTTCAATCCGCCTCATCCGTTGAATCCTTTGACATTTAGTTAAGGAGGAAAAATGGCATCCAAAATTCTGATTGTTTACGCAACCTGGACGGGCGCGACGCGCGAGGTCGCCGATGTGATAGGCGAAACGTTGCGCGCACAAGGCGCTGAGGTGGACGTGATGCGTGCGAAAGACGCGCGTGATCTCGGTGAGTATCAAACCGTGCTGGTGGGTGTGTCGGTGCATATGGGGAGAATCCCCAACGAACTCACCCGCTTTTTGAAGCGCCATCAGCAAACGTTGGCTGGATTGCCGGTAGCCTATTTCATCGTATGCCTGGCTGCCTCAGAAGACACACCAAACACATGCGCAGAGAAGGAGAAATACCTGGCGCTGTTGCAATCGGCGGCACCGGACGTGAAGCCGGTAGACACAGTCTTCTTCGGGGGCGCAGTACTGTCGAATACGGCGGAGTTCAAACGCCTCATGCCCTGGCTGAAATTCATAGCTGGCGCGATGGCGAAAAATACGCCTGACCATCGCGACTGGGACGCCATCCGCGCGTGGGCGGCGACGCTCTCAGACAAATTCGACAACGGCTGATGAACTCTGCGCTGGTCCCTACAGATTCCGGCCTTGATACGCCGCGAGGAAATATGCGCTCCGGTTTGTCTAAAAAACAAAAGCAAAGGTTGATCGTCTCGCTGACGACGGCACTGGCGGTGCTGGCCTTGTGGAGCGGCCCGGCACCGCTACATGCGCCTCGCGGCGCGCCACGGATCAACGTGTTGGAGCGGGTGACGTTAGGCGGCGTCAAGCAGTGGATCTCCATCCGCGGGTATGACAAGGGGAATCCGGTGCTGCTGTTTCTGCACGGCGGTCCAGGTAGTGCCAACCTGGCCAAGCTGCGCCTGCAATGCTCAGAGTTGGAAAAGCATTTCGTCGTCGTGACTTGGGATCAGCGCGGGGCAGGGAAGAGTCAAGCGGCGTTTGACCCGGGAGCTTTGACCGTCGAACGGTTCGTCAGCGACACGCACGAACTGATTTTGATGCTCAAACAGCGTTTAGGGGTAGAGAGGGTCTACCTGATGGGCTTCTCGTGGGGCACGGTTCCGGGGCTGCTGGTTGCAGCGCGCTATCCCGAAGACCTATACGCCTACGTCGGCGCCGGCCAGATTGTAAACTATGCCGAAGGCGAGCGCCAATCGCTAGCTTACGTGCAAGCCACAGCTCGCGAGCGACAAGATACTGAAGGGCAGCAAGCGCTATCTGCCATCGACCCCGCCTACAACACAGGCGATTGGTACAAACGACTGACGATTCAGCGCACGTGGCTGCTCAAATACGGCGGCGTGTATCAAACCGCCGACAGTTACAATCACGAGGCGTTGATGCTGTTGCGTGCGCCAGAATACTCCTTGGTGGACTTCGCTTTGTGGCCGGGAGCCAGCGCACGGTCGCTTAAGACGTTCTGGCCAGCTTTGATGCGGCTCGACTTGGCGAAAATGGTTCCTGAGGTGCAGGTGCCAGCCTACTTCTTCTCCGGTTGCTATGACTGGAATTCGCCCTATCCTCTGGTTGAAGCATACTATACGCAATTGCGCGCGCCTGCCGGCAAGGAACTCGTCTGGTTTGAGGATGCCGCCCACGACGTTTTCTTCGATCAACCAGGGGCAATCGTTGAGACAATGCTCCGCATCAGGAAAGTGTACGATTAATTCTTGTTAACAGGCAGTAGTATGTAGAACCGGCTGCCTGGCAGGATTTCTTCATCGTAACCAGGACTTTCGACCCACACCTTACCATGGTGTGCTTCGACTAACCCTTGCACAATAGCTAACCCCAGGCCCGGTCCACCGCCCTTGAAGTTAGTCCGGCTGCTGGAATGAAGGGCGGTATCGCCCATCCGGTAGAATTTGGTAAAGATCAAATCGTGATAGGCCGGATCAATGCCGATGCCAGTATCGGCAACCGTGATCTGCACGCTCTCTTCACCTAAAGCGCTTTCCTCGGATGATAAGTGCCGTCCGATAACAGTAATGACACCACCATCGGGTGTGTACTTGATTGCGTTGACCAGCAGGTGATAAAATACTTTATGCAGCATATCGCCATCGGCGCGAATCGCTGGGAGCGCGTGCATATTTTCTAACCGCATTGCTAGATGTCGTTCCTGCAAAGCTTTCTCAAATGTCTCTTGAATCATCTGCAGCAAACATTCCAGATTTGTCGTGGTGTAGTACAAAGCAACAATTTCCTGGTCGATCTTGGCGACATCTAGCATACTGTTGACGA
>Ga0316577_10001392_pt1 | contig 11397 bp, 12 predicted proteins | sample S5NA_FD_203073 | JGI IMG/M metagenome (GOLD analysis project Ga0316577, IMG submission 203073) | Rhizosphere microbial communities from salt marsh grasses in Alabama, United States - S5-7_050615r2r1 | ecosystem: Host-associated > Plants > Roots > Rhizosphere | place: USA: Alabama | collected... | reverse complement strand
TTGATCTCCCAGATCAGCAAGGTGCTGTTGTCCGTGAAGGTCCCGTCGCCGTTGTTGGTGTAGCTCAGCTCAGGGCCCGTCTGGCCGTCACCGGGAAAGATGGCGCAGGGCTCTTCACGACACGCCTGCAGCTCGGCCTCGCACGCCTCAAGCGCCCCTTTAATACCGCCGCGGCCCCACGGTGGGCCGGCCCAGCCCAGCGCCGATACCGCCACCAGCAGCCCGCCGGCAACACCGGCAAGCCAGCTTAATGTTCGTCTCGTCTTCATTGCTTCACCCTCCTGGCGCTATCGCTCCAATTCCTGCGCCGGACGGCTCCCCGCCCTGCGCTCTGTTGCCGCTGGCGCCCAAGCGCCATACGGGCACTGCGGCCGCACAAACAATGTTTGTGGCAAAGCGGCGGTCTCATGGGGTTTCGTGTTAGCTTCCGCCAGCTCGCAGGCGGGGGCGGCAGGTCTACCCTCCCTGCTGTGTCTGGCACAAGGCGTTGCGGGACGCGGCAGAGCGTCTGCACAGCCTCACGTCCTCCCAACCAACCCCGCTCCCACGACCGTCACAGTCCATTCCACCTCCTAAAATTATAGTTTTTGCTGCGGAGGCGGTCGGCCTGCCGAACCGGCTTGCGGCACCGCCACGGCTCGCAGCCTCCGGCCCAGCGAGATGCCTGCCAGACGTCCGCTATGAGGATGTTGCGGTCGGTGGCTGGGGTGGGGGGAGATGCCCTTCCTGGCCGTACTGAGGTGAAGCCCGTCGCTCCCGCAGGCAGCACGCTGCGTATCGGTCCACGCAGCCCGCGACTCAGATGCCGCTCCAGAGGACATGCCGTCGTGGTCCGAGTGGCCGGCCGTCCGGCGTTCAGAGTCCCTTCAGATACCCCACACCCAGTTGCTGCATTTGGCTTTGTATCCAAGTGGCGCGTTGGTGCATGTACGCCGAGGGAGCATCAAGACGGTATCGCTCGGGATTCGGCAGCGCAGCAGCCAGAAGTGCCGCATCGTTCGGCCGCAGGGCCTCCGCGGGCCGATGGAGGTATCTCCAGCTCGCGGCGCCAACGCCGTACGTGTCGGAACCGAGTTGAGCGATATTGAGATAGACCTCCAGAATGCGCCGCTTCGGCCAGGCAAGTTCGATCGCCAGCGTGAACCAGGCTTCAAGGGCCTTGCGCACCCAGTTCTTCCCCTGCCATAAAAACAGGTTCTTCGCCACCTGCTGGCTGATCGTACTCGCACCCCGCAGCCCACCTCCGGAGCGGAAGGCTCCCCACGCCTTCTGGATCTCCACCAGATCGAAGCCGAAGTGGCTCGGAAACCTTTGATCCTCTGCCGCCACGACCGCCAGCGGTACGGCCGGCGATATCGCTTCCCAGGCGATCCACTCGTGCTGGAGTCGGGAGGTGTCGCGCCCGTTCGTGAAGGATGAAACCTTGTGCTGGAGCATGAATGACGACGTGGGAGGATCGATCCAGCGGAGCGGGATAACGAGCAGGGCCGTCAGGATCGCAAATGCCAAGATCCCTCGCCGAAGCATGACCCGGAGCCAGTGGACGACGCGCAGCTTTCGCGCGCCTTCCCGTTTATGGACGAATCTCAAGACACTCGGACAGGCCGCCTCCCAAAGTTGCCAACGCGGGTCACTCTACCGCACCTCAGCCGCTGGAGGTGACCCGCGGCTACGGAAGCACAGGGTCGTTGGAGTAAGTTGTCGTAAGCCGGCGTGGCCCCGTTCGTGGCCGAACTGAGCCCAGGGCAGCTGGCTTCCCTGCGAGTTGAGCAGCAGCGCAGTCGTCGGCTTCCCCGTGGCGTCTGTCGCCGCGGCGTTTGCATCTGGCCGATCCTGGTAAACCATTGGGGAAGGCGTCCGCGCGAATGCGCCTGGGCGCTTCGGAGATCCGCCTCGCGCCTCCGTAACGATCGCTCACCTTGGTTTCGGCAAGGAGGTGTCCTGTGTACGAAGTCCGCGACGAGTAACTTGAGGATCCGAAATCCCGGCTGTAACGGTTGGCCTGCTGGAGGGAGCCGGATACGTCGAGGTTTCTGCGCTTGGCTTCGACGGTGCCGAGCGGGGTCAGCCCGGCGAACAGAACATAATCGGCGGGGCCGGAGGCGGTGGGCCACTCGGCGATCGCCAGATTCTTGCCCTTCTCCGGGCGGGCGCCGGCACCATGCCGGATCACCGCGGAGTCGGCGATCCAGCCCGCTTGGCGCAGTTGCTCGTCGATGAGCTTTCTGGTCTCCGCTTCGTCGAGCTAGAGCTCGGCCGCGGCTTGATTCGACGCTGAGATGAATCCGGCGAGCGCCGCTCGCGGCTGCGCCGAAGCGCGCGCCTGCTGGGCGGCGAGCTGCTGCTCTAGCGCCGCTTTCCCCGTTTCGGCCTCGGTCGCGAGCTGCTCCCAGAATGACTGCTGGTCCTGCGCCTGTTGAAGTTGGGCCTCGGCGGCCTGGAGCCGCTGCACGGTCTCTTGATGGGCCGCCTGATACTCCGCCAGTGCTTCCGTCAGCCGATCGAGCTCGACGCGCAGGTCCTCCGACTTCTCCTCGGGCGCCTTGGGCGGAATGAACGGCCCCGACCTGAACGCGGCATCCGTGAAGGTGCGATGGAACCAGACGCCCAACTGCCAGGTGATCTTGAGGGCCCCCAGCGCTGTTCGGTGGTCCCCAGCCATGGCATGACTGGCGGCATTGCCCGCTCTTCGCACCTCCCCGAAGAGCTGGGCGATCTCGCGCGGGAGAATGCCCTGGTCTTGTAGACGGCGAACCAGCTCGTACTGAGCCTCTCCGGTGGAAACGTACTCGCCGACGTTGGCCGCAACGTGCGGGGCGAGCAGCTCCGTGAGCTGGAGCAGCTTGAGGAGGCAGGTGTTCGGGTCGTCGGGGAAATAACGCTCCGCGAGCAGCCCAAGGCGCAGGAGCTGCTCGTCGTACTGCTCCAGCTGGGCGAAGTTGCTTGTGAGAGGATTCGGCGCTGTCACAGGTGCGACCACGCTGGTGGCTCAACCAAGGGGACGCGTCGCGTGACCGGCCCCTTCGAACCGGAGCGACCAACGGACCTCGTTTCGCCGCGTCGTTGCGCCCAACGCCCGACCTCCCTTGTTTCTCTCCGGCGTTGCTTGGGTTACTGCGACCCCGAGGCCTCTGGCGATTGGGGACGTGCGAGGGGCTTCTTCCCCCGACGGCCGCACCAATCCCGGATCATGATCTCCAGCATGTTTGCCAGACTGGGGTGCTCGTGGTCGGCCGCCTCCCGCAGGGCGGCCTTGGTGTCCGGTGCCAGGCGCACGGTGAGGGCCTCCGTCTTCTGTGATCGCATCGGGCGATGCAGGATCGCGGGCCTTCGGTTGTACTGCGGCGATGCTACAATAGGGTCAAGTTCACGGCGAGTGACCGGGGTCATCCTCGCGTGCGGATGTGTCAGTAGCGCTCGCAAGCTCCGATAAGGACGTGAGCCAAGGGGAGACACCCGCCTTTGGGCAGCGTGCTCCCCAAACGGAATCGTCAGACCAACCCACGCTCCGCGAGCGATGTCCCCGCGCCCTCACCCACGATGAAGTGGTCCAGCACTCGCACCTCAATCAACGCCAAGACGTCCTTCAGCCGCTGGGTGATCCGCAGATCCGCCTGGCTCGGCTCCGCCACCCCAGAGGGATGGTTGTGGGCGAAGATGACCGCCGCCGCGTTGGTCTCCATGACCTTGCGGACCACCTCCCGCGGATGCACGCTGGCCCCGTCGATGGTGCCGCGAAACAGCTCCTCGTCGCGGACGAGGCGGTGGCGGTTGTCGAGCAGCAGCACGGCGAAGACCTCATACGGTATGCCAGCCAGCCGGAGCCGCAGATAATCCCGCGTGGCCGCCGGGCTGGTGAGCGCATCCTGGCCGAGGTGATAGCGGGCCTCCAGGCCCTGGATCGCATGGGCAATCAGGGCGCGCTCCTCCTCGGGCAGATCCGCCCGACGGTTGGCGTCGGGCTCCAGGGTCAGAGCGAACTGGTTTGGACTCGTGCTTCTGGGCATGGGGTGTTTCCGGTAAATCGGGGAGACGCACCGATCCCCCTGGGGAGCGATGCACTCCCCAAGGTGGTTGATGGATGTCTAGCGGGTCAGCAGCAGCCGCTCCGCGACCCGGAACAGCTCACCCTTCAGGGCCTCGACCGAGTGGACCTGGATCGCCACCGGGAACAACCCGCTCACATCGTGCCGGATGCCGATGCCGATCAGCTCGATGCCGGAGGCGGCGGCCCGTTTCACCAGATCCCGGGCGCTCTTCCAGTCATCCGGCTCGCCGTCGGTCAGCGTCAGCAGGACCCGTCGCACTTCGGTCCGTGACAGGAGATCAGCAGCCGCGAACCACAAAGCGCCCGTCATGGGCGTGCTCCCGCGGCCGCGCTGCACGAAGGCGCCACCCCGCGCACCCGCCCGGTCCCCATGGGACAGGAGCCGGGTGACCTGGTCATCCCGACCCTGCAGGCTGGGGAATGCCGTGACGGCTCGTGAGACTCCCTTCATGGGCTCCAGGGCCAGCGCCAGGGCCATGGCCATGGCCATGGCCGCGTCCAGTTCGACGCTATCCTGGCCGCCTGTCATGGACCCGGACAGGTCCACCAGCAAGTGCAGAGCCGTGTTGGGCGCGATCCGCTCGTCCTTCCTCTCGAAGATCTGGGCATCCCCGACCGCTGCGCGATGAAGCCGCGTGGGGTTCAATACCCGGCCTCGGCGAGCGGTTCTGCACCTAGTCTGGGTGTGGGCCTGGACCAGCCCCTTAAGCCGAGCCGTCAGCTTGGCCAAGTGAACCTTCACCCGGCTGAGCGCCGTGCGACCCGAGCGGTGCCCCAGGCGAGGCCACCTAGGAGATAGGACAAGGGCGACAAGAGCGCCAGACCCAGCCTCAGCACCACGTAGAGAACGACGAACCAGAACGGCAACTGCAGCATCCAAGGTGCGACGCCGAGCCAATCTGCTAGCTCGGCCAGGGTGGCGTTAGCGAGCGAAGGGTAGCGGAACATGAGGTAGATGGCGGCCGGGACCGCACCGAGGCGAGCGACGCGCGCTGCCAGCCGACCGCCGCCGGCCAATACCCGCGAGCCGAACATGGCCACCTTCCGGGAAAAGCCCCCCACGCGGGTCGCCTCCGCGGCAGGCCCGGCCAGCTTGGTTGCCCGGACCGCTTTGAGCAGTTTCACGCTCGTCGCTATAACCGCAACGTCCAGCGCGGCCCAGCCCAGGTCCGATGCCAGGATCTCCTCCCCCAGCCGCCACTTGGCCTCCAGGTCCCGGATCCCGCCCAAGAACAGGTCACCCAGTCCCTTCAGCACCCGTTCGGTCTGCACCCATTCGACCTTGCCGTCCGGCGTGACGGCGAACTGCCCCAGGAAGCCATGGCCACCCGCGCGGATGAACTTGACCGCGTACCAGCCGCGCAACTCGGGCGTCAGTGCCGAGCCCGGAGCTGCGACTTCCGCTGGCCTTCCCACGAGCCGTGAAAAATAGGCCGCGACATCGTTCCAACGCGCGCCGAGCGCCCTGCGGATCTCAAGGGAGGTCAGGTCGTGGTCCATGAAGTAGCCGATCGGAAGCAGCGCCGCCTCCCCGTAACGGAGCAGGACGTCCTGAAACTCCGGCTCGGCGCCGTAGACCGGCAGGATGCTCCGCGCGGGATCCGGGTACCGCAAGAGGGCCGACCGCGCCTTGAGGACCAGGGCCTCGTTGTCGGCGTAATCGAGCAGCAGCGCCTGCACCTCCACTGGCTCCGCCTCGATTCGCGGCGCCGTGTCGCCAAAGGTCTGGCCAACGGCCAAGCCGATCAGTTGGTCTTCGTAGCTCGGCGTGGGGCCCGTGAAAGTCAGCACCCCGGCTCCGACAACGGCGAGCAAGCTCAGCAGAACGACTCTGGGACTCTGGTTCATCGGTTACTTCCAGGGCGCGCCGGACGGCGCATGTCAGGCTTCATGTTGGCTAGCGCTCACCCGCCGGCGCACCCAGTGTGCTAATTGTTCAAGCTAGAGTCGCGGCGCCTCGGTGAGATGAGCTCTCAAGCAGTCCACCCGACCCGCCCGACTTCCTGGTCTCCAGTTGGGGTTGGGCCCGCAACTGCGTAGCGATGGGGACGGACCCCAAAGCTTTTTTGCGCCTCGCAGAGTCCGGCTACGAGTCGCCGTGCGCAGCGATGGGTGTGGCAAGCCGGAAGGGTACTGCAAACAGAGCGGGTTTTCGGCTGTTGTGAAAGTTATTTGTTAAGGCAACCCCGCAATAGCAAGTGCTGGTTCGGGAAAGCTTTGTTGTGCACCATTTCTGTGGATAACCCTGTGGACTCTATGCCCCCAATGCTCGTCAGGCCTTTTGAATATGACCATTTTGTTAGTTTGATCAATTTTTGACCACAGGAATTTTCTGCGCAATTCAAACAACTAGGGAATATTCCCGAATACTGAAGATCGATCTCGCGCCAAGCACGGAGTAATTTAGGCGTCAAGCGGGCTTGTGCACAAAACATTAATCTCTTGGCAGGAGACGGAGATCCTTACCCTGAGCGCCCTTTTTTTCTCAGCGCCTTCACTACTCACCCACGGAGGTACCGGCTCCGGATCGGACCACAGCCCGCTGCGACCCTTCCTCGCCTTCTCCTCCGCCTGCGCGTAGAGCACACGATCCTCGGGGCTCTGCTCATCGGCGTACTCCCGATACCACCAGCACATCCCTTCCGTGACCAACGCTAAGTTCACGTCTCGCTGGCCGTCGAGAACCTTGCCCACGATCCGCTTGTAGCGATCACGTTTGCCCCAGTCCACGGTTACCTGGCGATCGAACACATAGTCCGACAGAGCCTGTTTCGCCTTGGCGCTCCAGGCCTGCTTGCGCTCGGGGCAGTCGATCCCGGCCAGCTTCACCTTGTGCTGCGTGTTGTTGGCATCGAGGACCACCAAGGTGTCGCCGTCGATGATCGGGACTACGTGCCCGGTCAGTTCCTGAGACCAGGAGACAAGAGGCAGGACGAGTAGCAGCACGAGAGGTAGCCGCGAGAAGCGGGCGGCGCTGGGCCGCCGTTTGGAGCTGGTTGCCTGCATCGCAAACCCCATCAGCGCACCGCCTCGTGATCGAGGGAGGCCAAGATCTGTCCATAGACAGTGGGTCCATCGGAGACCTCCTGCCTGTCCTGGACCGAAGGGTCCGTCGCACGGGCAGAGAGCTTGAACGCCAGGATCGGGAGCAAGAGCGCCAGCAGCAGGCTGGTGACGCGGCTCATCCTGGAGTTCCTCCGTCAGTCCGGTGACTTCGAGCAGCGCCGAGACGAGGTTCTGCATCCCCACGCTGAGCAACGACAGGGTCTCCTCGTCCAGGGTCTCGGCCTTGACCATCTTGAGCAGCGTCTCCTGGGGCAGGTCCCCGCAGCGCTGCTGATACCACCCGATGTTGAGCGCGAGGAGCCGGGCAACGTCGGCAAGCTGCTCCTTGCTGGCGCGCTCGATGAGCTGATCGGCCAGCTGCGTGTAGCCAGGGAAATCGGTTGGGTCAGGCATGACGGGGGGGTCTGGATTCACCTTCCTCCGGGAGGGAGAAGCGGTTGACAGATCTCGCGGTTGGCAATCTTCCAGGAACGTTCGAAACGGGGCTGGGGACATGGCGATTCTCGCCGATTGCAGCCATCCGCCCAACAAAAACCCCGGCACTGGGCCGGGACAAGCTCAAGGAGAACAACAAAGAAACAGACGCTGGGTGCGCACGTCCTGCACACTGCTGCCGCCAAGCGCCGCGCGCTCGCCATAGTGCCGAGGCTGCAGCCGCGGCAGCCGGGGAACGCCGGTGCCTCGGTTACAGTCCACGCTGCCGCGAGCCCCAATCCCGAGCGCTTGGTCGCAGCGTTCGGCTTTTCCCGATCACCCGTAGACAAGTTCCTAACGCGCGCCGGGAGGCCCCGAAGGTCTCGGTGCGGCCATAACCGTGACTTGCCGCCCGGCCTAGTCACTCCAGCGGCAGGTAGACGCTGCCGCTCAAGTCCGTGCCGTCTGCGGCCGGAAAGGGTCGGGAACGGCTTTCGGGCCAGGCGTCCATCAGATTTCGTGATGGCGCATCACTGATTCTGATGGGTAACGCTCTGCGGAGGGGATGAGTTCGCTTTCCGGCCAGCAGTGGACCTGGGGCTCGGGAGCACAGCCCGCCGCTAGACACCTATAATTCCGGTGGTCACGCTCACCTCGGCCATCGTTCCGCCACCGAGTCGGCTTATGACGTCGGTCCTGATCACTGGAAGCAATCGCGGTCTCGGGCTTGCGTGGGTCCGGCAATGCTCAGCGCGTGGTTGGCGCGTGCTGGCGACCTGCCGCGATCCGGGCGCGGCGGCGGATCTTCGGGAGCTGCAATCCCAACATCCTGGCGTCGTCAGCATCCACCGACTGGACGTGACCGTGCCAGAGCAGATCGCCGATCTCGCCGAGGAGCTTAGGGAGGAGCCCGTTGATCTGCTCGTCAACAACGCTGGGGTCTACTTCGAGCGTTGGGGCAACGATCCGATCGGGCGCATCGACTATGAGGCGTGGCTTGAGACGTTCCGCGTCAACACGCTCGGACCGATGCGGACGACCGAGACGTTTCTCCCCCACCTAGGACGCAGCCCCCGCCCCCTCGTCGCGGCGGTCAGCAGCAACATGGGCAGCATTGCCGACATCACCAGACCACGGGACTACGCTTACCGCTCAAGCAAAGCGGCACTCAACGCGGCCATGCGCGGTCTCGCCCATGAGCTCAAACCCCGCGGCATCGGCGTGCTCTTGCTGCACCCCGGCCGGGTGCGCACCCGCATGGGCGGCTCCTCCGCACCCATCAGTCCCGAGGAGAGCGTTCGCGGGATGCTCTCTCTAGTGGACCGCTTCGAGGAATCCATGTCCGGTGAGTTCTTCCGCTACGACGGTGACCGCGTGCCGTGGTAGCCCAAGCCGCTCAGCTTGGTTACAACGGGGTCCGCCACTCACCACCATCTGGGCCGAGGCTGGCCAATAGCGGACCTGCGACTCGGCACGAGAGACAGCCCCAAGACAGCTGTCTTTCCGCGGGTTCCGCTTGCCCGCGGACCGCCGAAGCGCTCGGTGGACCAAACCTCGATAGACTGACGTCCTTTTGGAACGATCAGCAGTGGTGTCGGTTCATTGCTATTGTTATCTGGCATGGCGGGTGGAACCCGCGGGACAACCGGGGTGCCCCACAGCATGAAGCCCAGCGAAAGGTACTACGAAGACTTCGGAGGAAACCGCGTCGTACCGGAGACCCGTCTGGAGGAAGAAGTCGTTCGGCAAGCCATACTCGGAGAGAAGTGGGACTTGCCAGAATCCGAGCGAGCTGCTCTTGAGGCCAATCCTCGCTTCGGCTTCCTCTTACGCAGTTCCGGTGGCGTTGCAACGTATCAGCCCAAATGGTGCCCGGATTTCGTTGTGCACTACCAGATTGACCGTCATCGCGATGACGGGTTCTTCGATCTGACCATGAAGATTCTGTCGGCAAAGACGACCGAACAGACCGGTAGCGTCAAATTGCTTGCCGCGCTCAGACTTCAGAAGCATCCACCATTCCAAACCGGTTGGTCAGGCGCGGAACGCGAACATCACTTCATCCCGTTCTGGTATTTCGCGGCTGGCATAGCGGACCCCAAGGGAGTGACATTGAGAGTCGAAGCGCCCGTTTGTGGTGCACTGTTCGTGCCGGGTGATGTCAGACGAGAAGCGGAGTGGCACTGCAACCCGCCTCACATTGCGCTCTTAGACATCTGACAGGCGCTATCGTTTATGGATGGAACCGTAGCTGCGAGGTGTTGCCCTCACGGGGAGCGTCGTACCGATGTGCTCGGCCTCGATCCAGTTGCCGGCACACCAAAGAGCCGCTGGAGTTTCCGGTCTGGGTCGAGAAGCGCCCTCGGCGGTGATCGTCTCTGAGGAGGATTCGGATGGCCACCCTGGAAGCGGGGCCAGGGTGGCCGGTTGGGTCGTTTCATCCGGCAAGACCCGTGGCAGGCTGAAATCGCTCACGGTTCACGCGCCTAGTTCTTGCTCCTCTGCCCTTGCCGGCTTTGTGTGCCCGGTCCCGCCTTGCCCTCCCTCGTGCGTCCTCCCGCAGCGTTACTCACTCCTCGCTCAGGCCCTCGCTGCCACGGGCTAAGTCCGCAAGCTCATCGAGCAGCCCGTCGTAAAGCTCACCGAGCAGCCCCTCGTAGTCTTCGTCTTCCCCCTGCATCTCAGCGACGGACCGGACCATCGCCCGCGTCAGGTCGGCGTCATCCTCCATTTCGCGCTGTCCGAGGAGTCGCAGTCCCCCGGCGGTCCCTGGGGGGAGTACCGCCTGCCCTTCGTCTTCGCCTCCAATGGACGCCCATACCTGCGCCAGCTCGCCACCCGCAGCGGCATCTGGTTCTGCGATCTGCGCCGCCCCCAGAACCTGGGCCATGCCCTCGATGGTTGGTACACACCCGAGGGACTTACGGAGCTGCTCAAGCGCGACGAGGGCCAGGCCAACGAGGATCTCCAGGCCCAGCCCTTTGTCTACGGCTTCTCGCTCTATCCCTTCCAGGTCGCCGCGATTCAAGCGGCCGAGGCGGCCATCGCCGAGGGTCGGCGCGAGATGCTGCTTGCCATGGCGACCGGCACCGGCAAGACCAAGACCAGCATTGCGCTCATCTACCGTCTGCTCAAGGCAAAGCGCTTCCGTCGCGTGCTCTTCCTAGTGGACCGCTCCGCCCTCGGCGAGCAGGCCGCCAATGCCTTCAAAGACACGCGCATGGAGAGCCTACAGACCTTCGCCGACATCGTCGGCATCAAGGAGCTGAAGGAGCAGCAGCCCGATACGGACACCGCCGTTCACATCGCCACCGTCCAGGGCATGGTCAAGCGCGCCCTCTATCCGGCCGAGGACGTCACCCCGCCCGCCGTCGACCGCTACGACTGTATCGTCGTCGACGAATGCCATCGCGGCTACCTGCTCGACCGCGAGCTCTCCGACACCGAGCTCGGCTTCCGCAGCTACGAGGACTACATCTCCAAGTACCGGCGGGTGCTGGAGTACTTCGACGCCATCAAGATCGGCCTGACGGCCACGCCAGCCCTGCACACCACCGAGATCTTCGGCCCGCCCATCTACACCTACAGCTATCGCGAGGCGGTGATCGACGGCTATCTCATCGATCATGAGCCGCCGGTCCAGATCAGGACCGAGCTTTCGACGGACGGGATCGTGTGGAAGGTGGGGGAAGAGGTTGCGGTCTACGATGCGACGCGCAACCAGATCGACCTCTTCACCGCGCCGGACGAGATCAAGATCGAGGTCGAGGGCTTCAACCGAAAGGTCATCACCGAGTCGTTCAACCGCGTGGTGTGCGAGTACCTCGCCCGGGAGCTCGATCCGGCAGGACGCGAGAAAACGCTCATCT
>Ga0316577_10001390_pt1 | contig 11405 bp, 10 predicted proteins | sample S5NA_FD_203073 | JGI IMG/M metagenome (GOLD analysis project Ga0316577, IMG submission 203073) | Rhizosphere microbial communities from salt marsh grasses in Alabama, United States - S5-7_050615r2r1 | ecosystem: Host-associated > Plants > Roots > Rhizosphere | place: USA: Alabama | collected... | reverse complement strand
GAAATCTTGTCAATACCCAGCCTTTGTCCCATTTCATAAAAATACACATCACACGACTCAACAAGGGCCCTGTGGAGATTCACAACGCCATGGCCATATTTCTTCCAGCAACGGTATCCCCGTCGGCCCAAATAGTAAATGCCCGTACAAACGAGCTCCTCTTCGGGATCAATTATACCCTCTTCGAGCCCGGCCAGTGCCACCAGTATCTTAAAGACAGATCCGGGCGGATATTGACCTGCCAGGGCCCTATTCTGTAAAGGAAAACCCCCGGACAAGACAATTCCTTCCCAGCTGGCCTTGTCTATACCCCCGACAAACAGATTTGGATCAAAAGAAGGGCTGCTCGCCAAGGCCAATATCTCTCCGTTGTTGGGATCCATGGCAACAGCCGCCCCGCTTTTGCCAGCAAGCGCCTTTTCAGCCACCGCCTGAAGATCCTTATCGATGGTCAAGCAGACATTTTCACCGGGAACCGGGTTTTTGCGTGCCATCACCCGTATTTGTCTTCCTGTTGCATCCACCTCCACCTGGGCTCCCCCTCGCACCCCGTTTAAATTGTGTTGCCATTTCCACTCCACACCGGACTTTCCAATAAGATCACCCGGCTTGCTCCCTGTATATTGCTTGCCACTCAACTGATTCTCATTGATTTCCCCCAAGTAACCAATGAGATGAGAGGCAAAAGTTCCGTTGACATAATAGCGTTGGGGCGCCACCTTTATGATGATACCCGGAAGATTAAAACGGTGGGTCTCAACTTTAGCCAACTCATCCCGGGACAGGTCCCTTTTGATGCAAACAGGTCTAAATGGGTATCTAAGTGGGGCCTCATCCAATTTCTGTTCTATTTCCGCCGCGCCAAGACCGGCCAAGCCACTTAGACTTTGCAATAACGCCTTCAGATCATGGACTTCTTCTGGAACCACATAAAGGTCATAGGAAGGACGATTGTCAACAAATACCGCCCCATTCCGGTCTAAAATCATACCCCTAAATGGGGGGATATCCTGGAGATGAATACGATTACTTTCCGATTTGGTGCGGTACATCGATCCGTTTACGACCTGTAAAAACCAAAACCTCAGGATTAACGCAGCAAAAACAGCCAGCACCACACATGTTACCTTTTTCAGCTGTCTGTCAAAAATCTCTAAAGAAAGGGGATCAAACTCTGATGTTCTCAATGCCTTGTTCTCTGAAATCAATTCCGGTTGGCAAATCTGCAATACAAAAAATGAAACCTATAAGCGCTCATACCTCTCATTTAAGGTGCTATGCGTATCTTCCAGGGAATCAGCCCTCAGACAATTAAATAGATAAAACAGGATAGGCGAAATCAGGCCTGTGCCCATCACCAAAAACACGGATACCCAAATAAAATCTGTTGAAAAAGCCAGCCTGTGATAGAAGACTGTGAGCATTATAAAAAACATCACCTTTTTCAACATGACGGCCAGGGCAACGATGATCATCTGCCCCCTCGGGTGCTGGAGGTTAAAAAATTGCGAACCGACATAGACCCCACCGAAAACACACAGATAAAGAAATGTAAAAAGCCCACTCAAGCCGCCTGAAAAAAGATCGATGAGAATCCCTTGTCCGAAGGCAAACACGACCGTCGCAGTCTGGCCATAAAACAAAAACAGATAGGCGATGAGAATGGTCAGGAGATCCAGGTCAGCGAGATTCAAGCCTATTATACCCATCCATTCCCCTTTAACCAGGGTGATAAACAGTCCCAAAAACCACGCGAAAAGATAAAATGCTACTCGCTTTCTTCCTGCTGGTTCGATGATTTGCTCTCCTCTAGGATCACCAAGACTTCTTCTAACTTTGAAAAATCAACCGCTGTTCTGATCTTAATATCCTTGAAAAGCTCTCCGGATATTTCTTTGACATCCAAAATCCGGCCCACAGGTAAGCCTTTGGGGAAAACACCGCCAAGCCCGGAAGTGACAACTATATCTCCCACAGTGATATCGTCGGATTTGGACACATAATCAAGTCTGCAGATTTCGCTCATTAATCCCTTAAGCATACCTCTATCCCGAGTCCGTTGAACTAGGCAGTCGACAGCACTGTTTTGGTCAATAATCAACAACACCTTGGCATAATTTGATGAGACAGACACGACCCGGCCGACAACGCCAAAAGCATTCACCACCGGCATGTCTAATCGCAACCCTGACCATTTCCCTTTATCAATAATAACGGACTTAAACCATCCGGTGGGATCCAGCCCTGTTACCTGCGCCGCCAAGACCGGCCGGTTGATGGTTTGTTTGAATTGGAGAAGCGCCTCGAGTCTTCCCTGCGTGGCTAACGATTCGCGGTATCGGCTGTTCTCCATCTTGAGCGCATGAATTTCATTTTTTAACTGCGTGTTTTCGTGACGAACGCCTACCAAGCGGAAATAGTTTAACCAAAATTCCTCCGTGCTTTTTGTGACTTGTTTGATTAGCCTTTGAAAGGGGGCGGTAATTTCTATGACGAATTGTTCAGCAGGATTCCACGGGGATCCCATGTCAGAATTGGACGAAAGCAGGAACAAAACAGAGCCAATCATAAAAACCCATAACCAGATTGTGCGAAAGCCTGTTACACCTTTCAATGCTTGCTCTTAGCTCCGCTTTTGTTTGCAATTGTGGCGCGCCCTTGCAGACAAGAGCCCGATGCGTGCAGATTGTAGGTTTGATATCCGGGGTTCAATGAAAACACTGGATCCTAAGACGACTACTTGACCGTGACTTGTTTCAGGATTGATATATTGTCTAAGGTCATTCCAGAACCAAGAACTACCGTTGAAAGAGGGTCTTCAGTGATGGTTATGGGAAGCTTTGTTTCCTCTCTTAGCAGGATATCTAAATTTTTGAGCAATGAGCCGCCTCCGGTCAACACGATTCCCTTGTCCACAATATCAGCAGCCAATTCCGGAGGTGTTTGTTCAAGGGCAATACGTACGGTCTCAATAATCGTTTCCACCTGCTCCGAAATGGCTTTCCTTATCTCATCCGAGTCTATAGTCAAAATCTTGGGAATCCCGGTCACCAAATCCCGACCCCTCACCTCAATTGTATCGATCTGATCACTTGGAAAGGCGTTACCGATAGTTGTCTTTATGATCTCTGCAGTCCTTATGCCTATTAACAGGTTGTATTTTCTTTTGATGTGTTGAAGGATGGCTTCGTCCATTTTATCACCGCCAACCCTGACCGACTTGCTATAGACGATTCCCGCAAGGGAAATGACTGCGACCTCCGTTGTGCCCCCGCCAATATCGACAACCATGTTGCTCGTCGGCTCAGTAATGGGGAGTCCCGCACCTATGGCAGCCGCCATAGGCTCCTCGATAAGAAATACTTCCCTGGCTCCCGCTGACTCTGCAGATTCGCGAACCGCTCTTTTTTCAACCTGAGTAATCCCGCTGGGCACACAGATAACAATACGGGGCCTTATGAGGGACCGTCTATGATGGACTATTCTTATGAAATGACGAAGCATTGCTTCAGTGATCTCAAAATCCGCGATCACGCCGTCTTTCATCGGGCGAATAGCCGTAATGTCACCCGGGGTCCGCCCAAGCATCATTTTGGCTTCCTGGCCCACTGCCAAAACCTTATTGGCTCCCCTGCCGTCTTTCCTGACAGCCACGACAGACGGCTCACTCAACACAATCCCTTTGCCTTTCATATAAACGAGGGTATTAGCTGTCCCAAGATCGATGGCTAAATCATTTGAGAATAAGCCAAATATGGGGTCCAGAAGCATTATTCCCTCCTTTCGGTGAAATTTTTCCTTTGGTTATATTTAACTATACTTTAATTATACCATATTATTTGAATTATCAATTATAAAATAACAAAATGAATTTTTCTTGACAAAAAATACAATCCATGTTTTTATAAAATATTGTTGTTATAAACACGGAAGGATCCAACAATACTATGAAAAGAACTTATCAACCCAGCAATATCAAAAGGGCAAGAACTCACGGCTTCAGGGCAAGAATGCGTACAAAGGGTGGCATCAATGTCTTGAAACGGAGAAGATCAAAAGGGCGGAAACGATTAGCCGTATAGACACAGTCTTTAATTCCAAACAGGTTACCTTCGCGTAATGGGATCTTTTTCGTTTCCAAAGAGCGCAAGGATATTGAATCGAGCGGACTATGTCAATGTAAATAGATCAGGGAGACGCATTCATTCAAGACACTTTATTATTATTTTCAAACCGAACGGGCTCGGCATTACGAGATTGGGGGTTGTGATAAGTAAGAAGACAGGAAACGCGGTCAAGAGAAATAGGGTCAAGCGCCTTATCAGAGAACTCTTCAGGCTTAATACGTCCCGTTTCCCCCAAGGATATGATATCGTCATTGCAGCAAAAAAGGGCGCCAGCCATTTGGATCTCCGGAAAATCAAAACGGAAATCGGGGAAATCATTTTTGACAAACCGCCCTTTATATAAGCTCAGATATGTACCTATAGCCTTAATAGTTATATATCAGCGATTTTTTTCATCTCTCTGGCCTCCCTCCTGCCGTTTTTACCCTACATGCTCTAACTATGCCCGTCAAGCTATCACCAAATATGGGATTTTAAAAGGGGGAGCTCTGGCGTTGATCAGAATCTGCAAATGTCATCCCTTTCACCCGGGAGGATATGACCCCCTTGTGTGAAAGCTGGTGCTCTGATCGATGATCATTTTCCTGTGTCGCCAATACCCGCTAATTTTTTATTTACTATATCAGAAAACATACAATTAGGATTCTGAGGAATCTTAAAACAAGGTAGTTTACATGGAAAAAAGAACGATACTGGCCTTTGCTTTATCATTCCTGGTGCTTATTCTATGGTCATTTCTTTTTAACCCTAACAAAGACCAGATTTCAAAAAAAGACGAAATCCCTAAAACAGTTGCACCAAAGACGGTACCACGGTCTCCGGAAACTGCGATCGAACCGCCCGCTGCGATTTCTAAAGGACCCGAAATAACAAAAATCAAGCCGGCCGTAGAGACCCATGAAAAGGAGGTTGTGGTCGACACACCCTTCTATCGGGCTGTCTTTACCAATGCGGGCCCCACCATTAAAAGCTTTAAACTGAAAAAATATCGTGAGTCCATAGAACCTGATTCACCCTTGGTTGAACTCATCAATCTGCAACAAGATAAGTCCAAGTTTTTAGTTGTAAGCTTTGATGGGGCATCTGCAAGTCAACTTGAAAAACCCCTCTACCATGTGGAGCAGCAGAAAATACAGCTTAAATCAGATTCCTCACCCAAAAATCTGGTATTCCACGCCTCTACCTCTGGTGGGATTTCAATAAGTCAGACTTACCGATTTTATCCGGATCAATACAGGATTGATCTCCATATCGATGTCATCAATCAATCGGGGGAAAGTGTCACGGGCTCCTTTGTCACTGATATGAAGGCATTGCCGCCCGAGGGTAAGAAGAGTTATTACTCCTACGTTGGTATCGTCCTACTTCTGAACGACAAACTGGAAAAGGTTAAGATCAAAAAGGCATCCGAACCAAAGGACCAGGCAGGCCGGGTCGATTGGATGGCCTATGAAGACGCTTTCTTTATATCCGCCGTTATCCCGGATCAACCCTCAAAGGCAAGTTTCAAAGGGCGTCTATTGCCATCGGGCATATTGGAAGCCACCTACATGCCACCCTCCATTTCCCTGCACCCTTCTGATAGAGCGTCTTCCAGCTATACTCTGTATCTTGGGCCCAGAGAACTGGGCACACTGAAACAGCTTGGAAAAAATCTCGAAAGGGCCGTTACTTTTGGATGGACTGACATCATCGCCAAGCCCCTTCTCTATCTCCTAAGATTTTTCAATCAGTACATACACAATTATGGGGTATCCATTATTCTTCTCACCATCCTGATAAAGATCCTTTTCTGGCCACTGACACACAAAAGCTACAAATCCATGAAGGAGATGCAGAAGCTCCAGCCCAGAATGGCCAAGATGAGAGAAAAATATAAAAACAATAAAGCACAACTCAACAAGGAAATGATGGCGCTGTACAAAACCTATAAGGTGAACCCCATGGGCGGATGCTTACCCATGATAATCCAGCTTCCCGTATTTTTTGCTCTTTTTAGAATCCTTGGGAGTGCCATTGAATTGAGACAAGCACCCTTTATGCTATGGATAAATGATCTTTCAGCCCCTGATCGTCTTTTCAACTTTCCTTTTACAATTCCTTTCATGTCCCCGCCCTACGGAATACCCGTGCTTACCCTGTTGATGGGCGCTTCCATGTTTCTTCAGCAGAAAATGACCCCGACACCCGGGGACCCGACTCAAGCCAAAATCATGATGTTCTTACCCCTTATCTTTACATTTATGTTCATTAACTTCCCATCTGGCCTTGTGCTTTACTGGTTAGTCAATAACATTTTGTCAATAGGTCAGCAGTACCGTATTCATAAGAGTTAAGCATAACATTTGGAGGTCACAATCATGCAAACTTTTGAATTTGAAGGAAAAACGACCGATGAAGCGATTGAAAATGCCTGTCGTCAACTCAAGCTCACAAAAGATGAGATCGACATTGAAATCATTGAACCCGGATCCGCGGGGATTTTTGGATTGGTGGGTGGCAGGAAGGCCAAAGTCAAAGTTACGACTACAGGTGAAGAACCGGAAATCGCCGAGGAGGCAAACGGTGTTGCCATCGCTAAAGATGCACTGGAAAATATCCTGACACTGATCCCCATGGAGGGCGTTACGGTCAGCGCAGCACAAAACGATGGCACAATCGCCCTCAACATTGAAGGCGATACATCGGGTCTTTTAATAGGACGAAAGGGGAGAACCCTGGACGCTCTCCAGTTTATTGTGAACAAGATCGTAAATAAGGCCCTGGAAAAACGAACCCGGGTGATTGTTGATTCTGAAAATTATCGTCAGCGAAGACGGGAGTCTTTGATCCAGATGGCGCTGAGGATGGGCGAAAAGGCCAAAAATATCGGAAAACCCGTGGTCACAAATCTCCTAAATCCCCATGACCGAAGGATTGTTCACATGGCCCTGAGGGATGACGGTTCACTGGACACCAAAAGCCGAGGGGAAGGTATTTTAAAAAAGATCCTTATCATACCTAAAAGATAACCTTTTCGTCTGTTGTCCGTTTGCAGAAAAGATGGCTAAATTCGGAAAACCTGATGTCAGCTTAACTCCTTCTTAATGCAGAAGGTTCGTTACTCGTTTATCTTTGATTAATTGTAACTGTTTAGCGCTTTGAAAGAACCATCCTAACTTACAGGGCTGTGGGGAACCTGCAACAAACAACAGACACCAGACAACGGTTAACTGACAACGATACCATAGCCGCGATTGCCACACCCCCAGGCCAGGCCGGGATCGGTATTATTCGCATCAGTGGCCCCTTGTCCGGTGAAATCGCTGAAAAAACATTTAGACCCAAAAAGCCCGTTCAAGGTCTTGATAGTCATCACCTTTACCTGGGGAGCTTCCTGGATCCCTCCTCCGGTGATATGGTCGATGAAGTGCTGCTCTCTTACATGAAGGCCCCCCACTCCTATACCCGCGAAGATATTGTTGAAATCAATTCCCATAGCGGCTATCTTCTCCTTTCAAGGATCCTCCAGATTATTTTAGACCAGGGCGCAAGACTGGCGAGACCCGGAGAATTTACATTGAGAGCCTTCTTGAATGGCAGAATCGATTTAACCCAGGCTGAAGCTGTGATCGATCTAATCAATGCCAAGTCGGACAGGGGCCTCCGTTTAGCCTCCCAGCAGATCCAAGGGACCTTCAGAAACGAAATTGAGGGACTGCGGCAAAAGGCGATTGATTGTCTTGCCCACGCGGAGGTGGCAATCGATTTCCCAGACGAAGAATCCGAAATCATATCCAGAGAAAACACTTCAAAGCGAATCGCAAAGGAAATTGTCAAACCCATCCAAGACCTGATTAAGACCCAGGCAACAAAAAGGCTCTGGGTGGACGGCATCAACACCGTGATTGTGGGGCGTGTTAATGCGGGAAAATCGAGTATTCTCAATAGGCTTCTAAATGAACAACGGGCGATCGTAACAGCGATTCCAGGGACGACAAGGGATATTGTTGAATCCACCATCACAATTGAGGGACTGCCACTACGTCTTATGGATACTGCCGGGTTAAGGAATGGGAAGAATGAGGCAGAAAGAATCGGAATTCAATTTACCGAGCAAAAAATGGCAGTCGCCGACTTCTTACTTGTGGTCATTGACCAGAGCAGACCGCTTAACCATAATGATCATCGTATCATTGCTCAATCCCGGGGAAAAAATGCGCTGATAGTGATCAACAAAATTGACCTAAAATCCAAACTCCGTAAGGAAACCGAACATGATGTCTTCTCTGGGTTTCCCATCGCTAAAATATCCGCGCTCACAGGCCAGGGCCTTGATCAGCTGAGAAAACGCATTTCGGGTTGTTTACTCAAAGGGGATATCGATGTGACGACCTCTGATTCGGCCCCGAACTTGAGACATAGACAGGCCCTGATGGATGCGGCAGCGTTTTTCAAAAGCGCAGGTCAAAACGCAATAAAAGACGCTCCCATGGAAATTATTGCTTTTGAACTCAAGAGCGGGCTGGATGCCTTGGGGAAAATTATCGGAGAAACTTCAACCGAAGAGGTCCTGAATAACATATTCAACCAGTTTTGTTTGGGGAAGTAAACCTTCACCCGTAAACGGCAAAATTTTTTCTATATACTGAATCACGCATTCATTTTCTATCACCCAAAATGTCAGAGAAAATATTTTAAGGCATAATAGATCAGTTTCTGATATTCGACAACGACCTCATTGACGTACTTTCCTTCTTTCCACCAGCCATCCGGTCTGAAACCCGTATACCGAGAAGGCATCATCATAATCACCATATCGTCTTTCTCAAATACCTTTTTAAAAGTCAACCATGTGCGTCTCGTATGATGTGGAGACGTGACAATAATTAGAGAGCGATACCCGTTCTTTTGGGCAATCCCCCGAATTACCTTTGCTTCTTCAAAGGTACTGCCCATAAAACGATCACTTACAAGGCAGGCAGACCTGGGGACACCCAATCCCTGTAGCATCATGATCAAAAGATCTCTCGTTTCAGGATAATGGACCCCTTTCTGCTTTAAAACATCAATTCCATCGGGCAGGGCTTCCCTGCCGACAAAAATATGGGGGGCCATGCCTTCCTTGTAAATATCCGCCGCCGTAAGACCCCGTTCCACAGGCTTTCCCATCATGCAAACAATAAGATCCGCTTTTTCGAGAGAATGCTGTATCACCAGATATTTTCCAAGACTGGTTAGGATTGGGCCGCGATAATAGGAAACCAGGATGTAGGCACTGAAAACGAGGAATATGATCCACTTAAGAACCGTCGGCTTAGTGAACCTCTTTCCTTGCGGTTCTATTGGCCTGTTGTCCATATGGCTTTCGGTTTGTCCCTTGTTTTTCTCCGTATTATCTTGCGCTCCAATTGTGCCATCCTGCTCTCCGAACCAGTTCGTAACGGGTTGTTGATCAGGATCATTTTCAGCGCCTTTCTTCAGTCGAGACCATCCCTTTTTCATAGTGCACCTCTTATTTCAATCTCTGTCCAAAACCGTTTAAATCTTAGCCTAACATTAACAAGTTGATAAGATTTATATGATATTACGGACTTAAACCTTAAAATTTTTTAATCCAATAAAAGTTTATTCATTATAAATAGTGTGTTATAAGACGATCTGTCTTAAATGCTAAAATAGCCAGATCAATTTTTGTATAGGAACGACTCTTTATGAAAGTCAATTGCCAAGAACACAGAAAATCCATGGAACTCCTGGGTCTAAGAATGAGGCTTAAAAAGGGTATCCCTGATCCTGAAGAGCTGAAAGAGATAAAAAAGAGGATCAGAGTCCTTGAGAAAGAGCTCGGGTTATAAACCGAATCTTGCATCCAGTCTAACAGGGGGGGGCTGACAGGCTAACCCCGCTTTGAGCTATCCAGGATTAAAGTAACGGGACCATCATTAATCAGATAGACATCCATCATCTCCTGAAACTGACCAGCGGCAACCTGGAGACCCTTCGCCTTTAAAAGCTTAATAAAATATTCATAAAGTCCTTTTGCCTGTTCCGGCCGGGCAGCCTTTGCAAAAGACGGTCTTCGTCCTTTTCTACAGTCACCCCAGAGGGTGAACTGGGAAACGACTAAAACAGCACCACCCGTTTCCAGCAAAGACAAATTCATGAGACCGCCTGTATCGGAAAAAATTCTCAAATGGACCGTTTTATTGGCTAAGTATTCGCAATCTTTCTCTGAATCGTCCCGCCCCACACCCAAAAATATGAGCACTCCAGGGCCAATGGCCCCCACAGCCACCCCCTTGACTTCTACTCTGGACTCCTTTACCCTCTGAATCACAGCCCTCATATCTCTAACCTTTCTCGGTTTTGAATTTGCCCCATGACACCATCACTGATTCTCATTAATCCCTGGATCTGCGATTTTGCAGCCTATGACCTCTGGTCCAAACCGCTTGGTCTCCTTTACCTTGCAGGATACCTCAGACACTGCGGTTTCAAGATACACTTAATTGACTGTCTGGATGTACATCACCCCGGTATGAAGGGGGATATATCCATGAAAAAGCCAAAAAGACGCTTATACGGAACCGGAAAATACTGGCGGCAAGAAATCCCCAAACCCTCCCCTTTAAAGGACATTCCAAGGCCCTACAGTCGCTACGGTCTTTCACTAAAGATTTTTTCAGATGAATTGAATAAGATCCAAAAGCCAGCCGCCATTCTTGTGACCTCTCTTATGACATACTGGTATCCGGGTGTCAGAGAGGTCATCAGCATCGCCAGGAACGCTCACCCCGGGGTGCCGATAATCCTCGGGGGAATTTATGCCAGACTTTGCCATAAACACGCCCTCCAAATTATGCCGGCAGACCGTGTCGTTACCGACAATGACCCAGCGAGCCTTCTGAAGACCCTAAGCAAATTAGGCATCTCTACACCAAAGCCTCCTCCGGGTTCCGGGGTCCCACCTTATCCGGCGTTTGATCTTTTGACTCAAATTGACTACGTCTGCCTCCTGACCTCAAAAGGTTGCCCCTATCGGTGTCGATATTGTGCAAGTCACTTTTTAGATCCTCAGCCGATCCATAGAGAACCGGAAGACGTGTTAGAGGAAATCCTTTTTTGGTATACCGATTATCAGGTCCGGGACTTTGCCTTTTACGATGACGCCCTGCTTATTGATGCAGAAAAGCATATGGCTTTGCTTCTTGAAAAACTTGCACAGCATCAGCTGGATCTACGCTTTCATACCCCAAACGCTGTTCATGTGAATGAAATTACATCGGAAATCGCTCA
>Ga0316577_10001389_pt1 | contig 11407 bp, 7 predicted proteins | sample S5NA_FD_203073 | JGI IMG/M metagenome (GOLD analysis project Ga0316577, IMG submission 203073) | Rhizosphere microbial communities from salt marsh grasses in Alabama, United States - S5-7_050615r2r1 | ecosystem: Host-associated > Plants > Roots > Rhizosphere | place: USA: Alabama | collected... | reverse complement strand
GATCGGGATGTGCAGGTGGCCCTGGGCGAGTTGGAAAAGGGCCAGCCGCGCAGCCTTCTGGTGGAGCTGCTCATCAGCCCCAGGCCGGCCGGCAGCTACAGGGTTGCCCAGGCAGAGATCAGCTACGACGTGCCGGGCCTGAAGCTGATCGGCGAGAAGGTCAAGTCCGATATCATGCTCGACTTTTCCGCCGATGCCGTCCAGGCAAAGCAGTACGATGCCGAGGTGATGAATATCGTCGAAAAAGTGACGGCCTTTAAACTACAGACCCGTGCCCTGGAGGAAGCCAAAATGGGCAACGTGGCAGGCGCCAGCCAAAAGCTGCGGGCTGCCGCCACCCGCCTCCTGGAGATGGGCGAAGACGATCTGGCCCAGTCGGCCCTTGAGGAGGCCGAGAATCTGGAAAAGAGCGGGCAGATGTCGGCCCGCGGTACAAAGAAACTGCGCTACGAGACGCGCAAACTGACGCAACGGCTGAATCCCTGAATCAGAGGGTGAGAAGTACTTGTCCCGGGTATCCCATGCCCGTTGGATGCAAAGGAGGAATCGAACCATGGCAACTTGTCCCAATTGCGGGAATACAACCCTCGAGGGGGCCATCTTCTGCGACCAGTGCGGCACCCGGCTGCCACAGCCCGAGGCGGCTGCTCCGGCAGCGGCGCCCGTACCGGCTGGCGGAAGCGTGATCTGCCCTGCGTGCGGGGCCGGAAACGTCCCCGGCGAGGCGTTCTGTGACTTTTGCGGGTCGCCCCTGGAGCCGCCGGTGCCTACCGTCGAAGCGGTGCCCGATCTGGAGCCGGTGTCGCAGGAGGCCGAGCTGGTGGTGGCTACTGAACCGGCGGCCTCGCCCGCCGCGGCGGCCCCGCCTGCCGCCGAAGACGCCACACCCACCGCGGCAGCTGCCCCACCTGCCGCGCAAGAGCCTGTCGCGGCTGCGGCAGAGGAGCTGACCTGCCCGGCGTGCGGCGAGCCGGTGTCGGCCGATGAGGCGTTCTGTGCGTCCTGTGGCGCCTCGCTGGCCCTTGCACCCATCCCGCCCGAGCCCGTGCCCGAGGTCGAGCCAGAACCGGCGGCCGCCGTTGAGGCCGAACCGGTCGCCGCGGAAGCACCCGCGCCGCCGGCGCCGGCCGGGCCGCCAACCTGCCCGGCCTGTGGCACGGAGGTGGAGGCTGGTGATGCGTTCTGCAGCACCTGCGGCTATGCACTCCAGGCACTGCCCGCCCCGGTCAAGCCCGCGGAAGCCCCGGCTGCACCACCTGTGGCTGCCCCGGTCGCTGCCGGCCCGCGTTTGGTCATTGTCGACTCGGGAGCCGAGATCCCGTTGCCCGCGGAAGCCGAGATTCTCGTCGGGCGCGAAGATCCGGTGAGCGGCATCTATCCGCAGGTCGACCTGACGCCGCATGGCGGTGAGGAAGGCGGCGTCTCCCGGCAGCATGCCCGGATCATCGTGGAGGGTGGAAGCTACTTTGTCGAGGACCTGGACAGCACCAACTTTACCTTCGTCAATAAGCAAAAGCTCGCGCCCAAGACTCGCCAGCCGGTAGCCGATGGAGACGAGATCCGCTTTGGGCGGATAAACGCCGTACTCAGAACTGGGTCCTGAGCGGCCTGGGTGCGGGAACCTGGACATTGGATTGAGCCCACCCGGGTCCCTTCTCATGTCCAGTGCCGGGCATCCACGTGCGAATATGCGACCCTGTTCGGAGCCAGGCTGTGCACATCTGAATCGGCCGAGCGCCCGTTTCTGCGAAAAGTGCGGCCATCCGCTTCGGGGACAACCCTGGTCGCCTCTGCCGGTGGGGCACATGATGCGTGGCGGTGCCTATCGCATCGTGGGTGCCATTGGCAGAGGCGGGATGGGTGCCGTCTATCTGGCGGCTGACACCGGCGCTTTCGATCGCAAGTGTGTGGTCAAAGAGCTGCTGGACTACTATGACCCCACCGACCCGGAGGAGGCGCGCCAGGCCCAAGAACGCTTCGAGACCGAAGCCCGCCTTCTGGCGGAGCTCAGCCATCCGGGCATCCCGCGCATCTACAGCTACTTCAGTGAAGCCGGTCGCCACTACATCGTCATGGAGTATATCGACGGCGAGACGCTGGAGCGGGCCGTCGATCACGTCGATCCGCTGGGGCACCCGGTCGCTGCCCGTCCGCTGCCTGCCGAGGAGGTTGTGCGCCACGCCGTGCGTGTCTGCCGGGTGCTCGAGTACCTGGGCGCCCAGCCAACGGCGGTGGTTCACCAGGACATCAAGCCGGCCAACTTGATCTTGGACCGCAACGGCGGCGAGGTGCGCCTGGTGGATTTCGGCACGGCCCGGACGCGCACCCGCTGGGCCACACAGGTGCGCCTGCGGCAAGGGGCTTCGACGGCGTTTGGTACCGAGGGCTACGCTGCCCCAGAGCAATACCAGGGCTTGCCCGACCCGCGCTCCGACGTCTATGCGCTGGCCTCCACGGCCTATCATCTCCTGACGGGCGATGATCCGGCGGATCATCCCTTCCAGTTCCCTGAATTGGGGACGCTGCCCGGCGTGCTGGCCGATGCCCTGTCGCGGGCGCTGCGGCCCGAGGTTCAGCGGCGCAGTACGGCCTCCGAGTTTCGTCATGCCTTGGGGGCGTGGCTCATCCCTGAGGACCGGGGCCGGCCCTTTGTGTTTCGCAGCGGCGCGGTGGCGCATACCACCGCCGAGATGGTCTCGCTCTGCGATCAGAACTGGGCGACAGCCCGCCGCCATCTCGTCGACGGCGACTTTGACCGCTGGTTTCGCGAACGAAACCGCCATGACCTGGTGGCCAAGGCCCAGTCGGCGAGGCTGGAGGCGGATGCCAATGCCGCGCTGGAGGCGTTTCTGCGGCGGCTCGATCCCCGGCTGCCTCCACCGCGGCTGGTCGTAGAGCCCCAGTCCCTCGACTTTGGTTGGGTGGCTCGTCCGCGGCCGGGCTCCGGGCCAGGGAATTCTGTCTTTTGCTGCCTGAAACTGCGCAACGAGGGGCGCGGATATGCCCAGGCGCGCTGCGTCGCCTCGGTGCCCTGGCTGGCCATCGATCCGCCAGAGGTGGGCTGCCTGTCAGGTGACGAGGCCGAGGTGGAGGTCTGCATCGACGCCGAGGCCCTGCCCCTGCGGCGGGACCACCAGGCCGTTATCACCTGCGTGCCCACGCGGGGGGCCCGCGTCTCCATCCCGGTCAAGGCCGAGCTGAACCTGGTCAGGGAGGCTCTGTGGCGCATCCTGTCCGGGCTGCGCGCTCTGCTCGCGTTGGTGGGGCAGGGCGCCGGGCGAGGATTGGCGTTTTGGACGCGGGCCTTTAGCAGCATGGTCCGGTCGCGCAGCGGCCCGTGGATCGTGCTGGCAGAGACGCTGGTGCTGGCGGCGGTGATGGTGGTCCTATGGTCCACCTGGAAGGGACCCTTTGTGAACCTGACCGATCTGGCCTGGGTAGCGATCCAGGCGCTGCCCCTGGCCCTGGTTGCGGTCTACCTGCTGCCGGCCCTGGCCTTTATCGGCGGGGCGATCGCCTGGGAGTTGGTGAAAGCGTTTGTCGGGCAGATACGAGAGCGAAGCGGGGCGGGCTAGCATGTCCCAGCTGCTGTCCCTCTGTGCGGGTCCGTACGGCCCGCTTTGTGTCTGTGTGAGGTTGGAGCCTTGAGTGTTGCGTGTCCCAATTGCGGCCGGATGAACCGGCCTGGCGCACGATACTGCGCCTCCTGCCAGACGCCACTGAGCGTGGTGGCTGCCCGGCTGCAGCCGGGTCAGCACCTGGACGGGGGCACCTATCGCGTCGTGCGTGCCTTGGGCAAAGGGGGGATGGGTGCGGTCTGGCTGGTGGCTCAGACCAAAGCCTTCGACCGGCTTGCCGTGCTCAAGGAGGTGGTCGAATACTACGATCCCCTCGATCCCCAGGAGCGCCAGCGGGCCATCGAGCGCTTTGAAGCCGAGGCTCGAACCCTGGGAGACCTAAAGCACCCTGGCATTCCTGACCTCTATGCCTACTTCTCCGAAGGTGGACATAACTACCTGGTGATGGAGTATATTGAGGGCCCGGATCTGCGCAAGTGGCTGACCCGCCTGGACGAGGATACGGGCCAGCTCGTCGCCGCCACACGATTGCCCACCGACCAGGTGCTGCACTTTACCGTCCAGATTTGCAAGGTGTTGGAGTACCTGGCTACCCGCCAGCCGCCGGTGATTCACAATGATATCAAGCCCGGCAACATCATTATAGACGAGCACAGCGCCCGGGCCGTCCTGGTCGATTTCGGCACCGCCAAGACCCGCTATCTGCGGACTAGGGGCCGGCCGGATCAGAAGAAGGACAGCCTCTACGGCACGGTGGGCTATGCTGCGCCAGAGCTGTACCGGGGCCAATCAGTGCCCCGTTCGGACGTATACTCTCTGGCTGCCACAGTCTACCACTTGCTCACCGACGACGATCCGCGCGACCACCCTGCCCAATATCCGCAGTTGGACACGCTTTCCTCGTCGTTGGCCGGCATCCTGCGGGCGGCCCTGGCGCCCGAGATCGAGGACCGCCCTACGGCTGCCGAGCTTCGGGAGCAGCTGGAGGCATTTCTCGGCGGGCAGTCGGCGCGCCTGCGCGCGCTCACTTTCCCCGATGGGGACGCCGCCGACGAACGGGATGAGTTGCTGGCGCTGGCCATCAAGCATTGGAACTATGCCGCCGGTATCCTGCACGACGGCACGATTGCTCACTGGGCACGGAACACGCTGCACGACCCGATCGCTGCCCGGGCTGCCGAAGCCGCGGTGCAGCAGTGGCCTGACAACCCCGATGCCGCGCTCGATGCTTTCATCCGGCAGCTCAACCCGGCGGCGCTGCCTGCCGGCAAGATGGAGCTGCGCGCGACCAGCATTCGTCTGACCGGCTTGCCGCCCGGACAGCAGGTCCCCGGGCAGATCGAAGTGGTCAATCGCGGGCAGGGCTACCTCCGCGGCGACCTCCTGAGCACGCAGCCGTGGCTCCGTGTGAACCCGACCTTTGCCTGCCCGCCGGGTCGCACGTGCGCGATACCCATCGGCATTGATACGGCGGGCCTGGCGGCACATCTGCCCCATCTGGCGGCTGTCACGCTGACACCGGTTGGCGGCGCGCCCGAAGTTGTCGCCGTGCAGGTTACGGTGGCAGCGGCCGATGCCGCGCCCGCAAAGGCTGCCGCCGCGCCCAGGGCCCCGGCAGTCCCGACCATCGAAGTCAGTCCCAAGCGGGTGGATTTTGGCAGCGTGGATCGGGGCGCGCTGAGCACATCACGTGTCCGCGTCACGGTGTCCAACGTCAGCCAAAAGACCGCCCGGGTCCGCGTGCAGGGCGCGCCGCGCTGGCTGTTGGTCAAGCCGGCGTCCTTCGAGCTGGCGCCTGGCGACAGGCAGGTGGTCGAGCTCGTCGGCCGCGTGGACAAGGTATCTGGGCGCAGCCAGAAGGCACGCTTGGTCTTTGCCGCGCGCGGGGGCAACAACCAGAACGTGCAGGTCCAGTTGCAGATCAAGCGCCGCAGCCTGTTCGGCTGATAGAGAATCGCAGATGAGGCATAGATGATGCTTTGGCTTTCGGTGGCGGGGCTGACCGATGTCGGCCGTGAGCGCCAACTCAACGAAGATCGGTACTACTATAAAATCGTCCAGTCCTCCGACGAAGGAGCGACAGGTCTGTTCCTCGTGGCCGATGGGATGGGCGGGCACCTGGCGGGGGAGGTAGCCAGCCAGTGGACCGTGAGGACGCTCAAGCGGGAATTGGCCCCGCTGTTTCGTCCCCAGGACCCCTCCGTGACCCGCCGCCTGGATGCCGAGGCGCTGGTTGCAGTGGGCAGCGGCGTCACGGTCCGCCTGGACGAGACCGACCTGGCCCGCATGCTGGAGCATGCCGTGGAGCGCGCGAATCAAGTCCTCCTCGGCTACGCCCGCAAGCATTCCGACGAGGCCGCCGACATGGGCTCGACCCTGACCCTCGCCGTCGTGGAAGATGCCCGGCTCACGGTGGCTCACGTGGGCGACAGCCGCGCCTACCTCTGGCGCGAAGGCCAGCTGCGCCAATTGACCGAGGACCACTCGGTGCCGGGAGCGTTGCTCAAACAGGGCAAGATTACGCCGGAAGAGGCGCACGTCCATCCCCACCGGCACGTGCTCTACCGCTGTCTCGGTCTCAAGCCCGGTCTGGAGGTTGAGATCTACCCGTCGCTGGCTCTGCTGCCTGGCGATGCGCTGCTTCTCTGTTCCGACGGCCTGTGGGACATGTTCGCGCCCGTCGAAAAGCTGGCCTCCTTCCTCATCCCCGAGGCCAGCCCGCAGGTGACCTGCCGCCGCATGGTCGATGCGGCCAACGAGGCCGGTGGCGAGGACAATATCACCGCCGTGTTGGTCCGAGTGGAGGAGCGCGATGTCTAACTGCCCGCAGTGTGGAGCGGCGGTCAAGCCGCAGTCCCGTTTCTGCACCAGGTGTGGCGTGCGTCTGGCAGCAGCCGGCCCGGCTGACCAGAGCATGACCACATTCCTGCCCGTGGGCACCCCGCTGCAGGGCGGCCGCTACCAGATCATCGGCCAGTTGGGCCAGGGAGGCATGGGCGCCGTTTACCTCGCCAAGGACATGGAGCTGTTCGGTCGCCTGTGCGTCGTCAAGCAGATGCGGCCCTTCTTTGCGACCCAGAGCGAGCGGCGAAAAGCGGAAGAGGATTTCAAGCGCGAGGCGGAGGTGTTGGCCCGGCTCAACCATCCGGGCCATCCTCGCATTCCCGAAGTATATGGCTATTTTGTCGAAGGCATGGATCAGTTCCTGGTGATGAAGTATATCGAGGGCGAGAGCCTGGAGCGCCGCCTGGAGCGACTGGGTCGCCCCCTATCAGAGACCGAGGTGGTACGCTGCGCCCAGGAAGCCGCCAATGCGCTCGTGTACCTGCACAGCCGGCGGCCCCAGCCCGTGATCCATCGCGATATCAAGCCGGCCAACATCATCATCGATCCCGAGGATCGCGTCTGGCTGGTGGATTTCGGCCTGGCCCGCGCCGTGGTGAGTGACGGGGCGCGGGTGATGGTCGCCGGCGGCAAGACGGTGGCGGCAGGCACGCCCGGCTACACGCCGCTGGAGCAGTGGCAGATGCAGCCGGCGCCCAAGTCGGACATCTATGCCCTGGGCGCCACCATGCATCACCTGCTGACCGCCAGCGACCCCCGGGACCGATTCACCTCTTTCCCCGAGCTGGACCTGAACCTTCTGCGTTCCTTCTCTACCTTCCAGCCTCTGTCGGAACTGCGGCCCGACGTCAGCCCGGCGCTGTCCAACCTCGTTGCCCGCTGCCTGGACCCCGATCCGGTGCGCAGGCCCAGCGCCCAACAACTCGAGATCGAGCTGGGACGCCTGGCCCCGACCGGCAGCCGCTTTTTCGACACGGTCAAGCGCTGGAGCCCCACCTTTGGTGAGATGCTGGGCACGGCCCTCGCCACCTTTGTGCGGATGCTCTTTGGGCGGCCTGCGCCCGAAGAGCGAGGGTCCTCATCCACGCTACCAACGGGCGGCGCGCCAGCCGCAGGCGGCGCGCCGTCCACCGCCGTCCGCAAGGCGGACAGCCAACGCCCGGCCATTCCCTGCCTCTACTGCCGCGGTCAGGGCGTGACGCGCGGCGGTCGCCCCTGTCCCATCTGCCGCGGGACCGGGTACTGGTAGCCAATCTCTCCCATCTCCGCGTCTCGTCGCCTTCAACCCCTGGCTGTCCAATTGCCCCACCGGCCTTCCTGTAGTATAATTGCCTTGCTACCGGTCGTCGAAGCCGACGATCCTTGACCTCTGGCAATGACGCACAAGGGGGGATAGATGGATCTCAATTTAACAGAAGAACACAGAATGATCCGGGACATGGCGCGCGACTTTGCGCAGAAAGAGATTGCGCCGATTGCCGCCCAGCTCGACGAGGAAGCGCTCTTTCCCCACGAGACCGTGCGCAAGATGGGGGAGCTGGGCTTTATGGGCATCGCCGTCCCCGAGGAGTATGGCGGGGTCGGCATGGATACGCTGGCCTACGTGCTGGCCCTCATCGAAGTCTCCAAGGCCTGCGCCTCGCACGGGGCGATCATGTCGGTGAACAACTCGCTGGTATGCTACGGGATCTTGCGCTATGGAACGGAGGAGCAAAAGCAGGCGTTCCTGGTACCCCTCGCCAGCGGTGAAAAGTTGGGCGCCTACTCGCTGACGGAGCCCCAGGCCGGGTCGGATCCAGCCGAGATGCGCTGCACCGCTGTGTATGACCCAGACGCAGACGAATACGTCATCAACGGCGTCAAGGCCTGGGTGACCAGCGGCCCCGTGGCCGACTATATCACGCTCTTTGCCATGACCGACAAGAGCCAGGGCCACCGCGGCATCTCGGCCTTTATCGTGGACACTCGGTTGCCTGGCTTTGCGCACGGCAAGGTGGAACCCAAGCTGGGTATTCGAGCGTCTCATACTTCAGAGCTGATCTTTGAGGACTATCGCCTGCCTGCCTTTCACCGCCTGGGCAAGGAGGGTGATGGCTTCAAGATCGCCCTGTCGATCCTGGATGCGGGTCGCATTGGCATCGCGGCGCAGTCGGTGGGCATCGCCGAGGTCGCCTACGAGGCTGCCCTCGACTATGCCAAGGAACGAGTGCAGTTCGGCCAGACTATTGCCAGCTTCCAGGCCATTCAATGGATGCTCGCCGACATGAAGACGCGCCTCGAGGCCGCCCGCTTGCTCACCTACCAGGCCGCGCTCGCCAAGGACGAGGCCAAAGCAACCGGTAGGCGCTTTTCACTGGAGGCATCGATGGCAAAGCTCTTTGCCTCCGAGTCAGCCATGTGGGTGACGACAAAGGCGGTACAGATCTTTGGCGGAAATGGCTACAGCAAAGAGTATCCGGTTGAGCGCTACTTCCGCGATGCCAAGATCACCGAGATCTATGAGGGGACCAGCGAGATCCAGCGGTTGGTCATTTCCCGGAGCATTCTGAGCTGAGGTATTCCCTCTTGCATCCTGCTGCCGATGGTAGGTAGAGGTCAGCAATTCAAAATGTGGCAGGATCCAAGTTCGGCTTCGCCCATTGGCTCGGCCTGGATCGGCAGATCCAGGCCATTACTGCCGGATCTGCGATCCGGCAGGAGCGATGGGGGCAACTACGAGCCAAACTCAGAATTGCCGATGTAGAGGTACAGCGGTATTGTGCTTGATCTGGGTATCGTAATCGTAAACTATAACGTCCGTGGCTTTTTGCGCGACTGTCTGGCCTCGGTCTATGACAGCCGCGTCGATTTCACCTTCGACGTGTGTGTCGTGGACAACGGTTCCAGCGACGGCAGCGCCGATCTGGTCGCCGGCGAGTTCCCCCAGGCGCGCCTCATCCGCGCGGAAAATCGCGGGTACGCCGCCGGCAACAACCTGGGTCTGCAGGCGTTCGGCTTCGGGCAGGATGGAAGCGAAGCGGGTGATGCCGCATCGACTGTGCCCGAACCGGTGCTGCCTCGCTTTGTGCTGCTGCTCAACCCCGATACCATCCTGCCGCCCTCGGCACTGGCCGAAATGATGCAGTTTATGGGGAAACATCCCCAGGCCGGGGTGGCAGGTCCCCGCCTGGTACGGGCCGACGGGAGCCTGGACCGGGCTTGCCGCCGCAGCTTTCCAACGCCGGAGGTCGCCGCCTATCGGTTCTTGGGGCTGAGCCGCCTCTTTCCCAACAGCCCGCGCTTTGGTCGCTACAATCTGACCTACCTCTCGCCCGATCTGACCACTGAAGTGGACTCGGTCGTCGGGGCTTTTATGCTTATCCGCGGGCAGGCGCTCTCCGAAGCCGGCCTGCTAGACGAGCAGTTCTTTATGTATGCCGAAGACCTGGATCTGTGCTACCGGATCAAGCAGCGTGGCTGGCAGGTGTGGTATAATTCGGCCGTTACCGTCCTGCATTACAAGGGCCAGTCCAGCCGCCAGCGCAGCGAATTCGCCAACCTCCAATTCTACCAAACGATGCGCCTGTTTCACGATAAGCATTTCAAGGAACAGAGTTCTTTTCTGATGAATTGGCTGATCTACGCCGGCGTTGGATGCATGGGTGGTTGGGCCTTGCTGCGCGACCGGCTGCGCCCGGAGCAAGAGCGGGGCGTGGCCTCTGCACTGCCGGTCGGTGAGGAGACGTCCCGGACATGAAACGCAAGGCCGATGCCTTGTTTGCCTTATCCCTCGTGATCAATGATTTGATCATGACTTCGTTGGCTTTCTACCTGGCCTACTGGCTGCGCCAGTGGATCGCCATTCCTCCGCCGGTCGCCATCGCTCCGTTCACCGAATACGTGGGTATGATGTCTATCCAGGTCATCACCATGCTCATCCTCTACTTTTTCTCGCGCCTGTATGACGTCAGGCGGTCCATGCCCCGGCTGGACGAATTCTATCGCATCTTTGCGGCAACGTCCATCGGGACCGTGGTCACCATCGCCTCGACTACCTTCCTGTTCAAGAACACGACCCTGGAGCTCGATTTTCCCCGCGCCATGATCATCTATGCCTGGCTGCTGACCGTCATCCTGGTGACCGTGGGCCGCTCGCTGCTCGTCCTCTTGCGCAACTGGCTCCGTCGCCGCGGGCACTGGAGCGACCGGCTGCTCATCGTCGGCACCGGCGACGTGGGGCGCATGATCTTGCAAAAGGTCCGGCAGATGCCCCGCCTGGGCTACGAGGTCGTGGGCTTTATCGACGGCGACGATCCGTCCGTCGCCGAGATCATGGGCGTGCCCGTCCTGGGCGGCATCGAAGACATACCCGAGCTGATCCGCACGCACCAGATCGAAGAGGTCATCATCGGGCGTCCCGAGCTTGCCCACCAGCAGGTATTGGCCATCATCTCGCGCTGCGAGCGAGGACAGGTGGGCATCAAGATCTTTCCCGATCTGTTTCAGATCATCGCCACCGAGCTGAGTATCGGCGACCTGGGTGGCTTGCCTCTGCTGACCGTGCGCGATGTGGCTCTGCGCGGCTGGAAGCTGACCTTGAAACGCGCAGTGGACCTGTTGGGCAGCGGGGTCGGATTGATCGTCTTTTCCCCGGTACTCATGCTCATTGCTGTTGCCATCAAACTGGACTCGCCCGGGCCGGTCTTTTATGCGCAGGAACGGATGGGCCTCGATGCCAAACCCTTCTGGTGCCTGAAGTTCCGCTCCATGCGGACCGACGCCGAAGCGCATGGGCCTGGCTGGACCGTCGAATCAGACCCGCGTGTGACGCGTCTGGGCCGCTTCATACGCCGCTTCTCCGTCGACGAGTTGCCACAGTTCATCAACGTCTTTGTGGGCGATATGAGCCTGGTTGGTCCCCGCCCCGAGCGACCGGTGTATGTCGAGCAGTTCCGCCGCAGCATCCCACGCTACATGGACCGGCATCGCGAAAAGGCAGGCATGAC
>Ga0316577_10001388_pt1 | contig 11412 bp, 8 predicted proteins | sample S5NA_FD_203073 | JGI IMG/M metagenome (GOLD analysis project Ga0316577, IMG submission 203073) | Rhizosphere microbial communities from salt marsh grasses in Alabama, United States - S5-7_050615r2r1 | ecosystem: Host-associated > Plants > Roots > Rhizosphere | place: USA: Alabama | collected... | reverse complement strand
ACCGGCGCCTGGTCACATACTCCGAGTGGCTTGATGACAAGAGAGAGGCCTCATGATGCTCCGACGCGCGCTCTCCAGAGCAGGAGGTCTCCTGCCAGCTACGGTTCCAAGTCCACAGTCCCAGTCGCGCAAGTCCACGGTGGGCTCCCGTGACCGCGAGCTTCCTGCTGTCTCAAGTTCCTGCCGCCCATCCTGCCGCGGTCCTTGCCGGGCCCCGCACTGTTGATCCCAAGGGTATCCGCCCGCAGACGTGTGGAACAGGCCTCACGTCTACCTTCATTGTGTGGAGGACTCTCCACATCGAGGGTTCGACAGGATCCAGACAACCCCGCGACAACAGGCATGACTCTCTCCGGCATGTTACCTGCACTTGTGGGACCGCTCAGCGATCGGAGGTGCCATGGTTGCTCGATTCAGTCTGCTCCCTGTTCTGGTTGTTTTGGCCACTGCCTGCGCTTCCCGTAATCTCCCCGACCAAGACGGCGCTGTGCATTCAGGCGGAAATCCCGATGCGCAGCCAAGATCCCAGGTTCCTGCCTGCAATCCTTCCCTGTCGGCGCCCTTCTCCTTGCACCCGGACTACTGCGTCGTGGCCGTCATCGACCTCCCCGACGACGGCGAGATGATCACCTTCAGCTTCGCCCCGACCATCCTGGGCACCTACCGCCGTGGACCGGGGAAACACACCTATCGGGTCCGCCGCTACCGCCTGGATCTGCCCGGGAGCAAGCTCGGCAACGTCACCCACACGTTCAGCTTCTCCGCCGAGGGGATGTCCCTCTCGATCCCCAAGGGGCTGGCGCTCTCTCCCGACACCCAGACTCTGGCAGCCGCCTGTGCCACGTGCTGCAGCAAGCCGCTGCCCAGAGGAGGAGGCCCGCCGAAGTTCGATTCCGGGGGGGTCTACCTCTTCGGCGCCGAAGCGGGCCGCGTCCCGGGCGTCCCGGAAAAGGGCCTCGGCTATCTCGACAACGATACGCTCCTCCTGGGCGCCACCGAGGTGGCGAAGAGCGCCGGTGGATCCGGGACCTACGCCCTCTCGAGCACAAGTCGCGGTGCGCAGCTCCTCATCGAAGGCCTCACCGGCGTCGCCGTGAGCCGCGTGGCGGTGTTCGTGGCGGACAATGAAGACGTATACGCCTTCTCCGTGGCCGAGCTGAGGCAAGCGCTCGACCAGAAGAAGACCCTGTCCATCACCGACGGGGACCTCGTGTTCCGCTGGAAATACAAGGACCGGGACCGGTCATACAGATCGCTTCGCTCCATCGCCGCCCTGGGACAGGATCTGGTCTACGAGGTCGGTGAGTGGGACAAGGTGTCGGAGTCCCGCCTCGAGGTGTGGCGCCTCCGAACCGAGCTGTATGGCGGCGGGTTCATCGGGGGCTCCTCCGAGCGGGTGTTGAGCCACCTCGCCCCGTCCTCCCCGCTGAACGACATCTCGGAGATCCAGACCTCCGGCGACCTGATCGCTGTGAGGTACACCAGGGAGGGCCGAGCGGGTCAGCTCGTCGTGCTCAGGGCGCGTGGAAAGTGAACCGCCTTCCACCCACAGTCGGCTTTTGTGGCCGCCCACAGCCCGTGACGACATTTGCGGCGATCACGCAGCGGAAGGTCCACCTCAAGGACGCCAAGCGCGTCTTTTCTGTATCGCTCGCGACAGGCCCTTGTTGGTGCTACGGCTCGAGCGCGCCGATGGCCGGGGGGCTCGGGCGCTTGCTGCCGTCGAGATCGAGGGGCACGACCGCCAGGAACGAGGCCGATCCAGCGCCGACGGCCGGCGAGCCAGCGCCGACGCGGAAGTCGCCGTTGCGCGGATCCAGCTGCGGGTTGATCAGCCCGGGCACGGCGACCAGGTCGCCGGCCCCGCGGACCGCCGCGCCGCTGCCGGAGTAGATGTTGTTCTTGAAGCTGACGTTGTTCGCCTGATAGGTGTTGACCGCCACCCCGTTGCCGCTCGCGACCGCGATGTTGTTGGCGAAGACCACGTCGTCGCAGCTGTTCGCGGAGAGCTCGCCGCTGCCGGTCAGGTCAGGCGCGGTCGTGACGTTCTTGTAGCAGGTGTTGTTGACCACGTCGACGTGCGCCGACGCGAAGACGTGGGCGCAGCGGCCGCCGTTGTTGACGCACAGGTTGTTGGCGACCAGGGTGCGGTTCGTGTAGGGCGCGGTGCCGGTCTGGCTCCCGTCGGTGGCGTCGATGATGATGCAGTTGCCGTCGGTGATCTTGTTATAGCCGCCCATGGTGAAGGGGACCAGCGCGCGGGCGTTCCAGATCGTGTTGCCGATGATGTAGTTCGCGTAGCCGTCCGCGTTGTTGCCCCCTGCGCCGTTCTTCAGCGCGTAGAGCGAGATACCGCTCTTGTTGTAGGTGCTCCAGTTCGAGGTGTTCCAGATCATGTTGTAGCGAATGTCGATGAACCCGAGGTTCCTCCCGCCGCCGATCCCCATGCCGGGAAAGTCGTGCACCCAGTTGTCCCAGGCGCTGACGTGGTGAGCGTCCTTGTCAAACGAGATGCCGTCGGCGTGGGGGTAGCTCTTGTCGTTGTTGCCGTAGAGCTCGAGCCCCTCGATGTGGATGTTGTGGGAGTTGGTGATCTTGATCGCCTCCCACGTTATCTTGGTCGCGGAGATCTTGGGGCGGCCGCCCGTGGGATCGGCGCAGATCACGATGTCGTGCTTGTTGTCGATGTAGACGGGCGGCGATGGGCTGCTTCCCCGAGCTGTTCGCCCCCGTCCACGACCTGGAGGTCCACTTCAGCTCGCTGCCAAAGGCGCCTGTTCCGCCGGCGACGACGAAGCCCAGGGTCGTCGTGCGGCATCCAAAGTTCGGTCTGGGCACGGTGAAGAGAGAGCTCGGCGACAAGCTCGAGATCGCCTTCGGCGCCGAGCACGGGGTCAAGGTCCTGCTCGCCCGCTTCGTCGAGGTCGTCGAGGGAGAGGGCGACCGAGGCCACCGTCACAGTATTGACATCAAGCCGGATATTGTAGACTGACAACGTGGCTACTCGGAAGTGCCACACCTTCTGGTGTCGCGATGCGGGTGATCGAGGCCTCCCTGCTGGAGTTCTTGCGCGACGGCCTGCTGGCCGGAGTCGGCCTCCACATGTCCAGATCGGCGGTCTCCACGGCGCTCGGGCGCCCCGAAATGCTGGCCGACTACTATCCGCCGACCGGTGTGGCGATGCTCTGGCGATACGGCGAGCTCAGCGTCGGCTTCAGCCGGGCAGACGACCGCGTCTTCTTCATCCAGATCCTGCCGCACCGCGGGCCTCCGCAAGTGGTCTGGCGGTCGGCCTCGGGACCCGTCACCCTGCGCGTCATGTACGAAGACGTGAGGTCCTTTCTGGACGAGCACTCCGTGCGTTACACCACGCGACAGCCATCTCGCATCCCGGAGATCGTCACTGAGGGGAGAGTGGTGTTGACCTTCGACCCTCACCCTCTCCGTCTGAAACGGATGCTCCTCGGCGTTGTCGACAGCGACAGCGGCTGAGGGCCTGGCAGCGCCAGATCAGGGGCCGATCCTGTACAGGTGGACCGCGAAGTCGCCGAAGCTGTCGCTGAACGTCCCGCCGTCGAGCGACAGCGTGCGGCTCTCGCCGAGCACCTCGACCGAGGCCGAGGCCTGGACGCACGTCGGCGTGAAGGACGCGGTCGTGCCCCCGGGTCGCATCGCCACGGCGAACAGATAGGTCGCCCCTCCGCTGCGCTTCACCATGGTGTGGACAGGCACCTGCGCGTTGCTGGTGCTGGTGACGACGCCGTCCTCGACGGAGGGGGTGTTGAGCACCGGGGCGAGCGCGGTGATCTGCTGGTTGATCGCGGAGACAGCCTGGCTCATCGCGGAGTCCGCGAGCAGCCCCGCCTCGATGAAGCCGGGCTTGAAGATGTGGGCGAAGTAGCCGATACCGAGCGACCCATGGACGAGCGACATCCAGATCTCTGCCCTGACCTGGTCCGGCGTCGGAGCGGTGCCCCCGTCGAACGGGGTGCTCTCGATCCAGTTCCACACCGGCTTCTTGTAGCTCGCCCACTTGCGCAGGTTGTCGATTCCGTCGGCCACCATCCACAGCTTGTTGTCGCCGTCGTTGACCGGATAGATGTCGTAGGACAGCACGTCAGCGCCCTTCGCGTACTCCGGGTACATCTCGGTCTTGCCCGTGCAGACGCCGCGGCCGACCCAGTTGATGTCCGAGACGCCTCGACCCAGGTTGAGGTAGATCGGCCGCGTCGCGTCCTTGGACTTCCAGCCGGCGTACTTCGCCTGGATCACCTTGGGATCGACGCAGGGGCCGTAGCCCCCCTGGCCGTCGGGCTGCGCGTTGTCCGGCTCGTCGTCGTGCATCCAGCCGATGATGGTCGGCTCGGAGAGGTTGGCCAGGCCGGTCGCGTTCTGGTCGCAGATCGTGCGGAGGCCCTGCGCCTTCAGCCCGCTCAGCTGCTCGCCGGTCGGTCCCTGCCACAGACCGATGAAGGTGTTGATGCCGATCGCCTTGTACTTGTCAGCGTTGGTCGGGCTCTGCAGCCAGACCGCGATGGGGAAGAAGGTCGCGCTCGCCGGGAACGCGCTGAACTGCTGGTAGTAGGCCGGGCCGCCCTCGAAGGGTGCGAGCTTGTCCGACGGACAAGCGGCGAGGCTGTCAAGTGCGCCGCTGTCGAGCAACGAGAGCTGGTCGCGCAGGCCGGTCTCGGCGGGGTTGCCGAGGTCCGAGAGGTCCGCCGCGTCCCGCCGTCGAGCGGCGGTCTCGTCGCACGCCGCCAGCAACAGAAGCAACAGCACCGTGGTGCGCGTTCCATCTCGTTGACTACGCCTACGCCTACGCTTCACTGGGAGATGGTACCACGACCTGGGCGGGACTTCCGATCCGAACCCCAGCGCCGGTGGAAGTGATGCAGATCTGCGGAGGACAAAACATCCTCCTGCGTGATGCATCACTGGGTGATGCAGATCTGCCGAGGACAGATCATCCTCTGGCGTGATGCATCACTGGGTGATGCAGATCTGCCGAGGACAGATCATCCTCTGGCGTTGTGCATCACCTCGATCCTTGCTCCAGGGGGGCGGCGAGCTACGGCTCGCGCGTGACCAGCATCAGGAGCGACGGCAGCACGCCGAGCGAGGCCACGGCGGCGAGCAGCACCATCAGCGCGGTCAGCAGGCCGTAGGCCGCGAACATGGGCATCGGGGCGAAGGCGAGGATGGCGAACCCCACGATGCTGGAGGCCGCCGACGCCAGCAGCGCGACGCCGGTGCCGGCGCCCGCCCGCCGCATCGCCTCCAGCCGGGTTGGAGCGTCTGCGAGCTCCTCGCGGAAGCGCATGGTGAAGTGCACGGCGAAGTCGATGCCGACCCCGATGGAGATGGCGCCGATGGTGGCGGTGACCACGTTGATGCTGTAGCCCAGGAGGTACATCAGGGCGTAGAGCCAGGCCACGACCAGCATGATCGGCACGATGCTCGCCGCCGCGTACCGGACCGAGCGCATGAAGATCGCGGCGATCACCAGGCACAGCACCACCGCCACCGGGAGCGAGGTGAGGAACGCGCTGAAGACCGCGTCGAGGCTGGCCTGCCGCACGATGGGCCGTCCGGTGAGCTCCACCCGCGAGCGCGGCGAGACGGCGAGCAGCGCCTCGCGCAGCGTCTCGAGCAGCGGCTCCACGTCGCGGCGCGCCTGGCGGGTGCTCTGCTGCGACGAGGTCCCGGGCAGCCAGACGCCGACGCGCGTCGACGACAGCGCCCCCCCCGCGCGGTGCCACAGCACCGACTGCACCCCGTCGGGCCTGAGCACCCCCGGGACACCGGCCCGCAGGGTGAAGCCGTAAAGGCCCGCCAGCTGCGCCGGGGTGTCGGGGACCCCGTCGCCGTCGGCGTCCGTGATCGCGGTCCCCGAGGCGGCGGCGAGGGCCACCCGCGCCGCCGGCTGCCGCATCACCGCGTCGATCACCTCCAGCACGCCCCGGTCGACCCGCACCGCTCCCTCGCCGTCGCGGGCGAGCCTCGGGGTCGAGAGCCCGCGCAGCCGCGCCACGAAGGCCGCGAGCGCCCGCACCGCGCGCGGACGGGTCAGGTCGGTCTCCACGTAGATGAACGCCGGCTCCCCGCCCCGCTGCCCGGTGTGGCGCTGGAACCTGCGCAGCCCGACGACGAAGTCGCTCCGGGGGGAGAAGAAGTCCTCGACCTCGAACCGCACCTCCAGGCGGGTGGCGACGTAGACGGCGACGCCGGTCACCAAGGCGGCGAGGAGCAGCACCGGGACCCGGAAGCGGACCAGCCAGGCCACCGCGCCGCCGGCCAGCCTGGCCATCGAGGCGTCCACGCCGCCGGCGAGCGGCGGGGGGCGCACGTCCCGTGGGGGCCGCGAGCCGGCCGCCCGCCGGCGTGCGAGGGCCGCCGCCGGCAGCAGCACCAGCAGCAGCAGGTAGCCTCCGGTCATCGCCGCGCCGATCCAGGGCTCGACGAAGGCAGTGACCGAGACGCAGCCCACGGCGGCCAGCGCCGCGCCCACCGCCCCGAGGAGCGCGACCGCGTGCCAGGCAACGCCCGGCGTGCGCAGTGATATTGGTCGCTCCGCTCCTGCGCGCGGCGTCGCTTCGCTCCTTCCTCCCGCGCGCGCAGCGCCCAGGGCCTCCTCGATGCGCATCAGCGCCAGCGGAGTCGCCACCCCCAGCATGATGTAGGCCGCCAGAAGCGCCAGCGCCGCGCCGACGCCGAACTGCACCAGGGCCTCGATGCTGGAGGTCGTGTTGGCGAGGAACGCCGCCGTGTCGCTCAGGAGCGCCAGCAGCAGCGCCCCCATCACGCCGGCGAGCCCGAGCCCCAGGGCCCGCCGCGGTCCGGCGCCCCGGATCCGCTGCTCCCGGTAGCGCCCCACGGCGTGGAAGGCGAAGTCGACGCCGAAGGAGACCATGGCGATGGGGACGATGACCGTGAGGATCTGGTCGGTCTCGAGCCCGAGCAGGTTCGAGAGCCCCTTGAGCCAGATCGCGAGCGCCGCGAGGGAGAAGCCGGTGATCGCCACCACCCAGTAGGAGCGAAAGGTGAGCCCCACCAGCAGCAGCACCGCGAAGATGGTCATCCCGACGTACGGCCCCGCCGCGGCGCCCTGCTCCTGGCTGGTGAGGTTGACGTCCATGGCCAGGCCCCAGGCGGCGATATGCCGCTCCTCGCCGCGAAGCACCCGTAGCACGCGGCGGCCAAAGCGCTCCTTCTCCAGGTTCCCGGACCCCAGCGTGGTCGACGCGCCGCCGCCGCCCAGCGCCTGGTTGTTGGCGAGGACCGCGACGGTCACCGCGGGGCTCTCCCACCTGCCTCCGCGCCTTCGCGTCGAGGCGGCGAGCCCGAGCTCCGCCGGCGCGCGCGTCGACAGCAGCAGCTCCACCGCCCGGCCCACCCGGGCCTCGTCCGCGGCCTCGAGCCCGTCGACGCCCAGCGCCCGCAGCACGCCCTCCACGGCGTCCACGAGCGTGATCCCGCCGCGGGCCCGGCGCCCCGTCGCTGGATCCCGGAGGACGTAGAGCTTCGGGCCGAGCTCGGGGTCGCGGCGCAGCGCCCGCAGGTTCCTCGCCAGCTCGAGGAGCGGCGCCCTGGCGAGCAGGTCTCCCCGCCGCGCCTCGACCACGAAGACGACGCGGTGGACGTCGGTGGCGAAGCGCTCGTCGGCGCGGTCACGGGCCCAGAAGACCGGGCCCCCCGGCTCCTGGGACGCGGTGGTGGTCGGAGGCAGGAGGATCAGAGGCGCGGCCAGCACGGCTGTCGCGAGCACCGCCAGCGTCAGCACCAGACCCGCGTGGCCGGCGAGCCAGTCCGCCGCCCGACGGGAGGGGGTGTCTTCGGCCATCAGCGGCGCTGGACTCAGAGCCAGGCGTCCCGCTTCATGATCAGCCCGGCGCTGATGCGCCCGGACTCGTAGATCGTGGGCAGCCCGCTCCCGGGATGGGTTCCCCCGCCCACGAGGTAGCAGTTGTCGAACTCCTCGAACTTGTTGTGCGGGCGGAAGTAGAGCATCTGGGTCAGGGTGTGGCCGAGGTTGAAGACCGCGCCGCGGTGGACGTTGTAGCCGGTCTCCCACTCCGGCGGGGCGATCAACCGCTCGACCTTGATGTGCCGGCGCAGGTCCGTCAGCCCTCCCCGGGTCTCGGCGATGTCGAGCACCTTCTCGCGGTAGCGGTCCTTGACCGAGTCCCAGTCGATGCGGGCCCGGTTGTTGGCGATGGGGACCAGGATGTAGATCGTGGAGTGCCCCTCCGGCGCGAGGGTCGGGTCGGTGACGCTCGCGTTTTGGATGTAGATCGACGGCTCCTCGGAGAGCACCATGCTGCGGGTGATCTCGTCCACGTTCCGGTGGTAGTCGTCGGCGAAGATGATGCTGTGGTGCGGGATGTCGCGGTAGACCTTGTCGATGCCCAGGTAGAGCATGAAGGTCGAGCAGGAGAAGCTCTTGCGCTCCAGCGCCTCGGGGGTCCAGCGCCGGAGGTGCTCCCGCCGCACCAGGTGGTTCATCGCGTGGGCGAAGTCGGCGTTGATCACCACGTGATCGGCCCGGACCTCATCCCCGGACTCGAGCCGGATCCCCACCGCCTGGCCGCCGCGGACCACCACCCTCTCCACCGGGGTCGAGAGGTGGATCACACCTCCCTCCTCCTCGAGCACCTCGGCCATGGCGTGGCTGATCCGGTTCAGCCCGCCGATGGTGTGGTGGATCCCGCCGCTGTGCTCGATGTAGGAGATGATGCTGAAGGTCGCCGGGCAGTCCCAGGGCGACATGCCGAGGTACTTGGCCTGGAAGGTGAAAGAGGTCTTCAGATCGTCGTCCTTGAAGTAGCGCCCGAGGTGGCTGAACAGGCTGCGGTGGGCGTCGAGCACCGGCAGCGCCCGCAGGAAGCGTGGCCTGACGTAGTCCACCATCGAGTCGTAGGGTACCTGGAGGCAGGGCACGATCTTCTGGAACTTGGCGGTCTCGTAGGCCATGTAGCGGTCGAAGCCGTCGCCGTTGCCCGGGAAGAGGTCCTCGATCTGCGCCCGCATCTCGGCCTTGTCGCGGGTGGGCAGGATCGTCTTGCCGCTGCCGAACTTGAGCCGGTAGAGCGGGTCCAGCGACCTGACGTCCAGGTAGTCGTAGAGGTTGCGCCCGGCGAGATCGAACATCTCCTCGAGGATGAACTTCATCATCAGGAACGTCGGCCCTGTGTCGAAGGTGTAGTCCCCGAGCTTGATCGCCTGGTTGCGGCCGCCCACGGCGGCGTCCTTCTCGAAGATCTCGACGTTGTATCCCTTGCTGGCCATCAGCATCCCGGCGGTCAGCCCTCCCGGACCGGCGCCGACGATGACGACTTTCTTCTTGGGCACTTGTTCGCTCCTGTCTACGAGTGGTCACGTACGATCAGCTCACAGGCCTTCTGGCCCGAGAGCACCACCATGGGCGTCCCTCCGCCGGGGTTGACGCTCCCCCCGACGAAGTCCAGGTTGTCGAAGCGGGCGCTCTTCTTCGGCGCCTTGAGCGAGTAGTTCCTCTTCCGGTCCGCCAGCACGCCGTAGATGGCGCCCCGGTTGGAGTAGTACATCCGCTGCAGGTCATCGGGCGTCAGCACGTGCTCCAGCACGATGTGCCGGCGCAGGTCGGTGAGGCCCATGCGCTCGAGCTTGTCGTACTGGCGCTGCTTGAGCGCCTCGTAGTCGCCCTGGGTGTAGGGCGGGTCCTGCACGTAGGGGATGTGCGGCAGGATCTTGATGATGTGGCAGCCCTCGGGCGCGAGGCCCGGATCGGTCACCGTCGGGCTGACCATGTAGATCGTCGCGTCCTCGGGCAGCTGCTTGCGCCGGTGGATGGCGTCGAAGTGGCCCCTGGGATCCCGCGAGAAGAAGAAGTTGTGGTGCCGGAGCTGCGGGTAGTGGCGATCGACGCCGATGTGCACCACCAGCCCCGAGGCGGCCGGCTCGTACATGTACTCGTACCGCTTCATCATCAGCCCGTCGGTCACACCGAGAAGCCTCTTGTAGGCCGGGATCACCTCCATGTTGCTGACCACCACGTCGGCCCGGTGCTCCTCGCCGCCCTCGAGCCGGACCCCGGTGACGCGTCGCCCGTCGGGCGTCCGCGGGAGCTCCACCACCTCGGCGCCCAGGTGGACCTTGACGCCGAGCTCCTCCATCAGCCGGCCGAAGCCGCGGGCCAGGTTGTACATCCCGCCCTTGACGTACCACAGGCCGTAGCCGAGCTGCGAGTAGGGCAGCAGGTTCAGGAGCGCCGGCGCGTCGTAGGCGCTCGAGCCGACGTACTTGATGAAGAAGTTGAGCATGTCGCGCAGGTGGGGCTCCCTGATCCGGCGCGAGACACCCTGGTCCATGCTGGCGAAGAGATCGGTCTTCTTCACCAGCTCGTAGACCCCGTGGCCGCTCATGATCTCCTTGATCGAGTCGGCGCCGCGCTCGAGGTAGGCCTCCTCGGCGAACTTCCACAGCATGCGGGAGTACTCGATGAACTCCCAGTACCCCGCCGCGGCCTCGCCGAAGCGCTCGAGCTCGGCCTCCATCAGCTGCATGTCGGGGTGGAGATCGATCACCGTGCCGTCCTCGAAGAACGAGCGCCACTGCGGCGTCAGCTCCTGGAGCTCGACGTAGTCCTCCATGCGGCGCCCGGCCCGCTCGAACAGCCGCCGGAAGATCTGCGGCAGGATGATGATCGACGGGCCGAGGTCGAAGCTGAAGCCCTCGAGCTCCATCACGTTCAGCTTGCCGCCGATCCGGTCGTTCTTCTCGAAGAGCTCGACCTCGAAGCCACGGGTGGCGAGCGAGATGGCGGCGGAGATGCCGCCGAGCCCGCCGCCCACCACCAGGACCTTCTTGTCTCTTTTGTGGGTGGTCATCGCCCCTCCTCGTGCGGGAAAGTTAGGCGAAAAAATACCACCGCGCCACCCGTTGTTTCGGCCTCCGCCTGGCGCGTCCCGCCCTGGCGGATACGGGCGGTTTGACGCTACACTAGAGGCTCGAGATGAACCCCCCCGCGAAGAAGCAAGCCCGGCGGTAGCGTCATGCCCAGGTGGCCCGGCCTCGTGGACCTGCTGCTTTCGAGCGCGTGCCACGCGATACTGCCCCTGGACCCGGCGCGGGACTCGACAGGCGGCGCTCCCGACGCCGTGGCCCACGACCTCGCGTCGCTGGAGACGGGACAGCCGCTGGACGCCTCCGGAGACGACGCTCCTGGGACAGGCTGCGCCGGCATCACCCAGCCGGTGATCTTCTGCGAGGACTTCGAGGGCAGCTGGCCGCGCACCACCGTCGATATCAGCGTCTGGGGGACCGGGACGGTGATGGAGCCCGTGTCGGTCCCGGCGGCGATGGTCCACGCCGGCAAGTACTCCCTGGTGCGCCAGGCAAGCCTGGAAGGAGGGAACCATGATGTAGACATGGGAA
>Ga0316577_10001387_pt1 | contig 11412 bp, 7 predicted proteins | sample S5NA_FD_203073 | JGI IMG/M metagenome (GOLD analysis project Ga0316577, IMG submission 203073) | Rhizosphere microbial communities from salt marsh grasses in Alabama, United States - S5-7_050615r2r1 | ecosystem: Host-associated > Plants > Roots > Rhizosphere | place: USA: Alabama | collected... | reverse complement strand
GAGGACAAGCTGGCCGACCTAATCAAGAAGATCGACCCCGACGCGGCGGCCGTTGAGACCAAGAGCGGCTATACCGAGTATTGGACTCCATGGGGCAGCGGTTGGCTCAAGTGGGGACACAGAGGGAAGGTGCTGGCGCATCTCTCGTTGTCTGGTAGTGCCTTGGCGCTGTATCGGAAATCAGGCGGTGACGTCGGCACGCCGATTTGAGAATCACTGATGGGGTTTATGGGATTTTATCAGGGAGTGATTTGCAGGGCACGATTGCAAAGTTGACCACTTCACAGCCTTCCGATCAGCAGGCTGTGATAGACATACTGGAATCGCTGCTGGCCAAGATGAAACAAGGAGAACAAATTGCCTAGCAAAAGGCGTTTACCAACAAAAGGGGGAAAAAATGACCTTTTCCTCGTCATTTTTCCCCCAGTCTGGCGGAGAGGGAGGGATTTGAACCCTCGGAGCCTTTCGGCTCACGCGCTCTCCAGGCGCGCGCATTAGGCCGGACTATGCTACCTCTCCGAGCGTCGCGGATTATACCATCCCGCAGCACGCTTGGCAAGCAATCTGGCTGACAAAACCTCCTCCTCTCGAAGCGGCAGACACTTATCCCCCCTTCACACGAGTCTAGCCAAATTGAAAAGCCCCAAGGCAGTCACCGCGCCGCCGATTGCCCAACGCATCTTGCCCATTGACGCCTTTTTGACTGTAAAGGCCGCCAGCGGCACCGAGAGCAATGCCCCCAAAGCGAGCGAGGGAGCCAGCCCCCAGTCCACCATCCCGTTTCCCGTCAGCACGTAGGCTGTCACGCCCACGATGCACGCCAATCCCTCAGATAGCGACGTGATGCCGATGGCTTCCTTCTCGCCCACCCCTGAAAGCACCTGCCCGCCACAGACCAGTGGGCCATACCCCCCACCGCTAAGCCCTTTGTTAAGCGCCGCCACCAGACCAAGCCCAACCAACTTCCGCCACGAGAAGGCAAACGTCTTGCCGACGGTCAGCAGGATGCCGATACCCACCGCCAGCACCAGGATGCCGATGTACGCCTCAAGCAGCCACTTGGGGACGTTCACGGCGATAAAGACGGCGGCCACCGCGCCGACGACGCTGCACGCCGCCAGGGTCATGGCAACCCTGAACGAACGCGAACCCGGCCTGAGATCGACGTTGCCAAACTCATGGTGAGCCACGCCAGCCAGGATGCCAGTCAGGAACTCGGATAGCAGCACCGAGGGGACAATCTGCGCCGGCTCGTAGCCCATCAGCAGCAGGAGCGGCGTGAGCGTGGTGCCGTACCCCATCCCCAGCGTCGAGTCGACGTATTCACAAAACAGCGCCAGCAGAATAATGGGCCAGAGCAATTGGAAAGGCATACCTATTCTCCTTTCAGTCTATTATACATAATTCCTAGTGATTTAATAGGACTTTGGCAAAAATAAAAAGTGTTCGCACACTTATTCAACGACCAAGTCGGCCAAAGTTGTACGCTCCATCATCTCTGCCACGACGTCGCGCACCTCGCGCATCACTCGCCGCAAGCCGCACTTCTCCATATCGGGACAGCCGCAGGGTTCAAAGGCCGTCTCGCTGACACAACCGATGGGCGCCAGAGGGCCATCCAACAGACGCACGATCTCTGCCAAGGTAATCTCCTCCGGCGGGCGAGCCAGGATATACCCACCCTTCGGCCCCTTCCGGCTGCGCACAATCCGGCCATGCTTGAGGGTGAGCAATATCTGCTCCAAGAACCTGACCGGAATATTGTTCCGATCAGCCAGGTCCTTATTCGGCACTGGCTCCCCGCCGTGATGCCGGGCCAGGTCCTGCAAGGCCCGCAAGCCGTACTCTCCCCTCTTCGAAAGCTTCATCGCGCCCCCTTAACCCGGGAAGCTCCCCTTCGGGGAACTTTCTCCTGTGCAGGCTTTGCTCGCCTGCCGCCCCTAAATCCCCCGCTTTGCGGCAGTCCAAGGGATCACGACAATCCGCAGGATTGCCCATCATCCACACCGCAATTGCCAACCGCTTCGCGGTTGGACGCTTTCTGGCTTTTCCCCATAAATACTATAATTCCAATCGGATATATTATATACAAAGCAATAAAAACGGCAAGCCAGCCGCAGTCGCAACCGGCAGGCAGTTTCTGCGTATTGAAGGCGAGAACAATCGAAGGGAGAATTCGAAATGTGTGAAGCGTTAGGTTGGCTAATCAAGCTGCCGTTCGTGTTGGTGATCGTCGTGCTGGCGATTGCGCTGGGGCTGGTAGGTATGGTGCTCTCGCTGCTGGGCGTCGTCCTTATCCCAGTGCTGGGGATCGGCCTGCTGATCCTGCCCATCGGCTTGCTCTTCCTATGGGCGGCCAAGGTGACGGCGAAGGCGATTTGACGTGGGATGAATGGCAAGAGATGCGCTGCCGCGTCGTTTCCGCCACTCGGCAGAACACAGGGTCGTCGAACGACGTTTCGCGATCGCGAGTTACGATGGTAACAAAGTATGCACCAGGCTGTGCATAACCGTATCCCTTCAGCCGGATGGACCGACGATGATGTTTATCACCGCCGTACCGGGTCACCCTCCCTCCCCTATCCGCAGTTATGCCTTCTCCTTCGCCTTGCGCTGTAGCTCATACAGCGTGTTGATCGCCTCCAGCGGCGTCATCTGCGAGACGTCCAACGCGCGCAACTCCCCCACCGCCGGATGCTCGGTGGCAAAGAGCGCCGGCTGGTGCGGCTCTGGCGCAGGGGTGCCAGGGCGGAACTCGCCACTTTCCAACTGGGCCAGCATCTCCTCCGCCCGATGGATGACGGGCTTGGGCACGCCCGCCATCTGCGCCACGTGGATGCCGTAGGAACGGTCCGCCCCGCCGGGCTCCACCTTATGCAGGAAGACGACGTGGTCCCCCTCCTCAATCACCCCCAGGTTATAGTTGCGCACCGCCGGAAGCCGATCGGCCAGCTCGGTCAGCTCGTGGTAGTGGGTGGCAAAAAGCGTGCGCGACCGCCGCTGGGGATGGTTGTGCAGGTACTCAATCATCGCCCAAGCGATGGACATCCCATCGTAGGTGCTGGTGCCGCGCCCGATCTCGTCGAGGATGAGTAAGCTGCGCGGCGTGGCATGGTTGAGAATGTTGGCCGCCTCGACCATCTCGACCATGAAGGTCGATTGCCCGGCGGCGACCTCGTCCTGCGCGCCGATGCGGGTAAAGATGCGATCGACGATGCCGATGCGCGCGCTATCGGCGGGAACAAAGCTACCCATCTGCGCCATCAAGACGACCAAGGCGTTCTGCCTAAGGTACACGCTTTTTCCAGCCATGTTCGGCCCGGTGATCACCAGGATGCGCTCGTCACCGTCAAAGTGCACGTCATTGGGCGTGAAAGGTTCACTCTGCAGCATTTTCTCGACGACGGGATGCCGCCCGGCGACAATCTCCAGCACCTCGTCGTCGGTCAACCCGGGTCGCACATAGCGATTGCGAATGGCCACCTCAGCCAGCACCGCCGCCACGTCTAGCCGCGCCAGCGACCGCGCAGTCTCGAGCAGCGTCCTACCCCGCGCCGCTACCTGCTCGCAAATCTCCTTGAACAGCCTCGTCTCGACCTCGCCCTGCCGCTCCTCGGCGTTGAGGATCAGCGTCTCGTATTCCTTCAGCTCCGGCGTGATGAATCGCTCGGCGTTTACCAGCGTCTGTTTGCGGATGTACTCCTCCGGCGCGGCCTCCAAGTTGGCCTTGGTAATCTCGATATAGTACCCAAAGACCTTATTGTAACCCACCTTGAGGTTCTTGATGCCGGTACGCTTGCGCTCCTGCGCCTCCAGGCCGGCGACGTACGCCTTGGCATCCCGCGCCGCAGCAGCGATCCCGTCCAGTTCAGCGGAGAAACCAGGGCGGATGACGCCCCCGGCGGAAGGGCTAGCCGAGGGTTCGTCGGCGATGGCGCAGGCGATGAGAGAAGCGGCTTCCTCACATGGATCGAGGGAGGAAGCAAGACTCAGGATGCAGGACGCACGATCTTCTTGTATCTTGCTTCCTGCCTCTTGTATCCTTTCCAAAAGCTGCGGCGTCGCTTCTAGAGCCCGCCTGATCCCAATCAGATCACGTGGAGCGGCGATCCCTGCCACCACGCGATTGGTCAACCGCTCCAAGTCGGGCAGTCCCTTGAGAATTTCGCGCACGCGGCCACGGAGGATAGTGTCATCGTAAAACGCCTGCACCTCGTCCAGGCGTGCCTCCAACTCTGCCCGGTCTAGCAGCGGCTGGGCCAGGCGCGCCCGCAGCAAGCGTCCGCCCATCGGCGTCAGCGTCAGGTCGAGCACGCCCAAGAGAGAGCCATGTACTTTACGCTCACGGATCGTCTCGACCAGCTCGAGGTTGCGACGCGTGGCCGCGTCGAGCGTCATGTAGCGCTCGGTGGTGTACGTGCTGAGGCTCACCACCTGTGCCAGCGCCCCCTTCTGCGTCTCGCGCAGGTAATAGAGAATAGCGCCGGCGGCCTGGATGGCCAGCGGCTTGCCCGCGCAGCCAAAACCGTCGAGGGTGGCCACCCCAAAATGATCCAGGAGTATCTGGCGGGCAGCGCCCGGCTCGAACCGGTAAGCTGCGAGTGGGGTGATGTGTGCCCCGAGAGAGCGGAGATTAGAGGCTGGAGATTCTCGGCCTGCTTCTGGCCTCTTGCCTCCTATTTCCTGCTGTTCAGGGATCAGGCACTCGCGGGGCTGCAAGCGCGCCAACTCCTGTGCCACCGCGCCCGCGTCCAACTGGGCCGTGGCAAACTCGCCGGTAGTGATATCGGCGTAGGCCAGGCCTGCGCGACCCTCTTCGACGACGACCGCGGCCAGGTAGTTGGGCCGCTTCTCGTCCAGCAGCGCCGGCTCGACGACGGTGCCGGGGGTCACCACGCGCGTCACCTCGCGGGCCACCAGCCCTTTGCCGGTCACCTCGCCCACCTGCTCGGCGATTGCCACGCGATAGCCCTTTTCGATCAGGCGGGCGATGTATCCCTCGACGGCGTGATAAGGGACACCCGCCAGCGGCACGCGCTGGTTCTTGCCTACCGGGCGCGAGGTCAGGACGAGATCAAGCTCACGCGCGGCGACCTCGGCGTCGGCGTCAAACGTCTCGTAAAAATCGCCCAGCCGGAAAAAGACGATAGCATCCGGGTGCTGCGCCTTGATCTGCAGATACTGTTTACGGACAGGGGTCACATTTGCTTTGCCCATTTACCTATCCACCTTTTCTCAATGATGCAAGGACAGCTCAAGACAATCCCCCTAACCGCCGGTTGATCGAGCAAGTTCTGAGCGGTGCCCTCGAAAGAGCACCACGAGCCTTCCTTGTGCCGAAACAGCAACGCGATCGCCTGGATGGGAACCTGATCACGGACACACCTCTCTACAACACCCTGCACCTCCGGCACAGCATCTGCGTGGAGAAACTTGAATATCCTCCTACCCACTAATTCCTTTGAGCCGTATCCCGTCACCTGCTCGAGAGCAGGACTCGCATAGCGTATGACACCGCCACCATCCAGAACCATGGCGATATCCGAGGCACTCTCGACAAGAGCCCGAAACTGTTCCCCGCTTCTGGCCAATGCCTGCTCCATCTCATGCCTGTAAAGAGCCATCTCGATGACAGAATGCAGCTCTCTATCATCAAATGGCTTGAGGATATAACCAAAAGGCCCCGTGATCTTGGCCCGTCGCAACGTCAGATCGTCGGCGTAAGCCGTTAGATACACCACGGGAATATCATAATAGCCGCGAATCTGTTGAGCCGCCTCAACGCCATCCATCGCCCCCTTTAGCTTGATATCCATCAATACCAGGTCCGGTTTTATATCGGCCACTCTCTGAATCGCTTCTTCACCAGAGGAAACGATAATGGGATAGGCGTATCCCAACCTGGTCAATGTTTGCTGGATATCTTGAGCAATAATCCTGTCATCCTCGACAATCAGCACCCTAGTTTCCATATCGCGAACTCACCTCCCGTTGAGGCTGTACAAAAGTAACTCGAAAGACCGTGCCCTTCTCGGTGCTATCAACCAAAAGAGTGCCCTCCAGTTGTTCCACCAACGTGTTGATCAGTTGCAGGCCCATCGAACGCGCGCTCCGATAGTCAAAATCGTCCGGCAGGCCAACGCCATCGTCGCTCACCGTCAGGGCAAGCTGACCACCCCGCGACTGGAGGCTGACGCGAACCTTTCCCTCTCTACCCTCCAAGAAAGCGTGCTTTAGTGCATTAGAGACCAATTCATTGATGATTAAACCACAGGGGATGGCCGTGTCCAAGTCCAACATCACCTCGTCTACGTCCATCTCCAACGTGACGTCGGTTGGAGGAATGTGATACAGACGGAACAACTGCACCACCAAGTCGCGGATGTATTCCGCGGAATCAACCCTCGCCAGATCCAAAGACCGATAGAGCTTCTCGTGAACGAGGGCGATGGACCTGATTCTCCCCTGGCTTTCATCGAACATTCGAAGGGCGCTCTCGTCTGTCACGTAATTGGATTGGAATTTTAGCAGACTGGAGATGACCTGCAAATTGTTCTTGACGCGGTGATGCACCTCCATCAGCAGTGCTTCCTTCTCGAGAAGCATAGCCCTGAGCTGTTGCTCTGCTTGCTTGCGATTGGTCAGATCGTGGCCGACGCAGACGACGCCCTGTTCGACGCCATGTTCATCCTGCATCACGGACCCAGATAGAGAGATCGGTATCCTGATGCCATCCTTTGTCTCAAAAGCCGTCTCAGTATCCCTGATAGAGCCGGCCATCGATATTTGTCCAAGATACACCTCTGTGAACTTGGAGCGCGCTTCCTCCGCAAGAATCATCTCTACCGGCTGCCCAAGCAACTCTTTCTCTTCATACCCGAGGAGCTCCAGCAGCGCCTGATTGACCGTCGCTATCTTTCTCTCAAGGTCGATCAGGATCAAAGCATCGGCCATAGTCGCTATGATTTTGTCCGCTGCGGTCGCCGGGGTTAGAGCAAACAGTCCGTAACGCCGTATCGCATACCAGACGAAGGTGGATTCAAGCACAAACCCGAACGCCGTCAACTCTGGGATTTCACGCGAAGGAGAAAATTCCGTGGCAAAACTCAAGACCGCGGCCAAGGAGAACCCGATCAACAAATAAAGTGCCTGCCGCCTCTTCATCCGCTCGGTCGTCTTGAGATAGTATCGCAGGCAGAGGTAAACAGCGAACGGGATAGAAGCGACGGCCCAAATCTCGAATAAAACGTCCGCCAGGTTCTCCGGAGTGGCGTCATACGTCCAACCCCAATAGACTTCGACAGGCTTTAGCGCAATCACGCCCGTCATCTGGAAGAGTGCAAACATCAGTGCTGGGGCGTACAGCAAAACATAGACCCACCACTTGGCCAAAAGCTTCTTTCTCTCTGCGAAAGCCAGCATAAAGTGCACTTCCAAGGGAATGGAAAAACAAACTCCTAGGGAACTCGCCTTTAGCCAAAACTGAGCCATCGTCGCGCTTTCCGCCAGGCGAAACTGAAACTCGGCGAAACTCGCGTATGCTCCAACAAAGCAAAACAGAAAGAACAGCCAGTTCAACGCACTCCTGGGGTTTCTATACAGGATATAGATTCCCAGAAAGGCAGCTATCACGGCAGCTAGCAAGGAATTAAAAGCAAAGATAGTCATAACAACCGCTAACCCGCTCCCTCACAGACCGGGACTACTAGGTACTCGCTCGCCGGGTCGATGCACCCTGTTGCCTCACAAGCGCCAGAATCTCGGAGGCGCTTTCCTCAATGGGCTTATTGGTCACCTCGACGACGGGCCATTGTCGCTCGTGAAAGAGATGCAGCGCGTACGCCACCTCGCGGCGCACAGACTTGAGATCGGCATAGTCGCCCGTGGCTCCTCCCAGACGCTGCTCCCTCACACGCCGCAGCTCGGCCAACCTCACAGGGTCAATAGTAAGCCCGATCACACGGCCTGGTGGCAGATCGAATATATCCGATGGCAGATCGATGCCCGGCACGATGGGTACATTGGCGACGAACCAGCCGCGGAATGCCAAATAGATGCTCAGTGGGGTCTTGAACGTACGCGAGACACCTACCAACACAATCTCAGCTTTGGCGAGCTCGTAAGCCCGCCGTCCATCGTCATGATGGAAAGCAAACTCCATCGTCTCAATACGCCGAAAATACTCCTCGTTCAACTGACGAAAGAGTCCCGGCTTTTCGGATGGGGAGATGGCAAACTGCTGAGAAAGTCGCGCCAGCAGCGGCCCCATCAGATCAATAGTCTCGACATATTGCAACCGGCCCTCGCGCACCATCACATCTCGTAGCTCATCGGAGACCAGGGTGTGGACGATAAAACCACCCGCTTGCGAAGCCTCCTGTACAACCTGGCGTATTTGCTCCTCGGTGCGTACCCCTGGTCGGCGCTCGATCTCTACCGAAGCTTCCTCAAACTGCACCAGCGCCGCCTTTAACACGCGCTCAGCCGTCTCGCCGGTGCCGTCTGAAGCTACAAAGACGTGATTCACATTCAATCCTCCCACTCTGCCGGTCAAGTATAGTCCATCGTAACCCGCTTGACAAGCAACCCCCGGCCTTGTCATTTTTCACTTCGAGGTCCAAGTTGCTTATTCTGAGCATCTTGAGAGAGAAAAAAAAGTGGGGTTGGGCGCGCTTCGCGCGCCCAACCCCACGTCTAACCCGCGTCGGAGATAGGGATTCTATCAAAATAAGACACGATTGGGAGTCTACATCATCCCAATAATGGGCATTTTGCGAAAACGATAAAACCTGCAAGCAACCGGGCTCGCTTGACAGGCCTTCCCTTTGTGCTATAGTTCCCCCACAACCGAATACTGCTATGGTAGAGGTGCCCCAAAGCCCGGAAGCCAGGGGCGCAATGGGGGAAGACCGGTGACGTGTGATTCACACCCAGTCCGGCGCTGTCCCGCAACTGTAGCGATAGCGAACACATCCGATTCGCTGTCGAAGCCAGAGTACCCGCCTCTGCCAAGCCATAGTGAAGCTCCTCGGCGCAAAGCGCCGGGGCTTCCGGGAAGTCTCCCCTTCGGGAAGCTTCCTAAGGGAAAAGCCTGTGCGAGCTCCGCTCGCGCGGCTGGGCGTTTTCTGGCTTTTCCCCATAACCTCTTCGCGGAAAAGGGGGTGGTGTATGACGGGCATTCGAATATTGACGGCCCTTCCCCATCCAACGTGAGGGAAGGGCTGTTTGCTTGAGACGGCCCTTTCCCAAACGTCGTGAGGAAAAGGGCTGTTTGCTTTCCCATTGGCTCTTTACTACTTAAAAAGGAGAAAATTCATGCGTACACGCAGTCTTGTATTGAGCGTTGCGTTAGGCGCTGCGATCGCCATCGGCCTGACCGTGGCTCTGGGAGTCCAGGCCGTTTCCGTAAAAGCCCAACCCGCCCCGGACGCGGCCGCCGCGGTCGATCACAGCGAAGAGATCAGCAAAGCCCTGGGCTACGTCAGCGCCCAGCAGAACGAGGACGGCGGCATCCCGTGGTTCGCCGCCGATTCAGACGCGGGCGTCACCGCCCGCGGAGTGCTCGCACTGGCGGCCACGGGCCGCCCGGCGAGCTGGATGGCTCACTCGGCCAGCGGCGAGACCATGGTCGATTTCCTGGCAGCGAACGGGGTCACGTACACCCACGAGGTCACCGGCACCACCAGCGCCTATCTGAAGCCCGCAGAAGCCGGGCTTCTGCTCGCCGCAATCTCGGCGGCCAACGAGGACCCAACCTCCTTCGGCGGGATGGACTTGATCGCCCAATTGAACGACACATACAACCCGGCCACCGGCGCGTACAGCACCACCTACCAGGCAGCCAACGACCTCAACCAAGCGTGGGCCATCCTGGGGTTGGCCGCGGCGGGGCAATCGGTGCCGGTGACGGCGACGGCCTACCTGGAGGGTTTGCAGGCCGTCGATGGTACCTGGGCGGCGTACGGTATGAGCGACCCGGACACCACCGGCCTGGCCGTCGTGGCCCTCATCGGCAGCGGCAATGTCCAGCCTGCCGATCCATCGATCCAAAAGGCGCTGGACTATTTCCGTAGCTCGCAGTTGCCCAGCGGCGGCTGGCGTCCGTGGTGGGACACCGACCCGGCCAGCGCCAACACCACCGGGTGGGTCATTCAGGCGCTGGTCGCCGCAGGCTACACCCCGGCGACGGAGAGCTGGGCCGCGTCCCCCAATCCCCACGATGCCCTGGTGGCCCTTCAGCAGGCCGATGGGCGCATCGGCGGCGCGTACGCCAACACCCACAGCACCACCGAGGCCGTGTTTGGCCTGACGGAACAGCCGCTGTACTTTCTCGGCCGCGAGCATCGCGCGCTGCGTGCCCTCACCTGGATGAACGAGCAGCAGAACGCCGACGGCTCGTGGTCAGGTTGGTCCGGCCCCGACCCCGGCGCGACCTGCGATGCCGCGCTGGCCTACGCCGTAGCGGGCTACGCTCCGGGCACCGTGATGGCCGCCGGCAGCATCACCTCGGCGATGGACTATCTCTCGTCCACGGCGTCCGTCTTCGCCAACAAGGATGCCGCCTCGACGGGCAAGCTGGCCTTGATCGTCGAGGCCGCCGGTGGAGACGCTCACGACTTTGGTGGCATCGACATCGTCCACGTGCTCACCAACACTTGGTACAGCCCGACACTGGGAGCGTTCGATGATCCCAACAACTCCTGGCATCAGGCATTCGCCATACTTGGGCTGGCGGCGGCGGGCGAGACCGTTCCCCTCAGCGCCACACAGACCCTCATCGGCCTGCAGAACGTCGACGGCAGTTGGACAGACGCATGGGGATTTGACAAGCCAGGCAGCACCGGTCTGGCGCTGCAGGCCCTGATCGCGGCCGGCGTGCCAGCCACCGATACCAGCGTCGTCAGCGGCGTCCTATCCCTGCGGAACGAGCAGAACGCCCAGGGAAGCTGGGATGCCTTTGGCAGCCCCAGCCCTAACTCCACCGCCTATGCCATGCAGGGGCTGCTGGCCGCGGGCGAGGACCTGGAGGGCGCCACGTGGCTGAAGGACGGCCACAGCCCGTACGACGCATTAGCCACGATGCAAAAGGTCGATGGACCGTTCGCCTTGTACGGGATCGATGATGGTCTGTCCTCCTGGCAGGCCGTGCCGGCCCTGCTGGGCCAACCCTATCCCCTCGCGACCGGCGGGCTGGCCGCCTTTGAGGGCATCAACCGCGGGCCCGACCCCGACCGGATGGTCCCGGCTACACCCAGGGCGTCGCTGGGTAACAGCGTGGACCTGATTGTTCCCTTCGGCAGCGACCTAGACCAGGACGCCGTGGTCACCCTGACCTGGCGGCTGGACGGGGGCGCGTGGCAGACCACCACGCTGCAGCGGGCCGATGGGGCCTTTACGGCCACTATCCCCACG
>Ga0316577_10001386_pt1 | contig 11419 bp, 9 predicted proteins | sample S5NA_FD_203073 | JGI IMG/M metagenome (GOLD analysis project Ga0316577, IMG submission 203073) | Rhizosphere microbial communities from salt marsh grasses in Alabama, United States - S5-7_050615r2r1 | ecosystem: Host-associated > Plants > Roots > Rhizosphere | place: USA: Alabama | collected... | reverse complement strand
GCCTAGTGCCGCAGCAAGCGCTTGGTTGTCCCCCAGGCGCAAGTCGCGGCGAACCCACCACAGAACCCTTCTCACAGGATCACCCGCCTTTTGTGCTCTCTGGTGTGCCCACCCTGGTGGCGACCACTTCTTCGATGGCCTGGCACACCACTTGGGCGCTGGTCTTCAACGCCGCCGACTCCGCCTCATCGAGCGGCAGAGGGAAGGTCGCCAGCACCCCTTCACTTCCCACCAAGTGCGGCAGCGAAAGGGTGACGTCGCACACCCCCAGGATCTCCCCCACCGGCGTGCACACAGTCAAGATCGAGCGCTGGTCGCGCAAGATCGCATCCACGATACGGGCCAGCGCCGCACCGATCCCATAGTAGGTCGACCCTTTCCCATCGATGATGTGATATGCCGCATCCCGAACCTGGTGATCGACATCCAGGCGCACCGTCTCATCCATCTTGATGCCGTGCTGCTGGCAGAACTGCTCCAAGGGCATCCCCCCCACCGTTACCAGCGACCAGGTCAACACCTCCGAGTCACCATGTTCCCCCACCACGTAGCCATGGACATGCTGGGAATCGATCCCCAAATGGCGCCCCAACAGCACTCGGAACCGCGCCGTGTCCAGCGTGGTGCCCGACCCAAGCACCCGTCCCGAGGGCACCCCATGCGCTGCCGCGGTGCGGGCTGCCAGATCTGTCATCACATCCACCGGATTTGTCGCCACCACCAACACCGCCTCCGGTGCATACTCAAACACCATGGGCACGACATCCGCAAAAATGGCCGCATTTCTCCCCAGCAACTGCAGCCGAGTTTCCCCCGGCCGCATCGAGACGCCCGCCGTCAAGATCACGATACGACTGTCCTTCAGGTCCGGATAATCCCCAGCCCGCACCCTCAACGAATGGGCGAACGGCACCGCGTGAAAGATATCGTCTGCCTCGGCTTCCGCCCGCTTCTCGTTCTTGTCGATCAGGACAATCTCACGGCCCACCCCGCGCATCACCAAAGCATACGCCGCCGTAGACCCAACCATCCCCGTCCCTACAATTCCAACCTTCATGACCGCACCTCCATCGCCTGCTCCACACCCCCTTCCAAACACGCTGAGAGCTGCACACTATCCCCCACCGGAACGCCGCAACTGGCACCGATCGTGACATCCATAGCAGAATCCGGGTCTTCGGGCCAGTCTGGTGGGCTCGCAGCAGCCCAGCCTCGCCCTCCCCGGGTCGCTACCGCCACAACCGGCAGCATCAGGGCCTGATCGGGCGTCGCCTTGATCAGCCCAGAGACCACAGTTCACATCTCGTGGCTAATTGCACCGACCTGCGTCTGGTCCTCTGCCTGGGCTTCCTGAATGAGCATTTCGCGCCGACGCCTGTATTCGACGATAGGCCGGTCGCCCTGGATCATCTTTTCACCAATCCGAAGTCCGGACCGCTGGGGTTGGTGTGTCTCCACGATATGGCGATCCTGGTGCGCGACCCGCACATTGAAGGGCATTGCCAACCGGTTGACGATATCACGCAGGATCGGTACTCGCAGGAATTTCTGGTAAAATCGCAGATACAGCAGCGTATGGTCTTCGTCCACAGGGACAAAGGCGGCCACAATCCGCACCTCTTCGCTGATGCGGTTCTGCCACAGGTTGGGAAAGATGAATTCCAGCCGAAAGTCCTTTGTGGGATCGGGAACAGGCACCTCGCTGGGACCGCGAGGCGTCGTGCCATCGTCTTCCCGGTTGAAAGTATAGACATAGAACATGTCGTCGTCAACCCATAGCAGACCGGGACCATCTACCACTTTCCCTATGCCCCGCCCGATGGTATTGTAGTGTACAAACGGAACGTGCACCACATCCAGTTGGTTCTCGATGACACGGGAATAGTGGGCCTCCCATGGATCGTACACCGTGGCGTACGTAAAGTCCTCGTCGATGGTATCAAAGAACCGCGGCGGCTCCACATCCTCCGGTGGCTCCTCGCCCCACCACACCCAGATGAATCCCTGAGCCTCGTACGTCGGATAGCTGTGCGTCCGGAAGACCTTCGGCACGGGCGCATTCCGTCCGTTCGCCGGTATCAACACACACCGCCCCGACGGATCGTACTCGAAGCCATGAAAGGGACACTGGAGGTGCCCATCCACCACCTCGCCCTTGCTCAATTCCACACCGCGATGGGGACACCTATCCCGCAGGCAGCTCACCTTGCCCGCATCATCCCGCCAGAATACCAACTTCTCCCCCATGCGCGTCACGCCGACTGGCTTATCATTGACCTGTCTCGACTCCATCAACACATACCACTGGTTGGGTATCATGTCTCCCCCATCCTCACCGGAATTCTCCTACACGCCACCAACGGTCGGGCAGCTCCGTTGGGCGTCCTCTATCTTGCCCCTCCGGCCTTGGTCTCTTGACCGGGTCCTCTCCAACTCCCCCACACGTCCAGTTTCATGCAGAAGACTCTCAGCCACGCGCAGTCCCCCCAGCGCTACTGCTGGCACCGACTGTCCCGGAAAGATGCTATCCCCAACCATCCATATGCCTGGCGCCACCCGGGGCCCCCAGGCCCGAAACAGACTCGTCTGGGGAAATCCACCCACCCATCCCCACGCGCGTCTTGTAAAACGTTCGAAAGTAACCGGCGTGCCCGGCAGGATCAAGTCCGCGGCCTCGCGCAAGCCCGGAATCGCTCGTTCAGCCGCACTCAACACCCGTTCGGTGTATTCCTGTTGCTTCGCCTTGTAGGCATCCCGGTCGCTCTCAAACAGGTCCCACCACCGGTCCAGTTCCGTATGGGTGCTCATCGTCAGCGCCCGGCGTCCAACCGGTGCCCGACTCGAATCCCAGTTCGGGCTGAGTGAAAGGAACACCGTATTTCCATTCCCAAACGGCTCGCCAAGAACCACCTGGTGGTGAAGCGGCAACCCCTCCGGGATAGCCGACCCATCCAGTCCCACATACACCATGAACGCCCCCCAGACTCCTCGTGGCCTTGGCGGTAGCCGTCGCAGGCGTCTTGGGGACTGCTCACCAAGCAGCATGGCAACGTTCCACGGAGGTAGATTGGCGATCACCGTATCCGCTGCGAAAATCTCGCCTTTCCGAGTTTCAACCGCCACCGGCCGGCCCTCTTCGATCGCGATCCGACTGGCCTCCTGGCGGTAGTGGATTTTTCCCCCATGCTGCATCACCGCCTCGGCCAACGCACCGGCGAGGGTCCCCATTCCGCCTTCCGCGTGGACCACACCCCGGCGCGGCAGATCCAGGGCCGACGCGCCGTAGAGGGCGTTCGTACTTCGACTCGTCGCCTGCGCCGCGATCAGTAATTGGGCATCTACAAACAGCCGCAGCCGCTCAGAAGCCTCCCGCAGGTGCCCCGCTACCGTCCGGCCTACATCCAGCGCCATCGAGGGCCTCAGCCGCTTGCTGGGGTCGCTACTCAGCCAGGCCAACCCATGCAGGGACAGCCGGGCCATCTCCCCCGCTGTCTGCGGAGGCCACGGAGGATTCCGCAATGCCAGATCCCAGAGGGCATCTGCCGTGTCTTCCTGCCACGTCCAGAAGGGCAGGCTCTCCGGTCCAAAGGCTCGCAGCCTCTCGTCCCAACGGTCCTCTCCAGACAGGCGACGCACTGCGGACCCATCCGGCAGATGGACAATCATCGCCGGTTCGACAGGTCGTACTGGCCACTGCTCGATCCCCACGGTGCGCCCGATCAGATCCATCGGGCCCCCAGGATAGAATCCAGCCGGCAGTGTCGCACCTGCATCGAAGCGGTAGCCTTGGTGGTAAAAGGTGCCGGCGCAGCCCCCTGAATAGATGTGCGCCTCCAGGACCGTCACGTCGAACCCACTTCGGGCTAGCAGTCCAGCGCTGGTCAGGCCTCCCACACCCGCACCTACAACGACGATCCGCTCCATGTTACTCCGCCACTCGCACTCAGAATCGCCGTCCCCCATCATTGGAGCAAATCCACCAGCGCAGATGTCACATCGGGAAAACGGAAGGTGAAACCCAGATCCAACAGCCGCTTCGGCACCGCCCGCTGCCCTTCTAGCAACACCGACGTCACCTCTCCAAAAACCCAGCGCAGGGCAAACCCGGGAATCGGAAACCAATACGGCCGCTTCAGGACCCTTCCCAGTGCTCTTCCAAAATCGGCGTTGGTCACAGCCCCGGGCGCAACGAGGTTGAACGCGCCTCGGGCCTGTTCGTTTTCTATCAGGAACCGGATCGCCCTCACCTCATCCTCGAGATGGATCCAGGATATCCATTGCCTCCCACTTCCCCAATGGCCCCCGACGAACAATCGGAACGGCAACACCAAGCGCGGCAACGCACCATGATCAGCATCCAATACCGCACCCGTGCGAAGAATGGCCCGGCGCACGCCCAGGTCTTCCACCGGCTCAGTCGATGGCTCCCACTCGTCGCGGGCCAGCCGGGCGCCAAAATCGTCGCCGGCTGGGGCCTCCTCTCCCAACTCCTCATCTCCGCAGAAGCCATAGTAGCCAACCCCCGACGCCTGGATGACCACTCTCGGCTTCTGACTCATCTTCGAGACGGCCTCCACCACCGCACGGCCCGCCTTCACGCGGCTGTCACGAATCAAGCGCTTGCGGGCCTGCGTCCAACGGCTCGGCAGGAAGTGCTCCCCCCCGATGTTGGCCCCCGCCAGGTTGACAATCGCATCGGCACCATCCGCGGCAGGAAACCAGCCGTCAGCCGATGCACCATCCCATCCCACTACGCGGATACCCTCTGGCAGGTCACGCGCCCGCTCCGGAAAACGGCTCAGCACCACTGCCTCACAGCCATCCCCCGCCAGGCTCTGCAAGAGCGCACGACCGATCAGACCCGTCCCGCCTGTGACTACGATCCGCATCTCCTTCCCTCCAGACTACTACTCACGCTTCGAACTTCCGTCGATCAACGATCCCAGCCAGGCAACGATCGGCTCCCCTCTTTCATCCAATTGGTCCCGTGCCGCGCGATAATAGGCCTGCAGATAGGCATCCAGGGACTCTGCGGGCATGCGATAGTTCTTGACCAGCCCATCTATCCATTCGATGTCCGTTCCCAGGAACGCCATATTGCCCAGATCCAGAGCCGCGCCGATGTTCAACCCCAGTTCACGGTTGGCCACAGCGAGGTGATGGGAGGGAATGCCTGCCGGTGCCAGGCTTTGCACGATCTGGGCTTCGATCAGCCCTTGCGTTTCGCGAAAGTGCCGCCCGGCTTCTAGGTATCGTGCCGGAACCTCTTCCGCTTCAGGTGCCGGGCGCGGGACAACCATCAGACTCTCGACCACCCCTGGCACCTGATCCAGTTGCTCCCCCAGAAAATGGCCGCTGACCCGCGTTCGCAGCTCTGGCAGCAGGTTAAAGACCAAGCCCCCGTAGGCCACCGCGATCTCCTGCTGCTGCAGAACTTCCGCCATGACCATCAGCGTGGCAGCACTGTGCAATTGTTGCGCTGCCAGAATGACCAATTGTGGTTTGGTCACCTCGACGGTGATCTCCAGACGCTCCACCGGCACATTCGCGCCCAAATAGACAACCTCCCATCCGCGCCGCCGCAACAGGAAAGTAACCAGCAGCAGGCTGATCACGTGACTCTCGCCCGGTGGACATACCGCCAGGATACGACCCGGACGAGTTGGAGGAGGCGCCGCCATGACCAATGACTCCAGGCGTCGGACCACAAGCTCTGAGCAAAAGTGCTCCTGCTGCACCGTCACGTCGTTCCGGTACCACAGATCTCCAACCTCTGCCACTCCCCTTTGCAGTAGATCGAGAACGACCACTTCTGGAGCATAAAGGGAAAAGGCCTCAGCTAGGATCTGCTCCGCATGTTGCTCATCGTACATCAAGCACGCGTCCAGCCAGTGCTCCCGAAGCTGTTCGATACTCCCCCCCCCCGGCCGGTGCATCGGGGCAGGCGCCGCCTGGTGGCTGGCAGTCGGGGTTGCACTCTTCATCGGATCTCGGCCGCTAGCCTCCACCTGCTGCCACAGCTCGACCGCCCGCCTAATGCTCAGTCCCTCCTGTTGGCGCGCCATCAGCCACTTGATGGTATCCACATCTTGCTGCGAATAGAGACGGTGCCCGCCACTGCTGCGCTCAGGTGCCGGCAGCCCATAGCGCCGTTCCCAGGCCCGCAGCGTGTCAGGCTTGAGCCCTGTCTGTTTGACAACCGCTTTCAGATTGTACCGGGGCCCGTTGGACACATAGGACATCGCTCAAACCTCCGTCTCCGAGAGAACCGCTCCAGCCTGGCCAGCCCGAACCGCAGCGAAACCGACCGCCCCAGGCCCGATATGCGCCCCAATCACCGGAGTTACCTCAGCAAACAGGGGCACCTGGTTCCCAGGGAATAGCGCCGCCGCCTGCTCCCGTAGGGCCGCAGCTTGCGAGGGTGAGTGCGTATGAACCACCGCCAACTCCTCCAACGGCAAGAGCTCTCTCACCAGCGCGATCATGCGCTCAACTGCGCGCTTCCGCGTCCTCACCCGCTCGATGCTCACCTCTCCGTCGTGCATCATGATGATCACCTTCACCTGCAACAGAGAACCCAGTCCGAACTGAAACCGGCTCAGTCGCCCACTGCGGCGCATGAACTCCAGCGTGTCCAGGACCGCAAACACGTGGATGCGCGGCCCCAGTTCCTCGAGCATCCGCAGAATCTCCTCGACCGTGCGCCCCTCAGCAGCCGCCTGCGCTGCCGCCACTACCTGCAGGCCTGTGCCCAGCGTAAGCTGGCCCGAGTCATAGACCGTCACCACCACTGTGTCAGTCCCTTCCGCTGCCAACCGCGCCGAGTTGGCCACCGCACTCAGGGTCTTTGAGATGTGGATTGACAGAATCTGCGTCGCTCCTTCGTTGGCCAGCCTCTGATATGCCTCAAGGAACTGCCCAGGCGAGGGAACCGATGTCGTCGGATGCATTCTGAACGTTGGCAGACCTTGGTAGAACGCTTCGCGCGAGATCTCTACACCATCTAGATAGCTATCGGTCCCTATGTTTATGTACAGAGGGACCACCGTGATGCCATACTGGTTAACGAGATCCTTTGGCAGATCGCAGTTGCTGTCAGTGACAATACGTATCGACACGTCCCTTCCCCCCTCCTGTTCCCAAATTGTGGATTGCATAGTCGATATCTTACCACATTGTCCCGGTTTTGTCAACTATTTGAACAGAACCCTGAGGTTAAGCCTTCGTTAGAACTTGACACAGCCTCAGCAGACAGCTACACTTCTAGCATAAGTTTCTCCTGGGGGAAGATTATCCAATGCTCTCACCGAAAACCGAGCTAGCTCCCGGTCAGGAATCAGTGTGGAATTATCCACGGCCGCCACGTGTGGAGGACTTGCCCAAGCTCATCCGTGTCGTTTTCAACGGTGTGGTCGTCGCCGAGACCACTCGCGCCAGGCGTGTCCTTGAAACCGGCCACCCACCAGTCTACTACATCCCGCCCGATGACGTCAGGATGGAGTTACTGGTCCCAACCGGTATGGACAGTTGGTGCGAGTGGAAAGGCCAGGCCAACTACTACTCAGTCACCGTAGGAGATCGAACAGCCCTGAATGCGGCATGGTCCTACCCTGATCCTGTCGAGGACTATACCGGTATCGCCGGCTACCTCGCTTTCTATGCCAGCCGGATGGATGCCTGCACCGTCGACGGCGAACCTGTCCAGCCTCAGCCTGGAGGCTTCTATGGGGGCTGGATTACGCCTGAAATCGTCGGACCGTTCAAAGGTGGACCCGGCACCGCGGGTTGGTAAGTCTTCGGGGTGAGCCAAGCCATGACAGAGCCCTCCTACCTTCAACTCTACCGCAGCGGAGAGCTGGCCCGGCGCATCGATTGCGCCACCACTCTGCTCGCGGCTTGTGAGCTTTGCCCCCATCGTTGTCGAGTGAACCGTCTGCGCGGTGAGACTGGTGTCTGCCGGATGGGCAAGCTGCCCCGGGTATCAAGTTGGACACTGCACCCCTGGGAAGAACCGCCTATCAGCGGTACGCGCGGATCCGGTACCATCTTCTTCTCGGGTTGCACCGGCCGTTGCCTCTTTTGCCAGAACTATCCCATCAGCCAGTTGTGCCACGGTCAGACTATCACCGCCGAGCGGCTGGCCGCTATGATGCTCGAACTCCAGCGCAAAGGGGCGCACAATATCAACTTTGTCACCCCCACGCACTTCATGCCCCAGATCCTTGCCGCCTTGCCCCACGCCATCCACGCAGGCTTCCAGCTCCCCCTGGTATACAACACCAGCGGCTACGAACGCGCCAGCATACTTCGCCTGCTCGAAGGAATCGTCGATATCTGGCTTCCAGATGCCAAGTACGCCGATGATGCGACCGCCCGGCAGCTATCGGGCTTCTCAGATTATGTCAAGTTTAATCAAAGGGCTTTGGGCGAAATCTATCGCCAGGTCGGCGATATTCTGGTACTTGACGACAGCGGCATCGCGGTTCGGGGACTGATCGTTCGCCACATGGTCCTTCCCGGCAGCCTATCTGGGACGCCTGATGTCTTGCGCTGGATCGCGAATCAGCTTTCATCCCGGGTTCACGTCAGCCTGATGGATCAATACTTCCCGGCCCATCGTGCGCTGGACCATCCACTCCTCGGGCGCAAGATCACCCAGGTTGAGTACGAGGCTGCCTTGGACGCATTTGAGGCTGCTGGCTTGGAGAGAGGCTGGTACCAGACCACCTCAGAAGAGGCTGCGTGGTTCGGCGAAGACTGACATAGGTTACGCACAACAGCTTCGAAGAGCTGTCATGGCCAGGAGGGAGCGCGGCTCATCCACGTACTGCACACTTACGGCCGCCAGGCAGGCACCTGGTCGTTTGTGTTGTCCCCCGTCAACTTGACCGGATCCGAGCCATCGGATCCCATCACATAGATGTCCCACTCCCCATCGCGATCCGAGTAGAAGGCGATACGACCGCCGTCAGGTGACCAGGTCGGACCATGTTCACTGGAAAATGGCGCATTGCTGACGTTGACCGCATCTCCACCACCCACCGCCACCACAAAGATCTCGGCATATCCGGCTCGCGTACTCTCAAACGCGATCCTGCTCCCATCGGGGGACCACGCCGGGTTCGTATCGTCGCCGGGATCGCTGGTGAGCCGGTTCAGGTTGCCCCCATCACGGTCCATGATATAGATCTCCCAATTCCCATCCCGCTTGGAGGCAAAGGCCAGTCGGGTCGAATCCGGAGACCAGGTCGGCGACAGATCCGAAGCGTCCTCCCACCACGTCAGGCGCTGGACATCCGACCCATCAGGACGCATCAGGTACAGCTCCCAATACAGTGAGTCGCGCACAGAGGCAAAGGCGATCCACTCCCCGTCTGGGGACCACGCCGGCGAATGCTCCTTGTCTTCATGCTGTGTCAGATTCACCAGGTTTTCGCCATCGCTGTCTATGACCCAAATGTCAGGATTCCCCCCTCTGTCAGAGACAAACGCGATCCGTGAACCATCCGGCGACCAGGTAGGAGGCGACAGAAAACCGGCCTGTCCCTCGCTGAGCAGAGTACGATTGCCACCATCGCTGCTCATCAAGTAGAGCGACCACTGTGGCTCCCCGGCTCCGCGTGACTGGTAGGCAATGGCGGCAACCGGCCGGGCTACAACCACGGGAGGCGTTGGTGACGGCGTCGACGTCGACACTGACTTCGGCGTCGCGGTCGGGGAAGGTGGTTTCGTCGGCGCGATCGTTGGGCTAGCAACAACCGTTCGCGTACGGGTGGGCACATCCACCGTTGCCGAGACTCTCAGCTCGCCCACCGGCGTGGGCGTAGCGGTCGCAGGTGCCAACAGTCGAAGGCCAGCGAAAACCAGCAAAATCACTCCCAGCGCAGCCACTGGACCCACCCACATCCACCATGCTCGCGCCTTCTGGGGCTTTGCCTCCTCCCCAGTCGCCTCCGCTACTGCCCGTTCGGCCTTGGTCGCCCGTTCGCGCGCGCGCGCTTTGCGAGTTGTCAGCTTCAAGACACCCTGGTCCTCTGCCGCTCTCGGCGAGGGCCCCGCATCCCAGCGTGTGCCGCGTACCACCCCTTGCAGATCCAGCCGCTCCGCTAGCCAATCTCGAAGCAGCCCCACGCGGAAACGATAGCTCAATGCGCCCAGCCGCTCCAGGATGGCTCGCTCCGCCAGACTGTCCAGTGCCCGGCTGACTTGCTCCTGATCGCTGCGAGCCCCGGCTTTGTCCAACACCATGCGCACTTCCCGCACCGTGGCCACACCCCGGGCTCCTCGCAGCGACACCAAGGCCGCCAGCACTGCCTGTTCTTGGGACGTAGACTCGTCCCACAGATCGCGAAAGTCCGGAATCTCGCGCCCAACCAACTCCTCCACCACCAGTTCCAGGTCGTGTTGGTTCACCCAGCCCGCAACCGCACACCGGTTAAACACCTCGAAACAGAGTAGTTGCAGGTAGTAGGGTTGTCCTGACGTGATCTCGATCATCCTTCGGGCAACGCCATAATCGTAGGTCAGAACGCCGTCCACAGGCCAGGTGATTAGCCTGCCAGCATCCTCGCTGGACAGTGGTCCCAACGCATAGGTCATGGCCCCGCCAAAAAGGCGCGGATGGGATCGCATCAGCGCTTCTTGCTCCGATGGAGAGACAGCAAAGACCAGCGCCAGATCACCGCCCGCAGAACGCAACCTCTCCAGAGTGTCGAGCAATGCCCTGTGCAGACCGCCATTAGACTGGGCCAGGATGTCCAGATCATCCACCATCAGGACAAAACTGCGACCTCCGAGCACGGCCCGAGCCCCTGGCCAGAACTGCTCCAACAGGAACTCTGTGTGAGCCTCGAAATCAGCCCACTTCGGTTCCAGGTCTTCTCCACCAGGCTGCGCCTTGATCTGCGTCCATACCTCGACCGCCACGCGCCATAGGAGCGCGTCTAGATGCTTCGCTTCCTCCTCCGCAAGATCCAGGCGCGAGGAGAAAAACTCCTCGGGCAGATACCTGCGCAGCTGCCGCAGAAGCGAAGACTTACCCATGCGCGGGGGAGAGGACACGACAAAGACTCGCCGACCCTTCAATACGTGCTCTCGCACGGAGGTCAGAATGTCGCGGCGTCCAAAGAACAGTTCGGGTGTATCTACCGGCTGGCCCGGTATGTAGGGATTAACGATGTCGGGCATTTGTGGTCTGTGTGCCTGGGTCGGTTTTCCAATCCGCTTCTCAAAGGCCTTTGCAAGCGCTTATCTTATCCATTATACCATCAATGCCCCTTTTGTGGAAATCTGACGCCCGCAGACTCGCCGCAGGCGTCAGCACGTTCTCATCTTCGATCCTGCCGACTCAGCCCCGCAACACGGCATCTAGCTCAACCTCAAGGCGCTTCACAATCCGCTGTACCTGTTTCGAGACGAT
>Ga0316577_10001384_pt1 | contig 11426 bp, 9 predicted proteins | sample S5NA_FD_203073 | JGI IMG/M metagenome (GOLD analysis project Ga0316577, IMG submission 203073) | Rhizosphere microbial communities from salt marsh grasses in Alabama, United States - S5-7_050615r2r1 | ecosystem: Host-associated > Plants > Roots > Rhizosphere | place: USA: Alabama | collected... | reverse complement strand
GTCGTTGGTGATTACCCATAAGTCCCCTTCAGCTTGGGAAAGGGATGAAACGCCGCGAAAGCCAACGTCGTAGCGGTTAGGAAGACTGCACCTATGCCTTGGAGCAGAACATAGGGGCCATCGAGATCTTGCGAGAGACCAAGCTTGCCGCCCAGTTGGCGAAGCCAAAGGACCATATGCCGGGGCCAAGTGTGATCCACATGATACACGAACAAGGCTGCCAGTAGGACCATCACGAAGACCCGTCGCATGCGCTCCATGGTTTGCACGCGCATATCTTCGACGTCAAGACCATCTTCCTGATCGAATCGGTAGGTATGCTCGATCCGAGGCCGGTCGCGCCACTCGGTGTAGACTACTTTCGCATCGGTGGCCGTGCGGATCGGAACGTTGGTGAGCAGGACCAATGGGCGGTCATGATAGGAGTCCTCAACAACCAAGGCCCAAAGGACTTGCCGAGTGGTCGGGATGCGAGTTTGCAGCCAGCCCAAAGCGATGTCGGCAATGTGCACCTTGCGCGCGTGGGTGAACTTGGCGCGGAGTTTGAGTGGCAACGGCACCGTGCTCGTCAGATCATCCAACAATTCCTCTTCCCAGCGCTGCAAGCGGTCATTGTACACCTCAACCAGCCGATTGTGACTGGCACGGATGATGAATTCAGCCTCAACCTGGTCCACTTGGTGAAAGATCTTTTGGTCATCGAGCCCAGAATCTCCCAGAAATCGCAATTTGTGCTCGGGAAACAGGGCGCGCGTGATGCGAATCGAGCGGTAGATCTCCTGATTCTCACTGATGAAGTCCGCCGTCGTATAGGAGAACCAGCTCGCGTAGCTGATCACCGGTTCCGGCAAGTTGACGACGGTGGCCGTCATCGCGGGATAGCCAGAGGTCAGCCGTTTCCTTTGGCCCTTTGGCGGTGGAGGAGTGCTCTTCATCACGGTAGAAACGCCTTCTAGTTTCGTGGTGTAAGGCTTCTCAAAATTCACGGGGTCCAAGGCAACTACCAGGTAGGATGGTGCGTGCTGGGCTACCTTGCATTGGGCCAAGCCATACAGGCCTTTCAGTAGGTCCCGGTGGCTGAATCGCGAATTCCAGACAAAGCGGTAGAAGCGCTTTGCCGTTGGCCAGACTGTCTTGCCCTCGCGAGCCACAGCGCGTGCCATTTGCGTGATCAGGGGCGATTGGCTGCCCAGAATGCCTTGGATAATGCGCTGTGCAACGTCCCGCAGCCGCTTCTCTGGCAGGTGAATCAAGACTGGTTCCAGGAACGCCTTAAGAGCCGCCTCGAGTTCATCAACAGGCAGTTTGTCAACTACGTCATTTTGCAGTATGCTATCCATGGCTCCGCCTTTCGTGGTCGCTTGTTGTTTCCACTCCAAGCATACCGCGTTGGGCGGAGCCTTTCAAGTGCCTGGATCACTTATGGGTAATCACCAACCGGATATTGGTCCATCAGACAGCGATGAGCACGACCGCCAATAGGGCAGCCGCAACCCCGATCCACTGGGGACGGGTCAGCCGTTCCTGCAGGATGAAGCGCGCCAGCAAGACCGTCGCCGCCGGATACAGGGAGGATAGCACTGCCGCGACGTCGAGGCGCCCCGCCCGAGCCGCCAGGGCATACAGGGCATTGCCACCCGCGTCAAAGAGGCCTACGACTAGGATCAGCGGTAGATGACGTGGTGCGGGCAATGCGGTCTGCCGCAGGAGAACGGCAGTCAGCGATATCAAAAAGATCGACGCCGCCCGGGCCGTCACGAGGGGCCACAGCACGGCTGTGGAGCTCAGCCTGTCGATGACAATGAGGAAAAGCCCAAATCCCAAGCCCGCCAGCAGCGCCAAAACCAGTGCCTGGCCCCGCGCTTGATCCAGGCTATCGCTCCGCGAGACGAGCCAGACCGCAATGAAGGCAAAGGCAAAGCCCAGGAGCTGGTCAGCGCCGGGCAGCCCTTCGGTGTACAAGCCGAACAGCACCGGCACCGCAGCGCTGACGACCGCCGAGATGGGCGCGACCACGCCCATGCGGCCCACGGCCAGGCCTCGGTAGAGGGCCGCCAGAGCAAGCCCTCCGGCCAAGCCCGCCCCTGCCGCCCAGCCCATATCGGCCACCGGTGGCACCGGCTCGGCGAACAGGAGGGCCAGCCCGGCCAAGAGAACAAGGCCAGCCCACTGCGAGAGCATGACCACGGCGTAGACATTTGCCCGCTTCGATGCCAGACCACCGCTGAAATCGCCCGCGCCCCAGCTCGCGGCTGAAGCCAGGCCAAAGACGACGCCCAGCAGGTTCAAGTCGGTACCATCTCCTTCAGTGATTTGACCTGACTAGGATGAGCCCCTCATCCCTGGCTCCAGCCGGTAGCAAGGTCCAGATCTCGGGAATCCCCGACGGGAAAAGTATACAACAAGGATGAGATCCGGCCAAATAGGCGGCAGAATGCACCTGCGCCCAGTCGGGAGGTCCCGACTGGGCGCAGGAGAGCGCGCCTCTCGTCAGACGGCTGGGTCAGTCTGCGATCGGCAGGTGCAGGTCAAAGACATAGTCCTCGAAAGGCGTATCGGGATGGACCAGCAGGTTCTCCAGGCACTCCTGCCAGTGGGGCGGCTTCTTGTAGGGGCTATCCTCGAACCAGAGGACGAGCTGCTTCCACACCTCGCCGATGTCCTCCAGGCCCTCGCACCGGGCGACGGCATAGCGCCGGGCTGGGATCTCCCGGATGGTGATCTCGCCCTCCGCCTCGGTCTCGGGCCCGATGGTGGTCCACACGTCGTAGCCATAGTTCGGGCTGCCAGGCGATGGAGAAGGGTTGTTGAAGCCGAACCAGCGCACATCCTCGAACGCCAGGCCTTTCGATTCAAGAAAGGACAGCATCTTCTCAGTGGCCTCCATCTCCGGACTGGGACCAAAGCCGTGGGCGCAGGCCACCCGCATCGGCACCATATCGACAATCCGCACATCCAACTCTGTCATCTCACAACCTCCTTTTCGTGTGATCTGGCTTCCATCCCATGGGCAAGGACAGCATACCACATAATAACTGACATCCACTGTCAGGATTTTGTGGTATACTTGAGAAAATAGGGATACTCTGAGGAGAAGGCGATGCGCGCAGATCGGCTACTGTCCATGCTGATGCTCTTGCAGGCCAGGGGGCAGATGACGGCCCAGGAGCTGGCGGCTGAACTCGAGGTATCGGTGCGGACCATCTACCGCGACCTGGACGCATTGAGTGCCGCCGGGGTGCCGGTCTATGCCGAGCGGGGGCCGGGGGGCGGCTGCGCCCTGCTGGACAGCTATCGAACGAGCCTGACTGGGTTGACCCCGGACGAGGTACGTGCCCTGTTCATGCTCAGCATACCGGCACCGCTGGCCGAGCTGGGCGTCGACGAGGAATTGCGGGCCGCTTTGCTCAAACTGGCGGCTTCGCTGCCCCGTAGTCGCCAGCCTGATGAAGCCCGGGCTCGGCAGCGCATCCACCTGGACTCCAATGGTTGGTTCGAAACGAGGGAGGCCGTGCCGCATCTGCGAACGCTGCATGATGCGCTCTGGCAGGGGCGCCGGGTGCGGCTGGGCTACCAACTGCCGTTCGAGACCACTGCCTCTTGGATGGTCGAGCCGTATGGGTTGGTGGCCAAGACCAGCACCTGGTATCTGGTTTGCGCCCGGCGAGGGCACATCCACGCCTATCGGGTCTCGCAGGTGGTGGCTGCCGAAATCCTAGAAGAAGCCTTCGATTATCCGGCGGGATTCGACCTGGGTGCCTTTTGGCGGGAGTGGTGTGCCCAGGTGGAGGGGAACCGGCCGCGTTACCCCGTGACCCTGCGTGTGTCCCCCGAGCTGATCCCCTGGCTTCAGCACCTGTTTGGCGAGGGGATTGGGAGGGAGGTCGTCACAGCCGGTTCCCCCGACGAGGAGGGCTGGATCGAGGTCTCGCTGGTCTTTGAGTCGCTGGAGGAAGCACGCCAGCGCCTCCTGGGTTTTGGCGGCGCGGTAGAGGTCCTCGGCCCGCAGCCACTGCGCGAGAGCGTGCTGGATCATGCCCGGCAGATGGTAGCCGTTTATCAGCGGCAGCTAGCTTGATTTTGACAGTAGGCCGGGATCAGCCCTATAATACAAGATGTACACCAGCGCCAATCAGGTGATAGAAGGGTTCTGATGGTAGACGAACGTCCACTCCACCTCCGGGCCGTGCTTCAGGCGCTGCTAGTCACTTTCTTGTGGTCCACCTCGTGGGTGCTGATCAAGATCGGCCTCAGGGACATCCCGGCCCTACCCTTTGCCGGCCTGCGCTACGCGTTGGCGTTCCTCGTGCTACTGCCATTTGCCGCGCGCGGCGGGTTGATCGGATCGCTTGGCCGCCTTACGCTGGGCGGTTGGTTGCGGTTGGTGGCCCTGGGACTGCTCTTTTATGCCGCCACGCAGGGCGCCCAGTTCCTGAGCCTGGTCTACTTACCCGCGGCAACCGTCAGCCTCCTGCTCAGCTTTACAACGGCCTTGGTGGCGCTACTGGGGATACTGTTCCTTGGCGAACGGCTCTCGACGCTGCAGTGGGCCGGCATGGGCCTCTACCTCGTGGGCGTGCTGGTCTACTTCTGGCCGTTGACGGTGCCCCGCGCCGAGGTCATAGGCTTGCTCGTGGCCTTGGCGGGCGTCATAGCCAACGCGCTGTCATCGATCCTGGGCCGCTACGTGAACCGCAGCGGAGATCTGGAACCACTGGCCGTGACCATCGTGAGCATGGGCATCGGGGCTGGTGTGCTCCTTGCCGGTGGGACCGCTGCGCAGGGTTTGCCCCGCCTCACGGGGATGCATTGGGGCATCATCGTCTGGCTGGCGGTGGTCAACAGCGCCTTTGCCTTTACGCTGTGGAATCGAACGCTGCGCACCCTATCAGCCGTCGAATCGAGCATCATCAACAATACGATGCTGTTCCAGATCGCCATCCTGGCTTGGTTGTTCCTGGGTGAAGGGCTCAGCATGCGCCAAATCGTGGGCATGGCGCTGGCTGCCGTGGGGACGCTGGCCGTCCAGGTTTGGCGCGCGTCCCCAGGAAGGGTGCAGATAAGAGGGCGGGAAGAGGGGGATGAGACTTAATGGCTGCTCGCAGCCATGTTCGCATCCCTCAAGGCGCTCGTTCGGCCATCAATTCTTCGACAGATACGTCCAAGTCCCCAGCCTTGCCGCGCTCACGAGCAGCATCAGCAACCTCAGGCACCAAGGTGGCAGAGACGGCAGCGATGTGCCGTCCAATCACGTCCTCAAACCAACGCGACCTGGCGACCAACGGGTAGCGCGACGCTAAGGCATACAGCTCGACCGCGCGTTCAGCATCCCCCTCCTTGGCCGAGAGGAGCGCGAGGCCGCCGAGGGCAACCGTCAACCCCCGCAAGCGCCGGGCTTCCCTGGCCCAAGCCAACGCAGCAAAGAGGTGTTCCCGGGCTTCAGCCAGCCGGTCCAGTCCCAGGGTTGCCAGGCCGAGGATGCCCAACTGGCCGAATTCCCGTGAGGCGAGGGCATCCACGTGGGCAGGGTCCGGGCTTTCTTCGAGGTATTGGTATGCCTGGTCAAATGCACCCTCGACCAGGGCTAGTTCGCTGAGCAAGAGCAGTCCCAGGTTCGTGCCCCGCTTGTAATCCAGTTCCTGCGCCCGAGATAGGACCGCTTGTGCCTGAGTGCGGGACGCAGCATAGTTGCCGAGGTGCAGATAGACCTCTGCCAAAACAAATGTCCACAGAAGGCCGTAGCTCCGCATGCCCAGGTCCCTGTGAAGGGCGAGACACTGCCTCAGCGAGGTTTCTGCCCTCGCCAACCGCCCCCGGTGTAACTGGACTGAACCGAGCACTCCCAGTGCAAACGCGATGCCAAAGCGATCGATCTCGGGGGTGATCGCTAGGCTTTCTTCTATCAGGCGCTCCGCCTCGTCAAATCGCCCCTCTCTGGCAACCAATCCGCCCAGGGTCGTCAGTGTCTCGCCCTCTCCGTGCTGGTTACCCAGCCTTTGATGCAGGGCCAGGCTCGCCGTTAGCGCCTCTTTGGCTTCCTCGAAGGCATGGACGCCCCGGGCAGCGCGACCCAGACCCAACTGGGCACTAGCCATGCCGAACTCATAGCCGACCCGCTGGTAGAGTTCCAGGCTCTGGGCGAAATGCCGCCTGGCCGTCTCGGGGTCGGAGTAGAGCAGCAGATAGCCGAACTGCCACTCGATATGTGCCCGTTCGAAGCGCGTGTCCTCGTCGGCCAAGGCGGCACCGTCCAACAGCGCCACGCCCTCGCGGAGCAGGCGCCCAGTGGTCGCCAAGTCTCCCACCAGGCCACAGAGGGTAGCCTGCCAGCTCAGGATCCTGACCATGGCGCGCAGCGTGCTGGCGGGTGCTGAGCCAGGCTCACCACCAACGGGGGTCAAGGCCTTTTCCAGTTCCCGAAAGATACGCCGCCCGGCCTGTAGACCCCCATACCATTGATAATGAAATAGCCCCAGTGCATTGGTCCCGCGGCTCAGCCGGTCCATACGCCCCTGCGTTGCCGCCCACCTGCAGGCAGCGTGGACATTTGCCAGATTGCCTATGATGTCAGCGAACACCTCCTGTTGCCGGGCACCCCACGTAGCCTCCTCTCGCTCTACCAACCATTCGCAATAGTAGCGGCTGTGCCGGTCCAGGACCGCCGCCTGCAGCGCAGGGTCTCGTGCCAACTTCTCCCGACCGTACCTGCGAAGCAGTTCGTGGAGCTGGAAACGCCCGCCATCGGCCTGCTGGATCCACGATTTGTTGACCAGGGCCAGCAGCGTGGCCAACGACACCTGCCCAGCATGCCGAGCAGCCTCGCGGTCAAAGCCATCCTCGAACATGGCCAGTGTCTGAAACGCCTGTCTCTCCTCCTCCGTAAGGAGCTTCCAGGAAGCATCGAACACCAGGCGCAGGCTTTGCTGGCGCTCCGGCACATACACCGCATCGGTCGCCAGAATATCGAGGCTCTGCTCGATCTCGACCGCGATCTCTTCAGGTTCCAGGACGGCAACCCAGGCGGCCGCCAGTTCAATCCCCAGAGGCATTCCGCCCACCAGTGAGCAGATGCGAATAACGGGCATCAGGTTCTGCGCATCCAGCTCGAACTCGGGCCTCAACCTGCGCGCGCTGTGCACGAAGAGTTGAATGCCACAGAAGTCGCTGGCCAATTCGACAGGGTACTGAACCTGGGCAATCTCCTCCCTGTCTGGGATCTCTAACCCACCCAAGGGGACTAGCTGCTCCCCCTGGATACCAAGCCTGCTGCGTGAGGTGACCAACATCCTGATGCCCGGTGCCGCTGCCAGGATCTCGACCAATAGCCGGATGCTCTCCTGGGCGATCAGATGCTCAAAGCCGTCCAACACCAGCAGCAACCGTCTGCTGGAGAGGTACTCGATCAATTGCTGTTCCGCGGACGCGCCCGCCTGGTAGAATCGGAGGCCGACTGCCTGGGCCAGCGCAGCCGCAAGTGATGCCGGCTCATCCAGAGTGGCCAAAGGCAGAAGAAAGATGCCATTCTGGAAGCTGTCCGGGTGCTCCTCCCGCAGAAGAAATGCCGCCGCGACGGCCAGTCTGGTTTTTCCTATCCCGCCGGGGCCGACCACGGTCATCAAGCGTGTGGCCGGCTTGGCCATCAACTGTCCGATCTCCGCCAGCGTGTCGCGCCGGCCCAGGAAAGGAGTCAGCTGCGCGGGAAGGTTGTGCGCAGGCAGCGCTCCAGAGAGGCCTGCGTCCAGCAGCCCCAGTTGCCTGGCCCGTACCCCGGCTTGCCGCCGGTTGTCTACCCCCAGCTTGCCATAGATCTGGCGGGCGTACCATTTGATTGTGTTCAGGCTGAGTACAAGCTCGTCGGCGATCTCGCGATTGGTTCGATTCTCCGCCAGGAGGAACAAGACATCCATCTCGCGAGGGGTGAGGGATTCTACCAGTGGCTGGTCAGGCCAAGAATCGAATTCAGTCACAATCGTGCCTCGCTATTCCGCATCTTGCGCGAATCAGTACCTGGATTGTACCACAGATGGACCGGAAGCGAAACTGCATCGCCAACCCCCTCTTTCCATCCTTTTTCCATCCCAAAAGGCTGGTGACACACCCCCGCAGTTACCGTATACTGGTAGCTAGAGGTTGGATATTATGCACACAGTAGATCCAGAGCAAAGGAGAGTAGGAAATGTTAGAGCAAGAGAGTGTGAGAGCCTACGGACCGTGGTACGCCATCGTGGCAATGGCGATCCTGCTTCTGCTGGTCGTGACTCCAGTTGCAGGGGCGATGGGAAACGAACGTGTGGGCAGCTACAGTGGAGACGATGCCTATGACCCGGCGGCAGGCGGTAGACCCGCGCTGTCGGTGAGCACGGCTTCCAAGCCACTCGCGCCCAGCCGGGCCGTCAGCTACAGTGGGGATGATGCCTATGATCCGGCGGCAGGCGGCAGACCAGAGCTATCACTGTTCCCAGATTCTGCGCCAGCCGCGCTCAGCTACAGCGGGGATGATGCCTATGACCTGGCGGCAGGCGGCAACCCTGAACTATCCGTGCCCACCATCGCGGCAGAGAAGGCTGCTTCCATCGGCTGTGGCCTCCCCGAAGATGAAATCGCGGCGCGGCGTGCAATCGCCGTCCCCGGGGGGTTCAGCGGAGATGATGCCTATGACCCAGCGGCAGGTGGTACGCCAGAGCTGTCACTGCTTCCCTTCGCAGACGCTCCCGCCTTGGCGGACGTCTGTGAGCCTGAAATCTTGGGCAACTGAGATCCTCTATGTTGCCCATTGCACCAAGATTAGACAGATCGTCAGTATGGTGCTGGCTGAGCTGCCGATGACAGCTCAGCCGGTGCCTTCCATCTCGTTCGAGGTGAAATTCAAGGTCAAACGCAAGCTTGCTCATAGGGATTTGATCTTGACCGAAAGAGCTGCCATCACGACTTCATCCATGGCACGGGCGCGCCACTCAACCTGGCGGAAACCCGCCCTCCGTCACCCGTCATCCCGACCGCAGGGAGGGATCTCTGCTGGGGGCAGGTGGAGATTCCTCACTCTGCTACGCTTCGTTCGGAATGACAAGTTTCAGCTTCCTAGTAGCGCCCCCGGCCTTGCAAGTGAGAGGATTTTCGAACAGAGCTGTCGGCAAAGGCCGAAGGCACGCCGGGTGATCAGCCTTGATCCCCTTGCCGGGCAAGTTTCTCGTACAACGAGCGCACGTTTCCCTCCCAGCGGCTGGGATTGGCGCGGATCCAGGACTCAAAGGGCGGGGGCAGGTAGCCCTTGAGGGCATCCTCGACCGAACCGCCCTCGCTGACCACCCGAGCCACCATCTGCTGCAGGGCAGCGAGGTATTGCCGCAGTAGCACCAGGTCCTTTCGCGTACCCAGCGGCCCGTGCCCGGGCACAAAGACTTCGACACCGGTCCCCTCCATCTTTTCCAGGAAGGCTGTCCACGCCGGCAGGTCGGCAAAGACGGCAAAGGGCTGTGACTGGAAAAAACCCAGGTCACCCAGGAAGATGATGCCCTCATCGGGCAGCGAGAGGTAGACGTCACAGACCGTATGCCCAGGGGCGACGGTCCGCAGTTCTGCCCGGCGCTGCGTCCCGTGCAGGACGAGTCTGGTATCAAAGAGCAGGTCTGGCAGCCGCAGCTCCAGGCTGGGCAAGGCGGCCTGCAGGTGCTCGAGCCTGGTGATGGTGCGGGCGATGCTGGCGCGCAGGTCTGGGTCGGTGGCAGCAGCTAGGCGCTCCCGTTCCCCCTGGAGCACATCTTCCAGTTCCTCGGGGTGCTCCTTGTAGTGCCACACCCAGCCGGTCGAGGCGGCGATTTCGTCGCGGATGGCCGGCGCGCTGACGACGGTGACCTCCGGACCAAAGGCCTGGCTGCCCAGGGTATGATCCGAGTGGGAGTGGCTGATGACCAAGTAGCTGACCCGGCGTCCGGTCAGTTCTTCGGCGGCCGACCGCAGGTCGGCGCCCGCCTCGGGTAGCTCAAAGGCATCGAAGACCAGCGTCTGCTGGCCCAGGTCGACGATGCCCGCGTTGCTGAAGGTGGGACTTCCCTCCCGGCCCAGGGCGGCATACACGCCACGGGCCAGCTCCGTGAGCGCAAAGTGGTCTGAAACGGGGAGCGGATCGCCTGTCTGCAGCACTTCTTCTCCTCCTTCGTCGCGGGATCTCTCAGCGCCTGCTGCCCTGGCGCGACTCCAAGAAGGCCTGCATGGCCGCCCGGCGTTCAGGCCGTCCCCAGCAGGCGGCGAACTCGGCGCGCTCCCATTCGAGGAAATCGGGGCGGCCGGCGGCCAAGAAGGCGGCCTTGGCCGATTGCACAGCCTGTGGCGGCAATCCCGCCAGGTGATCGGCCAGCGACTGAGCTGCAGCGTGCAGTTCGTCAGCAGGCCACACCTGCTCGACCAGGCCGATACGCAGCGCATCGGAGGCGTGGATCCGTTCCCCGGTGAGCACGATCTGCTTGGCCGCCCCCAGGCCCACCAGCCGCTCCAGGCGCGGCACAAAGCGCAGGTTGGGAAAAATGCCGATCTTGACCTCAGGCGCGCCAAAGCTGGCCTGTTCGGAGGCCAAACGCAGATCGGCGGCCATGGCCAGGAGCAGTCCGCCGCCCATGGCCGCCCCCTGCACCGCAGCGAGGACCGGCTTGCGGCAGCCTTCGATGCCGTCGTACACAGCTTCGACGCCGCTCAGTTCCTGGGCAATGGTCGCTCGGTCCAAGCCCGCCATCCAGGCCACGTCAAAGCCAGCGCTGAAGGCCGGTCCGCGGGCGGCGAGGACGATGGCCCTCACAGAGCCGTCCATGTCCAGATCCTGAAAGGCCTGAGCCAGTTCGTCCAGGGTCGTCCCGTTGATGGCATTCAGCCGGCGTGGCTGGTTGAGCCATATCCAGGCGACAGGGCCCTCTGCTTCTACCCAAACCGTGTCCATAGCAGCATCCCTCTCCTGAGGAACAGCGCAGACCCCGGCCAACCCGGATGGCGATCGACTTGCCGGCGCCGGGCTGGTCGCTGTCTGCGCCTCCCCCCCTCCAGGTTGGTTATGAATCCCAGCCGCCCTCGGCGCGGAGCCGCACGGTTTCCTCCACCGCCAGCTCGTGGAGCCGGACATAGTCGGTCTTGGCCACGCGGTTGAGGGGCATCTGGCCAGGCTCCAGGACCACATAGTGCAGAGGGCGCATATAGGAGGCGACGCACTCGGCGTGGGCCTGGAGCTCCTCTAGCGTAAGATCAACCTCCGGCTTCTTCTCGACAAAGGCGACGATGGCCTCGACCCAAACGCCATGGTCCACGCCGACGACACCGGCCGTTGCCACCTTGTCCCGTAACTCGCAGAGATGGTCCTCCACCTGGGCCGGGAAGACGAGGTAGCCCTTGGGCTTGATGACCCACTTGGCCCGGCCGGAGAAGTGCAGCCCTTTCTCGTCCTT
>Ga0316577_10001383_pt1 | contig 11429 bp, 9 predicted proteins | sample S5NA_FD_203073 | JGI IMG/M metagenome (GOLD analysis project Ga0316577, IMG submission 203073) | Rhizosphere microbial communities from salt marsh grasses in Alabama, United States - S5-7_050615r2r1 | ecosystem: Host-associated > Plants > Roots > Rhizosphere | place: USA: Alabama | collected... | reverse complement strand
CGTTTCCTCTATGGAACTACTGAACGAGATGTGGCTGAATCTCCCCTTATACAAGAGCCCCTGGGGTACAAGACCCCAGGGGCTTGGTGGTCAGATCCTGCCTTGGCGGGACGATCCCACGCCTAAGGGTTGATGATGCCGTCGATCCAGTCGAGCACTTCTTGTCGATCGACGCGGTAGCTAAAGTCCGTACCGCGACACAGCGGGTTCATGCCGAAGGAAGTGATAGCCACAATCAGGTTTGAATTAAAATCGCCCAAGAAGACCGGGCCGCCCGAGTCTCCGGAGCACGTCCCGCCACGATCATCGCCGATACCCTGCGTTTGAAGGTTGTAGCCATCCGTGTTGGCACTGGTGACGGTCACCAGCTTTGACTCAGCCTCCAACCTCACGCGGTAGGAAATCGTGGGGACGGCAGACTGAGGCTGGCTGCTATAGCTGAGACCGTAGCCGCTGACGGTGAAAATTGTATCCTTCGTGCTGCGATGCGTCTGCAGGTCGTCGAGCGTGCCGGCTTCTGGAAGCACACCGTACTCTGACATTTCGATCGGCTTATCCAGGATCACCAAGCCCACATCGTGGGTGTCGGGAAAGCCAGCAAAGTTGGCGAACCCGTAGTTGTAAAGCTGGTGGGAAGTAGTGCACAACGTGCCTTCTGTGCCAGCGGCACAGTAATCGGGATAGCCAGTTACCTCATCATATCCCAACTCGGGATCGTAGTTGGCGCCGGCGTCCTGTTGGAAGTACACGCGGGCAGAAGCGGCGCCTTCTGCCGTATCGGTGCAGTGCCCGGCTGTCAAGAGCACGGTCGGTTCAATCAGCGAGCCGCTGCATCGCCAGATAAAGTCGCCGTTGGAGTCGTAAAACACGACCATGGCAACGAAAGGGTGGTCAAAGTCGTCAACAAAGGTGCCGGTGATGGCAAGGACAGGCCCCGCCACGAGCATGGCGACCAGCACGATCGCCGCGATCACGGTTGACTTGCGCATCGATTTGCCTCCTGTGCAGTATGTGTGAAAGGATGGGATAGATGGGGTCAGATGGGCCCCATGCATGCTGGATCATGCTACGACATGGCTTCGGGACGACAGACTATCGCGTTCGTCCCGTCTTGCTTCACTGGGCAATCGGCCGCACTGCGACTAGTACCCAGCCAAATACCGTTCTCCTCGCCTGTGATCACCCCCTTTCCGGCCCAACAGAAACAGACCGTGCGCAGGCACTACCGGCTGCACCATGGAGGACACCCATTGCCTTGCGACTCTCCGCCTTGAACCGCACAGCCGATCGCAAGCTACCAACCACAAATGCCCCCAGATCCACCTGCCGATCTATGGGCTAGCAATTACTAGACGCTTGAGTTTGACAAAGGTTACGGGTGAGCTTGGAGCCTACTCGGAGGAGGATCTCGATGCGCGGGATATGCCCCTTGTTGAGCATCTCGCTGATAAGAGTTGCAGAGATCCCGGTGTGAACGCTGGCGGCTGCCTGGGTCAGGCCACGGCTCTTACTTGGCTTTGCTCCCATGAAGTTGACGTAGTCTTGCCTGGGATGCATGGAATAGTGACTTTTCTCTCACCGCTGATATTGTGCTCGAACAGAAAGGCCGGGGCCAGAAGCAAGTGCGGCAGCAGATGTGTGCCAGCCCCTACGAGGAGCAGGGCAACCGCCTGCGATCCGGCCAACCGCTTGACGAGTGTGGATGGTGTGGGGTATGCTTCTTGGGACGACGGCGACCGATGGGTCGCCCTTCATTTGACAGGCTGGCTGCTCAACCGTCCGATCTGTATTGTGAGCGCCGCCATCTGTTACTAGCCTGCATCGAACAGGGCGGAGAGACAGTGCTACCGTTCGCCTGCTGGCACGGTGACTCTTGTGGGCAGGATCATCTGACCGATCGCCGCAACTCAATACATTGGATCGGCAATCACCTCCGGTGAGGTAGAGGGCTTCAAGTTGCCTCTGAGACCTTGTTCAAACGTGTAGTTGATATGACACTGGCGGCAGCCATACGGGTCGCATTGGGGCTTTTTTCGAGCGCCGACAAAGAGGGCATTCAGCGCAATCGTTTCCAGAGGATCGGTGCAGATGTTGCCCAACATAAAGTCCGGCTCTGAAACCCGGATGAAGCAAGGCCGAAGATCGCCGTTGGCTCGGACAATCCGAAAGGTCTGGCTGTAGTAACACCGGGAGAACTGGTGCGGGGGATGAGTGTTGCCCCCAAGGATGGCCGTGATGTTCGTTTGATCTCGCAAGAACGCCTTCATCTCCTGGGACGAGTCTGCCAGTTGCCGAACTTGGCTCACCACCCTTCGTATCTGCCCCTCGGTGACAGCCTGCGTGAATGGCTCGTCACAGCGATAAGGGTCGCGTCGGAGAGGACGGTACTGGATGTTGACTTTGTGCAGCGCGTGTGGCTTTTCAGCTTTGACCAGATCGTGTATCAATCGCGCCACGGCCGCATAGTCGTGGACATTGGATCGAGCAAACAGGAAGCTGATGCCGACGTATCGGACGTCGTGGTCCAGGTAGCTCAGAAAATTCCAGAGCACGCGGTGGAGCAAGGGCCTGCCGCGGAATGCCGAGTAGGTGTCTGCACTGGCTGCATCGAGTGACACTCTGATCCATCTCAGCCTATCCGGCCAGTCTCCAGCGGGTTTGTACGTGCCGTTGGTCACCAATGCCAGGACGATTCCCGGGTTCTTGTTGCAGACCTCTTCGATCATCTCCTGAAAGCCGTGGTGTTCACTTTTGTACAGCGTCGGTTCGCCGCCGCCAATAATCACCATCGACCGGGGTTTCATCTGGGCGATTCTCTGGATATTTTGGAATGGGAAGTTGGTGGGAGGCGGTTTTCGTGTGGGGTCATCGTGTCCATAGGTGCAATCACAGCAGGCTAAATTGCACACGTCGCTCGGATGGAATTCCATGTGGCGGACGGCAGCGTACTCGCGCAGCCTGCGGGATACATCACCCCGCGACAGGGGCTGGCCCGCCTCGTGCAGTTGGCGCACCAGTCTGTTAATCGCCTCGGCGGTCGAAATCTGGCCGGCTTGATGTCGCGACAGCAAGGCATAGTTTTCCTGGAACCGGAGGGGGGACGTGTGCCGGTTGTGTAGATGCAGCTCGACGGCAATCTCTTCTTTGTGTTGCAGGAAGGCGAGATGGTTGAGGGGCTTGATCAGGTTTCGGGCTACGTGCCAACCATGCTCATAGTCGTCGGGAAGCAGGTCCGCCAGAGGGTTGTCCTCGCATGGGGGCTCCATCTGTAGAGTGTTGTATACGGAGAATTGTGCTCTCTGAGGCATGGTGTCACCGTCACAAACGGATCAGGAGCTCCAGATCGAGCAAGACTGTCCGCTCAAACCTGTCCTGCTTGATGCAGGTCTCTTCCGGGGTGGATGGGTCAAAGAAGCTTTTCCCGCCGAGTGGCAAGTCAGTCACCCAAAAGTAGGCTGCCGCTCTCTTGCCGGTTGCCCGTGCTGCTGCATAGAACGCGGCAGCTCCCATGTCGATCGCGCGGCACTGCTTGTCGACTGTGCTCCAAAAATCGGGGTTTGTCTCACAGACTACCGAGCTAGTTGTGAACGTGAGGCCTTGGTCGAGGCGGTCGACGATGGAGGCGAGTGCGAGGGCCAGCGACCTTGTCGATTCTGGATCGCCTGATACCACTGAGAATGGCGAGTATCCCAGATGAAGCGTGTACCCCTCGCCACAAACCGCCTGGTCAGCGACAAAGTACTCTCCAATCTGAAGATCCTTGGCCAGTCCACCGCAAGTGCCCGAGTAGAGGCAGGTGGCATCGGGCCGGTCTAGCGCGTATACGGCGTCGCCGATCAGGTTCGGGCCAATGCCCGTAGCTATGATCGAGATCTGCTCTCCGCGAAACGAACCGGTGAACCCATGCCACACATGGCCGAACTCGTGCACGTCAGTCAAGTGCTGCCTGTATTCTGCCAGTCTTTTCTCGCGCTTGATGAAGAGTATCTTCCTTCCCATGGCTTTCGGATATCCATAGAAGTGGGCCTCCACCTGATTTGCTGAGTACTGTTTGCGCATGGAACTCGTTTCCCGGGATCGCCAGACCGCTGATCTGACGGTAGGAGTACCTTCTATGCTGACACAAGATTGACAGATCGGCGCTTTGCCGGCGAACCTGATGGGCGCACTGGCTCACAGCATCGAGATGAGAACTCGATGGGTCTGAGAGGAGCTTGCCCTCGCACCTGATGCCAGGAACCGGGGTCGAGCGCCTAAGGGCCTGCGATTGAGGGAAAGAAGCACCTGTAACGAAGGTCCAAGCTGGTCACAAAGGCATCCGATTCTCCACCCGTAAAGGCCGGGTTCAGGGCACCTTGCGTGGTGGGAAAGTCGACCGATGCAGTTAGCCCTGTGAGATAGACCTTGCCTGTACGACCGACAGCGAGACCCGCATCTCCCTGTCCCACACCGTAGAGGTTGTCATCCGCGCTGCCGCCGAGGTAGCTACTGAAGACCCACGCACTGCCAAAGTGGTTCGCCTTGGCGAGAAACGCGTCGTAGCCACCGGCTTTGTTGTCCTGCAGCGGGTGAACCGTGACCAGGTCCGTTGACGAGGTATAGCCTGTGATGTAGGCAGCGCCAGTTATATCTATGCCTATTCCGAGGCCCCTGTCGACGCCACTGCCGCCGTAGTAGGTGCTGTAGATGAGTGCACTCCCGTCTGCACTGATCTTGGCCAGGAAAGCATCCAGGTCTCCCCCGCCATAGTCGGGCTGGATCGGGGCAACCGTCGGAAAGCCAGTTGCGTCCGTGGCGCCGGCGACAAAGGCATTGCCAGCGCTGTCGATCACGATGCCATAGCCAGACTCTCCGCCACCGCCTCCCGCGCCTGCGCCGAGGTAGGTACCGTAGACGAGGTCGCTCGCATCAGCGTTCAGCTTGACGACAAAGGCGTCCGAAGTGCCGCCTGCTTTCGTAGGTTGAATGGGATTGGCCGTGGGAAAGTCCGTAGAGTGAGTGTCACCAGTGATATGGGCATGGCCCTCGTCGTCTACAGCAATGCTATCACCCCCATCATCTAGGCTGCCACCAAGATAGGTGGAATAGACCATGGAACTGCCGACCAGATTCATCTTGACCACGAACCCATCGATGGCGCCACCGCTGGAGGGCTGCCACACGCCGGGAGTCGTCGGAAAGCCGCCGTGGGTGAAGCCAGTGACATAGGCATACCCTTGCGGATCCACTGCGACGTCCAAGCCATACTCCCAGTCACTGCCGCCCAGATAGGTGCTGTAGATAAGCTCATCGCCGGTGGCATTCAGTTTGGCCACAAATGCATCACGTCCTCCGCTGAGCTCGGTATCTAGTGCTCCCTCGGTCGTCGGGAAATCAGTCGAATAGGTCTTTCCGGCAAGAAAGGCGTTGCCGTCGTCATCGACCGCGATGCCGTACCCGGCGTCTTCACTATTCCCGCCAAGATAGGTACTATAGAGCAACGTGCTGCCGTCGGCGCTCAGCTTGGAGATGAACACCTCACCGGTGTAGTCATCGATCTGGCCGCCGGGTGGATCGTCGTTGTTGGACAGATCGTAGGCGCCGGGCGTCGTGGGGAAATCGACAGAGGCAGTCTGGCCCGTCACGTAGACATGGCCCAAGCTGTCTACCGCGATATCATAGCCTCTATCCTCCCCGCTTCCGCCAAGATAGGTACTGTAATTCAATACGGAGGGGGTGACTTGCCCTGCGGCCAAGGACGGTCGGGAAGGAGCAGCGAAGGGAGCGGTCACCTCATAGGCCCCATCTACCCTTGAGACAACGGGTTCGAGGTGAGGAGAAGCTCCTTTCACGACCAACAAGGGCAGGGTCAAGCCACCCAAAGGAGTATCCAGGCGCAGGTGCTCACCCTCCAATTCCAGGGCGTCGGCCCCCTCTACGCGCAGCCGCACTGTGCTCAGGTCCGCACCGGGGCGGGCGGCAAGGCGAAGCATGAGTTGACCGCCCTCGCTGGCGAGCTCAAGATCGACGCCTGGGTAAAGGTCTACATAGCGCACTCCGCCCCAAGCCGGCATGCTGGGTCGCCATTGCTCCGTGTTGCTACCGAGGAAGTAGCTGATTACTGTGTCGAGGCGATTGAACGGCTCCATGGTTGGATGCGAGTTAGCATCCACGAAGGAAAGCTTGATGTTCACAACCCGTCTCGACAGCTGGGAAGCCTGCCGGTTGGCACCCTCCAGGTCGAATGGCGAATCAACTTCGGCCACCTCTGCCGATCCCAAGGCGGAAAACCAGATCGAGTCCTCGGCCAGCCAGACTGTGGTCTTGGCTCCACCGCGTATCTGGAAGCGGGCTCCGTCAGCCCATTGACCAGCGTTCTCTATGAACAAAAGGGGACTGGTGTGCACGGGAGCGGGGTAGTGAGGCGAAACCAGCACCACGGCCTCTTGACCGGCAACCGCCGCCATGGGGGAACTTGCTTGTGCCTGAGCTAGCGGCAGACAGACCTGAGCCGGTGCAAAGGCGTACAGAAGGACCGTGATCAGGAACAGACTGGCGAGGGACGACGTCTTTTGGTTCATTGATCCTTGCGCTCCTTTCAGAAGGCTGATGTGATCCATATGCCTCGATCTATGCCGACAGTGGCATTCTCTTGTATTGAAGCACGAGAACCTTACCAAACCCTTACCCGGGTCTGTGATCTAGGGCAATCAGGACAACGGGTGTGTAAAGCCACAGAATAAAACGGGTGGTGGCAGGATCTTCCTACGAAGGTCAGCGTGCAGAGACCGGACTGGTCAGTGTCTCTGCAGGTTGAATAGCTCCCAGGCCAAGATTTCGTCTGTCTCAGCGACCAAGGACCAGGCGAGGTCTCCTTCCCATCCCAGTCCACCATCTCCGGCCGTTACGTATCTGTGTGCACAGGTTTCAAGAGCGACGCCATCGCTCCGCTCGTGCAGGACGAACTTGGCGCAGTCGGTCAGTCCGGACTCTTGAAAGAGCCGCCAATCCGCCCTCGTGGAGCCGGAACGGGGCGCGGTGATGTACCTGCCATAGCAGGTCTTCAGGCTTGCCCTGCCGTCTTCCAGGATCTGCAGGGTGAACCAGCTGCAATCGGCGAGGTATGATTCCTGGCGCAGCTGCCAGCCGGAGCCGCCTCCCAAGGCAGTGACAAAGCGGTCATGAAAGGAGATCAGAGCCACTTTCTGCGTGGCTGCGACGGCAGTCAGCGTGGCAGGGACGGCTGTTGCTATCTCGGTTTCAGCCGTCAGCCAGACCTCTTGCTCGATGGGGGGACGGAGTGCGGCCTCGGACGTAGCCATCAGGTCCCGCGAGCTGATGCCACAGCTGGTGGACCCGATCAGCGAGAGCAGTAGCACCATGATCTTTGCGATGACAATCGGTCGCTTCATCCAAAGTCCTCCCGTGCATATCAAAGCACAAGGACATTACCCGAACCTTACCACGAGCCCGACGGCTACCTACGCGCTGTGCTCATTCTCCCAAATCAATGGTGCTATACGGAAAGACCAGCCTGAAGACCGAGCCCTGGTTCGGTCTGCTGCTGATCAGGGTCAGGTCCCCTCCGTGCCGGCGCATGGCCTCTCTGGCGAGATAGAGACCCAACCCGCTGCCCGGCTCAATCAGACCATCTCCCCGTACACTCAGGTCAAAGATCCTATCTTGATCCTCTTCCGGAATCCCTATCCCGCTGTCTTTGACATCAACACAAAGCCACGTAGCCGCATTTTCTGGGTTGTATAGGAAGAGCGAAATCTGTACCACTCCCGCTCGGTGAGAGTATTTGATGGCATTCTCGATCACGTTTCTGAGGGCCCGCAGCGCTGAATCCCTGTTGAACGTAACGGGTTCCACGTCGGCCAGATCCGGCCTGAGGATCACTCCCCTGCTTTCGGCATCGAAACGCAGTTCCAATAGCAGATACTCTACCAGCCGTCTGACGCTCATCAACTCCTTGGGACCTGCGAACGGTTCCAGAGCAAAGAGATTCGTGATATTGTCTGCGCGCCGAGCCATCACAGTGGCTTTGGCAATGATCCGGTGCTGCTTATCGCGCAGCTCGGTATCGTCCGGCCCCAATTCTGCCAGGCTCGCATTGCTCTGTTTCGCGATATAGTCCAGGCCTGTCACGATCTCGTGAGCGATGACGCTCTGGAGATGATCGTGGAGCGCCCGGAAGTACTCTTTGTCGTACCTGGTCCGGGCATCAGATAGCGCCTGCTCCAGCCTTTCGAGCTTGTGCCGCCAGGCCCTCCACGCAAGCAAGGAGAGGGCAGCTCCTACTACGCCAAGGAGGATCAGCAGCACGAGTACCTCGCCGCGAGTGAAATAGTACTCAGACGGGATGCTGTTCATCGGTCGACTCTGGCCGTAGTACAGTCGCAGCCGCGCTCCAGAAACGCCAGGCTGGCGGGCCTCGGACGGCCGTTGAACCGGTAGCCGTATCCTTTGATGTTCTCAACATAGATCGGAGCACCCGGGTCCGGCTCTAGCTTTTCCCGGATCCTGCGGACGTAGACTGCCAAGACAGAATCACTTACTGGCTTACCCCACACACGATCCTTCAGCGTCGTCGTGAGCACGGTCTGTCCTGCGTTCAGTATCAGCAGATCCAGGAGATCGTACTGCAAGGGCTGCAAGCGGACCTCCTGCCACCGCTCACTCCGACAGACCCAGATCCGGCGACTCCCACCATCGAACAGGATGCAGTCGTCAAGGGCAAGCACCTCGGGCGGCAGGTTGGCTCGGATGCGAGCCATAATCTCGCGGTTGTCGCAAGGGCGCTTTACATAGTCATCGGCGCCGGCCTCGAAACCGCGCAAGACCTCCTCGGTTTCTGTCAAGACGGCTGTGATCAGAATGATCGGGACATCGTTGCCGTTCAAGCGGATGGCCTCACATATCTCGACGCCATTCAGTGGCTGGTTCGTGAAAAGTATGTCCAACACTATGAGATCGGGATGGTATTCCCAGACCAGGTCGTAGGCCTGGCTGGCGTCGGCTGTCGTCCTGACGTCGTAGCCCGCTGCTCGCAGTAGGACGGGTAGGCCACTGATCTCGTCGCCTTCGTTGTCGATGTTGTCATCGGCCACCAGTATTCTGAAGGGCATCTGCCATTTCACTTTCGTGGTCGTTGAAGCATACCTTTTCTCTGGCCAGCAACGTGGTGTGCTGTGAGCGGAGAACTCGCGCAGAGCCTTGGCCTAGTCAAATACAGGCTCATTGTAGCACGATTTCTAGAAACCATCAAGGCCGGCATCAGTTTTCTGGGCATTGCTGTGGGGCCGAAAACAGCACTGTGCTGGAGCCAGTGAAAGGCCGGGAACGGACTATCCATGATTCAACCTGTTTGGGGATGAAACCATGTTCCGCCGCGACAGATCATCGGCTTGAGTGGCTAGGCTCCGCAATTCTGGTACAGCCCCGACAGCACAAGCGTCACCAGCTCCTTGGCAGCTACTCGCCAGGCTTCGGGCTGAGTCCAGCCCGGCTCTGGTGTCCAAGGAGCGTGTAGCGGGTAGTGCCCCCACAGGCTCGAAGCGGGTGCCACCCACAGGTGCCGTAGCCCGCGCATCCGTATGCAAGAGCGAGCATGCTCAGACGTGATGCACTTCATGCTGCCGGACACAATGATCGCGCCTTCTGTGCTGGGTTCCACATCGAACGCCCTCTCTACCGTGCCGTCGGGGACGGATTGGCTTGAGCTTGCCCAGAAGGCTTGAACCGACATTGTCATGAAGAGGATTGTGTGCTAGAATGGCGGCTTGGGAGGATCTGGGGTTACAGCAAGTGCGATATAGGGAGAGCTATGCCCATACCGCTCCTGGCGACCAAACTTCATATTCCGCCGCTCCGGCCAGATTATGTGCCACGCCGCCGACTGCTGGACCGGCTCGAAACCGGGTTCCATCGCAAGCTGACCCTTATCTCGGCGCCGGCCGGCTATGGTAAGACTACGCTGCTCAGCGAATGGCATGCGTCGCCACGGGACCGGGCGTGGTCCATGGCCTGGGTGCTGCTGGACGAGCAGGACAGCGATCCGCTACGCTTTTGGAGTTACGTGTTCGCCGCCCTGGAAAGGGTCCGACCGGGAAGCACGCGGAGCGCCAGGACCCTGCTCCGGGCCCTGCCGTCTCCAGGTGCTGCAGCCGTCGGGGGCCGGAGCAGGGCCATGCAAAGCGTCCTGACAGTGCTGGTCAATGATCTGGTGAGCGCCCGAGAAGGCGATGACCCGGACGGTTCCCTGGTGTTGGCTCTGGACGACTATCACACCATCCACACGCCGGCAATCCACGACTCGTTGGCATTCTTCCTCGACTACCTGCCGCCCGGCGTGCACGTCGTCATCCTCACCCGTGCCGACCCGCCCCTACACCTGGCCCGGCTGCGCGCCCGAGACCAGCTACTCGAACTACGCGTCGCCGACCTGCGCTTCACCGCTAATGAAGTGGACCTCTTTCTCAACCAGGTCATGGCCCTGGGCCTGCCTGCCGATAGAGTCTCGACCCTCGGCGCACGCACGGAAGGGTGGGTCACCGGGCTGCAACTGGCAGCCCTTTCTCTGCAAGGGCTGGATCGTCAGCAGGCGCAGCGCTTCATCGAGACCTTTGCCGGCGCCCACCGCCACGTCCTCAACTACCTGACCGAAGAGGTGCTGCAGCGCCAGTCGCCGGAGGTGCAGACGTTTCTGTTGCGGACCGCTATCCTGCCCTATCTTACCGCACCGCTCTGCGATGCGGTGATGGGCCAGCCGGGCAGCCAGCCGGTGCTGGAGCAGCTCGCCAACGACAACCTGTTCACCACGCCGCTCGACGACGAGGGGCAGTGGTATCGCTACCATCCCCTCTTTGCCGAAACCCTGCGCACCCGCCTGCAACAATCGTCGCCCGAGCTGCTGCCGGTCCTGCATCTCCGGGCTTCGGCGTGGCACGAGGGGCAGGGCGCGCTGGTCGATGCCGTGCGGCACGCCTTGGCGGGCGCCGACCCGGAGCGCGCCGCTCAACTGGTCGAGGGCAGCTACAAGCGCCTGGTCATGCACGGCGAGCTGGTGACCCTCCATCGCTGGCTGGATGCGTTGCCGGCGGACCTGGTTCGAGCGCGACCCAGGCTGTGTCTGGCTTCGGCCCTGGCGCTGGCCTATTCGGGAGGCCGCGAGCGGGTCGAAGGTTATCTGCAGCAGGCGGAGGCAGCGTTGAGCGCTGCTGGCGAAACGTCCGGCGCCGACGCTGTGCGCGGCGAGATCACGGCCTTACGGGCCGTCGTTGCTTCGGTGAACTGGGCAGGCACCTGCTCCCTGGATCTGGCGCGGCAGGCGCTTCAGCTCTTGCCCTCGACCGGCAACGACGAAGATCTGTGGTTGCGGGTACTGACCCTCCAGGCGCAAGGCAATTGCCATCGCTTCCAGGGCGAGGTCCGGGAGGCGGAGGAGA
>Ga0316577_10001382_pt1 | contig 11431 bp, 11 predicted proteins | sample S5NA_FD_203073 | JGI IMG/M metagenome (GOLD analysis project Ga0316577, IMG submission 203073) | Rhizosphere microbial communities from salt marsh grasses in Alabama, United States - S5-7_050615r2r1 | ecosystem: Host-associated > Plants > Roots > Rhizosphere | place: USA: Alabama | collected... | reverse complement strand
CGATCACCACCAATGTCTCGCCCATGGACTATGCCGAGCGCCTCTGCGCGCATCTGGACCTCGAGTCCTATTCCTCTTGTGCAAGTCGTGTGCTGGACGACATCGATGAAGCTCGGCTGGAGCGACTCCCCCCGGGCGGCTCCACCTCGGGTCCTTTCGCGGTCCTCATGGACGGGGACATCTACCTCGGCGACTACCGTTCGTCGCCCTTCGCTGCCAGTTTCCGTGTCTCGAACGGACGGCACCACTGCCGCGGCGGCTACGACGTCTTCAGGGGCTCGGTGGACGCACTCTTCGATGTCTATTGCGACGACGGGCGCAGCGGCTGGGCCGATATCATCCGCGCCAGCGATGGCCGCAACGGGATCGGCAAGATCGCGCTCGACGACGGCACCGAAGGGGACATCGTCTTCGGCTACGTCCCGCTGGGGGGGCTCGTGTCCCAGGCGGAATGACGGCGTGATCGACCAGACTGCCTCGTCGCCCCGGCAGAGGCTGCCCCGGACATGTTCCGGGGGACTTCCTGGGCCCGGTGCCAGGGAGGGCACGCCGGGGATCAGCTGAGGTATGGCGCTCATCACCTTCCGGATTGAGGCATGACTCATGCCTCGGCGTCAGCCGGTGCCGCGCGGACCGGGTTTTCGAGGGTGCCGATGCGCTCGATCGCGACGGCCACCCGGTCTCCGTTCTGGAGGAAACGGGGCGGCGTGCGCGCGAAGCCGACCCCGGGCGGTGTGCCCGTGACGATCAGGGTGCCCGGTAGGAGCGTGGTGTCGCGGCTCAGAAAGGCGATCAGCTCGGCCACGCTGAAGATCATGTCGCTGGTATGGCCGGTCTGGACCCGTTCGCCGTTCAGGGTGCAGGTGACCGCCAAGGTCTGCGGGTCGGAGATCTCGTCGCGGGTGACCAGGACCGGACCGAGGGGGCAGAAGGTATCGAAGCTCTTGCCGCGGATCCATTGGCCGCCGCCGCCCTGCTTCTGCCAGCGGCGCGCCGACACGTCGTTGGCGCAGGTGTAGCCCAGCACGCAGTCGAGCGCCGAGTCGATCGGCACGTCGCGCGTCTTGCGGCCGATCACCACCGCCAGCTCGGCCTCGTAATCGACCTCGGGACCCCGGTCACAGGCGCGCGGAAGCAGGATGGGCTGCTGCGGGTCGACGATCGCTGTGGTGGGCTTCATGAAGACCACCGGCTGCGTGGGGATCTCGGCCCCGGTCTCCTCGGCATGCGCGCGGTAGTTGAGCCCGATGCCGTAGATGTTGATCGGCAAGACCGGCGCGAGCCAGCGCTCCACCACCAGCTCGTCCGTGGTCTCGATCAGTCCCTCGAAGAGGTGGCCGCCGAGTCGGCGCGCGCGCGCGGCGTCGACCGGGACGCCGTGATGGATGCGGCCCTGCGGGTCGCGAAAACGGGCGATCTTCATCTTCTCACTTCACTCCCACTGCAGGCGTGCCGGCGCGCACTCAACCGCGGCCCTCGGCACGCAGCTGCTCGGTCAGCTTCTGGAACTCCCGCTGCATCTCGAGGTTCTCGAAGGGCCGCAGGGCAGGGACCTGGCGGTTCATGAGTCCCTCGAGCAGCTGCTGACTGGACCGGACCAGGCTGACCAGCTCACCTGAGACCCGAACCGTCTCATAGGTGTTCCAGGCCGCCGCGATATCCTTCTCCAGCTCGTTGCGGGCCTGGCGCACCTGTGTCGCCTGATCCTTGAGATACCGGCGGTAGATGGTCGCGGCCTCGATGGTCATCTGCTGGGCGGCCAGGTTGGCCGCAAGGAGATCCCGCCGCGCGGGGGCCTCGCGCTGCAAGCGACGGGTCTCGCCGGAGAGCTCCTGCGCCCGTGCGATGATGCTGTCGATCTGCGGGACGTACTGCTCGCCGATCGCCTCCTCGATCTGCAGGTGCATCCGGCTCAGGGCCTGCAGCAGGATCACATAGAGGCCGTAGTAGCGCTTCGCGCCCTGGAGGTCCTCCCCGCTCTGCGCCACCAGCTCCTCGAGCTGCGCGGTGATGGCCTTGACGTTGTCGAACAGGACGCCGAGGTCGACCATGTTGTCGCCGACCACGGTCGAGAGCAGGAACTCGACCTGATCCTCACCGAGGTCAAGGCCCATCTGTCCCAGCTCGGTGGCGAAGGTCCGCCTGACGGCGGCCAGGTCCTGATTCAGCCGATCGATGTCGCGTTCGCGCGTCTCGATCATCCGATCGTAGTCGGCGACCGTCTTCTTGATGGTCGATTCGGACGGGGCGGCGACCCGTTTCTGACGCGCGTCGGCGATCTCGGCACGCGCGCGCTCGATGTCGGACTGCAGGGCCCGGATGCGCTCGCGATAATCCTGGATCGGGGAGATGGACAGGATCTGCACCGCCTCGTCGAGCAGGGCGTTGATGGCCGCGCGATTGGAGCGCTGGTCTGTCCCGATCCAGGTCTTCTCCGGGAGCTCGCCCTGGCGCTCCTCCAGCAGCAGTGTCTCGTCCAGCTTGGGAACCACGGATTCCCAGACTCGGCCGAAGTCTTGGTCGTCCGTGAAGACCTCCCGGGCATCCGAGACCGCGCGATCGGCGAAGGCCCGCGAGCGCTCCCACCACTCGCCGGCGGCCTCGAGGGCCCGGGTCCAGGCGCTCGGCTCCGCCGCAGGGGACGGCGGCTCGGCCGCGAGGCGACCGGGATGGACCGTCGCCAGGGTTGCGAGGAGTAGGATCGAAGGGGTCGTTTTGCGCATATCGAACAATGGGGTCTCGGCGAGCTCAAGGCAGCGCTGAAGGATGCAGCGCTTCCCGTTCGGGACAGGACGCCGCGCCATGTTCAAGCACGCAGCGGCAAGCAAATGAAGGAACCGGGAAACCGCGTTTGCCGGTTTCGCCTGATTGTTGGCCAGGATGGCCAACCAATCAGCATCTCCCTGAAGCGGTTTTGGAGCCTTGCGCGATTCTCTGACGCAGCCCGGGCTGCACCGGCCCGGGGCCCCGTGAGGAGTCTGCCACGCCCGCTCCGCCGGGTCGATGCGATCGCCGGCCGTCCTGCCTGGCGTCAGGGGCCGGCGGGGTTTGTCTTCGCAGGGGTGCTTTGTTACTCTTACTCGCCGATCCGGGTCGTGGCCCGGCGCGGTGTGATGGTGGCTTGCGCCGGTCCCCTCGCAACGCGATACCGTGAACCCGGTCAGGCCCGGAAGGGAGCAGCCGCAGCGGTTGAAGCGTGTGCCGGGGTGTGGCTGGCGTCGGCCGCCGCCCTTGATCGTGGCGGGCCATCCCGACCGCCCTGATGTCCGGGCAGCCGCGGCCCCGTGCCGGTGTTCTCGGCGGCGGTCTTGCCTTTGGTTGCGCCCGCTCCACACAGAATTCGGCCGATTCGAACCGCGCATGTCCTACCTGGTGCTCGCCCGCAAATGGCGTCCCAAGACCTTCGATGATCTGGTTGGACAATCGCACGTGGTGCGTGCCCTGTCCAACGCGCTCGATCGCGATCAGCTCCACCATGCGTACCTGTTCACCGGCACACGCGGTGTCGGCAAGACCACGCTCGCGCGCATCCTTGCCAAGGCACTGAATTGTGAGGCTGGGGTCAGCTCACGACCCTGCGGTGTCTGCTCGGCCTGCACAGAGATCGACGCCGGACGGTTCGTGGACCTGATCGAGGTCGATGCCGCCTCCCGCACAAAGGTCGACCAGACGCGTGAGCTTCTGGACAACGTCCCCTACGCCCCGGCGCGTGCGCGCTACAAGGTCTACCTGATCGACGAGGTCCATATGTTCTCCTCCCACAGCTTCAACGCCTTGTTGAAGACCTTGGAGGAGCCGCCGCCGCACGTCAAATTCCTGCTCGCGACCACCGACCCGCAGAAGGTCCCGGTGACCGTGCTGTCGCGCTGCCTGCAGCTCAACCTGCGCCGCCTCCTGCCGGATGAGATCGTCGCCCGTCTGCGCCAGGTCCTCGAGGCCGAGGGGCTCGGTTTCCAGGCGCCCGCGTTGCCTCTGCTCGCGCGCGCGGCCGATGGCAGCATGCGCGACGGTCTGAGCCTGCTCGATCAGGCGATCGCCTTCGGTGGCGGCCAGGTCGAGGAGTCCGGCGTGCGTGCCATGCTCGGGACCTTGCCGGGTGATCTGACGCTTGATTTGGTGGAGGCACTCGCGGCGGGTGACGGCGCGCGCGTCCTGGCCGAGGTCGAGCGGGTGGCCTCCTTCACCCCGGACTTCGAGGAGCTTCTGCGCGAGCTGATCACGCTGCTGCATCGACTGGCCCTGATCCAGCAGGTGCCGTCGATTCTGGCGCCGGATGATCCGGACGGCCCCCGTCTCACCGCGCTCGCGGGCGCGATCCCGGCCGAGGACCTGCAGCTCTACTACCAGGTCGCCCTGACGGGTCAAGCGGACCTGCCGCTGGCGCCGGATCCCCGTGCCGGTTTCGAGATGGTCCTGCTGCGGGCGCTGGCGTTTCGCCCGGCCGCGGCGCAGGGCGGATCGGCCCGCGCGACGGCAGCGGGCGATGCGCCCGCTGCGTCAGCCCCAGCGCCGGCCGCGGCGGGCGGGACGGCGACGACCGGCGCACCGGCGGGATCGCCGATACCCACCACGATGATGGGTGTGGCGGAGCCTCCACCGGGACCCATCGCGACCCCTGCGCCGCGCCCGCCAGGCGGGCCGATCCCGCTGGCATCCGTCGCCGACTGGCATCAGCTGATCGATCGTCTCGAGCTGGGTGGGATCGCCAGTCAGATCGCGCATCATTGCGACCTGTCCGGCTGGGCCGACGGTCGACTCTCATTGAGCCTGGACCCGGCCGCGGAGCATCTGCGCTCCGCCGGTGCCGAGTCGCGTCTCCATGCGGCGCTGGAAAAGGCCTTGGGGACCGCGGTCAAGCTGGATATCCTGGTCGCCCGACCCGGGCGCGAAACCCTCGCCCAGCGGCGTGAGCGCGAGGCCGCCGAACGCCGTCAGGCCGCTGTCGCGGCCATGGAGGAGGACCCCGTGGCGCGGGCGGTGCGTGATGAGCTCGACGCGGAATGGATCGCCGGGAGCATCCAGCCGGCCGATTGAGCGCCGGATCGTCCCCGAGGCGGATGTACCCCTTCTCTCAGCGGGAAGGGAAGACGGGCGTCGCAGTGCGACTGAGACTTGAGAACAGATAGCCAACCGACAAGAGAGGATGCGGGAACTGGACGGCGCTGCGCGCCGTGCGCTATCCCACCCCAGCGTTCCGCTCGGGGTTTCCCGCGCAAGCATATGAAAGGTGGACTCGGTAACCTGCTGAAGCAGGCGCAAAAGATGCAGGAAGACATGAAGCAGGCCCAGGAGCGGCTGGCCCAGGAGGAGGTCGTCGGGGAAGCCGGGGGCGGGATGGTGAAGGTCACCATGAACGGGCGTTATCAGGTCAGTCGGGTGGAGATCGACCCCGGTCTGATGGGTGACGACAAGGAGATGCTCGAGGATCTGGTCACCGCGGCCATCAACGGCGCCGTCCAGCGCGTGGCCGAGAAGATGAAGGAAAACATGGCCGAGTTGACCGCTGGTCTGCCCTTGCCGCCGGGGATGAAGCTCCCCTTCTAGGGGCGTGCCGCGAGCCGTGCCCGAGCGCCCGTTGCTCAACCAGCTGATCGATGCCCTGAGGTGTCTGCCCGGCGTCGGGCCCAAGTCGGCGCAACGCATCGCCTTTCACCTCCTGGAGCGCGATCGGGAAGGGGGGCTGCGGTTGGCCCGGGTCATGGCCGATGCGATGGCGGGGATTCGGCAGTGTCGCCGCTGCCGGACCCTGAGCGAGCGGGAGGTGTGTGCACTCTGTGTCAACCCGAATCGCGACCGGCAGCTGCTGTGCGTCGTGGAGCAGCCCTCGGAGGTCCTGGCGATCGAGCAGGCGACCGATTTTCGCGGCCTCTATTTCGTGCTTGGCGGCCGGCTCTCGCCGCTCGACGGGGTCGGTCCCGACGAGCTCGGCCTCGACCTCCTGGACGCGCGTCTGGGTGCCGGCGAGGTTCGCGAGGTGATCCTCGCCATCAGCCCCACCGTGGAGGGCAGCGCGACCGCCCATTTCATCGCCGAGTCCGCCGCGCGGGCGGGCGTCACCGCGACCCGCATCGCGCACGGTGTGCCGCTGGGCGGGGAGCTGGAATACCTGGATGGGGGAACGCTGGCGCTGGCTTTCAGCGGGCGCCGCCAACTCTGAGACGATTGGTCTATCCCGCAGCGAGTCTCAAGATATGTCTGATACCATCTTCAGCAGGATTGCCTCGGGCGAGCTGCCCGCCGACATCGTTTACGAGGACGAGGACTTGGTCGCCTTCCGCGACCTGCACGCGCAAGCGCCGACTCACATTTTGGTGATCCCGCGCAAGCCGATCCCGACGCTCAATGACGCGAAGCCGGAAGACGCCGAGCTGATCGGCAAGCTGTTTCTGGCCGCCGCCCGCATCGCCGCCCAGGAGGGGATCGCCGAGCAGGGATACCGCACCCTCATCAACTGCAATGCCGCCGCCGGACAGACGGTGTATCACCTGCATCTTCATGTGCTGGGCGGGCGTCCCATGCAGTGGCCCCCGGGCTGACCAAGGTGCGCGGTCCTTGCCGATCTGGCCTATGCGGGTGACCGGCCAGGCGTTAGCATTGCGGGGGCACGAGCCCCGGGGTTGGACGGCGGCCCGTCCATTCACCGAAGAAGGGGAGAGCAGCGGGCGTTTGCCCCGAAAGCATCATGGCAGGGCATCAACAGACCTCCGCGGCGGGTAGACCCGCCGTTTTCGAGCTCAAGGCGGCGGGATTCACCCTGCCGATCATCCGCTTGTTCGAGGCCGACATCGAGGCGGTTGCCGCCGAGCTGGGTACGCGGGTGGAGCAGGCGCCCGAGTTCTTTCGGAATACGCCTGTCGTCATCGATCTGAGCGGGTTCCCCGAGGGGGGCGGGGAGGTCGAGTTTCCCCTCCTGGTGGGGCTGCTGCGTGGTTACGGGATGATCCCCTTCGGGGTGCGCGGCGGGACCAAGGCTCAACATGCCGCCGCCGAGGCGATGGAGCTCGCCATCCTCGGCGATGCCGAAGGGCGCGGTGCCCGCGCAGAGCGTGCGACCGGCTCCGGCGAGCCGGCGCGGTCCGCTCCGGCGCCGAAGCGGGGCGGCGAAGCGCCGTCGGAAGCGGCGGTTTCGCCGCGTCGCAATGGCGCCGGTTTCACCCTCGTCACGCGCCCGGTGCGCTCCGGTCAACGGGTCTATGCGGCCGGGGGGGATCTCTCCGTCATCGCCGCGGTCAGCTCCGGCGCCGAGCTCATGGCAGACGGCAACATCCACGTCTACGGCCCGCTGCGCGGACGGGCACTGGCGGGTATGAAAGGCAACACGGACGCGCGTATCTTTTGCCAGGACCTGCAGGCCGAGCTGGTCTCGGTGGCGGGACACTATCGGGTGAGCGAGAACATCCCGGCCGAGCTGCGCGGCATTCCGGTACAGATCTACTTGGACCATAGGATCTTGAGGATCGAAAAACTCTGACACGACTCAGGGCTGGGCGACGGACCATTCCCTAACGGAGGCTGCTACTTTGGCGAGAATTATCGTTATCACCTCGGGCAAAGGCGGGGTCGGCAAGACGACCACGTCGGCTGCGTTGGCCATGGGGTTGGCGCAACGCGGACATCGGACGGTTGTGATCGATTTCGACGTGGGTCTGCGCAACCTGGATCTCATCATGGGTTGCGAGCGGCGTGTCGTCTACGACTTCGTCAATGTCATCAACCAGGAAGCGAATCTGAACCAGGCGCTGATTCGCGACAAACGGTGCGACAACCTCTATGTCCTGCCGGCCTCCCAGACGCGCGACAAGGAGGCGCTCACCAAGGAAGGCGTGGGCCGTGTGCTCGAGGAGCTGTCCGAGGGATATGACTACATCGTCTGTGACTCGCCGGCCGGAATCGAGCATGGCGCCACCATGGCCATGTACTATGCCGATGATGCGGTCGTGGTGACCAATCCGGAGGTGTCCTCGGTTCGCGACTCCGACCGGATGCTGGGCATCCTGTCGAGCAAGTCCCGCCGTGCCGAATCCAACGCGGATCCGATCCGCGAGTTTCTGTTGTTGACCCGCTATGATCCGCTGCGCGTCGAGAAGGGCGAGATGCTCAGCGTCGATGATGTCCAGGAGATCCTGTCCCTGACCTTGATCGGGGTGATCCCGGAGTCCAAGTCTGTCCTGACTGCCTCCAATGCCGGCGTCCCCGTGGTGCTCGAGCGGGACAGCGACGCCGGCAAGGCCTATGGCGATATGGTCGCTCGTTACCTGGGTGAGGATGTGCCGCACCGTTTTCTCCAGGTGGAGAAAAAGGGCTTTCTGAGCCGCATATTCGGGGGCTAACCTATGGGCTTACTTGACTACTTCCGCTCTTCCCGACCGAAAGGCTCTGCAAGCGTTGCCAAGGAACGGCTGCAGATTCTGGTGGCCCACGACCGTGCTGCGCGCGGCCGTCCCTCTTATCTTCCCAGACTGCAGCAGGAGATCCTGGAGGTCATCCGCAAGTACGTGGAGGTGGACATGAATGCGGTCTCCGTGAAATACGAGCAGGAGGCCAGCCACGAGGTTCTCGAGCTCAATATCATCCTTCCGGATACCGCGCAGGGGCGGGCCTGAGGTCGGCGACCGGTGGCGCGCGGGAGATGTGATCAGAACGGAGAGCGAAAACGCGGTTTCCGCTCTTCTTGGTTTTCAAGCGCTGACGTGCTTTGAAATGGTGGGGCTTTCTGCCCCGGACGGGAAGCGCTGAAGAGTTCAGCGCTTCCCTAAGGCAGGATCCGGATCGGGGTGCCGTCCCGGACCAGTCGCCAGATCTCATCCATTTCGTGGTTCTGCACAGCGATGCAGCCATGCGTCCAATCTCGGTTGGCGTACTGCTGACGCAGTGTCTCGGATCGGACGTAGTTCGGGAGCCCATGGATCATGATCATCCCGCCGGGGTTCGAATACCCCAATTGACGGCTGACGAATTTGTCCCGCTCATTGGGGTAGGAGATATGGATCGACTTGTAGAAATTGCTGTTGGCGTTCCGCCAATTGAGCATGTAGTCGCCGATGGGCGTGCGCTGATCCCCCTCGCGGAACTTGTGACCGTTCGGTGATCCTCCGAGGGCGATTCGGTACTCGCGGATCACGCGACCGTTGTTGTGCAGCTCCAGCTTGCGTTGGGATTTCTTCACGACGACCTTGTCGGCGTGGCCGGCCCGCATGGTCGTGGCCGGCCCGCTGCAGCCCGCGATCCCGACCGCTCCGGCCAATGCGAGGGCGGCGAGCAGCACTCGGCTCCCTCGACGGCTCCGGACGCCGTCCCGGGCGAAGCGGTCTGTGATCGGATGGGCGGGTGCGGTTGAGGTCATGATGTCTGTCGCTTCAGTGTCCATGGGTCCGTTCCTGGATCTGGAATGCCCCGAGTTCGGGGATGCTCATAATCGACACCTGGAAGTTTAGATAAGGTCATGAGGAAAGGCTATCTTTTTCGAATGCCGTGCCGGTGTTGGGCATGGACGGTCAATCGTGTGCAAGGCCTCGGAGAGCACATTGGTCTGGGGTGAGAAGAGACTGATCCGGAGCTGACGAGACAGACGATGCCTCCGGGGAGCGGGCAGGGGTCCGATCAGGTCCGAGATTCGCGCCTCATGCGCATCCGCCCATGCGATTGTGGAACCGGCCTGCGTGTTCTCCGACCCAACGGCAATGCGTGCGGCAGCAACCAGCGACCGCGACCACCCTGTCGACGACTCTCCAACCGCAGACACGCCTAGTTGATGGCCGATGGCGATCCAAGCAACCGACTTCTTCGCTGCGCTCTCGCACGACACCCGGCTCAGGACGCTGATGCTGCTCGCAGAGCACGGGGAGCTGTGTGTCTGTGAGCTGACCCATGCCATCGGCGTGAGCCAGCCGCACCTGTCCCGCCACTTGTCGCAGCTGCGCGAGCTGGGGCTGGTCGCTGATCGCCGCGCTGGCCTCTGGGTCTACTACCGCATCCACCCCGAGCTGCCACCCTGGGCGCAGGCCGTGCTGCATGAGACGCATGCCGGGCTGCGCGACAGGAAACCCTTGGTCGATGACGTCAGGGCCTTGAGCGCCATGCCGAACCGCCCGGATGCCCCGCGTTGCGCTTGAGGTGACGTCCCGCCTCCTGTTCAGCCGGGCTGCGCGGAGCCCCCGTCGCTGACGCGCCACACAAGGGCGGGGCATCCTGCCCCGCTCGCACCTCGGTGCCAACACCGACGTGGCCCTCCATGGCCCTGGTTTCCGGCCTCCTGCCGGAATGACGAGCTGAAACCCTCGGGCTGTTAGCTGCCCGCCCCGTCGTCCCGGCGTGGATGCCGGGACCCAGTGCCAGGGACGGTAGACGTGCGGAGACCCCTTACACCCAGGCACAAGCATCGATGTTGCCCTCCATGGCCCTGGTTTCCGGCATCCCCGGAACAGGTCCGGGGCAGGCTCTGCCGGAATGACGAGCTGCACAGCGTTGGCTGAGCACCGGCGCGGCCGCGCGGAAGCGCTGAGCGCCTCAGCGCTGACCTGGCTGCCGACGCGAGCGTCCGTCATCGCGCGTCGTCACAGATTCTTCACTCCTCAGATATGGTTTTTCATATATTCTCTTCGCCATATCCAATCGATCGACGTTGCGGAGTGCAAGATGGACAGACTGCTAGGTTGAGGCGACCGGCGCAGAACGACGATCTCGCCGCTCGCGACCATCATCACGACCAACGGGAGTCATCACAGTGACCGTCAGTATCGGCATCAACGGCTTCGGCCGCATGGGCAGGCTCGGCCTGCGTGCGGCGCTTGACCACGGCGGAGACGCGCCCGCGATGGCGTTCGTGCGGATCAACGAGATCGCCTGCGACGCGGCGGGCTCCGCCCACCTGCTGCAGTTCGATTCGTTGCACGGACGCTTGGGGCACGACTGCGCCGGCGACGGCGATGCGCTCGTGATCGACGGCAAGCGCATCGGCTACAGCAGCCGCAAGGCCATCAGCGACACGGACTGGTCCGGCTGCGACATCGTCATCGAGGCCACCGGCAAGCACCACAAGCAGCCAGAGCTGCTGCAGGCCTATTTCGACCAGGGCGTGCAGAAAGTCATCGTCGCCGCGCCGACCAAGGGCGCGCTCGATATCGTCTACGGCGTGAATCACCACAGGTACGACCCCGCAGCGCATCACGTGGTCACAGCCGCTTCCTGCACCACCAACTGCCTGGCACCGGTGGTCAAGGTGATGCACGAGCAGATCGGCATCGTGCATGGCTGCATGACGACGATGCACAACCTCACCAACACCCAACGGATCGTCGACCTGGGTCACAAGGACCTGCGCCGGGCCCGCGCCTGCGGGCTGTCGCTGATCCCGACCACCACGGGCTCGGCGAAGGCCATCACCAAGATCTTCCCGGAGCTTGAGGGCAAGCTGAACGGCCATGCGGTGCGG
>Ga0316577_10001381_pt1 | contig 11434 bp, 9 predicted proteins | sample S5NA_FD_203073 | JGI IMG/M metagenome (GOLD analysis project Ga0316577, IMG submission 203073) | Rhizosphere microbial communities from salt marsh grasses in Alabama, United States - S5-7_050615r2r1 | ecosystem: Host-associated > Plants > Roots > Rhizosphere | place: USA: Alabama | collected... | reverse complement strand
ACCTGTTATTTCCGTCCACGATCTCACCTATCGCTTTGGCGATTTCGTGGCTGTTGATCATGTCGATTTCGATATCGAACCCGGGCAGGTCACCGGTTACCTGGGACCGAACGGATCGGGCAAGACAACCACGATCCGCATGCTGCTGGGCATCCTCCACCCCAGCGAGGGCACGGCGCATGTGCTTGGATTTGATGCCGCGCGCGAGTCTGAACAGGTACGAGCACGTACAGGGTATATGTCGCAAAAATTCGCCCTTTACGACGAGCTGACCGCCCGGGAAAACCTGACCTTTTATGCCCAGGTCTATGGTGTGCAAGACCAGAAGCGGACAGAAGAGCTTCTCGATCAATTAGGTCTGACCTCGATGGCCAAACAACAGGTGCGCACCTTATCCGCCGGCTGGCGCCAGCGTCTCTCCCTGGCTGTGGCTATCGTGCACCATCCGCAGCTGCTGCTGCTTGACGAACCGACATCAGGTGTGGACCCCAGCGCGCGGCGTGCCTTCTGGGAACTTATTTATGCTTTGGCTGAAGAAGGGATCAATATTCTGGTGACCACCCATTATATGGACGAGGCTGAATATTGTAACCAGGTGGGAATCTTAAACGAAGGGAAGTTGTTGGCCATGGATTCCCCCGTGCACCTGAAGGAGCTGCTGCCGGGGCGAATGTGGGACATTATCGTAGGAAACAGTGGGCAAGATCAAATCGATCAGCTTTTACCGGTGCTGGACCTGTTAAATTCCGTACCCGGCGTGCTGCGCGCCAGTCTGGCCGGCGATCAGCTGCGCGCCCTGGCGGACAAGCAGCTCGGCCAAACTGAACTCACCGCTGTCCTGACCGCGGCCGGGTTTCAAGCGGCCCAGGTTGAGCCGGCGCAACCCATGATGGAAGATGTCTTTATGGCGCTGGTAAAGAAGTAGGGTGGGAGTGGAACCAGAGGCGGCCATTGAACCGAGTAGTGGTGTCCTATGGAACGCGGAGGCGTTGTCGATTTTATTTTAGATATAAAGGGGAATTATGCCTAACAACAAGCGCTTTATTCCGATCCTTGTGATCATCGTAGCCGTCGTGCTGTATGGGATTTACAGTATCTACCAGAACTACGGGCAAAACGCCGAACAGATCGTCAGTGGGACCATTGAGGCCAAAGAAACCCATCTCGGGGTTGTGATGAATGGGATTGTTGATGAAGTCCTGGTGGATGAAGGGGATGTGGTGAGCGAGGGGCAATTGTTGGCCAATGTCGATGGCGTTTCGGCCGGAAATTCGGGCAGAATTCGCTCTCCTATTGATGGGGTGGTGCTGCTGCGAGCGGCCGAACCGGGCGAGATTGTCACGGCCGGAGGGTCACTGCTCGTCATCGCCAACCTGGACGAGATGACCCTGACCGTCTATGTTCCCGAGGATCAATATGGCCAGATCTATCTCGGGCAGGAATTCCCAATCAGCGTGGACTCATTCCCGAATCGTGTCTTTATGGGCACGGTGACCCATATCTCCGATAAGCCGGAGTTCACGCCGCAAAATACGCGAACCGTGGAAGGACGCAAGAGCACGGTTTATGGCATTCGCCTAACAATTCCCAATCCTGACCACGATCTCAAACCGGGTATGCCGGCCGATGTCACTTTGAATCTCCAATAGCATGGTTCCCTGAGTCGATCTATTTCTTTTTCCGCCTGGATCTCAGGTAGTTTTAGATTTGTTTAAATTTGGACTTGACCGACGGTCGGTCGGTATGGTATACTCTCCTTATCTTGATAATGTGGCCGGAAGGCCGCAAAGTAATTTTAAAGGAGACGACATGAACAGAAATCACCATTATCGACCTGCTATTTACTTTCTATTGGCCTTTGCAATTACGTGGATCAATGGCTATATGCTTGTTGCGCAAAGCCATCAAGGCGATAAGAGCCTGATCAATTTGATGTTGGCCTATATGGGCCCTTTCATCGCCGCTTTGATCATGATGTATCTCTTTGCTGATAAAGCCTTTCGTGCCGATTTCAAGCGACGAATTTTTGACCTGCGGTTGATCAATAAGAAGTACCTGCCGTTTGTTATCTTTTTCTTGCCGGTAGCGATGATCATTTCCATCCTCATCTCGATCGCCTTAGGCCAGCCGGTTGACCAGCTCCGTTTTTCAGAAGCGTTTAAGGTTTTTGACGGGGAAGTGATTCTGAGCATGATCATCCTGGTCCTGGTGCCGGTTCTGGAAGAGTTGGGCTGGCGCGGCTACGGCGTCGACAGCCTGGCAAGTAAATTCAACCTGTTCGGGACAAGCTTGATCTTCGGTGTTCTGTGGGCCGTCTGGCACCTGCCGGTATTCTTTATTGAGGGGTCATACCAGGCTTCTTTATGGGCACAAAGCCCGATCTTTGCCATGAATTTCTTTGTGGGCGTTATTCCGCTGGCTTTGATCATGAACTTCCTCTACTACAAGAACCGGCGCAGTATCACCCTTCTTGCCCTGTTTCATGTGCTGGTCAATTACTCGTCTGAACTTTTTGAGGCCAACCAGGTCAGCAAGGTCATCTTCACCCTGGTCTTAACGGCCGTCGCCGCGCTGATTCTGCTCAGAAATCGAAGTTTCTTCTTTAAGGAGCGCATGAATCTAAGCTACATTGAGGATGTGCCTACGGTTGGTGAGCTGCCGGGGCTTGATCAGGCAGTGAGTTAGCGAAGATGCATTGGAGGAGATGCGGGTGGCGAAACGGCCGTTTGCATCTCCTGCCTATATAGGTGAACATTGATAATCCCCCGCCGTTCCAATAAAATGCGGCGGGGTAAGAATCGGAGAAAATACCTGGAGAGAGGCCGTTCAGATGGCGCGGATTGTAAAAACTGCGGAAGAGAGAAAACTGGAAATTATCGAAACATCGGAGCGCATGTTTCGCGAGGATGGCTACGCCAACACGTCGGTCAATGCAATCATCAACGAAATTGGTATTGCCAAGGGGACCTTTTACCACCATTTCAGCTCCAAAGAAGAGGTCCTTGAAGCGATTGTCGACCATGCCCTCGACCGTATTGTCGCGATGGCGGAGCAGATCGCGGATGACGCTTCAATGGATGCGCTGACTAAAATGGAGATGTTGTTGTCTGGAAGCAATATCGGGGATGAAGAAACGAATGAGGTTGCCCAACATCTGCATTCGCCCGGCAACAGGGAGCTTCATGAGGCCACCAATATTCAAACGGTGCTCAGGCTGGCGCCCCTATTTGCCAGGATCGTGGAGCAAGGGAATCAAGAGAATGTCTTCGACGCGAAACGGCCGTTGGAGACGATGCAGTTCATGTTAACGGGGGGACAGTTCCTGTTGGACGGCGGTCTGTTTGAGTTTACTGAAGAGGAAATCCGCACAAGGCGTCAGGTCACACAGGAGATATTAGAAAAAGCCCTCGGGGCGGAGAGCGGTACTTTCGACTTTATGAATGAATAGGGGCTGAAATCTTGTTTCTGGTAGTCTGCAATGCGACGACGCAAAAATTAAAGCGCGTCTAATAACTTCATTCTAAGATTGTGAAGCAGTTATGTGCTACTTGACTCAGCGGACGGCCCGGCTTGAAAGGCGCCGGCCAAACGATCGGCGTCCTGTTGGTCCAGGTGGGTATTGACATCAAGTATCGGCCCGGGCGAGACGATACCGTGGGCATCAAGGGCTTCTTGAATGGCTTGATAGACGCGATCATTCATTTTGCGCATATCGACATAGTCGGGGATCCACCAACGCACGCGAAAGATCATGGTCGACTCGGCGAATTCAACAAACAGAACCTGGACCGGTTTGTTCGCCATCACGCCCTCAACCTGGCTCACTGCATCGTGAAACACCTGGCGCGCCGTATCGATGTCCGTGCCATAAGCCACGCCGATATCCACTTGCAGGCGGTAATTGTGGTTTGGAAAGCTGTAGTTGATCACCGTATCATCGCTCAGGTCGCTGTTGGGAATGATGACCATACGATTGTCACGGGTTAGAACCTTGGTTGAGCGCAGACCAATTTCCACGACATCGACCCAGCCTCCGACATCTTTGTTGTAAATGCGATCATTGATGCGAAACGGCCGATTGACAGCGATGGTGACCCCGGCGATTATATTTGTTAAGGTATCCTTCGCCGCCAGCGAGAGGGCAAAACCGGTGAGACCAAGTGCGGCTACGACGCCCATGATTTCGATGCCGAAGTGATGCAGAATGATGATAACCGTGACGATGACCAGGAGCCCTCTTAAGAAGGTTCGCACCAGGGGCAGCAGCCGGTCGATCGCCTTCATGTCGGCGTCATTTTCGGAGGCCTTGTTTTTATAGAAGTCCAGACCGGCATCAATAAACACCCACACAATTATGCTGCCCAAAATCGTATAGACAACAAAACTCAGATTATTAAACAGGTCCTGCCAGGAAGAACGTAGAAAATCAAGACGCGAATAAGCCACTTGGAAACCCAAAATGACGAAAATCCATTGCAGCGGCCTACGGCTGGCAGCGAGGGCCTGGTCGTCAATGGTGGTGCCGGTTCGCCCGGCGATCGCCTTGCCTATCCAGATGACAATGCGCCAGCCAAAAATGGCGATCAAGGCGAAAATCAGGATGGAAACAAGAAAATCAGCCCATTGCTGCGGCGTCCAGTTTAATAAAGACTTAAAAGCATCGGACAGAGTCATGTCTGATGATTGATTCCGCAGTGGGCCAGAGGTGGTTATTGAATCCGGCGCTGCTGCAGCTTCCGGCGTTGCAGTAACTTCTTGTCCATCAGAAGCCTCCGGCGCAGCATCAGCGTCCGGCACGGCCGTAACTTCTGCTGTTGCGGCAGCTTCCGGTGCTACTTCTGATTGGGCGTCTGCCGGCCGGGTGAAGCCGGCGAATACAAAGATCAACAAGAAAGCGGCGCTGATGAGAAGAAGACTGCTCAGCCGGCGCCCTATCCTCGATTTCATGACGATCTCCTACCGTGAGCCGGGGGCGAAGGCGATGTTACTGCTTCGCATCCGCGACCTGATATTGCTGCAATAATTCCTTTTCTTTATCGTGCCTGGGATAGAAGAAGAAAACGAGTGCCGCACCGATCAATACGGCAATGATCCCGGCAATGTAGGCTTTGTCGTCACCGGCCAGAAACGCGGTCTTGGCCGCGGCCGTGATCTGATCGGCGTACTGCGGATACTGCTGCGCGATGTTTTCGGCGCTGGCATATAACAGCATCAACTGGCTCCGGACGCTGCTGGAGATTTCGGAGGCGTTCGGCGCAGCAGCAACGGCCGTGCTCATCGAGCTTGCAAAACCGGCGGCGAGCAGCGCCCCAAAGATCGACTGCATCAGGGCTCCGCCCAGGTCGCGCTGCAAGTCCGTTGTGCCTGAGGCCATGCCTACTTTGGTTATGGGCACAGAGGCGGCGAGCGAATTTGAGGAAGGCGTGCCCCCTAGACCAACGCCGGCGCCGAGAAAGACATAGGCAATGCCAATTAACCAGTAAGAGATGCCCTCGTTCCAAAATATGAACATGAGTACGAAGGCGATCAATACGGCGGCAAAACTCAAGAGTAGAGTAAAACGAGAACCCTGCTCGTGCACTAATTTTGCCGAACGCGGCGCTACCAGGATCATCAGGGCGGCCGCCGGCAGGATCGCGGCCCCGGCGGCCACGGTCGAATAATCAAGCACATTTTGCATGAACTGCTGCCCGAGGAACATCGCACCCATCAGCGAACCGAAGACGATGATGCCCCCGACCGCCGCCACCCAGAAAGTCGGCCGTGCCGCAACCTTCAAGTCATAGAGTGGGTTCTGCGCCCGGCGCTGGCGGATAATGAAGAGTACCAGGGTTACGAGCGTGACGGCGGCCAGGCTCATCACCAGCTTGCCCATATTAGCCACCGGCGCGAAATTGATAGTCAGGATGAGCGCCCCGACAAAGACCATTGACAGGAGTCCACCAATATGGTCAACGGCTTCTGTCGACTCATTCACGTGCGCGGGGATGAACTTGAAGGCCATGAAGAGAGCAACCAAGGCAACAGGAATGACGACCAGGAAAACCGCGTTCCAGGGCATGAATAATAATAATGCCCCGGAGATGAGTGGACCGCAGGCGTTGATAGCGCCGCTTGTAGCGGCCCATAAAGCGATTGACTTCGTTCGCGCCGGTCCCGGCCCCCACAATGCGGCGATCAAGGCTAGACAGGTCGGGAAAGCCATGCCGGCGGCGATGCCGCCAAAGAGACGGCCGGCAATCAATATCTGGATTGTTGGTGCAAACCCACAGATAAGCGCGGCGGGTATGGCCAGCGTCACACCAAGCAGTGCGATCTGCTTACGGCCGTAACGGTCGCCCAGGGCGCCGAGCCATAGCACAGAGCAAGCCAGACCCAGCGAGTAGCCTACCGCCACCAGATTGAGCTGTGTTTGTGAAGCATTGAAGAAAGTGCCGATGGCCGGCAGCGCCACATTGGCCATGGCCAGGGGAAGATTGGCCACGGCGGCGACGACGATGAGGGTGGTCAGGATAATCCCGGCTTTCTCAGGCGCGCCTGACGAGTCTGTCCCTTTGCCCTTATTATCATCAGATGATTTTTGGACGGATTGTTGCTTAGTCATAATTGCCCTCCAATGGTTGGATGCGTAGATTGTTTGTTAAAGTGAGTAGTTACTCCTATCCGGTGGTTCCTCCCAGGAAGGGCTCCAACCAGGCTGCATCTTCTCTTTGAGGGATTCGCGCTTGGGCATACCCTTGAGCAGCCAATCGGGGACGCGTCCCGGCATTGGTTCCTCCCACAAAAACCACAAAGCAGCTACGCGGAAGCCGAAACCTATCGTAAACGCTGTGAGCGATGCTGCCACAAAGCCCATGGATAAGCCGGGCAGCCCAACCGTTCCCGCCCGCAAGAAGCCAAAGCTAACGGATACCAAGATAGCTGTACCGACAAACCACTCCCCCTGAACGAACTGCTTGGCCGGAACCCCCGAGCCGACGTCGATCAGGAAGCGTCCGGCAGTTGGGCCGATAATACCGATGATTACAGCTCCCAGGAAAGGCCAGCCGGCGCCAAGCGCTTTTTCAACGCCGACCACGGCATACCAGGGCAAAGAAAAGGAGGTCACGAATTGGAAGAAAGTCTCGCGGAAATCCTGGCCTTTCGACCAGGCCAGACGCAGCCCGATGAGCCAGGCAATGACAACAAGAATAATGTACCAGGGGTTCGTCAGCGAGGACGGCGTATCGTTTAACAAGACGTCACGAGTAACCCCGCCGCCGAGACCGCCTAAGGCTGCAAAGACCAGGATACCAACCGTCGTAACGTAGCGCCCTTTATAATGATCCGGGCGCTGCACCAGCAATGCGCCATTGAGGGCGTTGGTGAATGCCGCCAGAAGATCGAAATAGAGAAAACTGCCGGGCTGTAAGTAGGAAAAAAGGTTTGTAATAATGTCCATTGTTCCCTCAATAAAATGTCCACTGAATATTTGATCAAAAATGCATACGCCGCGAAAGGCACCAAGTCAGCCGGTGGTGCATGGTCGAGCCTCACCTGACTCCTGAAACGTTAATATCTTTAAAGTCTCCTGATTCATGAGACTGGGAGTAAGTGGCGACCGCCTCTTCCAGACTCTTAAATATCCGCTCATCGCCTAATCTCTTGCCCAAAGGAGAATGTCTGACCATGTACAACGCTTCAGGGTTGAGCGCTGCCAACCACAACTCAATGCCCGCACTCCGCAGCTGCTCTTCAAATTCCTTTAGCGACTTGATGGCTGTGTACTCGATATCGGGAATCGCGTCGCAATCCAGGATCACGACCTGCGCTTGTGGCGAGACTTGATGAATTAATGACCAGAGTTGGTCAATCGCTCGTGATATGTTGGCGAAGAAAAGGCGACCTTCAGTGCGGGCGACCAATAATCCAGGTATGGTTTCATCTTGAAGGTGATCCTCCAGCGGCCGAAATACACCACTATTCGGATTGCGGCCCAGCTCATAGACAGGAGGATGGTCTACCTGCACGAGCAGTGTGAGCAGGGAGATCAAGATAGCGAACAGAATACCTTGCAATATGCCCAATACGACGACCCCGGCAAAGGCCAGCAGAGCCCACATAAGCTCGGTACGCCTGATTTGAGCCATGTCACGGAATTCGCCGACCTGGACCAATCCGGCAGCCGCCACTAAGACCAGCGCGCCCAGTGTCGCTTCCGGCATGAGGCTAATTACTGGCGCCAGGAACAGAAGGACTAGAGCGACAACGGCAACGGTGACCAGTTCTGCAACCTGCGTTTTGGCTCCAGCTTTTACATTAACAGCCGTTTGCGATGTGCCGCCCCCCGCTGGATAAGCCTGAAATAAACCACCAGCGACGTTGGCCATACCCAGGGCAAAGAGTTCATGGTTGGCATCCACGGCTGGTTCCCCCTGCGCCCGAAAAGCCCGGGCTGCGGCTATGGACTCCGTGAAAGACATCAGGGCAATACCCATAGCCGGCAGCCATAGACTGCGCGCCAGGGACAAATCGGGTAGCGCGAAGGAAGGGAGTCCGGTTGGAATGTTTCCAATCAGCGTGATGCCCCAGGCGCCGAGATTAACCAGGGCCGACAGCGCTATCCCTATGGCAACGGCGACAAGGGCCGCCGGAATGCGTGGAACCAGCCGGGGCAGTAGAATCAGGATCGCCAGCGTGACGGCCGCCAGCGCCACGGTGGGCCAGTTTATTTGCTCAAGGTTGGTCGCGATGAATCCCAGCGTCTCAAAGACTGATGAACCGCTGGGAATGGATAAGCCCAACACTTTACCCAACTGGCTAACAAAAATTACCACGCCAATTCCAGCTTTAAAGCCGGTTAATACAGGACGGGAGATGAAGTCGGCCAGAAAGCCAAGCCGCAGCAGCGAGGCCAAAACCAAGAATAGCCCCACGAAGAAGGCCAGGGTTGCCGCCGGCGTAACATAGTCGTTGGGACTACTCGTTGTTCCTACCGCTGCGATGAGGGCCGTACCGGTCAAGATGGAAAGAGCAGAGGTTGAGCTGACGCTTAAACGGCGCGAACTGCCCAGCAGGGCATAGACGAGCATAGGCGCCAGCGCTACGTACAAGCCCACCTGCACCGGCAGTCCGGCAATCGTGGCGTAGGCCATCGCCTGCGGGGTGACCACGGCCGCTGCAGTCAGGCCAGCCACCAGGTCAAGGCGCAGCCAGTTCGCCTGGTAGGCGGGCAGCCAACTCAAGACCGACAAATGCCTCTTTAGGCCGGCCGGTGCGTTACTTGTGGTTGTGTTCAAATCCTTCACTTACCGGATTAATTGCTTAGGTCTGATCGATCGCCTAGATGGTGCCGGCTTCTGCCGGTACCATCTCCCACATCTTGAACAAAGTGGATGTTTTTTAGTACATACCTCGCCTGCGCATACGTCTGCGTTCGCGCCTGCGGCCGCGCCGGCGTCCCCGGCGATGCACACCGGCGATAGACACCGGCGTCAAGGGACGGCCGATCATGTCGATAAAGAGCGAGCTTGCCCCACCGCTGGCCGGCATCTCGCCATCCAGGATTTCAACCTGGTAGCTAAAGGAATTACCCTCTAATACCGGGTCTTGCAGCACGACAACAACGTCGTTGACCTCGTGATCTAAGAATGTAGACAATACGGCGTTTGGCGGGTCATCGGCAAAGCTGTCGTCTCCTTCGCCCCAGGAATCCAGGAATTCCTCCGTCGGGACGTGACCCGTGACCCGCTGCGGCCGGTCGGCAAACATCAACGTGGTCGGGGCAATTCCGTTCAGGATCAGACGGCCGTTTTCATAAGCCATTCCCTTCGCTGACAGGACGAACAAAGCCTCGATCTCATCGGCCGCTGCAACCTGCTCCATTGCTTCGTCTTCTGATATTTGATTCTCTTGCGTCATTTAATTCTCCAAAATATTCTAGCTCGTTAGGATTTACATACGGCAGTCCAATCTATCTGCCCACACTATTTCACTGCTCTTCTGCGGCGAAGACGGTGCTCCAATCCTGTTGCATACTGACGGCTATCCAACCGCGTTCCTGTGCCATTTTGAGGGCATCTTCGGCGCCGGCGGTGTAGTCAAACTCCCTGGCGTCATCATCGTGGTTAACCAGCATACACAGAGAGGGATGTGTGCTGCCCTCGGTGTACTGCAGCATCTGGATGTCGCCGTTGGAATTGCCGGCACAAAAGATAGGGCGGCGGCCGATACGGCTCCAGATGCGCGGCGGTTTCACCGGTCCGTCGTCCAGCACATTGAGCTGCGGCTTCGTCAGCACGTCGCCGCCTTTTTTATCACTGGCGCGGAATTCCAACGACACACTGCTGCCGATGACGCGATCCGGCGGGATGCCATATATTTCGGCCGTCACCGGGCGCATGAAATCACGCCCGCCGCCGGAGGCGATGTAATTGGTAAACCCGTTGGCTTCCAGGAAATGAAGCAGTTCGATCATCGGCGCGTAACCGCAGCGGATGTACAAACGCTTCAGCGCGGGATTTTCGTCCACCATCTCCACCCATCGCTGCAAGATGAAATCGAGCTGGATATACATCGGTTTTTCGCACCACAGGGTGCCGTCATTGTCAAAGACGGCGATGCGCTCTTGCGGCGGGACGTAGCCCGGATTACTGCTGTCACAAACTTTGGCAACAAAGTCCAGAACTGCTTGCCTGGCTGCTGTATCATTCTAGGATGGTAAATTAGTTTCCATTTGCTGATAACCTCAATATGGTGTCAGGGTTATTTTGAAGGATAACGTGTTGTTTCCTTTTCCAAGGTTGAGCGGCGAGTCCTAACCTGACAAAGCATGGTACCGGTTTAACCGGTACCATGCAGTTAGAATGATGGTCAGAAACCAACGGGATCGCGGCTTAGTCGACTGCCATCGCTGCAGCCATCTCCATTTCGAGGTCTCGGTATTGTTCCTCCTCCACCGATACTTCCACGTACTGGATGGTGCCTCCGGTGAACTTGCCCTGAGTTTCCGGCGTGTACTCCGCTGCCACGGCATCCGCACTGTCGCGGCCGATGCACAGGCCGTCACCGCACAGCGTGAACTTGCCGGTCTGGGTGCGCATGGGTCCTGTGGCAACCACCTTATCATTGATATACAGGTTGGTCGTACCGTGCGACTCACCGTACTCGCCGGCTTTCTCGCGGATAAACTCCATGCCCAGGGTGTACTTACCCGGCTTGAGCTCCTCATCGGAGACGAACTTCTGTTCCGGCGGGATGCCCAGGAAGTTGTACACGTAGTACAGCCTCTTGTCGTAGATAAACAGCGAATGGCCGCCGAAGCGCGAACCGTGGGCGAAGAGCACGCCGGAGCAGCCGTCGTCGACTTCCACATCGGCCAGGATCTTGTACGAGCGCCCACGCACGTTGACCGCAACGCCTTCGGGCACAGCGGTCGTGTCCGGATAGTAGACGT